>Ga0102592_1000170_pt1 | contig 162583 bp, 148 predicted proteins | sample AraplaCol_mMF_r2_FD_76861 | JGI IMG/M metagenome (GOLD analysis project Ga0102592, IMG submission 76861) | Arabidopsis root microbial communities from North Carolina, USA - plate scrape MF_Col_mMF_r2 (SPADES assembly) (version 2) | ecosystem: Host-associated > Plants > Roots > Endosphere...
AGATGGTGAACGTGCTGCGCGACGTCGGCAAGGACCTGCGCATCGGCCGCTGCTACCTGCCCGCCGAAGTGCTCGACCGCCATGGCCTGACCGTGCCGATGCTGCTCGATCCGACGAATTCGCGGCGTGCCCGGCCCATGCTGCATGAACTGGTGCGCCTCGCGCTCGACCACTTCCGCGAGGCCATGGCCTATACGTTCGCACTGCCGCGCACGGCCATCCGGCTGCGGCTGGCGTGCCTGTGGCCGATCCTGATCGGCCTGGAGACACTGGCACTGCTGGTGGAAAACGATGCGTGGCTCGATCCCGACCGTGTGAGCAAGGTCAATCGCAACAGTGTGTATCGCGTGCTGTGGCGCAGCACGGCGCTGGTCATGTCTGACACCGCGCTGCGCAACTGGATGAACGGCCTCGTCGCCCGCATCGACAAAAGCTTGCGCTGAAGCCGCCTGCTCCGGCATTTCCCGCCTTTTCCCGGCCCCTGTTTTCTCTTATGATGCCGCCCACCATGCCGGCCCGTGGAGAGGAGACTGCTGGCCGGCGAACTCCGCCCGGGGCCTCACAAGGGCCCGGACGCATGTCTTATATGTCCAATCAATCGAATACAAAAGAAGGCGCACACGCGCCCGGGCTGCGCCGCACCCTGCGCGCACGCCATCTCACCATGATCGCCATTGGCGGATCGATCGGTACCGGCCTGTTCGTGGCGTCAGGCGCCACCATCGCGCAGGCCGGTCCCGGCGGGGCCCTGGCGGCCTACATCCTGATCGGTGCGATGGTCTACTTCCTGATGACCAGCCTGGGCGAGCTGGCCGCCTACATGCCGGTATCGGGCTCGTTCGCCACCTACGGCGCGAAGTACGTGGACGAAGGCTTCGGCTTCGCGCTGGGCTGGAACTACTGGTACAACTGGGCCGTGACCATCGCCGTAGAGCTGGCAGCCGCGCAGCTTGTCATGCAGTACTGGTTCCCCGATACGCCGGGCGTGCTGTGGAGCGCGTTGTTCCTGGGGCTGATGTTCGCACTCAACGCGATCTCGGTGCGTGGCTTCGGCGAGGCCGAGTACTGGTGCGCGCTGATCAAGGTAGTCACCGTGATCGCGTTTATCGTGATCGGCACGCTGATGATCTTCGGCGTCATGCGCGGCGATTTCGAGCATGTGAACGGCCTGGCCAATCTGACCACCGGCGATGCCCCGTTCGTGGGCGGACTCCCGGCACTGATCGGCGTGGCGATGATTGCCGGGTTCTCGTTCCAGGGTACCGAGCTGATCGGCGTGGCGGCAGGTGAATCGGCCGATCCCGCCAGGAATATCCCGCGCGCCGTGCGCCAGGTGTTCTGGCGCATCCTGCTGTTCTACGTGCTGGCGATCTTCATCATCGGCGTGCTGATTCCGTACACCGACCCAAGCCTGCTCAAGACCGATGTGGAAACCGTGGGCGTCAGCCCGTTCACCCTGGTATTCCGCCATGCCGGGCTGGCGTTCGCCGCCGGCGTGATGAACGCGGTGATCCTGACCGCCGTGCTGTCGGCCGGCAATTCGGGCATGTATGCGTCCACGCGCATGCTCTACAACCTTGCCACCGAAGGCCGCGCACCGCGCGTGTTCGCGCAGCTGACGCGCAATGGCGTGCCGCTGATGGCACTGCTGGCCACCACGGCAGTCGGGGCGCTGTGCTTCCTGACATCGATGTTCGAGAGCAAGTCGGTGTACCTGTGGCTGCTGAACCTGTCGGGCATGACCGGCTTCATCGCCTGGCTGGGCATCGCGGTCAGCCACTACCGATTCCGCAAGGGTTTCGTCGCGCAGGGGCTGGACCTGAACCGGCTGCCCTATCGCTCGCCGTTCTTCCCGTACGGCCCGATCTTCGCGTTCGCGCTGTGCATGATCGTGACGCTGGGCCAGAACTACCAGGCGTTCACCGAAGGCAAGATCGACTGGGTGGCCGTGACCGCCACCTATGTCGGCATTCCGATCTTCCTGCTGATCTGGATCGGCTATCGCATCGCGCGCAAGTCGCATTTCGTGCGCTATGCGGACATGCAATTCCCCGAGCTGCCAGCGGCCGAAGCCGACGCCCCTGCGCGTGGCATGGCCCAGGCATCCGGCGAATAAGGGCGCCATTCCCGGGCGTCTTCTACAACACTAAAAACAGGCACAACGACCAAGGAGTCATCTTGAAGAAGTCCATTCGCACGAGCCTGCTGGCACTGGCCGCCATGGCGGCCCTGCACGCACATGCCGCACCCACGCTGGTGGAATCCGTCCAGGGCTACACGCTGCAGAACGACAAGGTCACGCAGTTCAGCGGCCTGGTGTTCGACCAGGGCAAGGTGCTGGCCACCGGCGACGCCGCCGCGCTGCGCGCCAAGTATCCCGATGCAAAGCGCATCGACGGCCAGGGCAAGACGCTGCTGCCGGGCCTGATCGACGCCCACGGCCACGTGTTCCGCCTGGGCTTCAAGACCACCGAGATCTCGCTGTCGGGCACAAAGGACCTGCAGGAGGCTCAGGGCATCATCCGCGCCTACGGCCGGAAGAACCCGCAGCGCAAGTGGCTGCTCGGCTATGGCTGGAACCAGGTGAACTGGAAGCTGGGCCGATTCCCGACCGCCGCCGAACTCGACGCCGCCGTTTCGGATCGCCCGGCCCGCCTGGTGCGCGTGGATGGTCACGCCGCGTGGCTGAACACCAAGGCGCTGCAGGCGGCCGGCATCACGCGCGACACCAAGGACCCTGCCGGCGGCCGTATCGAGCGCGACGCCAACGGCAACCCGACCGGCGTGCTGGTCGACAAGGCCATGGCGCTGGTCAACGACATCATCCCGCCGTACACCGACGACGACCGCCGTGCCGCGCTGGCCGCCGCCATCGCCCATATGAACGCGCTGGGCCTGACCGCCGTCGGCGATGCCGGCGTCACGGTGACCGACGACCGCATCTATCGCGAATTCGCCGACCAGGGCAAGCTGACCACGCGCATCTACGCAATGATTCGCGACACCGGCGACGACTTCAAGGCGCTGTCCGCCAAGGGCCCCGTGATCGGCTACGGCAACGACCGCTACTACCTGCGCGCCGTCAAGCTGTACGGTGACGGCGCCCTGGGCAGCCGCGGCGCCGCGCTGATGGAGCCGTACACCGACGACCACGCGCACAGCGGCCTGCTGTTCATGAGCGACGCCGCGATGCAGGCCGCCGTGAAGACCGCCATCAAGGCCGGCTACCAGGTCAACGTGCACGCCATCGGCGACAAGACCAACCGCCAGGTGCTGGACGCCATGGAAGTGGCCTACAAGGAAGTGGGCGGCCGTGAACTGCGCAACCGCATCGAGCATGCGCAGGTGGTGTCAATGCCGGACATCCCGCGCTTCAAGAAGCTGGATCTGATCGCGTCGATGCAGCCCACGCACGCCACCAGCGACATGAACATGGCCGAAGACCGTATCGGCCATGACCGTATCAAGGGCGCCTATGCCTGGCAGACGTTCCTGAAGCAGGGCACGGTCATCGCCGGTGGCTCGGACTTCCCGGTGGAATCGGCCAACCCGTTCTACGGCCTGCACGCCGCCGTGACGCGTACCGACCACGAAGGCCGCCCGATCAAGGGCTGGCATCCGGAGGAAGCCATGACGCTGCCGCAGGCATTCCGCGCCTTCACGCTGGACGCCGCCTACGCCGAACACCAGGAAAAGACGCTCGGCTCGCTCGAAGCCGGCAAGTGGGCCGACTTCATCGTGGTGGACCGCGACCTGTTCAAGGTCCCCGCCGCCGACATCTGGAAGATCCAGGTGCTGGAGACCTGGGTAGCCGGCGAGCGCGTGTATGCGAAGGGAGATCAGTCGGCGCAGCGCTGAGTTCCACGAAAGCCGATAGCGCGTTATCGCGCTAGCCCTACCAGGCGAAAGCCCCACTGAACGCAAGTTCAGCGGGGCTTTTTCTTTTCGCAAAGCGCGGAATCGAAGCGCTGCAAATTCAAGAGTTCTGTGATTTCACAAATTGACAGAACTGAATAGTGTCGCGTGTTGGGACCTGAGGGCCGGATGGAGGCGATTACTGCTGTGCCGTCGGCGCCTTCTTGTGCGACGTCGACTTGCCCGACGACTTCTTGGTGGTCTTGCTGTCGGTCAGGGCCGAAGCCGTGTTCTGGTTCGCACCCTGGGTATACGGATCGAACTTGTCGCCCGAGCGGGCCGTGTCCGGTACGTAGCCGTCCTTGTTGGTGGCGCGAGCCGGATCGGGCACGTAGCCGTCCTTGTTCGTGGTGCGCATGTTGTAGTCGTAGCGATCGGCAGGATTGGCCGGGCCAGCCGCCATTGCCAGACCGGGAACGCTAACCGCCGCCGCCGCGGCCAATGCCATCGTGAGTGCTTTCATCGGAATTTCCCCTGCGCAGACTGTTGAATAGATCATCGTGCGGCAGATTCCGCACGGGCCACAGTCAAGGGTAGACGTCAGACATCGAAAGCGCCATCACGGGCAGCGTATGGCGTGCACGTCACCGTGCGAATCGGCAAAGCGCCGCCCTGGCACCAAATGCAGGCGGCCCGGGGAGGTCAGGGACGCAACAGGTCGAAGCCCGCCAGTGCCACCACACCACTCAGCACGTCGGTCGACATGGCGCCGTCACCGATGATCAGGATGGCGGCGGCAGCCCACGTGGTAGCGCAGAAAAGGTAGAAACGCTTGTTCATGATGCGGGGGAAAATGCTGGATGACCGGCAGCGGTCGGCAGGGATGGACGTCAGTATAAACCCTGATAACGGCCATTGCCGGCTGCTTTGCAGCCGTCCCACACCAAGTCGGCAATACAGCACTTCAGACCCGGGCGATCAGGCCAGTACCTTGGGTACCGACGCCGCCAGCATCGCCAGACCCGAGCAGGTCAGCAGTGTCAGCACGATGCGCCGGAATGCCAGGTCGCTGATGCCGATATAGACGCGCGTGCCGATCAACGTCGGAATCAGCATGGCCGGCGCCACGATGGCGAACATCGGCAGCATGTCGCGCGTGATGATGCCGGTGCCCACATAGACGCCCATCGTCACGATCAGCGCGCCCAGGTTGAAGTTCTGGATCACCACGCGCTGCTTGTCCTTGTCGAAGGCGCGCAGCGTGCACCAGAGCGTGGGCGCGATACCCGTGAACCCGCCTATGCCGCCCATGATGCCGCCGACAACGCCGACGATGCCATCGGCCACGCGGCCGCCATGGCGGATCGGCGGAATGCGGGCCGAGAACAGCATGATCGGGCACCAGATCACCAGGATCATGCCCAGGCACAGCTTGAACAGGTTGACGTCGAGCCGGGGCAACAGGCTCACGCCGATGGGAATGCCGACGATGCCGCCCAGCAGGAATGGCAGCACCGTGGAAAGATGAAACTTGCGCCGCACCGTGAAAGCCGCCAGCAGCTGGCCGGTCAGTGCGCCGAATACGGACATCGCCGCGGCCATGCGCGGCTCCACGCCCCAGGCCCAGAACGACATGGCGACCATGCCGAAGGCAAATCCGGAGAGCCCCTGGACAAACCCGGCGACGATGGCGCCGAGCGCAACGACGATAAACACGGAATCCACGCGGATCCTCTTCTCGTTATGGAGGGTGCCCCGTCCTTATGAAGGGACGGATGGGGAGGACGAGATGCATCAGCCGCCGTTTAACGCGCTGGACGCTCTCGCCCGTTTCCCCAGCCCCTCTCCCGGCAGCGGGAGAGGGGAGAAATCCATCAGCCGCCGATGCCCAGCAGTTCCACTTCAAAGTTCAGCGTCGCGTTCGGCGGGATCGTGCCCGGTACGCCGCGCGCGCCGTAGGCCGTCGATGCCGGGCAGGTCAGCTTGACCTTGCCGCCCACCTGCATCTTCTGCACGCCTTCGGTCCAGCACGGGATCACGCGGTTCAGCGGGAACGAGATCGGCTGGCCGCGCTTGTACGAGCTGTCGAATTCCGTGCCATCGGTCAGCGTGCCGCGATAGTGGACCTTGACCGTGTCCGACGCCTTGGGCGACGGACCCGTGCCCTTGGTCACGGTATCGACGACCACGCCCGAAGGCAGCGTTTCGGCAGCGGCGGCCAGGCCCGAAGCGGTCAGCGCAACGGCTGCGAGGAGCAGGGAGATTTTCTTCATGAGATTCTGTGTCGTATGACGTGTGTCGTGGGTCCGGTTTTTCAGGAGCGACACCGGTCCCGGCAAATCGGGCCAGGTGCCAGCCGGCAAGTGTACACGCCATGCCGGCCAGCCCCTGTGTCATGCCCGATGCACGGGAACGCCCGCGATTACGACGCCTGACCCATCGCCGGATCGCTGACCGAATCCTTGCCGGTCTCGATACGGCCCGCGACACGGCGACGCAGCGACGGCGCCAGGTCGCAGCCGATCTCGAAGTCGTACCAGTTGCCGCTGTCGCCCAGCGTCCAGCTCAGTTCGCCCACCTGGCCCGGCGCCACGGTCTGCGTCCAGGGCCCGTCGGTGCGGTATGCCCTGGCCGATGCCGTGAACGTGCACGCCTTGTCGCCGCGGTTGTGCAGCTTGACCTGCAGCTTTGCCGGATCGCACAGCTCGTAGCAGACCTGGATTTCTGCCGACGGCTCGGACACATCGCCAACGAACTCGCGGTGATAGCCGTTCGGGCCCAGCACCCACAGGTTGTACTTGCCGTTGTCGGCCGCCACGCTCCACACGCCATCCAGATGCTTGCCGGCTTCCACCACGTAGCGGCGCGGAATGGCATCGAGGTGCAGCTTGTCGTAGACGTGGAAGACCGCGCCGGCCGATCCGCCACTGACAAAGCTCAGCTTCACGGTCTTCGCGCCCGCGTCGATGTGCGATGTGGTGTGCAATTCGTAGGGCAGCGCACGCGACGGCCGCGTGCCGGTTGCCTGCGGCGGCAGCACGGCGGTGGTCGGCACCGGAATGGCGGCCGATGCCTTCTGCGTCAGAGCCAGGTTGTCGACCGTCACCTTGGTGCTGCGGCCGGCCAGTGTCGGCAGCGCGTCAGTGTTCGGATTGACGAAATTGAACGCCGACGTCAGGTCGCCACACACTGCACGGCGATAGGCGCCAACCTGCGGCTCCTTCACGCCGAAACGCTTTTCCAGGAAGAGCAGCGTCGACGTATGGTCGAACACCTGCGAGTTGACCCAGCCGCCACGGCTCCACGGCGACACGATCCACATCGGCACACGCGGGCCCGGGCCGTAGGGCTTGCCGTCGATGGCCGACTGGTTGGCCGTTGCCGGCGTGTAGTTGTGATACTCGAAGGCCATGTCGGCGTCGCTGAGCGTGCTGCCACCGGCCAGCGACGCATCGGCGTTGCGCGACGGGGCCGACGGCGGCGGCAGGTGGTCGAAGAAGCCATCGTTCTCGTCGTAGTTGATCAGCAGCACGGTCTTGCTGAAGACCTCGGGATTGGCCGTCAGCGCGTCCAGCACCTGCTGCACATACCAGCCGCCCTGCGCCGGGCTCGACGGCCCGGGGTGTTCGCTGTAGAGCGACGGCGGGATGATCCACGAGATTTCCGGCAGCGTGCCGTTCTGCACGTCGTCGCGGAACGACTGCAGCAGGCCGTCGGGCATGGTGTTGGCAAAGCCCTTTGCCAGCGGGCTCAGCGCATCGTCGATCGACGGATCGTAGGCCGGCGACACGGCCGGCAGCGCCACCGGACGGCGCGCCACGGGCATCGACTCCATCGCCACGCGCCAATGCTGGAAGCTCATCATCTCGTTGCAGCCGTAGTTGTCGGCCAGGCTCTGGTAGACCTTCCAGCTCACGCCGGCATCCACCAGGCGGTCGGCATAGGTCTTCCACGTCCAGCCCTGGGTTGACGGCCCCACGTCATTGCCACCGTTGAACTCGTTGACCATGGCCGCCACGTTGGCACCGCTCGGGCCATTCGTGCCGGTCCAGTAGAACAGGCGGTTCGGGATCGTGCCCGTGTGCATCGAGCAGTGATAGGCATCGCACAGCGTGAAGGCATCGGCCAGTGCGCGCTGGAACGGCACCTCTGGGGTGTCGTAGTACGACATCGACAGGCGGTTCTTGGCGACCGGCCAGCGGTTCATGCGGCCGTGGTCCCAGGCGTTCTGCGCGTCGGGCCAGGTATGCGGCGTGCTGCCGGCGCGTTGCGCGTTGCCCAGCGAGCCATCCAGCCGGTATGGCGTGATCGTGGCGTTGGTGGCGTCGGTCTGGAAAAACGCGTTCTGCCCGTTTGCCAGCGGAATCGCAAAGCGGTCGCCATAGCCACGCACGCCCTTGAAGGTGCCGAAGTAGCTGTCGAACGACCGGTTCTCCAGCATCAGCAGCACCACGTGCTTGACGTCCTGGATCGTGCCGGTGACGTTGTTGGCCTCGATGGCGAGCGCACGGCGGATGCTGGGCGGGAACGATGCGAGCGTGGCGGCAGCCGCAGCGGTGCCGAGCGTGTTGCGCAGGAACTTGCGCTTGGATGGATTGAATGTCATGCCGGGTCGGTGTCTGTTGTGTGAGGGCGCGCGGTTCTGCCCGGAGGCGGTTCGCGGTGGATCAGGGGGCCGGCGCGCAGTGCGCCGTGGTGCAGGCGGCCGGCGTGGTGCCGCCGTTGCCGCCATTGCCACCGTTGCCACCACCCGTGGCAGGGGGCGTCGAATTGTTGTTGTTGTCGTCGCCACCGCAGGCGCCGAGCAGCAGGGCCAGGCACAGCACACCGGCTCCAAGCACCGGCCTGCGCATGCGCGAATGAACAGCTTTTGTGGTTGTCATGGTTCGAGGTCAGAGAATTTCAGGTGACGGTTCGGGCGTCAAATGTCCGGATGCCCGTGCGCGTTCCCCGCCGCCCTTGTCTCCCAATGTCTTGATGTACAAGGCTTACCCCACCTAAGGAGGGTGTCTGCGGGCGAGAACTGAAGTCTGGACGCTTGTTATGTCAACGATGTGACCAACACGATACCGATCGCGCGTTTGAGCGAATGCCTGTTGCGAATGAACATGGCAGCCCAGGCGCTGCAACGCTTCGGGCGGCGGCCGGACTTGATGGCGCGCCCGTCGACCAGGCCTTGCCGGGTTGGCACGGTGGGCAACTTAAAAGGTAACCGCGCACTCAAGCATTGCCTGTCGATGAAATAACCCTGCTTCTGCAGGCATTGACCCTTGTTCCGTCGCGATCCATGCCACAATGCCCGCTGGCCAACTACGCAGACGGAGCATTCGGGATGTATCGCGGGGAACGGTTCAACGGCTACAGTCACCTGGCTGGCGCGGTGCTTTCCGCGGCTGGCATGGCGGTGCTGGTCACCTCGTCGGCGCTTTATCACGACGCCTGGAAGGTGGTCAGTTCCGTGGTCTACGGCACCACGCTGGTGCTGCTCTACACAATTTCCACCGTCTATCACAGCGTGCGCGGCCCGGCCAAGGACATCTTCCGCCGGCTCGACTATTGCGCGATCTACCTGCTGATCGCCGGCAGCTATACGCCGTTCGCACTGGTCACACTGCGCGGGCCCTGGGGCTGGACACTGTTCGGCATCAACTGGGGCCTGGCCGCCATCGGCATCATCCAGGAACTCTGGATCGGCCATCGCACCCGCGTGTTATCGCTGTCCATCTACGTCATCATGGGCTGGCTGGTGCTGATTGCCTTCCAGCCGCTGGCGGCGGCGCTACCCACCGCAGGCCTGTACTGGCTGGTGGCCGGCGGCACGATCTACACCGCCGGCATTGGCTTCTTCCTGTTCGACGAGCGCGTGCGCCACTTCCACGGCGTCTGGCACCTGTTCGTGCTGGGTGGCAGCATCTGCCAGTTCATCAGCATCCTGTTCTACGTCGACTGACGCGCCGGGCCTTGCCGGGCCCGGCTACACTTCGGACACGGCCGCCACCGGCGCGGTCGATTCCGACACCACGCCCGCCTCCAGCAGGGCCGCGATCTCCGCCTCGCCGTAGCCACATTCCGCCAGCAGCGCACACGTATGCTCGCCCAGCCGGGGCGACGGACGATGATATTGGGCGGGCGTTTCGGAGAGCTGGATCGGCAGGCCCAGCGTACGGATCGGTCCCGCCTCGGCATGCTGCTGGCGCACCACCATGCCTCGCGCCAACGTTTGCGGGTGATTCAATGCCTCGCCGATCGAATGCACGGGCCCGGCCGGCACGCCGGCGGCATCGAAGGCATCGAGCCAGTGGGCCGAGGGGCGCGTCATCAGGATTTCCGCCATCTGCGGCAGCAGCGTCTCGCGATGCCGCATGCGGTCGGCATTGAGCCGGTAGCGCGGATCGTCGATCCACTCGGGATGCCCCAGCGCCTGCGCAATGCGCGCCCAGTTCTTTTCGTTGGCGCCGCCCACGATGATATGGCCGTCCTGTGTCGGAAACGCCTGATACGGCGTAGCCAGCACGTGCGCGGACCCGCTGGGCCCCGGCGATTCCCCGGTGGCAAAGTGGATGGCCGCGTGCCAGTACAGCTGCTGCAGCCCGGCCTCGATCAGCGAGGTCTCCACCACCTGCCCGCGCCCGGTCTTCTGGCGGTGCTGGTACGCGGCCAGGATGCCGAACGCCGCAAGCAGCCCGGCGTTGATATCGGCAATCGAATTGCCGGTGCGCAGCGGCGGGCCGCCCTCCTCGCCCGTGATGCTCATCAGCCCGGTAAAGCCCTGCGCAATCAGGTCGAAGCCGCCCTTGTCGGCATAGGGGCCGCTGCGCCCGTAGCCCGAGATCGCGCAATAGATCAGGCCCGGATTCTCCTGCGACAGCGTGTCGTAGCCCAGTCCCAGCTTTTCCAGCGTGCCCTTGCGGAAGTTCTCGATCACCACATCGGCGTTGCGCACCATGCGCAGGAACACCTCGCGGCCCTCTGGCTTCTTGAGATCCAGTGCGATGCCGCGCTTGTTACGGTTCAGCATCAGGAACGGTGCCGACACGCCATTGATCGCCGGCTCCTTGTAGCCGCGTGCATCGTCGCCGCCGTCGATCTTCTCGATCTTGATCACGTCGGCGCCCAGGTCGGCCAGCATCATGCCGCAGGTGGGGCCGGCCATGATCTGGGCGAGTTCCAGCACACGCAGGCCGGCCAGCGCGCCGGGCTGCATGGATGTGAAATCGGACATTGGTCTCCTCCGAAACTAGCGTCCGGCAAACTTCGGCGTCTGCTTGGACAGGAACGCGCGATAGCCGGCGCGGAAATCCTCGGTATCGAAACAGTCGAATGCGGCATCGAGGTCGGCCGCCGACAGCGGCATGCCCGCCGCCAGTTGCCGCGCGAAACGCTTGTGCCAGCGCGCCACCAGCGGCGCGCCCGACGCAATGCGTGCCGCCGTGGCACGCGCTTCGTCGGCCACCTGGTCGTCTGGCACCACGCGGGACACCAGCCCCATCGCATGCGCCTCGCCGGCGCCGACGATCCGGCCCTCGAACAGCAGTTCCAGCGTGCGCGACGTGCCGATCAGCCGGATCAGCGGCGCCATCTCGGCGTGCGCCATCACCAGCCCCAGGTTCTTGATCGGCGCCCCAAAGCGGCTGCCTTGCCCGCAGATGCGGATATCGGCCATCGCCGCCACCTCCAGCCCGCCGCCCACGCAGATGCCGTGGATCTGCGCCACCACCGGATGCGGGCAGTCCTGCATGGCCTGCGCCGTGGCGTGCATCACCGCGCCATAGGCCACGGCCTGCTGCTTGTTGGACCGCGTGGTCTCGAACTCGCCGATGTCGTTGCCGGGCGAGAACGCCTTGTCGCCGGCGCCGCGCACGATCACGCAGCGCACCGAGTCGTCGGCCGACAGCGCACGGAACGCATCGCCAAGCTGGCGCCACATGTCCAGCGTGAAGGCATTCAGCTTGGCGGGCCGGTTCAGCACGATGGTGGCCACGGCGTCGTCGCGCGTGACCAGCAGGGTGCCCTGTTCGATCAGTCCTTCGCTCATTCCGCTGCCCCCTCGTGCGCCGATACCATCTTGCGGCGCCTTGTCTTTTCCAGCAGCCCGCCAAACACCGGCCAGACCAGGATCACGACGGCCAGCGCCATGATCGTGCCGACCAGCCCGTTGGACCAGAACACGTTCATCTCGCCCTGCGACATCAGCATGGTCTGCCGGAACGCGTCTTCGGCCCGGTCGCCCAGCACCAGGGCCAGCACCAGCGGCGCCAGCGGATAGTCGAGCTTCTTGAGCACGTAGCCGACCACGCCGAAGATCAGCATCAGCCAGACATCGAACATGGCGTTATGCACCGTGAACGCGCCAATCGCGCAGACCACCAGGATCAACGGCGCGATGATCGCGAACGGAATGCGCAGGATGGCGGCGAACAGCGGCACCGTCGACAGCACCACGATCAGCCCGGCCAGGTTGCCCAGGTACATGCTGGCGATCAGGCCCCACACAAAGGTCTTCTGCTCGGTAAACAGCAGCGGCCCCGGCTGCAGGCCCCAGATCATCAGCCCGCCCAGCAGCACTGCCGCCGTGGCCGAACCCGGAATGCCCAGCGCCAGCATCGGCAGCAGCGCACTGGTCCCGGCGGCGTGCGCGGCGCACTCGGGCGCGATCACGCCCTCGACGTTGCCCTTGCCGAATGTCTCGCGCTTGCGCGAGAAGCGCTTGGCGACGCCGTAGCCCATGAACGATGCCGCCGTGGCACCGCCCGGCGTCACGCCCAGCCAGCAGCCGATGATCGACGAGCGGATCAGCGTCATCCAGTAGCGCGGCAGTTCGGTCCAGGTCTTCAGCACCACCTTGAGATCGATATTGGCGCGCTTGCCGCGGAACGCGACACCTTCCTCCATGGTCATCAGGATCTCGCTGATACCGAACAGGCCGATCACCACCACCAGGAAGTCAAAGCCGCGCAGCAGTTCGGTGGAGCCGAAGGTCATGCGCAGCGTGCCCGACACCGTGTCCATGCCCACCGCAGCCAGCGCAAAGCCGATGCACATCGCGATCACGATCTTGGCCTTGGCTTCCTTGCCCATGCCGATAAAGCTGCAGAACGTCAGGAAGTAGACCGCGAAGAATTCCGGCGGCCCGAAACGCAGCGCGAACTTTGCCACCATCGGCGCCAGGAACGTGATCAGCAGCACACCGGCCAGCGCACCCAGGAACGACCCCGTGAACGCCGACGTCAGCGCACGGCCGGCCTCGCCCTGCTGCGCCAGCGGATAGCCATCGAACGTGGTCGCCACCGACCAGGCCTCGCCGGGGATGTTGAACAGGATCGACGTGATGGCCCCGCCAAACAGCGCGCCCCAGTAGATGCACGACAGCATGATGATGGCCGACGTGGGCTCCATCGAGAACGTCAGCGGCAGCAGGATCGCCACGCCATTCGGGCCGCCCAGGCCCGGCAGCACACCCACCACGATGCCGAGCAGGATGCCCACCAGCATCAGCCCGACGTTGTGCCACGACATCGCCACGGCAAAGCCGCCCATCAAAGCATTGAGTTCTTCCATGCCCGCCCCCTCAGAATCCAAAAGCCGCTTCGAGCGGCCCCTTGGGGAGCGGCACGCGGAACTGCATTTCAAAGATCCAGAACAGCACCACGTTGATGACCACGCCGGTCAGCACCGCGCGCCACCATGCAAACTTGCCGATCGCCAGCATGAACCCGGCAATGAAGATGGCCGATGCCACGTAGATGCCCAGGAAGGCGATCAGCGCCACGTACACGGTCAGCGGCACCAGGATCACGGCCACCTGCTTGAGCTGGGGCCAGGTCACGAACACGGCATCGTTCGGTGTGCGCAATGCCTGCCACAGTACGACCAGGCACGCCAGGAAGATCAGCGCACCGATGCGCAACGGAAAATAGCCGGCCTCCGGGCCGTCGGGCGCCCAGCCGGCGCCGATCTGGTAATTGCTGACCATCACCACCACCGCGCCAATGGCGATCAGGATGGCAACGCCGATTTCGGCAGCGCGCACCGTGATCGCCGCCGGCGCGGCAGCGTCATGTGTTGGATTGCTCATTGGGTGTCTCCCCCGTTCTGTTTTCGGCTCCCCTTTCGCACTTGTGGGAAAGGGGTTGGGGGAAAGGGTGTGGGGTTCTGCCTGCCGGGTATGCAGTTCGAACCGATGCGCCCTCTCCCCCGGCCCCTCCCCCGCCACGCGGGAGAGGGGAGCAAACCATCAGCCAACAGCTAGCGCAACTACTTCGCCGCCACGAATCCCGCTTCCTTGATGATGTCCTTGTGGCGCGTTTCGTCGGCCGTCAGGAATTCCACCAGCTTCGGGCCTGCGATGAAGTCGTTCTTGAGCGCGTTCTTTTCGAGGTATTCCTTCCACTCGGGCGTAGCCACCACCTTCTGCATCAGGTCCACGTAGTACTTCTGCTGGTCAGGCGTGACACCGCCGGGCAGCATGAACACGCGCAGCATCTGGTATTGCACGTCCAGGCCCTGCTCCTTGCAGGTGGGGATGTCGTGCCAGCTCTGCGTGCCCGTGATCCTGGAGGTGTATTGCATGCGTTCGGGCGCATAGACGCACAGCGCGCGATGCTCGCCGGCCCGCCACTGGCCGATCGATTCGGACGGGTTGTTGACGTTGGAGTCGATATGCTTGCCCGACAGTTGCGTCGCGGCCTCGCCGCCGCCCTTGTACGGGATGTAGATAAAGCGCACGCCGGCCTTGCGCTCGGTCTGCGCGGTGATGATCTGGTCTTCGCGCTTCGAGCTCGTACCGCCCATCTTGAACTTGCCCGGTGTCTTCTTCACTTCGGCCAGGTAGTCGGACGGCGTCTTGTACGGGGCCTCGGCGTTGGTCCAGAGCACAAACTCGTCCATGGCCACCATCGCCACCGGCGTCAGGTCGCGCCAGTTGAACGGCAGCTGGCTGATCATCGGCACCGTGTAGAGCGCCGACGATGTCACCAGCAGCTTGTGCGCATCGCCCTTCGACGCCTTGGTATCCATCAGCCCTTCCGCGCCGCTGGCACCGGCCTTGTTCACGACGATCATCGGCTGGTTCATCAGCTTGTGCTTGGCGATGATGCCCTGGATCGAACGTGCCATCTGGTCCGATGCGCCGCCGGCGCTGAACGGCACGACCACTTCCACCGGTTTGGTGGGCTCCCATGCAAACGCCGGCGCGGCGGCCAGCGCGACACCAAACAGCGGGGCGCAGGCGAGCGCGCGCGCAGCATAACGAAACGTCATGGTCTGTCTCCTTTGGGTGGCGGCCGTGCGCTCTGGCGGCGCATCGGCCTGTTGTCGGAGCGGCCTCTGCGGGGCCGCCTCTGTCTGCTACATCGGTTGGGTTGCCGGGGTCCGGGTCAGGCCGCGCGCAAGGCTGGCTGCGTGCTGGCCGCGTTGCGCAGGCTTTCCATCGCCGCCAGCACGCCACCGGCGCGATGGGGCACGCCGGCCAGCGCCAGCCCCATCTCCACCCCGGCCAGCGTGCCCATCAGCGTCAGGTCGTTGAAGTCGCCCAGGTGGCCGATGCGGAAGACCTTGCCGGACAGCTTCGACAGGCCCTGCCCCAGCGACATGTTGAAGTTCTCGAGCACGGTCTTGCGGAACGTATCGGCGCTATGGCCATCGGGCATGACCACGGCGGTCAGCGCCGGGCTGTATTCGGCCGGGTTCTGGCACAGGATCTCCAGCCCCCAGGCCGTCACGCAGGCGCGCGTGGCCGCAGCATGGCGCTGGTGGCGCGCGAACACGTTCGGCAGGCCTTCTTCCAGCAGCATGTCGCACGCCTCGGACAGGCCGTAGAGCAGGTTCGTGGCCGGCGTGTACGGCCAGAAGCCGTTCTTGTTCGATTCGAGGATCTCTTCCCAGCCCCAGAACGCCTTCGGCAGCTTCGCCTTGGCCGAGACAGCAATCGCCTTCTGGCTGACCGCGTTGAACGAGATGCCCGGCGGCAGCATCAGGCCTTTCTGCGAGCCCGATACCGTGACGTCGACACCCCACTCGTCGTGGCGATAGTCGACCGAGCCCAGCGACGAAATCGTATCCACGAGCAGCAGCGCCGGGTGACTGGCGGCGTCGATGGCACGGCGCACGGCCGCCACGTCGGACGTGACGCCCGTCGACGTCTCGTTGTGGACCACGCAGACCGCCTTGATCTCGTGGTTGCGGTCGTCGGCCAGCCGCGCGCCGATGGCCGCCGCGTCCACGCCATGGCGCCAGTCGCCCACGATGAATTCGGGGTTCAGGCCAAGCTTGTCGGCCATCTTCTTCCACAGCGACGCGAAATGGCCGGTTTCGTACATCAGCACCTTGTCGCCCGGCGACAGCGTGTTGACCAGCGCCGCCTCCCACGCGCCGGTGCCCGACGCCGGGTAGATCACCACGGGCTGTTCGGTCTGGAAGACCTTGCGGATATCGGCCAGAACTTTCTTGCCGAGCTGCTGGAACTCGGGGCCACGGTGGTCGATGGTCGGATAGTCCATCGCGCGCAGCACGCGGTCGGGCACGTTGGTGGGTCCCGGAATCTGCAGGAAGTGCCGGCCGGCGGGATGGGAATTCAGTCGGATCATGTCGCCTCGAGTCCTCACGTTTGAATTTTGTATTCAAAAAACAGGGATGCACTGCAGCGCCAGCATGCGGGATAATGTTGGCAGGCATGTACGCCCACCGTTCCGCTAAAAAGCCTTATAAATCAACAACTACAAGGCCTTGATGCCAGTCGTTGCATGGTTCCGGGTGTCAAAAATCGCACCGGAACGTGATTCGTGCTTGCCCCAGAGTAGGTTTTGAATACAATACTGTCAAGCCACACGATCCCTGATGAGCACTTCTCCGACCCTATCCCCGCAAGCCGTCGACCGCCAGATCCTGCATGTGGCGGTGGCCCAGCGCCTGCGCACGATGATCATGGAGGGCGATCTGGCGCCAGGCACCCGGCTGAACGAGCGCGTGCTGTGCGACCTGCTGCAGGTATCCCGCACACCGTTGCGCGAGGCCTTCAAGGTGCTGGCCGCCGACGGGCTGGTGACGCTGCTGCCGAACCGGGGCGCCGAGGTGGTGGTGCTGTCGACCGACACCGTCAATCACCTGTTCGAGATGATGGGCGCGCTCGAAGCCATGTCGGGCGAACTGGCCTGCCAGCGCATCACCGAGGCCGAGCTCAACGAGATCCGCGCATTGCACTTCGAGATGCTGGCGTGCCACGCCCGGCGCGACCTGCCCAACTACTACGCGCTGAACCGGCGCATCCACGACGCCATCAACGCGGCGGCGCGCAATCCGATTCTTGAGGAGACCTATCGACGCATCAACCTGCGTATCCAGGCGCTGCGTTTCCGCTCGAACTTCGACCACGACAAATGGGACATGGCCGTGCGCGAGCACGGCGAGATGCTCGATGCCCTGGCGAAGCGCGACGGTGCGGCCCTGCGTGACATCCTGCGCGCGCACTTGGAGCACAAGCACGCCGCGCTGATCGCCGAACTAGAACGCGCACAGAGCGTCGCCGCCTGAACCGAAGCGCCCGCAGCGGGCGCCCCCGGGGCCATGACGGCGACTTCGAGTGTCCGCAACCGGAGACATCCCCGCTCATGGCCTTGCCTGTCACCCCTACGCCGCCCGGCGTGCAACCGCTGCGCTTCATGCCCGGCGCCGCGTCGCCGTCCGCCCTGCAATCGCCGCTGTACCGGCGCCTGGCCGCCGAGCTGCGCGGCGACGTGCTGTTCGACACCGCCAGCCGCGGCCGCTATGCCACCGACGCGTCGATCTACCAGATCATGCCGCTGGGCGTGGTGGTGCCGCGCGACGAAGCCGACGCCCGGCTCGCCCTCGATATCGCCCGCGACCTGAAGGCACCGCTGCTGCCGCGCGGCGGCGGCACCAGCCAGTGCGGCCAGACCGTGGGCGAGGCACTGGTCATCGACAACAGCAAGTACCTGAACCAGGTGATCGACTTCGATCCCCAGGCGCGCACCGTCACCGTGCAGCCCGGCATCGTGCTCGATCACCTGAACGCGTGGCTCAAGCCCCATGGCCTGTGGTTTCCGGTGGATGTCTCCACTGCCGCGCAGTGCACGATCGGCGGCATGACCGGCAACAACTCGTGCGGCTCGCGCTCGATCCAGTACGGCAACATGGTGCACAACGTGCTGGGCGTGCAGGCCATCCTGGCGAATGGCGACGACGTGCGCTTCGACGCACGGTGGCCGGACGACAACGCACCCCACCGCGCCATTGCCGACGGCGTACGCCGCATTGCCGAGCGCGAACGCGACGCCATCGCGCAGATGTACCCGAAGGTGCTGCGCCGCGTGGGCGGCTACAACCTCGACATCTTCCACCCCCAGAACGAGCGGCCCTATACCGCCGACGGCAGCGTCAACCTGGCGCACCTGCTGGTGGGCTCGGAAGGCACGCTGGCGTACTTCCGCCAGATCACGCTGCAACTGGCACCGCTGCCCACGCACAAGACGCTGGGCGTGGTCAACTTCCCCACGTTCTACCAGTCGATGGACCTGACGCGCCATATCGTCGGGCTCAAGCCGGCTGCCGTGGAACTGGTCGACCGCACGATGATCGACCTGGCGCGCAGCAATCCGGCCTTCCGCCCCGTCATCGACAAGGCGCTGATCGGCGAGCCCGAGGCCATCCTGCTGGTGGAGTTCGCCGGTGAAGACCGCGACGCCACGTTGCGCGGCCTGCGCCAGCTGGTGGAACTGATGGCCGACCTGGGCCTGCCTGGCTCGGTGGTGGAGATGCCCGATGCGGCCCCGCAGAAGGCGCTGTGGGAAGTGCGCAAGGCTGGCCTGAACATCATGATGAGCATGAAGGGCGATGGCAAGCCGGTGTCGTTCATCGAGGACTGCGCGGTACCGCTCGAACACCTGGCCGAATACACGTCGCGCCTGACCGAGGTGTTTCACAAGCACGGCACGCGCGGCACCTGGTATGCACACGCCAGCGTCGGCACGCTGCATGTGCGCCCCATCCTCGACATGCGCCGCGACGGCGCAGGCAAGATGCGCGCCATTGCCGAGGAAGCCGCCGCCATGGTGCGCGAATACAAGGGCGCTTACTCTGGCGAGCATGGCGACGGCCTGTGCCGGGGCGAATGGGTGGCGTGGCAGTTCGGCCCGTCGCTGGCGAACGCGTTTGCCGAGGTCAAGGCGCTGTTCGATCCCGACAACCGCTGCAACCCCGGCAAGATCGTGCGCACGCCGAAGATGGACGACACGGCGCTGTTCCGCTTCCCGCCCGGCTACACGGTCAAGCCGCTGCAACCCGCGCTGGACTGGTCGGCCTGGAACGTCACGCGCAACCCCGTGACCGAGGCGGAAAGCGCGCCGGGCACCGGGCTCGATCCCGCCAACGGCCTGGCTGCCGCCGTGGAGATGTGCAACAACAACGGCCACTGCCGCAAGTTCGACGCCGGCACCATGTGCCCGAGCTATCGCGTCACGCGCGACGAGCAGCACCTGACCCGCGGGCGGGCCAACACGCTGCGGCTGGCGCTGTCCGGCCAGCTCGGCAGCAAGGGCCTGCTCGATCCCGCCGTCAAGGACACCATGGACCTGTGCGTGTCCTGCAAGGGCTGCAAGCGCGACTGCCCGACCGGCATCGACATGGCGAAGATGAAGATCGAGGTGCGCGCCGCCAACGCCCGCGCGGGCCGGCTGCGCCTGCGCGACAAGCTCGTGGCCTTCCTGCCGCGCTATGCGGGCACCGCCAGCAGGCTGCCCTGGCTGTTCAACCTGCGCGACCGCGTGCCGGGGCTGCCGCAACTGGGCGAACGGCTGCTGGGGCTGTCGGCCAGACGCTCGCTGCCGCGCTGGCAGCCGGCCTTCCTGCGCGACGACTATCAGGCGCAGGCCGCGGGCGGCAAGGACGTTGTACTGTTCGTCGACACCTTCAACAACCATATGGAGCCCGGCAACGCACGGGCCGCCCAGCGCGTGCTGGAGGCGGCCGGCTACACCGTGCATCTGTCGGGTGTGCCTGGCGAGCGTCCGCTGTGCTGCGGCCGCACGTTCCTGGCAGCCGGTCTGGTCGATGAAGCCAAGGCCGAAGCGAAGCGCGCGCTCGACACGCTACTGCCATTTGTCTCGCGCGGCGTGGCGGTGGTGGGGCTTGAGCCGTCGTGCCTGCTGTCGATGCGCGATGAATTCCTGCAGTACGGCTATGGCGACGCCGCACGGGCACTGGCGGACAACGCCTTCCTGTTCGAGGAGTTTCTGGTGCGCGAACATGCGGCTGGCCGCTTCGCCCCGGCGTTGAAGCCCATCGACCACAAGCAGGCGCTGCTGCACGGGCACTGCCACCAGAAGGCATTCGATGCCGTACGGCCAGTGGAACAGGTGCTGGGATGGATTCCGGAGCTCAAGACCGCGCTGATCGAATCGTCATGCTGCGGCATGGCCGGCAGCTTCGGCTACGAAGCCGAGCACCATGAGGTGTCGATGCGGATGGGGGAACTGTCACTGCTGCCAGCGGTGCGCAAGGCCGACGCCGGCACGCTGGTCGTGGCCGATGGCACGAGCTGCCGGCACCAGATCCACGACGGCGCCGGCCGCGAGGCATTGCATGTGGCGCGAGTGCTGGAGATGGCGCTGTAGTGAAGTAGAGGCCTGCCCTCTCCCCCGCCCCTCTCCTGCACGCGGGAGAGGGACGAACACAGACGGTATTCGCTATGCCGTTGCGTGGGAGCGCGGAGCAAACAGACGGTATTCGCTATGCCGCTGGTTTCTCCCCTCTCCCGCCTTGCGGGAGAGGGGCCGGGGGAGAGGGCCGGTGCCTCAATGGCCCACGACGCACCGCATCACTGCGGCACCAGCTCCACGCGTTCCTTGCTTTCCTTTTCCACCGCCTTGCGCGAATACACCAGCGGGAAGTACTCGCCCTTGGCCCACAGCGGCGCCAGGTCGCGGTAGTGCGGGCTGGCCGGGTTGCCCGACTGCCCCGGCGTGTTGACCACGCGCGAGGCGTCCCAGTTGCCCACGTCGAGCACCATGCGGAACGACGCCCCGGCCGTCAGCTGGTAGTCGCTGTTGCGGTAGCTGGTGTTCATCGGCGTAAATGACGATCCGCCAATCGGGCCCGCATTGACGTCGAACTGCTGGCGCTGCGCCGGGTCCAGGATCGGGTCCAGCGGATGGCTGAACACAGCCGTGTGCAGCTTGCCCCATTGCCAGGCCCTGGGGTCGGTGCCGAGCTTCTTTTCGACCTCGACCATCGCCGACTTCAGCGTGGCGGTCATGATCTCGTTGCGCTTGTCCACCGTCATCCACGTATCGGGTCGCTCCAGCACGGCGATCACGCGGCTGGCATCGCCGGGCCCGACCAGACGCGCGCCCTCCGGCGACAACGCGGCACGCACCACCGCCGTCCGCAGGTACTTGGTGAACCAGACCTCGAACAGCGCGGCGGCGGCGCTGTCGGCGCGCTCGTTGCCGTCCCAGTTGCGCAGCAGGTCCAGGCCGCGCTGCACCTGGGCATCGCTGCTGTTCAGCGGCTTGACCAGCGCCACCACACGCTGCGCGGGCAGCGATACCGTGTCGCTCTGCCACGCCATCGAGTCTTCCAGCGAACTGCGCGGATTGGCCGCCACCACTGCCTTCAGGCGGCGCGCCCGCGAGCTGTCGCTCCACTCGTAGCCCACGCCGATCTTCGCGGCCGGATGATTGGGCGGGATGTTGTTCTCGTTGGCCGTCACCACGTAGCCGGGCGCCGGGTTGAATGCCCACGGCAGCTCGTCCATGTTGCGATAGCCCGCCCATTCGTAGCGGCCATCGCCGGGCACCGGCATCAGGCCGTCCCAGTTGGGACGGTTGACGGTCAGCCCGCCCGGAATCCAGCCGATATTGCCGCTACGGTCGGCATAGACCTGGTTTTCGCCCGGCGCGCCCCAGCGGTTCATGGCGGCGCGGAACTGGTCCCAGTTCTGGGCGCGCATATAGTCCATCGAGCCGAAGTACGGTGCCATGCCGTAGTCCAGCCAGGCCGCTCGCAGCGCGTAGGCGCGGCCGGTCTTGGCATCGGCGAACAGCACCGGGCCATGCCGGGTGTAGTCGATCGTCACCTTGCGCGGCGTGGCTTCGCCGCGCACCGCGATCTGCTCGGTGACGGTTTCCATCGGCTCCCAGCGGCCCTTGTAGCGGTATTCGTGCGCCTGGGCCGGGTTGGTCTCGTAGACGTAAAGGTCTTCCTGGTCCATGTAGAACCGGGTCAGGCCGAAGGCGATCGTGCCGTTGTGACCAATCGAAATGCCGGGCAGGAACGGTTCGCCCGCGCCGATCACCGACAGCCCCGGCGCATTGAGATGGCTGATGTAGCGCAAGCTGGGCGCGCCATGGGCACGGTGCGGATCGTTGGCCAGGATCGGGCGGCCCGTGGTGGTGCGGCTGCCGGCGATCACCCAGTTGTTCGACCCCAGGCTGCGGCCGGTATCGCTGTTCGCGTCGACGGTGGCATAGAGCTGGTCCACCGGGATGTTGCCGGCCTTGCTGACGCCCTGCGACCACCATTCCTTCGGAAATCGCGGTGCAGCCGTGGCAAGGTCATAGGCGCGGCGCAGTTCGGCAGCCGGCACGGCGCAGGTGTCGAGACCCTCGGGCACCTTGGGCTCGACCGCCGGATCAAGCTCGCGGCGCACCCAGTCGGCGCGTACGGCGTTGGGCTTCACGTAGCAGAAGATCTGCGCGCGATCGATCTCGCCCGTGAAGTTCAGCGTCAGGCCATGATGGCGGATGCGCACGATATCTTCGGCGCGCCAGCGCGACGGCTTGTAGTTGAGGATCCTGAACTCGGGCGGCAGCAGTTCCGGATGCGCCTCCACCTGCGCCACATAGGCATTCACGCCAGCCACAAAGGCCTCGGCCACGCGCTTGGCATCGGACCCATAGGCCAGCCATTCGCGATACATGTCGCCCCGGAACAGCACGGCACGCGCCATGCGGTCGCCTTCGACATAGGCCGGGCCGAAGTCCTTCGCCATCTCGCCCAGCCCGCGCTTGCGCCACAGGTCGATCTGCCAGAGCCGGTCGCGTGCGGCCATGAACCCCTGCACATAGAACGCGTCGTAGAGCGTATTGGCGTAGATATGCGGCACGCCCCAGCGGTCCACCAGCACCGTGGCTGGCTTTTCCAGGCCGGGTACCGCGAACTTGTCCGGGCCGGCGGCCTGGACGGGCAAGCTGGCGGCGGCCAGCCAGAAGGCGGCGACGGCTGCGCGGCGCCAGGGGCGGATGGAACGGGGCATCGGGACTCCTCGACGGAAACTGACAGCGAGGATAGCGGAATGTGATCGCGGCGGCGATCCTGCGCCGCCGCAAAACGCGCGTTGGCGCAGGGGGCGTGGCTAGTAGACGTCGCGCCGGTAGTGGCCCGTGCCGATCATCTGCTGCAGGCGAGCCTCCCCCAGGATATCGGCCAGCGCCGCGTGCACGCCGCCGGCCATGCCCTGCAGGCTGCCGCAGACGTAGATGGCTGCGCCTTGCGCCACCCAGTCGGCGATGTCGGCCCCCGCCGCCCGCACAGCGTCCTGCACATAGTGCGGCGCCCCGCCATCGCGCGACCACGCACGGTCGATACGCGGGAGCACGCCCTGCTCGCGCCACGCCGCGAGTTCTGCCCCGTGGAAGTCGTCATGCGCGGCAGAGCGTTCGCCAAACAGCAGCCAGTTGCGATGCCGGCCCTGGGCGGCGCGGGTCTTGATCAGCGCCCGCAGCCCGGCCAGCCCGGTACCGTTGCCGATCAGGATCAGCGGCCGGTCGTCGTCGGGCGCATGGAAACTGCGGTTGCTGCGCACCCGCAGCGAGATATGCGCGCCTTCGGCGGCGTACCGGGTCAGCCAGCCCGACGCCAGCCCGAGCTTGCCATCGGCATGCTCCGTCTGTCGCACCAGCAGTTCCAGCCGGCCATCGGCGGGCAATGACGCAATCGAGTATTCGCGATGGGGCAGGGCCGGCAGCGCATCGATCAGCGCCTGCGGCGCCAGGCCCGCCATCGTCGCCATATGGGCATCGGGCAGCGGCAGCCGCGTGGCCAGTGCTTCGGCCAGCGTCATCGGTCGGCTGTCGCAGCGGACCCTCATCGATCCATCCATTGACAGCTTGTCCAGCAGCCGCGCCACGGCGTCGGGCGGCTGGCAGGGCCCGACTTCGGCGATATCGCCGGCCTGCCATGCCAGATCGTCGGCGGCTTCCGGCTGCAGCGCCAGATGCCAGGCGGGCTGACCCACGCTGCCGGGGTTCAGCAGCCGGCGCTCCACAAGCTGCCAACGCCCGTAGCGCGGACGCTCCCAGTCCGCGATCTCGGCGCCGCCGCTCAGCGCGGACAGATGGTTCTGCCAGTGCCGCAGCGCGCCGGGGTCGCCATTGTCGACTTCGACCATGTCGAACAGCGGCTCGGCCTGATGGCGCTGCAACCAGCCAGACAGCGCATGGCCGAACGCACAGAAGCGCGCGTAGCTGCTGTCGCCCAGCGCCAGGATGCCGTAGCGCAGTGGCTTCAGCGCGTCGGGCGAGGTGCCCGACATCAGCTTGCGCGCAAAGCCCGATGCCGTGTCCGGCGCATCGCCCTCGCCCGTGGTGCTGACCAGGAACAGGGCCTGCCCGCACGCGGCCAGATGCCTGCCATCGAGATCGGCAAACGACAGCAGCTGCACCGGCATGCCCGCGCCCTGCAGCGCCCGCGCGGTCTGCGTCGCCAGTTGTTCGGCAAACCCGGTCTGGCTGGCATAGGCCACCAGCGTCGGCTTGCGCTGGCCGTCTCCAGGCGCGGACAGCGCATCGCGTGCCGCACGGCGACGCCGGTGTGCGCCGATCACGCCGGCGCAGAATGCGAGATAGGCGATGACCACGCCCGTCGCCATGAACGTACGGCTATGCGCCAGCATGGCAAGCGCCCCACCGGCCGCGAAGGCGATGCCCCACAGCCAGCGCGTCATGACAGCATCGCCGCAAAGGCCGGCGTGGCGAGTTCGTCGAAGCCGTCCGGCGTGCGCACCAGGAATCGCGCCGCCAGCGCGTGGCGCTGCGCGAAGGCCATGCCGGCTTGCGGGCCGAGCACGGTCAGCGCCGTGGACAGCGCATCGGCCAGCATGCAATCGCGGTGAATCACGGTGACCGACGCCAGCGCATGCGCGGCCGGATACCCGGTGCGCGGATCGATCGTATGGGCAAAGCGCTGCCCGCCGTGTTCGAAGTAGCGGCGATAGTCGCCCGAGGTCGCCACTGACAAACCCAGCAGCGCGATCATCGTTCGCGCGGGCGCCGTGCCATCGGCCGAGGGCGATTCCAGTTCCACCCACCACGGCATGCCGTCGGGCCTGAGTCCCTGGCCGCGCAGCTCGCCGCCGATTTCCACCAGATGGTGCGCCATGCCTTGCGCATCCAAATAGCGCGACACGGCGTCGACCGCGAAGCCCTTGGCGATGGCACAGAAGTCCAGCGAGACACCGCCCGGCTGGCGCACGCAGCGCTGACCGGCATCGACATCAAGCCGCTGCCAGCCGCAACGCTCGCGAACACGCAGCACATCGTCCACGGAGGGCGCCGCGATACGGCGCCCGGCCGGCCCGAAACCCCACAGGTCCACCAGCGGGCCTGCGGTGGGGTCGTAGGCGCCTCCGCTGTCGTGCGCCGTCTGCAACGCGGCCTGCAGCACCGTGAAGCAGTCGTCCGGCAGCGTCACCCAGCTACCGGCGGCGGCACGGTTGAAGCGCGACAGGTCCGACGTGTCAGACCAGTTGCTCATCTGCGCGATCACGGCGTCCAGCACGGCGCGGATGCCGGATTCGATGCCTTCAGCCTGATTGGCTGCCTGATTGGCAGCCTGCCCCGGCGCCAGCACCGCGCGGGCCGACCACGTGGTGCCCATCGTCTCGCCGGCCCATTGCCGCACCTGCCCCTGCGCGATGGGCGGCGGCGGGGGCGCGGACAGCGCGACGGGGATCAGCACGCGGTTCATGGGTGTCCTGGGGCCTGGGGCGTTCTGCCGGCGGTTGCCTTATTGGGGCAGCACTTCCACGGTCACTGCGTACGTGGCGCGGCGCGCCTTGGCTTCCTTGATCGACGTCTTGTCGTCACGCGTCTCGGCTTCCATCCAGTACATGCCCGGGGCCGGATACTTGACGCTGAACTTGCCGTCGGCGTCGGTCGTGGCCGCGATCTCGTTCAGGCGATCGCGGTAGCGGATGCCGCCCGGCACCACCGCCACCTTCTGATTGGCCGCCGGCTTGCCGTCGAGCAGCAGGCGGAAGCTGGCCGTTTCACCGGCGATCAGGTCGTTCGGATGGGTGATGGGCGCCAGTTCCAGGCCCTTGCCGGTGGTGGTCAGCACCTGCTTGGTCGGACGGCCGTTGGTGACATAGGTCTCGACGCGCCCGGCAATTTCGTTCACCTGCAGGTCCTGCGCGCCGGCCGGCACGTTGCTGGCAAACGTATCGGCAGCACCGCGCCAGCGCCTGGTCTGGCCATTTTCCTTCCAGCTCGCGAACACGCCCTGGTTGACCACGGCCACGCGATAGGTGCCGGGCTGGGTCAGGTGCAGGTCGAACGTGCTGCGGTACTTGCCGGTCGATGCGTTCTCCGCCGGCACGGCGGTCTTGCCGTCGGGCGCGGTCACGGCCAGGTTGTCCAGCCGCATCGGCACATGTTCAAAGTAGAACAGGTCGTTGGACACCGCGGCGTCCACGGTCACCCAGGCGTCCTTCTCGGACAGCACGGTGGCCGAGGGCAGCAGCCATTGACGGTGCGCGTGGGCGGCCAGCGGGGCCAGGGCGGCCAGCGCCAGGACGGCGAGGCGGGCAGAAAAACGGGGGGAGAAGCGGGCAGGCCTGGTCATCGTCGGACTCCGTTCGGTTGGCATCAAGGTTTGACTTCGACGGTCACGCCGCCGAGTTCGTGTTCGCCTTTGGCACTGGCGGTCTGGGCGGCCCGGGCCGGCCACGAGAACGGCACGCGCACCAGTTCGCGCCCGCCCACTTCGCGGGCGGCTTCCACCACAAGCTGATAATCACCGGCCGGCAGCTTGCCCAGCGGGGCCTTGCCGTCCTTGAAGCTCAGGGTGTGCTCGCCCGGAGCGCGCGTGGCGCCGGACACGCCGTCGGCTGGCATCTGCATGTCGCGGCCAGCCTTGCGCCACCACTGGCGCATGTCCTTGAGCCACTTGGTGCCTTCGCCCTCCTTGTTCCTGGCGTCGTACCAGACCGCCAGCGTCTGCACCGGGCTCTGGTCGGCGCGCTCGATCCACATCGCCACGTACGGGCGGTGGTATTCGGCAACGTTCAGGCGGGGAATCTCCACCTTGACGTTCAGGTCGGCGGCCATGACGGGCGCCAGCGGCGCGGCGGCAATGCCGGTCAAGGTGACGGTCAGGAGTCGGCGCATTGTCAAAACTACCTTTCTCGATGGAATGGGAAGGGAAAGCGGATCAGTGGATATACAGGATGGCGAGCAGCAGCGGAATCACCAGCCCGGCGCCCACCAGCGGCCAGGTGGCGATGCGGCCCGCCGCATGCAGCTTCAGCAGGAACAGGCCCGTCACGCTGAACACCAGGCAGGCCATGGCGAACACGTCGATAAACAGGCTCCACGCCCGACCCGTATTGCGGCCCTTGTGCAGGTCGTTCAGGTACGAGATGGCGCCACGCGAGGTGGATTCGAACTGCACCTCGCCCGAATCGAGCGCCACGCTGACCCAGGCATCGCCGCCGGGACGCGGCAGGCCCACGTAGATTTCGTCGGCCGACCATTCGGCGTCGCGCCCGGACGCGTCAACGTCGAGCGTGCGGGCCAGCCAGTCCGCCAGCACCGGCGGTACCGGCCCCTTCTGGTTCTTCGTATCGGCGCCGGCCGGCATGGCGCTGCGCAGCGCACCAACCACATCGCGCGGCGCGGTCTCGCTGCGCGTGACCACTTTCGGCCGCGCCTCGATCTGGCCGGCGTGGTTGAGCGTGAATCCGGTAATGGCGAACATCAGCATCCCGATCAGGCAGATCGCGGAACTGATCCAGTGCCACTGGTGAAGATGCTTGAGCCAGAACGCGCGGCGCTGCTGGCCGGAAACTGGCGCGGTGTCGGTCATTCAGGGTGCTTGAGACGATGCGCGGGGTGCGCCGGACGGCGCGTCATCCGCTGCGGAGCTGGCGATGACATCACAAAATCGCCGCGAGCCGAAGGATGATAATTGTTCTCATTTGGTGCGGCAACCCGTGGGCCACGCTGCGGCCAGCCGTTTTGGTTACGGTTGATTACGCTGGCGAAGGGCCGTTGCCGCGCCAGCCCGCCGTGTCGGCAATTCTTGCGCCGCTGCCGGTCGAACCTGCAATTGGTGCCGCCCCGGCTCCGCATATCGGGCGTGAACGCCCGGAACCTGTCGGGCCAGCCGGGTGGCGTGGCGTTTGCAGGCCCTGATTTCATGGGCCTGATTCCCAGGCCGCAATCGGAGACGTCTCATGAAAACAGTCTGGATCCTTGTTGCGGACGAGGGTGTTGCGAGGATAGTTGCCGCGCGGGGCGACAACGCGCGCCTGGAAGAGGTCGAGAAGATCACGGATGCCGGCGCCCATGCGGACAATGCCGACCTGCGGCGCGATGCCTATGGCCGGCGGGCGCAGGCGTCCGTGCAGGGCGATGCCGGGCACCCCGGCGCGCATGCCGGCCGCATGGCGACGGTCGTGTCATCGGCGGGCGAGGACGAAATCCACCAGGAAGCGCAATTGTTTGCGCGCCGGGTGGCGAAGATGCTCGAGGACGCCCGCAACAAGCAGCGCTTCGACGAACTGGTGGTGATCGCACCGCCCCGCTTTCTGGGGCTGCTGCGCAAGGCCTTGCCGCAATCCGTGGGCGACACCGTGACGCGGGAACTGGGCAAGGACTATTGCCAGCTTCCCGATCAGGACCTGCAGCAGCGCATGGCCGATGATGGCATCGTGCCGGCACGCCGCGATCCGCGCATCGGCACCGGGCAGGGTGGCGGCAATGCCATTGGCAACCTGCCGATGCGCTAGGCGCCCGGCAGGAACGCCAGCCGCTGGCGCATGAGGCGCGTCCCGGCGGGCGCGCCCGTGCAACGGGCCTCAGATGCCAGGGCCCAAGGCGTCAGGCTTCGGCAGCCTGGGCCGAATCCGGTCCGCGGCGGAAGCTGATGGCGAGCCGGTTGAAGGCGTTCATCAGGCCGATCGCCATTGTCAGGTCGGCCAGTTCCTTCTCGCTGAATGCTGCTGCGGCCACCGCGAAATCGGCGTCGGGCACATGGGTGTCCGCCACGCGCGTCACCGACTCGGCCCAGCGCAGCGCAGCCTTTTCGCGGTCGCTGAACAGCGCGCCTGCCTCGTGCCAGGCCTGTACCAGCGCCAGCTTCTGCGGCGATACCCCCTTCTTGATCAGGTCGCGCGTATGCATGTCAAGGCAATAGGCGCAGTTGTTGATCTGGCTGACGCGCAGATAGACCAGGTCGACGAGCACATCCTCCAGCCCGGACTGCATGATGTAGCCATACACGCCGCCGAACGCCTTCACGCCATTCGGCGCTGCCTTGGTGTAGTCCAGTCTCATCTCAAGCTCCTTGGTGCGGGGTTACTGCTCGTAGGTCGTCAGGTTCGTGTCGTCGGTGTCGACGACAAACACGGCCAGCAGCTTTGCCGGCCGGGTCTTGCTTGCATTGCGGCTGACGGGGTGCCGCGAGCCGGGCTCCTCGTAGAACGATTCGCCAGCCTTGTAGACGCGCTCGGGCCCGTCGTTCACCTTGCTGGCAATGCTGCCCGACACCACGTAAGCGTAGATGAACGCCGATTTGGCATGCACATGCGGCTTCGACGCGCCACCCGGCGCATAGTCCACCTCCACGGCGACCACCGACTTGCCGGGAATATTGGGAATGGCGTGCGAGAAGTTCGGCTTGACGCTTTCGGCCGCGCCATGGTCCGAAGTACCGTGCGCAAAGGCGGCGCCGCCGAGGGCCAGCCCGACGGCGGCCAGGACGGATACCAAAGTGCTTCTGGACTTCATGATGCATCTCCTTGTTGATGGATAGAATCATGGACGCTCGGTGGTGCATTCAAAAGAACCAAAAACCGAAAATCCCGCTGTACCAGACCCCATGACGCCCCTGCTCGACCTGAAGCTCGACCTGAAGCTCGACCGCCAGTCGCCGACCTCGCTCGCCGAGCAGATCCGGCTGGGCATCGCCAGCGCCATCGAAAACCGGGTGCTGCTGCCCGGCGCCCGGTTGCCGTCATGGGTGGATCTTGCGACACAACTCGGCGTCGCGCGTGGCACGGTAAAGGCCGCCTACGAGCGGCTGGTGGATGCGCAATGGCTGGTTTCATCACGCGCCGGCGGCACGCGCGTTGCCGATCTGACACCGGCATCGCGCGGCGTGGCGGAGCCCGGACGCCCGGTGGAATCCGATCTGCAATCGGCGCTGTACCAGCACTTTCTGCCCGGCCCGGCGGTGTTCCAGATGGGGGTGCCGGCGTCGGACTGCTTTCCGGCCACGTTGTTTGCACGCCTGCGTGCGCGGGCGGCACGCGACGAAATCGAGGCGCCCGCGTCGTATCCCGACCCGCGCGGCGAACATGCGCTGCGGCGCGAGATTGCCGCCCACCTGGCGCTGGCGCGCGGTATCGCCTGCCAGCCGTCGCAGATATTTATCGCGGCCGGCTTTACCGGCGCACTGGGGGTGGCCTTGCGCGTGATCCAGGCGCCGGGACGCCAGGCATGGGTCGAGAACCCGGGATTCCTGCTCAGCCGCAACGCGCTGGCCATCGCCGAGCTGACGCCGGTACCCTTGCCCGTGGACGAGGACGGCATGGACATCGCCCAGGGCGAACGCCTGTCCCCGCATGCCGCGCTTGCCATGGTCACGCCCGGCCAGCAGGCGCCGCTGGGCCCCACGCTGTCACTGGCGCGCCGGATGCAGCTGCTCGACTGGGCCAGCCGCGCCGACGCCTGGATCATCGAAGACGACTACCTGGGCGAACTCCAGCTCAGGCGCCGTGCCGCGCCAGCACTGGCATCGCTGGATCGCGACGGCCGCGTGATCCATATCGGGTCATTCAGCAAGACCATCAGCCCGACGCTGCGGCTTGGCTTTGCCGTGGTGCCGGCCGCCCTGGTGGTGCGGTTCGAGGAAGCCGTGGCGTGCCTGGGGTCCGCGCCCGGCCCCGCCGTGCAGATGGCGACCGCCGCCTTTATGCACGACGGGCACTACCTGCGGCATCTGCGGCGCATGAAGCGCATTTATGCAACCCGGAGCCAGACGCTGCTGGCCGCGCTGGCGGCACGGCAGTTCCATGCCTACCCGGCTGGCCTGGCCGTGGTGGTGCAACTTCCCGATGGTGCGGACGACCGGCGCATCGCCCGCGAAGCTTATGCCTACGGCATGGCGCCTGCGCCGCTGTCGGCGTTCTACTGTTCGCCCGATACGCAGCGCGCCGGGCTGCTGCTTGGTGTAGCCACCGCGATCGAGCACCAGGTGCCGAATGCCTGCGATCGGCTGCAGCAGCTGATCCGCAAGTTCGCCTGACCACTGCAGGCAGGGGCGCGCCATTCACCTGGCGACGGCTTGCGACCGGGTGATCGATGGCAGCGGTGTCCCGGGTCGTTGCCTAGCGCAGCACGCGCCAGGTCGACTGCACCAGCCCTGACGGAAAGTGCCGGCTTGATTCAAGCGCCAGGCTCACGTCGCGCGGCAGGGCGCCAAACAGCCGCTTGCCCGCCCCGATCAGCACCGGCACCGTGGTAACCACCATGTCGGCGATCAACCCATCGCGCAGAAACGAGCTTCGACCGGCGCTTCCAGTCCGCGCAGGCACAGGCTCATCAGGCCCAGACGGCCCGGCACGCCCAGCTTGCGAAACACGCTGAGCACCAGCGCCTGGGTCCTGGCCGGACCAAGGTCCAGCCGGCTGGCGATCTGACTTTCCGATGCGGCGGTCAGCAGCAGCACCAGCACGTCGCGCTCCACGGGTTCCAGCACGCCAAGCAGCTCTGGCGCCAGCAGATGCGCGCAGGCCGGCTGCCGCAACGCTGTCACATCACGCGCAAAGCCCATGCGCAACTGATGCGCACCGAGCCAGTTGGCCTGCCATGCCAGATAGATCGCCCGCCCATCGCGATGCTGATAGCGATTTTCGAATCCAACCCGGTCCCGCCCGGCCAGCACCTGCGCCGCTTCCTTCAGCGTGCGGTCCCGGTCGCCAGGCAGCACGAGTTCGATGATGGGTTGTCCGATGACGTCGGACGGCGCAAAGCCCAGCGTCTCGGCGCAGTGTGCATTGACATAGCGAACGATGCCACCCCGGTCCACCAGGAATACGGTTTCCGGCGCGTCGTCCGCCAGGGTGAGGATGGCGTCTTCGGTCAATTGCTCCGTGCCCATGTCCACGCTATCCGCTCTATCCGCTCTATCCGCTCTGCCCACTCTTTGTCCGCTCGCGATCCGCACTGTTTTGGCCCGGCTACGTTGTGCCGATCCGCAGTCCCTGCGTCAGATTCGACGATTCTGGAGATACTGCCATAGCCAGACACCGCCCGGGAGGTCATTGGCGATGCAGATACGGCCTCGCGGATCGTGCCGCCGGGATAAAGCGGCGCCTTCTTCACTATTCCCATATTGGTAGCAATCCTCAATCAAGTTTCCGCCGTGGACGGCCGTTAGCGCCGCTCATAGAGAGGACGTCTCGAAAAGCGCCCCGACGATCAACGAAGCGAAATGGAGGAGATGGGATGTTGCAAGAATTGAGTCTGAGAAAGAAGCTCATGCTGCCGCTGGTGCTGAGCTGGGTCTGCCTGCTGGCCATCACGCTGTGGAACGTCTGGCAGATGCGCGAGCAGCGCCTGCAGGATCGCAAGGTCGCCCTGGAGCAGGTTACCGACACCGCCAATTCAGTGGTTGCCGAATACGAGGCCATGGCCCGTGCCGGCAAGATCAGCGCCGAAGACGCACAGAAGCAGGCCATCGACCGCGTGCGCGCCATGCGCTTTGGCGCCGACGGCTACTTCACCATCATGCGCTCCGACACCGTGGTGCTGATGCATGCCATCAAGGCCGAACTCAACGGCAAGAACATGTCCGACATGAAGGATGCCAACGGCGTCTACCTGTTCCGCGACATCGCACAGATCGGCAAGACCACCGGCAAGGGATTCATCGAGTACCTGTGGCCCAAGCCGGGTGCCGACGCCCCGCAGCCCAAGCTCAGCTACGCGCTGAACTTCAGGCCGTGGGACTGGAACTTCATTGCCGGCCTGTACCTGGACGACATCCAGGCCGAATTCCGCACCGCACTCTGGAAGGCACTGGGCTGGCTGGTTGCCGTGGGCGCGCTGATGAGCGTGGTCATGGTGCGCATCTCGATCAGCCTGCAGCGGCAGCTTGGCGGCGAGCCGGCACTGACCTCCAGGATCGCCGCGCGTATCGCCGACGGCGACCTGGGCACCCATGTGGAGACCGCACCCCACGACCGCGACAGCGTGCTCTACAACATGCAGCAGATGCAGGCGCGCCTGACCGGCGCCATCGGTCAGATTCGCGGATCGGCCGACTCCATTGCCGGCGCCGCGCGCCAGATCGCGGCCGGCAACGTCGACCTGTCGCGCCGCAGCGAGGAACAGGCTGCCTCGCTGGAAGAAACCGCCGCCAGCATGGAGGAACTGACCAGCACCGTACGCCAGAGCGCCGATAACGCACGCCAGGCCGCCCACCTGGCCGAGGGCGCATCGGACATCGCCGTGCGCGGCGGCGAGATCGTGCACAAGGTGGTGGAAACCATGGGCGAGATCAAGGCCGCATCGGGCAAGGTGGTGGACATCATCGGCGTGATCGAAGGCATCGCGTTCCAGACCAATATCCTGGCGCTGAACGCCGCCGTGGAGGCCGCCCGCGCTGGTGAACAGGGCCGCGGCTTTGCCGTGGTGGCCGGCGAGGTGCGCAGCCTGGCGCAACGCTCCGCCACCGCCGCCAAGGAGATCAAGGCCCTGATCGACAATTCCGCGCAGCGCGTGGAAGACGGCGCCACGCTGGTGGAAGGCGCCGGCAAGGCCATGGAGGAAATCGTCGGCGCCGTGAAGCGCGTGACCGACCTGATGGGCGAAATGCGCGCGGCCACCGAAGAACAGACCGGCGGCATCGAGCAGGTCAACCAGGCCGTATCCCAGATGGACCAGATGGCACAGCAGAACGCCGCACTGGTGGAGGAAGCCACAGCGGCTGCGGCATCGCTGGAAGACCAGGCCGATGCCCTGCACCGCGCGGTAGGACAGTTCCGGTTGGCGGGTGCGTTGTAGGAAGAGGGAAGTCCGAAGAGAAACGCGTGACAGCGTTATAGCAATCTAGCCAGACCTTCCGGCCCGCAGCGATGCGGGCCGTTTTGTTTGATGTGCGGAGGGTGGGCTATTTCGATGGCGTCGGGAAGTCGACCGGGGTGGATCGACGCTTGGCACAAAGCCACCCTCTCCGCTCGGCCGACCCAAAACAAAAGGGCGATAGCCGAAGCCATCGCCCTTCCCCGCCCCAGGCGCGAGCCTGAAGTGTCTTACTTCTTCGCGTTCGTCAGTGCCTGGAACTGCTGCGTCAGGTAGTTCTTCGTGTTGTTCATCTGCGCCACCGCCAGGTCCAGCTGCGTGAACTGCTTGCGGTAACGTTCGATCTTCGCATCGATGCGGACGCTCATGTCCTCGTAGCGCTTCTCGATGTCCTTCATGCTGCGCTCGATGCCGCTGGTGACCGAGCCGATCGGGCCGCTTTCGCCCGTCATGCGGTCCACCGCGTCGGACAGCCGGCGGCCGAAGCCACCGGTGGTGCCGTCGCCCGCGAACAGCTGCGTCACGGTGGGCAGGTTGTCCTTCAGCGCGGCGTCCAGCTTCTTGCTGTCGATCGCCATCGTGCCGTCCTTCTGCATCGACACGCCGATGGCGGCCAGCATGGTCGGGGCCTTGTCCGGCATACCCGCCTCAGGCGTGTTCAGCACGGCGCGGATGGTCGTCTGGATGCCGCGGATCGAGGTGTCGCCGTTGAGCGCGCCCTTGGTCAGCGCCTTGGTGTCGAACGCGGTCAGCGACTTGATCGTCGACTGGATGTTGTTGTAGGCGGTCACCATCGCCTGGATGGAGTTCTTGATGCTGTCGGTGTCCTGCGTCATCGACAGCGACGTGGTGCCCGTCTTCTTGAGCGTCATGGTCACGCCCTGCGCGGCGTCGACCACGGTGTTGCTCGTGCTGGTGATGGCAATGCCATTGACCGTCAGCGCTGCATTGGTGGCGCGCAGCGTCTCCTTCATCGCGTTCGAACCCGGCGTGGTCGGGTCGTAGCCCGCCACGCCCTGCAGTTCGGGCGACGAGCCCGTGATGCGCATGCTCATCGTCTCGCCGGTCTTGTCCGACGTGAGGATCAGGCGGTACGGCGTGGCGCTGCCATCGTTGATGATGCTCGCCTTGACACCGATGCCGGCCTTGTTGATGGCATCGCGGATATCCTGCAGCGACCCCTTGCCCGGCTCGATGGTGACCGTCCGGGGGTTGGGCACGTCCGTGGTGGCCGCATTGGGGTTGAACCCGGGGCTCAGATAGGTGCCGCTGGCTTCGTCCCAGCCGGTGGTGGTGCCGAATTCGAACGTCAGCGTGCCGGAGCCGATCTGCACGTCCTGCTTGGCATATCCGTTGCCGGCCAGCGACTGGGCCTGCGCCAGGCGCGTCACGTTGACGCTGAGGTCGCTGGGGACGGCATTGGCGCCGGTGGTCACCGTCATGATGTCGGTGTTGCCCACGGCGGACTTGACCGCGCCGAACGTGTCCCGGTTCATCAGCGCCTTGGCCGTGGCCTGGAAGCTGGTGAGCATGCTCTTGACGGTGCCATAGGCGGTCAAGCGCGTCTGGAACGCCGAGTGCTGGTTGTCCAGCGACTTCAACGGCGCGCGCTCGGCCTCGGACAGCTTGTCCAGCAATGTGGACAGCTCGAGGTTGGCCCCAACCCCGAGGGAGGAAATCGATGCCATGTTTTGTGCCCTTCTTCTTGTTCGTTTCTTTGTCACCCAGACGCTGCGTCGCCTGAATGTCCTGACATCCACGTTTACGTCGGCCAAAAGTGGTTCTTTAGGCTTTTTGGTACAGAAACGATACAAAGACGATACGAAGAGGGTCTACATCCGATACATGAGCCTTATGCGGCACAAAACTGTCAGTGCGCCAGACGTTGGGCCAGCGCGGACAAGGCGGTGTCGAATTGCCGGAGTTGCGCTGTCATCGGTTTGTCATCGGCGCGGCGCCGGGCCAGGGCGGCGTTGACCGACACGGCAATCAGCTGGCGCTGGGCCGCGATGAAGCCCAGGCAACGGGCGCGCGCCTCGGGGCCGTCATCGGCCAGCACGGCCAGCACCGGCACCAGTGGCAGCGTCCGGTATCCGGCAAACGGGATCGATTCGATGCCGCGCGACGGGCCCAGCAGTTCGGGCGTCAGCAGGCGGTACACGGCATCGCCCCAGTGGTGCTTGTCCTGGGCCTCGTCATCGCGGCGCCGCGACAGGGCCGTTGCGTATTCGGGGTTGGCAACCGCGCCTGCCGCAACCAGCGGGATCGCGTCAGGCGGCAAGGGGACCTGCGGCATGATGGACACGCAGTCGGCGCCGATATCGTGCTCGCCGCCCGGCCGCTTGGCGGCCAGTGACACGACCTGAAGCCGGTCCGGCACCCATGCATCGAGCGGCACCATGGCGCAGGTGGAAGGCCGCGCGGCATGGATCGTGCAGCGGCCATCATCGGCCAGCGCCGGACAGCGGCCGTGCGACGGATAGTCGATGGCCTGCGTGGCGATCATCAGCGTGTTGCCATCGGGCAGCGGATGGCCCTGACGGCGTGCCAGCGCGGCAAACGCCGCCACGTCGTCGGCGGTGACTTCCACGATATGGCCGTCCACCACGTGCCGCGTGCCGGCGCGGGGCGGCCGCACGCGCCGCAGCGACAGCGCGCCGACAAAGCGGCCGGCATGGCGGAACAGCTCGTCCATGCTCATCAGCGGCGGGGAATTGCAGCACTTGCCGCACGCGGTGCAATGAAAGCCGGCCGCGACGCGCGCCCGGTCTACCATGGCCGGCGTACCGAATCGTTGAAGCGTGTCAGGATGAACGACTTCACCGCCGGGGAATGCAGCGCCTTCACCGTCGGCGCCACCCAGTCCGCCCGGCAATCGGCCGCACGTACCGCCAGCACGTTGGCCCACGGTACACGGGCATCCTCGATGCCCAGCGCGTCGCGCGCAGGCGCCAGGCCCGCGGCATCCGCCGCCGCATAGGGCAGCGCCACCAGCGCGCTGCGGCGCAATGCGGCGGGCAGCCGCTGAACCGGCAGGCGCTCGAACCGCAGCTTGCGCGGATTGTCGACGATGTCACTGACCTGCGGCTGCAGGCCAGCCTCGCCATCGATGCGGATCAGCCCATGGTTTTGCAGCAGCAGCAGCGCGCGCCCCTGATCGGCACGGTTCGCCGGGATGGCGATGACCGCGTTGACAGGCACCTGGCGCAGCGCCGCGATCTTGTCCGCGTACAGTCCCATCGGATAGGTCACCGTGTACGCCACCGTGCAGGCCGATGCATCGCCCGCCAGTGACTGGCCGTCGTCCGCAATCGACGCATCGATGCGTCGTGCATGCAGCGCCTTGCGTACCTCGGCAATCCCGGGCAACGAGATGGCCTGCAGTTGCACGGTACCGCCCGCGTTCGATGCCGACGCGGCTTCCACAAGTTCTCGGTCACCTGGCGTCACGACCCCGATGCGCACGACACGCCGTGTATCGGCCTGGGTTCCAGCCCGGGTTTCAGGCGTTGTCCCGGCCCACACCGGCAGTTGCAGCGCCCAGGCGCAGGCCAGCCCCAGTCCCAGCCCTCCCAACAGCGTCTTAACCATCGCGCAGCACCGTCCGGAAGCCGATATGCGATGTCGGCAGGTCGCGTTCGGCGGGTTCGCGCGCCGATGCCCGGTAGCGCACGCAGAAGTCTGGCGCGCACAGGAACGAGCCGCCCTTGATGACAGCCATGCGCGTATCGCGCGGCTGGCCCGATCGGCCGGACAATGCCGCCACGAATGCGGTATCGCCATTGGCGTGCGACTGGCGCGGCCCGGTGTAGGGATCGGCAGTCCATTCCCACGCGTTGGCAATCATGTCGTAGAGGCCGAAGGCGTTTGCCGCATAGCACCCGACCGGCGCCAGGCCTTCGAAGCCGTCGCGGGCACTGTTCAGCACGGGAAACACGCCTTGCCAGTAGTTGGCCGTGGGTGTGCCGTCCGCGCTGCTGGGTGCGGTCTCCAGGGCCGCACCGGTCTGCCCGGCCTTGGCTGCGTACTCCCATTCATCCTCGGTCGGCAGCTCGCGGCCCAGCCACTGCGCGTAGGCGCGCGCATCGGCCTGCGTCACCAGCGTCACCGGCTGGTTGTCCTTGCCATCGATCGTGGACGCCGGGCCCGACGGATGCCGCCAGTCGGCCCCACGCACCATCGACCACCACGCATAGGGCCGCTGCTGCAGTTCATCGCCCGTCGGCTTGTGGAACACCACGGCCTCGCCGGCGCGCTCTGCGTCGGTGCGATAGCCAGTGGCCTGCACAAAGGCGGCGAACTGCGCGTTGGTCACCTCGGTGCGGTCGATCCAGAAGCTGCCCACGCGCGTCTTGCCCGCGGGCCGCTCGTCCGGATAGCCAAGCGTGGTACCCGGCACGAACTCGCCGCCGCGCACGTGCGCCATGCCTGCCGTGCCCTGCTTGCGCCAGTCGTCGGGCAGACCCGTGTAGGCGGCACACTGGCGCGGCGAGCCCAGCGCCACCGCGCCGTGCAGCGGCACGGCCCGTACCGCCAGCGTTGCCGCCAGCCCCGCCACAAACGCGGCGCCGGCGAATTTCCACAGTCGATGGAATCGGAGCAGTGCCACGGCCGCCTCAGTAGATCATGCCCGGGACTTTCGGCAGCACCGCGCCGACCGCCTTGGCGTAGTCGTTCCACTTCGCCTTGAGATCCGCCACCACGTCGGGCCGCTGCACGGCAACGTCGTTGGTCTCGCCGCGATCCGCGCGGATATCGAACAGCTGCCATTCGCCGTTGGCCGGTCCGAACGGCGGCTCGATCCACGTGGCCTTCCAGTTGTCGGCGTAGACATAGGTGCGGCCATACAGCTCTTCCGCAAACGTGGCGCGTGCAGGGCCGGTGGCCTTGCCTTGAAGCGTTGGCAGCAGCGACAGCCCGGTGATCGGATACACATTGCGGCCGTCGTACACCACCTTGCCCGCGTTGCGGTTGACCCCCTTGCTGTCATAGAGCGGCGCAGCCGGCGTGCTGGGCGCGGCAACGCCGGCGATGTCCAGGAACGTGGGGGCCAGGTCCACCACATGCGTAAAGGCATTGAGCTGCGCCGCCTGCTGGGCGGGTGCGCTGCCGGGCAGCTTCACGATGGTGGGCACCGAGTGACCGCCCTCGGCCGGGAACGACTTCCAGAGGCGGAACGGCGTGGCGCTGACTTCCGCCCAGCGCTGGCCGTAGTCGAGGTTGCCGGACCCCTTGTACGCCGTGGTGCCCAGCGTCGGATAGACGGCCGGGTCCGCGTTCTTCGCGTCGTAGCTCTGGTCGTAGTTGCCACTGAACTCGTAGTAGCTGGCTTCCGGCCCGTTATCGCTCTGGAACACGATCAGCGTGTTGTCGTACTCGCCGATATCCTTCAGGTGCTGCACCAGGCGGCCAACGTTGTCGTCCAGGTTCTCGACCATGGCCGCGAAGATTTCCATGTAGCGGGCCTGGGCGCGCTTCTCGTCGGCGGTCAGGCTGTCCCACTTCTTGTTGGCATTCGCCACGCGCGTATCCACGCCGCCCTGCGCGGCGCTGTTGGTCGACGTGATGTAGTTGGCCGATGCCGTGCCCCAGTTCGCGCTCTTCGGCGTCACGGCAAGCGTTTCGTCGCGCCCGGCGTTCGGCGCGAAGTCGGCCGGAATCAGCCCCAGTGCCTTCTGCCGCGCCAGCCGCGCCGCCCGGATGGGCTCGTAGCCAGCATCGTAGACGCCCTTGTAGCGGTCGATGTAGGCCGCCGGCGCCTGTAGCGGCGAATGCGGCGCCTGGTAGGTCAGGTAGGCGAAGAACGGCTTGCCGTCGGCATTCTTGCCGGTGCCCGAATCGATGTACTTGATGATCGTCGACGTATAGAAGTCGGACGAGAAGAAGTTGGTCGTGTTCGGCGTCACGTAGTGGTCGTCTTCCACATAGGCGGTGCTGCCGTTGCGCCCGAAGTGATCGCCACCGCCGGCCAGCAGTGCATAGCTCTTCTCGAAACCCCACGACACCGGCGTCTGGCCCGGCGACGTCGTGCCGACGCTTGCGCCCTGGTTGGTGGCGTTTGGCAGCCCGCTGCCCAGATGCCATTTGCCGGCCATGTACGTGTGATAGCCGCCGTCCTTGAGCAGTTGCGCGATGGACAGCGCGCGATCGTTCAGATAGCCCTCGTAGCCGGGCTTCGGCACATTGTTCTCGTCGACGTAGTTCACGTCGGTGGTAGCCATGGTGCCCTGGCCTACCAGGTGGTGGTCGGTGCCCGAGATGATCATCGAGCGCGTCACCGCACACACCGCCGCCGTGTGATGGTTCGCCAGGATGCAGCCCTGCCTGACCAGTGCATCCAGGTTGGGCGTGCGGATTTCGCTGCCAAAGGCGCCCAGGTCCGAATAGCCGAGGTCGTCGGCCATGATGAAGATGATGTTGGGCTTCTTCGTCGCCACCGTTGTCGGCGCCGGATTGTTGGACGACGTTGTCGGCGTGTCGTCGCTGCCGCAACCGCTCATCAGCGCGACGGCCGTGGCGCACAGGCCTGCCAGCACGCGGCGTGCCGGGGTGTTTCGGTAACTATGGGACGCTGCTGTTTTGCCTATCGATATTCGTGCAGCGCACCACAAGATGCGCTTGACGCGCGCAAACGGCAGGCTATATAACGAACGCGTGGGTAGAAGCGGTCGATCGAACAGCAGCGGCGCAACGCCGCGACGTTCATCTGGAGATTGCTCACTGACGGAGTTTCTGTCAGTGGCGCCATGACCCGACCGGTCCCACCTCCCTGACAGGACTCCAAGTCTTTCACCAGAGTCATCGTTAGGGGATCTCAATGATCATCGACACCAGCTGTTACCCGACCAACCTGGTCGACCTGGCCTGGCGGCACGACGGCGATCCGTTCACCGGCGAGCGCCTGATCCAGATGATGGACGGCCCGTTCACCATCAACGGCAAGCCACGCCGCATCGATCGCGCATTCATCCAGCCCCCGCAAGGCAACACCATTTACACGTACACCGATGGTGTGCAATCGGGCGCCGAGTCCATCGATTCGTACATGGCGTACACGCGCGAGATGGTGGCGAAGTATCCAGACCGCTTTATCGGCTGCTTCGTCTACAACCCGCGCTGCGGCGTGGAAAACGGCGTCAACGCGATGGAACATTACGTGAAGCGGCTTGGCTTCAAGATGGTCCAGTTCCAGGCCAACATGCACGCCTACCGGCCCGACCGCGCGCTGGACTGGCTGCGCCCGGCGCTGCAGAAATGCGCGGAGCTTGGCGTGCTGGTCAAGCTGCATACCGGCGACGGGCCTTACAGCATCCCTACCGAATGGGTGCCGATGATCAAGGAATTCCCGACCGTGAACTTCATCATGGCCCACTTCGGCGTGCAGACCGGCGGCGTCTACTGCTTCGAGCCGTTCCAGATGGCCATGGACATGCCCAACGTCTATTGCGAATCCGGCTGGTGCCTGCAGTCGCGCATCGTCGAGTTTGCCAAGGTGCTGCCGAAGCACAAGATCCTGTTCGGCTCCGACACGCCGCCCAATGAACCCGGCATGTGGCTGCGCCTGCTGGAGGTGCTCTGCTTCGAACCGCCGCAAGGCCTCAATCTCGACGAAGACACGCTGGAGGATTACCTCGGCAACAACGTCGCCCGCATGATCGGCCTGGAGCCGACGCCCGTTCCGCGCACGCTCGAAGAAGCGAAGGCGCGGCTGGCCGCATGACGCGGACGAGCCAAACGAGATTCAGACGGAGCACACGCACATGATTATCGATACCCACCTGCACCCGACCAACCTCGTCGACGAGGCCTGGCGCCACACCGGCGAGCCGTTCAACGGCGAGCGCATGCTCAAGATGATGGACGGCCCGTACATGATCAACGGCAAGCCGCGCCGCATCGACATGGGCTTCATCCAGCCGCCGCCCGGCAATACCGGCTATCGCGACGGCAACCGGCGCGGCCGCGAGGGCATCCGCGACTACATGGCCTATGTGGCAAGCCTGTGCCAGAAGTACCCTGACCGCTTTATCGGCAACTTCACGTTCAACCCGCGCTGGGGCCCGGAAGAAGGCGCGCTGGAGCTGGAATTCCATATCAGGGAATACGGCTTCAAGATGCTCAAGCTCCACGCCAACATGCACGGCTACCGGCCGGATCGCGCACTGGACTGGCTGCGGCCCGCCATGAAGGTCTGCGCCAAGTACAACATCGTGGTGCTGATCCACACCGGCGACGGCCCGTACACGATCCCGACGATGTTCTATCCGGTCATCCGCGAGTTTCCGATGGTCAATTTCATCATCGGCCACTTCGGCATCCAGACCGGCGGCAACTATTCGTTCGAGGCCTTCTGGATGGCAATGGATACGCCGAACGTGTATTGCGAATCGGGCTGGTGCTTCCAGTCGCGCATCGTCGAGTTCGCGCGGCAGCTGCCACGCGACAAGATCGTGTTCGGCACCGACACCCCGCCGAACGAGCCGGGCATGTGGCTGCGCGAGCTGGAAATGCTGTGCGGCCCCGCGCCGCAGGGCATGGATCTGGACGAGGACGGCCTGGAAGACTACATGGGCAACAACATCGCCCGGCTGGTCGGGATCGAGCCCACCGCGCCGCCGAAGACCCAGGAAGAAGCCCAGGCGCGTCTGAAGGATACGTACGCCAGCACGCGCTGACGCGTCCCGCAGCGCATACCTGACCCATCCTTCCCGTCTGGTCACGTGCGGGCGCCACCACGGTGGCGTCCGCGCGCGGCAACGGTTTCCCGTTGGAAGTTCCCAAGCGGAGCCATGCCATGACTGCAGCAAGCCTGTCCTTGCCGGGGTTCGACGATACCTCGCAGGACTTTCACGCCTTCCTGGCCGCCTATCGCGCGGCTTTCCCCGACGATGTCCTGCACGTGCGCGAGCCGGTCACCGCCAACCAGGAACCCACCGCGCTGGTCTGGGCGCTCGCGGCCCAGGACCGCCACCCGATCATCCAGTTCGACGATGTGGCGGGCCTTGGCGCCCCGCTCGTCACCAACCTGTTTGCGTCGCGCGAACGCGTCGGCCGCATGCTGGGCGTAACGCCGGCCGGCATCCATGCCGAATACCAGGCGCGCAGCCGGCGGTTGATGGCGCCGCGCGTGCTGGAGTCCGGCGCCGTCACCGGCATCGTGCAGGAACAGGTGGACCTGACCACGCTGCCCGCGATCCGGCATTTCGCCACCGACCGGGGGCCGTACATCACCAATGCCATCCTGATTGCCGAAGATCGCGAGGCCGGATCCGGCAACGCCAGCTATCACCGGTCGATGCTGCACTCGCCCACCGAAATCGCCACCAGCCTGCATTCGCGCGGGCACCTGTGGCGCATGTACCAGCGCGCGGCCGAGCTCGGCAAGCCGCTGCCGGTAGCCATGGTGATCGGCGCCCATCCGTTGTTCATGCTCGCCGGCGCAGCACGGCTGCCCTACGGCGTGGACGAGCGGCACGTAGCCAGCGGGCTGTTCGGCGCGCCGCTTGAGGTGGTGCGCACGCCGCGCTACGGCATCGCCGTGCCCGCGCACGCGGAGATCGTGCTTGAAGGCGTGCTGGACCCATCGGCCCGCGTCGAGGAAGGGCCGTTCGGCGAGTTCACCGGGTACTCGTCAGACCGCTCCACCAACAACCTGCTGCGCGTGGAAACGGTGATGCGGCGCAGCGACGCGTGGCTGGTCGATGTAGTCGGCGGCAATTCCGCCGAACACCTGAACCTGGGCCGTATCCCGCGCGAGTCCGAAATGGTGGAAAAGCTGATGGAGCGCTTTCCGTCGGTTACCGCCGTGCACTACCCCAGCTCCGGCACGCACTTTCATGCCTACGTGGCGCTGCGCCAGTCGCGCCCCGGCGAGGCACGGCAGGTCATGCTGGGTCTGCTCGGCTGGGACCCGTACCTGAAGACCGTGGTGGCCGTGGACGCCGATGTCGACATCACGCGCGACGAGCAGGTGCTGTGGGCCATCGCCACGCATCTGCAGCCGCATCTCGATGTGGTGATCGTTGACGGGCTGCCCGGCAGCGCGCTCGACCCGTCCGCATCGGGTGTGGGCACCACATCGCGCATGGGGCTGGACGCTACGCGCGGGCCGAACTTCGACGGCATCCGCGCACGCATCGACCCCGACGCCATGGCGCGCGCTGCCGCCCTGCTGGCCCGCCTCGATACGGGAAAACACTGACGCGGGAACACACCCCGCGCAAACAAGACGCAAATTCCGGCGCCCGACGGCATTGATCGGCTGACCCGATCGATTAATCCGCACGGCCCATTTACCCAATGTCCGGTGGCTGGCATGCTGCCCTGACAAGACACACGCAGGTGGCGAAAACGTGGCGGCAGACCACGGGGGGCGGCACTGCAGCCCCTTCGACCAACCATGCGGGCAGTTCCGGCCTGGAAGACGAAGGAGACAGCATGATCCCCCAACCCACTTCGCATGGGATCGACGCGGTGCATCCGGTCGATGAAGTCTTGCCCCCGCTTCGCCTGGCCGCGCTCGGCCTGCAGCATGTGCTCGTGATGTATGCGGGCGCCATCGCCGTGCCGCTGATCATCGGCGGCGCACTGCACCTGCCCAAGGAACAGATCGCCTTTCTGATCGCCGCCGACCTGTTCTGCTGTGGCCTGGTCACGATGATCCAGAGCATCGGCATCTGGAAGATCGGCATCCGGCTGCCCGTGATGATGGGCGTCACGTTCACGGCCATCGCACCCATCATCGCCACCGGATCGAATCCGTCGCTAGGCCTGCCTGCCGTGTTTGGCGCGGTGATGGTGGCGGGCGTGTTCACGTTCGTGGCCGCACCGTACGTGAGCCGGCTGATTCGCTGGTTCCCGCCCGTGGTGACCGGCACGGTGGTGCTGGTGATCGGCATATCGCTGATGCGCGTGGGCGTGAACTGGGCGGCGGGCGGCAATCCCACGCTCAGCACGCCCACCGGGCCGGTGCCCAACCCCGCCTACGGCTTGCCGGTACACCTTGGCATCGCCACCGTGGTGCTGCTCACGGTGCTGGGCATGATCGCGTTCTTCAAGGGCTTTCTGTGCAATATCGCGGTGCTGATCGGCATTACCACGGGCTTCGTGATCGCCGTTGCCATCGGCAAGGTCAGCTTCACGGGGGTTCATGCGGCCAACTGGGTGGCGCTGATCACGCCGTTCCACTTCGGATGGCCGACCTTCGACCTGATGACGTCGGTCACGCTATGCGTGGTGATGGTGATCATCATGATCGAGGGCGTGGGCCAGTTCCTGGCGCTGGGCGAGATCGTCGACCGTCCTGTCACGCCCGACGACCTGGCGCGCGGCCTGCGGGCCGACGGCGTGGGGGCGCTGGTGGGGGCCGTGTTCAACACGTTCACCTACACGTCGTACGCGCAGAATGTCGGGCTGGTACAGGTCACCGGTGTACGCAGCCGCTGGGTCTGCGCCACGGCCGGCGGGATCCTGATCGTGCTGGGCTGCCTGCCCAAGCTGGCGTTCTTTGCCGCGTCGATTCCCCAGTACGTGCTTGGCGGCGCGGCATTGGTGATGTTCGGCATGGTGGCCGCCACCGGCGTGCGCATCCTGGGCCATGTCGATTTCGTCGAGAACAAGAAGAACGCGTACATCGTGGCGGTCAGCCTGGCGCTGGGCATGATTCCGCTGGTGGCCGACAGGTTCTTTGCGCAATTGCCTGACCTGGTTGCCAGGTTCTGCCAGAACGGCATCCTGCTGGGCACGTTGTGCGCGGTGCTGTTGAACCTGCTGTTCAACGTGCGCGGCACGCAAGCGGCACCGCAGATGCTGACGAAGAAGGTGGCGTGACCAACGCTGGGCGGTGATGTCCTCCGCTCTTCCGGCTGCGGGAGAGCGGAGGAAGGCACTACTTCCCCAGATCGCTCCGATGCCGCATCAGCAGGTCACGGAACGACTGCGCCGGTGGCGACAGTGACCGGTCTGCATGCGTAAGCAGCGAGATCTCGCGCGAGATCACCGGGTCCTGCGGCATCACGGCCACCAGCCCCAGCGACGACGTGAGCCGCGTGACCGCCGTACTCATCACCGCGATGCCCAGCCCCGCGTCGACCATGCCCACCATCGTCAGCGGCAGGTACACCTCGTGTACGCGCGCCAGCGAGATGCCGCGCGTCGCCAGCGCCGCGTCAAGGCAGTCACGGATGGGATTGCCGCGATGCGGGCCGATCACCGGCAGCTTCGCCACCTCTTCCCATGTCAGTTCGCGGCGGCGTGCCAGCGGATGGCTGGGCGGCATCACGATCACGAATGCATCGGTCGACAGCCGGTGCGCCGCCAGGTCGGGTTGCCCTTCCGGAATGGTGCCGATACCGAAGTCGACTTCGCCCGCGCTGACCATGCGCGGCACCTCGTCTTCGGCCACGTCATGCAGTTCCACCTTCACGCCCGGATGTCCCACGCAGAATTCGCGGATAAAGCGCGGCAGCATCAGCGCGGCCTGGATGGACGAGGCGGCAATCGATACGCGCCCCCGCCCCAGCGTGCGCAGATCGGCGGAGCTGTCCAGCACGCTGTCGATATCGGCGACAGCCTTCTTGACCATCGGCAGCAGCTCGGCGCCCGCCTGGGTGATCTGCATCAGCCGCGTATGGCGGTCGAACAGCTTCAGGCCAAGGTTGACCTCCAGTTCATGGATCAGGGCACTGACCGACGATTGCGAAAGATTGAGCTTCTCGGCCGCTCGCGTGAAGTGCCGCTCCTCGGCCACGGCGACAAATGCGCGCAGCTGGCGCAGCGATACGTTCATGTTGGTTGGCATGTCTCCCCTGCTCTGTTGTGTGGGTCACGGCAGTCGATTCAGAGGGTAACACGATCAATAAATCCGGTTGCGGGCATTTACCGATGACGGTGCAGCCACCATCATGGATTCACGGTCAGCGACAACAACGGCGCCCCGCCACACCGCGCGCACGGGCCACAGGCATTCCCCCAAAAGGAGTCAAGATGAGAGCGTTCGAATACCTCGAACCCGCCACGCTGGCCGAAGCCTCGGCGCTGCTGCATCGCAGCGGCGGACGCGCCAGCGTGCTGGCCGGCGGCACCGACCTGCTCGTGCAGATCAAGGAGTCGCACCGGCAGCCCGCGCAGGTCATCAACATCAAGAATATCCCCGGCATGGACGTGCTGGCCTTCGATCCCGTCGAAGGGTTGCGCATCGGCGCGCTGGTCACCACGCGCGAAGCCGAGACCTTGTACGCGGTGCGCCGCCACTACGCCAGCCTGGCCCGTGCCGTGACCGACTTTGCGTCGATCCAGGTGCGCAACCGCGCCACGGTGGTCGGCAATGTCTGCCGCGCCTCGCCCTCCGCCGATTCGCTGGCACCGCTGATTGCCGACCGCGCATCGGTACACCTCTACGGTTTGCAGGGCTCCCGCTCGATGCGGGTGGAGGATTTCGTGAAGGGTCCCGGCAAGACTGCTCTGGAGCCGGACGAACTGGTGTCGCGCATCACGATTCCCGCCCCGGCGCCACACACGGGCAAGGCCTACCTCAAGCACGGGCGTCGCGTGCAGATGGAGCTGGCTACGGTGGGCGTGGCGGTCTCGATCACGGTCGAACACGGGCAGTGCACCGACGTCGGCATCGTGCTGGCTGCCGTCGGTCCCACGCCAATCCGCGCCCGCCATGCCGAAGCAGTGCTGCGCGGCCACTCCCTCAGCGACGCACTGGTGCTGCAGGCCGCGCACGCCGCCATGCAGGACGCACGTCCGATCAGCGACGTGCGCGCCAGCGCCGACTACCGCCGCGAGATGGTCAGCGTGCTGACGCGCCGTGCCATCGCCCAAGCCCTGGAGACCCTGTGATGCGCAAACTGATCGAAGTGGAAATCAACGGCGAGCCGCGCGAGCTTGCCGTGGAACCGCACAGCACGCTGCTGGACGCGCTGCGCTACGACGCCGGCCTGACCGGCACCAAGAAAGGTTGCGATGTTGGCGAATGCGGCTCGTGCACGATCCTGGTTGATGGCAAGCCAATGAACAGCTGCCTGATGCTGGCACCCGAGGCACATGGCCGGAAGATCGTCACGATCGAGGGCATCCAGCCCCATGCCGATGCCGTACACCCGATCCAGGAACAGTTCATGCGCTGCGGGGCCGCCCAGTGCGGCTTCTGCACGCCCGGCTTCGTGGTGGCCGCCAAGGCCCTGCTCGATGCCAATCCGAACCCCACGCGCGACGAGATCCGCTTTGCCATCGCCGGCAACATCTGCCGCTGCACCGGCTACACCAGGATTGTCGAGGCCATCGAGCAGACCGCCGAAGACCTGCGCCGCCATCCCCAATGCCACTGCGCACCGGAGACCGTACGATGACCCACGCCGTGATCGGACACAGCGTCAAGCGCACGGACCTGCTCGACAAGGTCACCGGCAACGCGAAGTACGTCGCCGACATGCCGATGGCCGGGTTGCTGCACGCAAAGATGAAGCGGTGCAACGTGGCGCACGCGCGCATCCGTCGCATCGACACATCGGCCGCGCTGGCGCTGCCCGGCGTCAAGGCCATCCTGACCCACGAAAACGTGCCGCGCGTGCTGCACGCCGGGTCGCCACATCCGCGCTCGGCGTCGGTCACCTGTGACCAGTACATCCTCGATGACAAGGTGCGCTACTGGGGCGAAGGCGTCGCGGCCGTGGCCGCCACCAGCGAGGAGATTGCAGCGCGGGCCGTGGAACTGATCGAGGTGGAATACGAGCCGCTGCCGGCGCTGTTCACCGTGGAGGATGCCGCCGCACCGGGCGCGCCGTTGATCCACGACCGCGAACCGGGTGGCAACCTGGTGCTGCCGCCCGTGCGCATCGAACGCGGCGATGCCGACCAGGGCTTTGCCGACGCGGACTTCATCCTCGAAGGCGTCTACGAAGGCGGCCGGCCCACCCCGGCCTATATGGAGCCGAACGTGCTGACCTGCAAATGGGACGGCAACGGCAACCTGACCGTGTGGATCTCCACGCAGACCGCCTTCATGGTGCGCGGCATCATGGCCGAGGTGCTGGGCTTGCCGCTGCACAAGGTGCGGGTGCTGGTAGACCACATGGGCGGCGGCTTCGGCGCCAAGCAGGACCTGTTCCAGAGCGAATTCCTGTGCGCGCTGCTGGCACGCGAGACGCACCGGCCGGTGCGCATGGAGTACACGCGCGAGGAAACGTTCCTGGGCGGGCGCACCCGCCATCCCGCCCGGATCTGGTTGCGCCAGGGCTTTCGCAACGACGGCACGATCACCGCGCGCGAGGCAAAGGTCGTCTTCAATTCGGGCGCCTATGGCTCGCACGGGCCTGGCGTGACCAATGTGGGCACGGCAGCCATGGTTTCGCTCTACCGCTGCGAGAACGTCAGGCTCGAAGGCCGCTGCGTCTACACCAACAGCCCGATTGCCGGGGCATTTCGCGGCTACGGCGTGGTGCAGACCTACTACGCCCTGGATATCCAGATGGACGAAGCCGCGGAACGCCTGGGCATGGACCCCGCCGAACTCAAGCTCAGGAATGCCGTGCGCGAAGGCGATATCGCGCCGTCAAACCACCCGCTGATCGGTCGCGGGCTTGAGGCCTGCATCGCCCGGGGCATGGAGGCGGTGGACTGGAAGGCCCGCCGCGCGGCCACGCGCCAGCAGCACGGCGCCATCCGGCGCGGCTGGGGCGTAGGCTGTGAAATGCACGGCAGCAGCGCCTATCCCGGCATCAAGGAACAGGGCAATGCCATCGTCAAGATGAACGAAGACGGCACCGTGGTGCTGCTTACGGGCGCCGCCGGCCTGGGCACCGGGGCTCACACCGCCCTGGCCCAGATCGTGGCCGAAGAGCTGGCGATCCCGTTCGAATCGGTTTCGGTCGTCCATGGCGACACCGACGTGGTGCCGTGGGACATCGGCGCCTTTGCCAGCCACACCACCTACATGGTGGGCCGCGCTGCGCAGATGGCCGCCGGCGAGATCAAGACGCAGTTGCTGGCGCGGGCGGCCAGGCAGATGGAGGCCGAGCCCGACGCACTCGATATTGCCGATGGCGTGATCTCGGTACGCGACCGGCAGGGTCCGACGATGACCGTGCGCGAGGCTGTCATGCCGCGCAAGGGTCTTCCTGCCGCGCAGTTCGTCGGCACCGCCACCTATCACCCGACCAAGTCGTACTCGTTCGCCGCGCATTTCGTGGAGGTCGAGGTCGATACCGAGACCGGCTTCATCACGGTCAGGCAGGTGGTGCCCGTGCACGACATTGGCAAGGTCATCCACCCCGTGGCGGCGGCCGGCCAGATCGAGGGCGGCATCCAGCAGGGCATCGGCCATACGCTCTACGAGGATTACCAGATCGACATGGGCACGGGCCGGTCGCTCAATGCCAACTTCGTCGACTACAAGATGCCGCTGGCGATGGACATGCCCGAGATCCACACGATCCTGCTCGAAGCCGCGCCCGACCCCGGCGGGCCGTTCGGTGCCAAGGGCGTGGGCGAGGACCCCATCGTTGCCATCGGGCCGGCCATCGCCAACGCGGTCTTCGACGCCATCGGCGTGCGCTTCCGGCATTACCCGATCAAGCCCGAACAGGTGTTGCAGGCACTGGCCGCCAGACGCGCGGCGGAGGCCCGGCCATGAGCGCGCCCCGCCGGCTGGTGGTGGCGATCACCGGTGCCAGTGGCGCGGCATACGGAGTGCGGCTGCTGCAGGCCATGGGCACGGCGGATGGCTGGGAGACCCATCTGGTCTGCTCGCCATCGGGCCTGTTGACGGTGCATCACGAAATGGGCCTGCAGCGGCGCGACGTGGAAGCGCTGGCCGACGTGGTGCACAACGTGCGCGACATCGGCGCCAGCGTGGCAAGCGGTTCGTTCCGCTGCGACGGCATGGTCATCGCGCCGTGCTCGATGCGCACGCTGGCCGCCGTTGCCACCGGCATGGCCGACAACCTGGTGACGCGCGCCGCCGACGTCATGCTGAAGGAACGCCGCCGCCTGGTGCTGCTGGCGCGCGAGACCCCGCTGCATCTGGCGCATCTGCGCAACATGACCACGGTGACCGAGATGGGCGCCATCGTGATGCCGCCGGTGCCGGCCTTCTACACCCATCCACAGAGCGTCGACGACATCGTGGGCCACACCGTCGGCCGCGTGCTGGACCTGTTCGGCGTCGAGCATGCCGGACTGGTGGCGCGCTGGTCCGGCATCCGGCCGGCGCTTGCCGCAGTGCATTCCGATATCACACCCAGGGAGACACCATGACCGAAGCCCAACGCAACCTGCCGCCGCAACTGCCGCCCGTGCCCGTCACGATCCTGACCGGCTTCCTCGGGGCCGGCAAGACCACGCTGCTGAATCACATCCTGACGCAGAAGCACGGGCACCGCATCGCGGTGATCGAGAACGAGTTCGGCGAAGTCGATGTCGATTCCGACCTTGTGCTGACATCCGACGAAGAGATCTACCAGATGACCAACGGCTGCATCTGCTGCGTGGTCGACGTGCGGACAGACCTGGTGCGCATCCTGCAGAAGCTGTTGGAACGGCCTGAGCGGTTCGACCATATCCTGGTGGAAACCAGCGGCCTTGCCGATCCCACGCCCGTGGCCGCCACCTTCTTCATGGACAACGAGGTAGCGAGGCAGGTCACGCTGGACGGCATCCTGACGCTGGTCGATGCCGTGCATATCGAGGACCATCTCGACGACCCGAAGCTCTCGGGCTTCGACAACCAGGCGGTGGACCAGATCGTGGCGGCCGACCGCATCATCCTGAACAAGTCGGATCTGGTCTCCGCAGCACGGCTCGATGCCCTCGCGCACCGGCTGCAGCACCTGAACGAGGGCGCGCAGATCCTGCGGTCGAACTACGCGCAGGTGGACCTGTCACGCATTCTCGGCATCGGCGGCTTCACGCCGGGCATGGCGCAGCTGCCGGAAGACGCGCACGACCATCACCACGGCGCGCACCACGACGCGGGGCATGACCCGGACCACGTCTGCGACGAACTTTGCGAGCACGCCCATGACGACGACGAGCACGCCCACCGGCACGATCCGTCGGTGACTTCGGTGTCCCTGCTGTTTGACGCGCCGTTCGATCGCCAGCGGCTGGAGCATGCGCTGCGTGCGTTGCTGGCGGCGCAGGGCGACGACGTGTTCCGCATGAAGGGCATCGTGGCCGTGCAGGACGACGACCGCCGACATGTGCTGCAGGCCGTGCACCGGCTGATGGACTTTCATCCGGCTGATACCTGGGGCACGACGCCACGGGAAAGCAAGTTCGTCTTTATCGGCCGCAATCTGGACCGCGCACGGCTGCAGACACTGCTGCGCGTGTGCCAGCCCGCGCAGGTAGCGGCCTGAATCGGCGGCAATCGCTCTGGGACCCCGTCAGGCATGACGGGTGATTGACGGCGCGGCCTGTCTCACGCGGGCCGCGCCTTTTTTTCTGTGGCGGGTACGGGATGCGCCTGCCCTCTCCCCGCCCCTCTCCCGCAGGCGGGAGAGGGGCGACCACAGCACGCATACTGAACGCTCGTGGCCTGCTCCTTCGCCGAGGGCGGCCACGGAACGCATACCGGATGCTCCTGGTTTGCTCCCCTCTCCCGCGTTGGCTGGGGGAGAGGGCAAGCCGGCCAGCGGCTACCGCGCCCGCAGCGTTGCCGACGGCGGTTCGTCGAACTCCTTGCGATATTCGCGCGCAAACAGGCTCAGGTGGGTAAAGCCATTGCGCAGCGCAATCTCCGAGACCACGCCCGGCCCCGGGGTGGCGTGCTGCAGCGCCTCGCGGGCGCCGTGCAGGCGCAGCAACCGCAGGTATTCCATCGGCGTGATGTTCTTGCTCTTGCGAAAGCCAAGCTGCAACGTACGCTCGCAGACGCCACAGTGCTCGGCCAGCGCGTGCATCGTCACCGGCTTGTCGAGATTCGCGCGCAGATAGCGGATTGCACAGCGTACGTAGGGCGGCAACGATGGCAGGTAGCCGCGTGGCAGCAGGCGGCCGTCCGCGCCGAAATGGTCGGCCAGCAGCGTGGTCAGGAACAGTTGCTCGATGGCCCCGTCGGCGGCCGGCAAGCCGGGGCCTTCCGCACGCATCGCCGCTTCGGTGCGCAGCCAGCTCATCATGGCCCGCCAGCGGCCAGACAACTGCGCGTCGGACAATGGCTGCATGGCGAACATCAGCGGCGCGGGCGCGTCGAAGTTGAAGCAATCGCGAAACGCCTCTTCCAGGGCCTGGCGCCGCACGATCACGCTGAAGCGCTCGCAATCGGCATCCAGCAGCAGCCGCACCGGCAGCGACGGCGAGAACACCCAGGTCTCGCCCGGTGCCATCTCGCGCGTCATCCCCTCCCATACCACGCGGCAGCCTCCCGATATCACGGTCTGGACCACGTACTGGTCCTTGCCCGGCTGCGGCTCCACTTCCATCGCCTGGGCGTAGCGCGTGGTCGCCAGCGTCAGGTGGCCGATCTGGCAGCTCTGCAGCTGCACCTGGGGTGCCGCGTCGTCGGTGCGCAGGCGCGTGGGCCCGAAAATGCGCGCAGACAGTGCCTGCACGTGGTCGATTGCACGCGCATGGCTCGCATTGTTCACTCTTGGTGCAGCATGTTGAACCATGGTGCAGAAAAACCTGGGGGGTGCGGGGGTTATCGTCGTCATCGTAGGGAGCCTTGCAGTTTCCGTGCAAGCTGTGGAAAACCCCTGCGCTTTCGCTTCCGTGCGCGCCCGTTCGCAATGTTGCTACGCGCGGCGCTTCGTACCCGCTACCTTGGCTGCGAACCCACACGAAAAGGCAGGAGAGCCGCCATGACCACCCCCGTCCACCCCGTCGACCAGGTGCTGCCCGCGCGGGCCATGGTCTCGCTTGGTTTCCAACACATGCTGGTCAGCTACCTTGGCGCGATTGCCGTGCCAATGATCGTGGCCGGTGCGCTGAAGATGACGCCCGCGCAGACCACGCTGCTGATCAGCACGGCGCTGTTCACCTCGGGCATCGCCACATTGCTGCAGACCGTCGGCTTCTGGAAGTTCGGCGTGCGCCTGCCGCTGATGCAGGGCGTGGCGTTCGGTTCGGTGGGCCCGGTGATCGCCATCGGCACCGACCCCACGCTCGGCTTTACCGGCGTCTGCGGCGCCGTGATCGGGGCCGGCGTGGTGACGATGTTCCTGGCCCCGGTGATCGGCCGGCTCAAGCGCTTCTTTCCGCCCGTGGTCAGTGGCTGCATCATCACCTCGGTGGGCCTGTCGCTGTTCCCGGTGGCATACCAGTGGACCGGTGGCGGACACGGCGCCAGGGACTTCGGCTCGCCGTTGTTCTTCATCGTCGCCTTCGGCACCGTGGCGCTGATCCTGTTCATCAACAGCCACGGCGGTCGGCTGGTACGCAGCCTGGCCGTGATGATCGGCCTGTTGCTCGGCGGCGTGGCGGCATGGTTGCTCGGCATGGGCAACTTCGACGAAGTGGCGCGCGCCCCGTGGTTCACGATGGTGACGCCGTTCGCGTTCGGCATGCCCACGTTCAATGCGGGCGCCATTGTCACCATGGTGATCGTGATGGTGGTGCAGATGGTGGAATCGATGGGCCTGTTTGTCGCCATCGGCGATATCGTCAAGCGTCCGGTCAGCGAGCGCGAAGCCACCTGCGGCCTGCGTGCCAACGGACTTGCCAGCGCCATTGGCGGCTGCTTCGCGGCCTTCCCGTTCATCGCCTTCATGGAAAACGTGGGGCTGGTGATCGTCACAGGCGTGCGCAGCCGCTGGGTGGTGGCCGTCTGCGGCATCATGCTCTGCGTCGTGGCGCTGGTGCCGAAGATCGGCGCACTGTTCTCGTCGATTCCCGCCGCCGCGCTGGGCGGCGCCACCATCGTCATGTTCGGCGTGGTGGTGGCCGCCGGCATCCGCACGCTGGGCCAGGTCGACTACGAGCGCAAACCGGCCAATCTCAGCGTGGTGGCCATCACGCTGGCCTGCGCGCTGATGCCGGTCATCATGCCCAACCTGCTTGAAAAGCTGCCCGCGGCACTGCAACCGTTCGTCCACAGCAGCGTGATCATCTCCTGCGTGGTCTCCGTCTTCCTGAACCTGATCCTGAACGGCATCCCGGCGCGCGACGAAGAAGAGGCACACGCCATCGCTGCCGCTCCGGCAACCTCTGCCGCCCCTGTCTCGGAGGCCTGAGCCATGACCCATCCAAGCCAATCCACCCAGCCCAACCCATCCACCCTGATCCGGGGCGCCGCCGCCGTCATGACCGGCCGCGCCGGTGCGGCGGCCCGCGCCGGCGCCGTCGATATCCGCATCCGCGACGGCCGCGTGGCCGAACTGGCAGCCGGCCTGGTGCCGCAGCCTGGCGAGACCGTGATCGACGCCACCGGCTGCGTGGTCTATCCCGGCTGGGTCAACACCCATCATCACCTGTTCCAGAACCTGCTCAAGGCCGTGCCGGCCGGCATGAACGCCGACCTGCAAGACTGGCTCGCCAGCGTGCCCTACCCGCGGCTGGACCGTTTCACGCCGGAAATCTTCCGCACGGCGGTGCGCCTGGGCATGGCCGAACTGCTGCTGTCGGGCACCACCACCTGCGCGGATCACCATTACCTGTATCACCACGGCCACGGCGCGGAGACCGGCGACGTGCTGTTCGATGTCGCGCAGGAATTCGGCATGCGGCTGGTGCTGTGCCGGGGTGGCGCCGTGCAGTCGAAGGCCGATCATCCCGGCATGCGCGCCACGGCGCTGGTGCCCGAAACGCTGGACGAGATGCTGGCCGACATCGAGCGGCTCAAGTCGCGCTATCACGATGCCGGCCCCGACGCGCTGCGGCGCGTGGTGGTGGCGCCAACCACGCCCACGTTCTCGCTGCCGCCCCCGCTGCTGCGCGAGGTGGCCGGTTTTGCGCGCGGCATGCAGTTGCGGCTGCACAGCCATCTGTCCGAGACCGACAACTACGTGCGCTTCTGCGCCGAGAAGTACCGCTGCACGCCGGTGCAGTTCGTGGCGGACCACGACTGGCTTGGCCCCGATGTCTGGTTTGCCCATCTGGTCACCGTCACGCCCGACGAGATCCGCATGCTCGGCCAGACCCGCACCGGCATGGCCCACTGCCCGGTCAGCAACGCGCGGCTGGGCAGCGGCATCGCGCCCGTTCGCGCGATGGCCGACGCGGGCGTACCGGTGTCGATCGGCGTGGATGGCGTGGCATCGAACGAATCGGGCAGCATGGTCCACGAGGCCAACTTCGCGTGGCTGGTCCACCGGGCGCTGGGCGGTGCGGCGCAGACGCGGGTCGAGGAAGTCATCCACTGGGGCACGGCGGGCGGTGCGCAGGTGCTGGGCCTGCCCGGGGTCGGGACGCTGGCGCCGGGCCAGTCGGCCGACCTGGCGATCTACGATGTCGGCGGGCTGCGCTTTGCGGGCTTCCATGACATCGCCACCGCGCCCGTGGCGGCCGGCGAGCCTACGCCCGTGCGCGACGTATTCGTGCGCGGCCGCCATGTGGTCGAAGGCGGGGCGATCGTCGGGCTCGATATCGCCCAGCTGCGCAGGGATGCGCAGGCCGCGCTGACGACGCTGCTGCCCTGACGTTGTAGATCTTGCGAGCCCTCGCCTGCGGTGCGCTGCCGATTTGCGCCGGAAACGGCGCGCCATCTGCACCGCAGGCGTGGCCCGGACCTTGCGCCGTTCTTCCTTATCCCTTCTCTTAATCTCTCGTTAAGACTCGATAAAGGAGCGCACCATGGCAGCCCGGGAAGATGCATCAACACGTAACAGCCAGATCGAACAGGACGAGCCCGATCATTACGTCGAGACCCTGGAAGTCAGGGTTTCGGGCGAGGGCAACGGCCTGGTGGACGACGAGACCTCCGGCCGCGCCCTGCAGCCGGACCACCCCTCGCAGGGCAAGACTGCCAACGAGCGCAGGGCCGGCGAAGGCGACGAGGACGCGACCAGCCAGTAGACCAGTAGACGCCAGGGCCAGGGCCAGGGCGGCAGACATTCGATACAACAGCTTACAAAGACACCTGCGACAGGGTCAACGGACCGTACTGCGCGCCGTTAGTATCGGCATCCACGCAGCAACCCGAGCAAAAGGTGCTTTCCATGTCCAGGTTCCTCATCGCGAGTCTGATCGGTCTTTCCGCCCTCACGGCCTCTGCCGCCGCCGAGGCGCATGTCAACTTCGACATCGGCATCGGTGTGCCCGCCTACGTGGCCCCGCCGCCAGCGCCGGTCTACTACCAGCCCGCGCCCGTCTACATGGCGCCGCGCCCGGTGGTCGTCGAGCCGCGTCCGGTGGTGGTAGCCCCGGGCTATTACGAGGGCTATCGCGACCAGCGGTGGCGCGAGCATGAATGGCGGCGCGAGCAACGCTGGCGCGAACACGAATGGCGCCGCGAGCGCCGCTGGCGCGAGGACGACTGACGTCGCTGCCTTCAGGTGCCCGGCTCCGGTTTCACGGAGCGCGGGCGCCCAGGCTTCTTTCTGCCAGACCACGATCGGCTCGCCCTCGCCCATCCAGTCATTCCAGTCATTGCACTCGCGCGCCTTGCAGAATTCACAATCCGTTAAGGTTGAATCGGCAAAAAGGTAAAGGCAAAGCCGCAACGCCCGCCAAACGTTACGTAACGCGTAACGGCGCCGCGCCGGAAGTGCACCGCATAATGCGGCCTCCAGCGCGTTCATATGGCTGGAACGGAACTTGCGCCATCGTTGCTTCCAAACATAGAAAGAAGAGGGGAGCGACACATGAAGGCTGCTGTTGTGGAATCCCGGCCGCTGATCGGCTTTGGCATTCAACAGGTGCTGTACCGCATTCAGGACATTGATGATTCCTGCCTGGTGTCTCCCGGGCCCGCGCGGGGCCTTACGCTCGATGGCATCGATCTGCTGATCGTCGGAGACCTTCTGCAGGGGTATGACGACGCCATGCTGCAACTGCTTGGGACTGCTGCGGATGTCCGTGGCGTGCTGTACCTGAGCGCCGGCGGCACCGTGCAATGGATGCCGCCACGCGAGATCGCGCCGCTGCTGTCGTGGCTGCCCGAGAACGCAGCACTCGAAGCCATCGAAGGCACGCTGCGCAAGATGATCGGCGCGATGCGCCGGGGCTGCTGCACCGGCACGCCTTCCGAGGGCGATGGTCAGGCCGCGCGTGCGGCAGCTTCCGGCGCCGCCATCGTGCTGCCGATGCCGACCCCGCCGCAACTGTTCGGCGCAGGCGCGCCGGAATCCGTGTCAGAGGCCCAGCTGCTAAGCCTGACGCAGCGGCAGTACGACGTGCTGGTGCTGCTGTCCAAGGGCATGTCGATCAAGCTGATCAGCCGCCGCCTGCATATCTCCGTGCCCACCGTAAAGAGCCACACGCTGCAGATCTACCGCCGGCTCGCGGCCAACAACAAGACCGAGGCGGTCTTCGTGGCGCGCGAGCGCGGCGCGTTGCTGGCGGCGATCTCGGCGGCGGCCGAAGCCGCCTGAGCGCGCCTTGCCGGGCCTCGGCCCGGATCAGGGGCGCTGGGAGAACGTGCGTTCGAACACTGATTCGGCGATGCGGTTCTTGAGGATCTCGATCGAGCCGCCCGCAATCATCCAGCCGCGGCAGCGCCGCTGGCAGTATTCGACCAGTTCTTCCTGGCTGTAGCCCATGCCGCCCATCACCTGCAGTGCCTCGTTGGCGATGTCGAAACCCGCCTGGTTGCAGAATGCCTTGGCGATGGCCGTTTCCTCCGCCGACGGCAGGCCGCTGTCGGCGTTGCTGGCGGCACGGTACAACAGCAGCTGGCCCGCATCGAGCTTCATCTTCATTTCGGCGAACTTCCATTGCAGGCCCTGGAACTCGCACAGCAGACGGCCGAACTGCTTGCGCTGCAGCGCCCACTGGCGCGCCACTTCGTACGCGTAGCGGCCCAGCGCCAGCGAGCGCGCCGTATTGCCCATGCGCTCCACGTTGAAGCCGGCGATCTGTTTCTTGAATCCGCCCTCGCCCAGCAGCACGTCCCCGGGGGCCACATAGACGTCCTCGAAGTAGATCTGGGCCCATTCCTCGCCAGACATGAAGCGCGATTTCTGGCCGATGCGCACGCCCGGCGCCTTGGTGTCGATCAGCACCGACCCGATGCCGCCCACGCCGGGGCCGAAGCGCACATAGGCCAGGATCACGTCGGCGTGAGGGCCATGCGTGGTGAAGATCTTGGTGCCGTTGATACGGAAGCCTTCGCCATCGGGCGTGGCGCTGGTCTTCAGTTCGGTCACGGCCGAGCCGGCTTCGGGCTCGGTCATGCCCACCGAGATCAGCGTCTCGCCGCGCAGCAGCGGGGCCAGCCAGCGCGCCTTCTGCTCCGCCGAACCGTACTCGGCCAGCACGCGGATCGCGCCGAAGTTGCCGGCCTGCACCACGTCCGCGCTGCGCGGGCAGTGGGCGGCCACGGCCTGGATGGCGATCACGGCGTCCATCAGCGAACCGCCCTGGCCGCCGTCGGCCTCGGCAATCGTGATGCCGAGCAGGCCCTGCGCGGCCATCTTCTTCGCCACATCCCATGGATAGGCATCGGTGTGCGCGCGCTCGCGGGCGCCCGGGCGCAGTTCCTTTTCCGCGAAGCGGCTGACGGCGTCCTGGAATTCCTGCTGTTCGGGGGTGAGCTTGAAATGCATGATGTCTCCGGAATCTTTTCGGGTATCGGGTATCGGGTATCTGGTTCGGTATGGGCGTCAGTGCTGCGCGTCGGCCAGCCGCAGCACGCAGTCGACACCGACCACGCCGTTGGCGCGCACGAACAACGGATTGATCTCCGCCTCGGCCACGGTCGCGCCCTGCACGGCGGCCAGCCGTGAAAAACGCACGATGGCATCGGCCAGCGCATCGACATCGCCACGCGGCAGGCCACGGAATCCGCGTACCAGCCGGGTGGAGCGCACCTCGTCGATCATCTGCCGGGCTTCGTCCAGGCTGACCGGTGCCGGGCGCAGGCTCACGTCGCGATGCAGTTCGGCGGTGATGCCGCCCGCGCTGAGCATGACCATCGGGCCCACCAGCGGGTCCTGGCGATAGCCCAGCATCAGCTCCAGCAGGCGATCCTCCATGCGCTGCACCAGGATGCCGTCGATGCGCGCATCGGGCACCGCCTGGCGTGCGTTTGCCAGCAGACGTTCGGCCGCCGCCGCCAGTTCGGCGTTATCGCGCACGCCCACCTGCACGCCGCCGATTTCGGTCTTGTGCAGGATGTCGCGCGAGCAGATCTTGGCGACCACGGGGTAAGGCACTGCGTGGCCCAGCGATGCGGGGCTGACCAGCGCAGCCGGGGCAATCGGCACGCCCAGCGCCTCGAACACGGTCCCGGCCTCGCGCTCGGTCAGGTCGCCCTGCGTGGGCAGGCCTTCGGGCCACGGCAGCGGCGGCACGTCAGCGCCGTCGTCACCCTGCCCGGCATCGGCGGCCTGGGCGCCCCTGGCTGCGCGGAACAGGCAGGACAACGCATCGGCACAGCTCTCCGGCGTGCGGAACGCCGGCACGCCAGCCGACTGCAGCACCTGCAGCGACTGCGTGGCTTCGGGCGCCAGGAATGCCAGCAGCGGCTTGCCGCCGATGGCCGACGCCTCGACGATGGGCTTCACGGCCAGCTGCGGATGGAACTGCGCCGACGACCCCGCCACGCACAGCACGGCGTCGCACCAGTCGCTCTGCAGCATCTGCTCCACCAGGTCGCGATACTGCGCGCTGGTGGCCGCCAGCGTCAGGTCGATGATCGGCGTCTGGCGGATCCTGACCCCGCGCGCCGCCATATGCGCGACGAACGCGTCGGGAGGCGGCACCGCATCGACGCCAGCCAGCCCGAGCCGGTCCACCACGGTGGCCGCGCCACCGCCGGTGGTGGTCACCACGGCCACGCGCGGTGCCCGATCCAGCGCCGGCACCGTGCGCGCATGGCGGCAAGCCAGCGGCGCGGCTTCGAACAGCGTTTCCAGCATCTCCACGCGCATGGCGCCGTGCTTGCGCAGGAAGGCATCGACGGCCGCATCGTTGCCGGCCAGCGCGCCCGTGTGCGACTGGGCCAGTGCCTCGCCCTGGGCCGAGCGGCCAAGCTTGTAGACCAGCACCGGCTTGCCCGCGGCGCGCGCACGCCGCAGCGCGGGGCCCAGCACGGCGGCATCGCGGATGGTTTCCAGGAACAGCAGGATCACTTCGGTGGCGTCATCGTCCACCAGCAGGTCCACCAGTTCGCCCACGCCAACGTCCGCCTCGTTGCCGACCGACACCAGCTTGGCAAAACCCATGCCCCGCGCCGCGCCGCGTGACAGCAGCGCGCCGAGCATCGAGCCGCTCTGCGATACCACGCTTACCGAGCCGGGCCGCAGTTCATCCATCTCCAGCACTGCATTGACCGACAGGATGGCGCCGCTATGCACATCGACCACGCCGATGCTGTTCGGCCCCAGCAGCCGCACGCCAAGCTGTCTGGCCTGGTCGGCCAGCGCCTGCTGGGCCGCCATGCCGGCTTCGCCCAGTTCGGCGAATCCGTCGGAAAAGACCGTCACCACGCGCGCGCCGCGCGCGGCGCTCTGCGCCAGCGCCTCGGCCACATGGGCGCCGGGCACCATCACGAACGCGTGGTCGATCGCCTCGGGCAAGGCGTCCACGCTCGGATACGCGGGCAGGCCCATGACTTCGCTGCGCCCCGCGTTGACCGGCAGGATGCGGCCCTGGTAGCCGTGCTTGCGCATGAAGCGCAGCGGGCGGGCAGTGTTCTTCTTCTCGTCGGCCGATGCGCCCACCAGCGCCACTGCGCCAGGCGTGAACAGCGCCCGGGCCAGCGCCTTGCCTGTGGCGCCCACGCCTGCGGCGATTTCCTTGTCGACTCTCGTCATGAATGCAGTGTTCCTGTGAATGATCGGAAGGGCTCAGCGCGCACGCAGCGCGCCAAGGCCAAGCTGGCGCACCGGGCGCGCGTCGAGCTGCCAGAGCGCGTCGAGCAGGCTGGCCGCCTTGTCCTGGCCCAGCACCGGGCCACCCAGTTCCATGAATTTGTCGGTCAGCATCGCGTCGTCGAGCGGCGCCTCGGGATCGCCCACCCGGTACGGCTGGAAGTGCGCGTGGCGCGTGCCGTCCGTCATCTCGATCTCGACCCGTGCGGCGCGCTGGCGCGGGAAGGCGGCGGTCAGTTCGGCGTCGGCAGTCAGCGTGATGCGTGTCATCAGCGCGCGAATCGCGGTATCGCCAAGGCGCCCGGGCTCGAAGGCGTCGAGCCGCACCGCGCCGTGCAGGATGCCGTGGGCCACCACGTAAGGCAGGCTGAAACGCGCCTCGAACGGTGTGGTCGGGTTGAAGTTGCCGGTGACGTCCAGCGCCACCTGGTAGGCGTTCACACGCACGGCGGCAATGCGCGAAGGGTCGAGCGCATGCTCGCGCACCAGCCGCATGGCGGCGTCGATGGCGGCGAACGTGTGGCCGCAGCAGCCATGATTCTTCTGCGTAATGCGCGTGACGTTGTAGTCGGTGCCCAGACCGGCGGTGGCAATGCCCCAGTTCGGGCTGCCGCACAATGCCGCGCCGAAGCCGGCGTCGCCTTCCAGGATGTCGCGTACGCCGGTCACGCCGTGCGCGGCACCCTGGGCGGCCAGCACGCCGGTCTGCGCCGCATGCCCGGCGTGCAGCGCCTTGGTCATCGCGTCCGACCGGAACGCCTGTTGCAGCCCCGACGCGAACGTGGTGGCGGTTGCCATGGCATGGGCCGCCACGTCGGCATTGCCCGGCGCCAGCAGCACTGCCCCGGCCGCGGCTGCGCCAATGCAGCCGACGGTGCCGGTGGTATGGAAGAAGCGGTAGTGCGCGGGCTGGATCGCGGCGCCGATGCGCGTGGATACCTCGTAGCCGGCCACCACGGCACGCAGCAGATCGGTGCCGCTGGCATTGCGGTCTTCGGCCAGCGCCAGCGCGGCGGCAATGGTCGGGCAGCCAGGATGGTAGACGGCATCGCGGAAGATATCGTCGAATTCGGCCGCGTGCGATGCGCTGCCGTTGATCCACGCGGCCAGCGCCGGGAATGCGGTGGTGCCGTGGCCCAGCACGGTGCTGTGGCCAACGCCCAGCTCCTGGCGATGGGCGGCCACCAGCTGGCGGCCCGGCGCCATGGGCACCCCGGCCAGCAGCGCGGCAAACCAGTCGATCACCACGCGCCGGGCGTGGTGCTGTACGTCGTCGGGCAGGGGCGCATGGGCCTGGTTGCCGACATAGGCGGCAAATTGGTCGATCAGCATGCCGGTTGTCTCCTCTGGAATGACTCCCATGGTAAGAACCAGCGCCCGCCCAGCTTTGACATTTGGTGAAAGCTCCCAAGCCGGCACGCGTATCCCGGCGTCTGGAGGCTGGTGCATACTCTGCGCACGCCATCGTCGGCCCAGCCTTTCCATTTGGAGCACGCTCAACCCATGGACATGGACATTCCTTCGCTTGCCATCCTGATCGCCGCCGTGGAAGAGAAGAGCCTGTCACGCGCGGCCGAGCGCGAGAACCTGGTCACCTCGGCGGCCAGCAAGCGGATTGCCGAGCTGGAGCGGCGCGCGGGCACGGCCTTGCTGCGCCGCCACGGACGTGGCGTGGAGCCGACACCGGCCGGCGCCATGCTCTACCAGCGCGCCAAGGCCATCGTGCGCAGCGTGCAGCTGGCGCAGGACGCGCTGGCAGCCTATTCGCTGGACGGCATTGCCAAGATCCGCCTGGCGTCGAACCGTTCGACGATCCTGCAGTTCCTGCCCGCCGATATCAGCGGCTTCCAGAAGCATGACCCCGAAGCGCGTATCGACCTGGTGGAAGCGTTCAGCTTCGACATTCCGCGCATGGTGTCCAACGGCGACGCCGATATCGGCATCTATCACGCGCGCAGCCCCAGCCCCGGCGTGCATTCGCTGCCATACCGCAAGGACCGCGTGGGGCTGGTGGTGCCGCGCGGGCATCCGCTGGAAGCCAAGGGCGCGCTGCATCTGGAAGAGGCGCTCGACTACGACTTCCTGGGCTACTTTCCGCGCCATACGTTCGACGCGTTCCTGACGCTGGCATCGGGCACGCTGTCGCGGCCGCTGACCGTCAAGACCCAGGTGTCCAACTTCGAGGCCCGCTGCCGCATGGTGCGCGAGGGCCTGGGGCTGGCCGTGGTGCCCGAGGGCATCGCGCGCAACTATCTGCAGATGATGGGCCTGTCGATGCTGACGCTCAAGGACGCCTGGGCCGAGCGGGAGTTCTACGTCTGCGTGCGCGACCGCGACAGCCTGCCTTCCGGCGTGGGCCGGCTGCTGGAATACCTGAGCCGCTGCGCCGCGATGGAGCAGCATTTCCTCAAGCCGCGCTGACGCCCTGCTGCCGCCCCCGGTGCCGCCCCACCGAGAACGCAGCGTTTCTGTTTCGTCAAAGCTCCGTGCGGGCATCTTTCTAAGATGCTCTACAGGGCAGCCCTTTCACCGGGGCGCCCCACGACAAGAATCACACGGAGACAGCAATGAAAGACTTCCTGCGGCGCTCGGCCGCCGGCGTGCTGCTTTTTTGCGCCGCAACAGCCCACGCCCAGCAACCCTATCCGTCCAAGCCGATCCGCGTGGTCGTGGCGTTCACCGCCGGCGGCACCACCGACATCCTGGCCCGCGAAGTGGCCCAGCAGATGAGCAAGGCCCTGGGCCAGAGCGTGGTGGTGGAGAACCGACCCGGCGCGGGCGGCAATATCGGCACCGACTACGTGGGCCGCAGCGATGCCGATGGCTACACGCTGCTGGCAACCTCGGTGGGCCCCGTTGCCATCAATCCCACGCTGTACAGCCGGCTCAAGGTGAATCCGCAAACCGACCTGCAGCCCGTGGCGCCGATTGCCGATGTGCCCAACGTCATGGTGGTCAGCCCGAATGTGCCGGCCAGGACAGTGCAGGAATTCATCGCCTATGCGCGCGCGCATCCGAACCAGCTCAACTTCAGTTCCACGGGCGTCGGCACGGCCGCCCACCTGTCGGGCGTGCTGTTCAACGAGCGTACCGGCGCCAAAACCACCCACGTACCGTACAAGGGCGCCGATGCGCTGAACGACCTGCTGGCCGGCCGCGTGCAGTTCATGTTTGCCACGGTGCCTTCGGTGATCTCGCATATCCGGGGCGGCCAGCTGCGTGCGCTTGCGGTGACGTCGCGCAAGCGGTCGGCGGCGTTGCCCGATGTGCCGACCATGGCCGAGGCCGGCGTGCAGAACCTGGTCACCGGGGCCTGGTTCGGCCTGTTTGCACCGAAGAACACGCCGCCCGAGATCGTCGCGAAGCTGAACAAGGTGGTGACCGATGCGCTGGCCCAGCCCGACATGCGCAACAAGCTCGCGCAGCAAGGGGCAGAGGCGATGAACCTGGCGCCGGACGCGTTCGGCAAGTTCGTGGTGGCCGAGTACCAGGCCTGGAAGCCCGTGGTGGTCAGTTCCGGAGCCCGCATCGACTGAGCATCGATCGGCCATTCCAGTGCTGTGTCATGATGGCGGCCATCTCTACTCCGATGCCTCCATCATGACCACCGCCCTGATCGTCATCGATGTCCAGCAGGGACTTTGCGAAGGTGACGAAGCCTGCGTCGACGCGCAGGCCACGATCGAACGGATCAACCGCGTAGCGGCCGCCGCGCGTGCGGCCGGCGCGCCGGTGATCTTCGTGCAGCACGAATCGAAATCCGACTATCTGCGGTTCGGCTCAGACCGCTGGCAGCTTGCCCGTGGCCTGGATGCGCGCGATGCCGACCCGCGCGTGCGCAAGACCACGCCCGATTCGTTCCACCGCACCGACCTGGCCGACGTGCTGCAGGCGCGCGGCGTGTCGGCACTGGTGATCTGCGGCATGCAGACCGACTTCTGTGTGGATACGACCACCCGCCGTGCACTGGCGCTGGGCTATCCGGTGACGCTGGTGGCCGACGGCCACACCACCGTCGACAACGGCGCCCTGTCGGCCGCGCAGATCGTCCGGCATCACAACCTGACGCTTTCCAATATCGAGAGCTTCGGGCCGCGCGTCACGCCGGTGGTCGCCGCCGAGGTTTCCTTCGCGGCGTAGCGCACTCCGGACTGCCCTGCAGCACGCCAGCCGCGGCAACGGTGCGGCTATCGCACATTGCATCGCAAACCCGGGGCTGACCCTGACTTCGGCTGGAGATTTCCTCACCGATAATCCGCGAAGCCGGGCCCTGCCCGGCCATAGAGCCCCGGGGCGCGCTGCCACCGGGTGCGGAAGAACATCAGTGAAGGAGATGTAGTGCGTATCAAGCGTCAAGCCGCACGCGTGGCGTGCGGGATGGCCGTTGCCATCGCCACCATTTTCACCGCGCACGGCGCCCTGGCCGCCGATGCCTGGCCGACCAAGCCGATCAAGGTCATCGTGCCCTACACGCCGGGCGGGTCCACCGACACCGTTTCGCGCGTGATCTTCGAGCGCGTCTCGCAGAGCCTGGGCCAGCCCATCATCATCGAGAACAAGCCCGGCGCCAACAGCACGCTGGGCGTGGGCGTGGCCGCGCGCTCGGCGCCCGACGGCTACACGTTCGTGTCAGTGCTGGCCGCGTACAGTGCCAACATGTCGCTGTATTCCAGGCTCAGCTACAAGCCGTCGGACCTGACCCCGGTGGCGGAAATGGCCGAACTGCCGCTGTTCCTGTTCGCCAGCAAGAAGGTGCCGGTCAAGACCGTGGCCGAACTGGTGGACTATGGCAAGAAGCACCCCGACACGCTGACGTTCGGCTCCAGCGGCGTCGGCAGCTCGGCGCACCTGACCGGCGAACGGCTGGCGATGGAATCGAAGGTCAAGATGACGCACGTGCCGTACAACGGCAGCGCGCCGATCCTGCCGGCGCTGGTGTCCGGCGAAGTATCGGTGGCCTTCGACCCGCTGCTGGTGCCGATGCCTCACGTGAAGTCGGGCAAGATCAACGCGCTTGCCGTGGCATCGGCCAAGCGCTGGCCGGGCGAGCCGAATATCCCGACGATGGAGGAGTCCGGCTTTCCGGGCTTCGTGATGAGTTCGTGGACGGGCCTGCTGGCCCCGGCCGGCACGCCGCAGCCGGTGGTCGACCGCATGGCGAAGGAAATCGCCGCCGCCACGCGCAGCGCCGATGTGGCCAAAAAGCTCACGGAACTCGGCTTTATCCCCGTGGGCGGCACGCCGGACGAGTTCCGCAAGCTGATCGAGCGCGATACCACGCGCTACGCGCAGATCGTGAAGGCGGGCAAGATCACGCTGGACTGATCGCTGCTGATCGCTGCTGATCGCTGCGGTCTCCCGTGGCGATACCTCTCCCGCAACGCGGGAGAGGCGCTTCAGGCGGCAGGACGCTTAACCCTGCTGCCGCTTCCATTCCTCATACAGATCCGCCTCGCCCTCCAGCCGCACGGGCAGGTACTGGATCTTCATCGACTGTTCGGCGAACGGCCTGGCCAGATCCGCGTAGATGGCAGCCGTCGACAGGCCGAACGGCTCGCCATCGTCGTTCGAATAGGCGTACGCCACCTCGGTCACACCCGCCAGCCGCATCGCCGCCATGCACATCGGGCACGGGTGGCCGCTGGCGTACACGGCGCAACCGGCCAGGCTTGGCGTGCCCAGCTTGTGGCTGGCGGCCCGGATCGCATTCAACTCGGCGTGCGACGTGGGATCGTTGGTCTTGTGGATCTCGTTGACGGCAGTCATCAGGACTTCGCCGTCACGGACGATCACCGCACCGAACGGGCGGCCGCCCGCCTGCATGTTGGCTCGCGCCAGCCGGATGGCTTCGCGCAGGTACTGTTGTGCATTCGACATGTCTGATCTCCGGAAAACGCAGGGGCCGATGATAACCGCTGGCCGGCTGTACTAAGCTCATAGGGGGCGCGCTTCACCGGCTGGAAGCCGCGCCCGACACCTGTCTCAGCCGTGGTCGTCGGGAGCGGGGGTGCCATGTCTCGCTTTTCTGCCTATGCGGTGGTCATGCTTGCCACGCTGGGCTCGGCCCTGGCGGCCGAACCCCAGCCGGGCGCGCTGACGCTTACCTTCACCCATCCGGAAACCTACCAGGACGCGTCGAAGTCCTATGGGTACGGCAGCGATCCGCAGGTGCTCGATGCGATCCGCCAGCACCTGCAAAAGCTGGCTGCCCGCCAACTGCCTGCCGGGTACTCGCTGTCGATCGAGATCCTGGACATCGACCTGGCCGGGTACGTGGACTGGCGCTACCAGGGCAATGTGCGCGTGATCCGCGATGCCACCTGGCCCCGCATGACGCTACGCTACGCGCTCATGCATGACGGCGAGATCATCGCCAGCAACCAGGAGCGCATCAACAACATGAACTTCAACTGGGGCGTGAACCTGTACGGCTACAGCGATCCGCTGCGCTACGAGAAGGCGATGCTGGACGACTGGTTCGAACGCGCCATCACGCGGCATCTGCACGGCTGATTGCCAGCCTGGCGGGGCAGCCTCGCGCAACCCGGCCGCTCGCGGCGACGCGTGTCGGCCCGGGGCGCTGCCAAGGGCACTGTACAAGGAGACAGCCGCGTTCACCGCTGACCTCGGGCGGAGTTGGGCTGGCACCGTGTACATTGCCTTCCTGGACAACCCGCGAGCGCACAATGAACGCCAATCCGCAGAGCAACAGCGACCAGAACACCCTCTGGAACGGTACCGGTGGCCGGGCCTGGGTCGTGAACCAGACCCTGCTTGACCGCATGTTCCAGCCATTCGAACCGATCCTGCTGGACGCGCTGCCCAGCGGCGCCGCGTATCCCCACGTGCTCGATGTGGGCTGCGGCACCGGCGCCACCACGCTGGCGATGGCGCAGCGCCTGGGCAGCCGGGGGGAATGTGTCGGCGTCGACATTTCGGCCCCGATGCTGGACATGGCCCGCGAACGCGCCGCCCGGCTTGGCGTGGCGGCTCGCTTTGTCCAGGCCGATGTGCAAACCCACGCATTCGCCCCGGCCAGCTTCGACCACTTCACCTCGCGCTTCGGCGTAATGTTCTTCGACGATCCCGTGGCGGCCTTCGCCAATCTGCGCCGCGCCGCGCGGCCGGGCGCCACGATGCGCGTCATCGCCTGGCGCAGCCAGGCCGAGAATGCGTTCATGACCACCGGCGAACGCGCGGCTGCGCCGCTGCTTCCCGACCTGCCCGTGCGCCAGCCCGGCGCGCCGGGGCAATTCGCCTTTGCCGACCGGCAGCGCGTGGAGACGATACTGGCGCAGGCCGGCTGGTCAGGCATCGACATCCGCCCCATCGACGTGCCGTGCCAGCTGTCCGAAGCCGACCTGCTCGACTACATCGGCTGGCTCGGTTCGGTAGGCCAGCGCCTGCTGACCGCCGACGAGGCCACGCGCGCCAGGGTCATCCAGACCGTGCGCGCGGCCTTCGCGCCGTTCGTCCACGGCGACACGGTGCGCTACACGGCCGCGTGCTGGCAGATCGACGCGCGCGCCGGAGACTGATGTTGCGGCCCCCGGCGGCGCGACTAGACTGGGTACATCATTGCGCGCACGACGGGGGAACAAGCCATGGCCGCATCGACGGAACACCCGGTCAGTCATTCGACGCTGGCGTTCGGACGCATTTATGCCGATGAAACGGGCGAATCACACTTTGGCGCACTGGATTTCAATATGTCCGAGCGCAACTTCGCCCCGCCGGCGCCGCCCTTCTGGGTGTCGCGCATGGACGAGGCCGTAAGGCAGGGCTTCCTGGTGGTGCCCACCGGCTGGGTTGGCGACCTGCACCCCGCGCCGGTGCGCATGTGGATCTTCCTGCTCGACGGCGAAATGGAGTTCGAGGTGTCTGACGGCGAACGCCGTGCGCTGGTGCCGGGCGGTACGCTGCTGCTTGACGACACGCACGGCAAGGGGCATCGCAGCCGGGTGATCGGCGGCAATATCGCCACGCTCGCCATGGTGGAAATGCCGGTACCCGGCCACTAGGCGCACCGGATGCCGTCCGATACCGGCCCCGACGCCCGGCCAGGCAGCGCCGCGCCGCTGGCATCGGCCCCGCAGCCACAGCCGCCGTTACCGCCATTGCCGTCATTACCGCCACCCGCTCCGCTGCCACCCACGGTGCCGTCGGGCTTCCGGCAGGGCATCATCACGGCCATTACGGTGCTGCTGGGTTTTTCGCTGGCCTTCTGGCGGTTCTGGGGATTCGAAAGCCCGGGGTACTGGAGCCGCGCTTCGCTGGCGGCGGCAGCCTGCCTGATCCTGGCCGTGGCGCTGCAGATCCTTGCGTTATTCCGCGCGCTGCGCGTGGAAGACGACAGCATCGCCGAATACCGGAAGACCGTGCGCTGGTTCATTGCTTCGGCCATTGCCCTGCTGATCGGCCTGACCCTTGCGATGATGGACGCCGCGCTGATGGAGCAGGTGGACTGAGGGACACTGCGGCCCCGCCGCCCCGGTGCCGCCGGCCTACCGGTGCATCAGCGCCGGCGCGTAAGTCTTCACGAAGAACGCCAGCGTGATGCACGAGGTTGCCAGCAGCGTGCCGGCCCGCACCACGCGCGGCGGCGTCATGCGGCCCAGCAACGCGCCCCCGTATCCACCCAGGATGGCGCCGATCAGCATGGCGACGGTTTCCGGCCAGCGCACCGCGTTTGCCACGATAAACGCGATCACCGCCACGGCATTGGCCGCGCTGACCATCAGCGTGCGTGGCGCGTTCAGGTTCTTGAGGTCGCGGCTGTCCAGCAGGCCCCACATGGCGATCATCATGATGCCGACCGCCCCGCCGAAATAGCCCCCGTAGACGCCCAGCCCGAACTGCACCGCCAGCACGGCGTGCGCAGGGATGCGGCAGCGGGCACGCAGCGCCTCGCCCAGTTGCCGGCCAAACGCCAGCGCCACGCAGGCGATCAGCAGCAGCCACGGCAGCACGAACGTGAACGCCGCCGACGATGTGCGCAACAGCAGCATCGCACCGACAAACCCGCCGCACAGCGTAGCCACCAGCAGCGTGCGCAGCGATACCGCGCCCACCGGCCCCAGCCCGTCGCGATACGCCCACGCGCTTGCCAGGCCGCCCGGAAACAGCGCGACCGTACTCGATGTATTCGCCTGAACCGGTGGCACACCGGCGGCAATCATGGCGGGCAGACTGACAAACGAGCCGCCGCCCGCCAGCGCATTCATCGCACCGGCAACGAATCCCGCGCCGAAAACCAGAAGAATTGGGTCCATGGAGCGAATGCTAGCCATCGCACCGGACGCCCGCAATCTGGCTTTTCCGGTGCTAGACTTCGGCAAAACCGAAAGCAGGGGAGGATGGCGTGCGTTTCGACCTGACCGATATGCGGCTGTTCCTGAGCGTGGTGGAATGCGGCAGCCTGACCCAGGGTGCCCGGTCGATGCATCTGGCGCTGGCGTCGGTCAGCGAACGCATTGCCGGCATGGAAGCCACGCTGGGTGCGCCATTGCTGGAGCGCAACCGGCGCGGCGTGCGGCCCACTCCGGCCGGCGAGGCGCTGGTGCGGCACGCGCGGTCGATCCTGGGCCAGGTCGAACAGATGCGCGGCGAACTGCGCAGCTATGCAACGGGCCTCAAGGGCCGCGTCCGCCTGCTGTCGAACACTGCCGCGCTGGCGTCGTTCCTGCCACCGCATCTGCGCCGCTTCCTGGCGGCGCATCCCGATCTGTCCGTCGACCTAGGCGAACGCCCGAGCCCGGAAATCGTCCAGGCGCTGGTCGAGGGACGCGCGGAACTGGGCATCGTGGCCGACTTCGCCGATTTCGCGAACCTGCAGACCCACCGCATCGCCGAAGACCAGCTCGTGGTGGTAGCCAGCCGCCAGCACCGGATCGCGGCGCAGCCGGCCGTGGCCTTTGCGGAGATCGTCAGCGAGCCGATCGTGGGCATGGCGGATACGGCGCTGGAGACGCACCTGGCCGAGCGCGCGTCGCGCCTGGGGCACCAGCTGCACTATCGCGTCCAGCTGCGCAACGTGGAGCACGTGGCGATGCTGGTCGATGCGGGTATCGGCATCTCGATCGTGTCCGGTGCCCTGGCAAGGTCGATGCCACGCGGCCTGGCGATCCTGCCGCTGTCGGAGGCGTGGGCCACGCGCAGTCTGTTCCTGTGCGCGCGCGATTTCGGCGCCCTGACGCCACATGCGGGCCTGCTGGCACGGCAGCTGATCGAAAGCGGCGACCCCGGCGCCTCAAGTCCGCCGGCCGGAAAGCCGTAAAATCCTGCGACATCGTTCGGAAGCATTCCCATGAAGAAGCTAATCCTGCTGGCCGCCGTCGGGCTGGCATCCATTGCCCAGGCCCAGCCGACCGCTGGTGGCGTGGCGGCACCGCTGGGCCTGGAGCTTGGCAAGACCTCGTGCGCGCGGCTGACGCCGGGCCCGAATCGCGAAAGGACCGGCACGGCGCCGTGGGCCGGCGGCGACGCTTTCGAGCTGAAGCGCCTGGAACGCTTCAACCTGCCGGGCCTGACCCGTGCGGTGGTGAACTGCGACGGGCAGGACGTCGTGACGCTGGTGACGCTGACCTTCGACCGCACCGCGCTCGACGATGTGACCCACAAGCTCGACGCCCGCTACGAATCGAAGCGCAAGACCGAACCCAACGCCCAGAACGGCTATGCGGAATGGGCGGCGTCCAACGGCAGCCTGGAACTGCTGTACGCCCGGGACGGCAAGCAGTTCACCGTGGCGTACTGGGGCAAGGGCGCCAAGGCGCGCTACTTCGCCTACAACGGCAATTCGGACAAGGTCCAGACGGCCCCGACTGCGGCGCCTGCTCCCGCGAAGGTGCCGGCGCCGCTCTGACGCCGCCCCCACCTCCACCATAATCGGCATGCCGCCAGCCGGCCACGGTTGGCGGTCCATCCTTCACTTCAACTTCTGGTTGAAAATCCTTCTCCATACTTGTGCCTACCGGGAACAGGTCTCGCCAACCATACTGGCTTCACCTTCCTCTCACCCGGAGCCAGAAATGACCACCCCCATCGAAGTTGCGATCGTCTATCACAGCGGCTACGGCCATACCGCCAAGCAGGCAGAGGCCGTGGCCCGCGGCGCGGCGCGCACCGCAGGCACCACCGCGCTGCTGATCAGCGTCGACGAGATCGACCAGTACTGGGACAGGCTCGAGCAGGTGGACGCCATCATTTTTGGGGCCCCGACCTACATGGGCAGCGCGTCCGGGCAGTTCAAGATGTTCATGGATGCCACGTCGCGCAACGTGTTCGCCAAGGGCTTCCGCTGGGCCAACAAGGTGGCCGCCGGCTTTACCAACGCCGCGTCGCGTTCCGGCGACAAGCTTGTCACGCTGCAGCAAATGGCGATCTTCGCGGCGCAGCATCAGATGCACTGGGTCAACCTGGGCCTGGCGACCGGACACAACAGCTCGACCACCACCGAAGACACGCTGAACCGCCACGGTTTCTTTATCGGCGCTGCCGCGCAATCGGATGCCGATGTGAGCGCCGAAATGGGCCCGCCGCCGGCCGACCTGCGTACCGCCGAGCATTTGGGCGCGCGCGTGGCGCAGGTGGCACGCGAACTGAAGGCCGGGCGCGCCGCGCTGGCGGCGCTGGACGCGGAGCAAGCCGCAGTTCAGCCGATCGAACTGAAGGCCGCGGCCTGATTCGTTACGAAGCCGCGCTGCCGACGCTGCTCAAGGCGCCGCGCACCATCGAATGGCTCGACCCGCTCAAGGAATACCTGAAGCGTTGAGCGCCAGGGTGTAATCTTCAGCCTGCATTGCGCGCCCCGTTTTCGCGCACCCGGGATGCCCGCCGGCATCCCGCTCAGACTGTTCAGACTGGAGCCCCCACCCATGACCTCCAAAGCAGCTTCCCGCAGACAGGCCTTCCGGCAGCAGGTGGCAACGCGCAAGGCACTGCTGATGCCGGGCGCATTCAATGCCATGAGCGCGCGCGTGATCGAAGACCTCGGGTTTCAGGCCGTGTACCTGACCGGGGCCGGCGTCACCAATATGTCATTCGGCCTGCCCGACCTGGGTTTTATCGGCCTCAGTGACATGGCCGAACACACGGCCCGCGTGCGCGATGCAGTAGACCTGCCGCTGCTGGTGGATTCCGATACCGGCTTCGGCAACGCGCTGAACGTTCACCACGCCGTGCGCACGCTGGAGCGTGCCGGCGCCGATGCGATCCAGCTCGAAGACCAGGTCATGCCGAAGAAATGCGGCCACTTCGCCGGCAAGCATGTCGTGAGCACCGGCGAAATGGTCGGAAAGATCCGGGCCGCCACCGATGCACGCGACGACCCCAACTTCCTGATCGTCGCCCGCACCGACGCCGCAGCCGTACATGGCATCGACGATGCCATCGAGCGCGGCCACCGTTTTGCGGAGGCCGGCGCCGACATCCTGTTCCTGGAGGCCATCGAGGATCTCAAGGACATCGAACGGCTGCCTGGCTTGTTCAGCGTGCCGCTGCTGATCAATATCGTGATCGGCGGCAAGACGCCGGTGCAGGGCCGCGACGCGCTGGAGCGGCTGGGCTACGGTCTGGTGCTGTACGCCAACGCCGCGCTGCAAGGTGCCGTGCGCGGGATGCAGCAGGCGCTGGACATGCTGCAGACCAACGGCCAGATGAACGAGGACCCGGCCATCGTGGCGCCGTTCGGCGAGCGGCAGCGGCTTGTGCGCAAGCCGCTGTACGACGAACTCGACGGCCGCTACAAGAGCGACGACTGACCACCGGAGGCAGCCATGCAGACCGCGCTGATCGTGCTGGACCTGATCAATGACATCGTCCATGCGCAAGGCAAGCTGGCAGGTAGCGGCACGGCGGCGCAGGCCGCCGCGCGCAACCTGGTGGCCGCCAGCAACGCGGTCATCGCCCACGCGCGGGCGCACCAGTGGCCGGTCATCTTCGTAAAGGTGGGATTTTCCGAAAACTATGCCGAGCATCCCAAGGATTCGCCGGTCTTCGGCAAGGCAAAGGCCGCCGGCGCACTGACGCTGGGAGGATGGGGGACGGCGTTCGTGGACGGCCTCGATGTGCAGGCGGCGGATAGCGTGGTGACCAAGCACCGCGTCAGCGCGTTCTATGGCACCGGGCTGGAAACCATCCTGCGCGCGCGCCATGTGGATCGCCTGATCCTGACGGGTATCAGCACCAACTGGGCCGTGGAAGCGACGGCGCGCGAGGCACACGACCGGGACTACCAGGTGATCGTGGTGGAGGATGCCTGCGCCGCGCGCAGCGAGGACGATCACCGGCACGCGCTTAAGAACCTTGGGGCAATTGGCACCGTGACAACCGTCGCGGCACTGCCCGGCCTGCCCGAAACCTAGGGCACGGCCGCCAACTCAGCCCTTGCCGAGCGGTGGCCGGGACAGGAAGCCCGCCATGTTGCTGAGCTGCGCCAGTTCGTTGGCGGCTTCGCGCAGCAGTGCCGCGTATTCGTGGATCCTTGGCGCGGTCAGGCGCGTGCGCGACCCCGCCAGGCTGATGACACCAATGCAGCGCGACCCGCGCACGACCGGCACTGCCACGGCCGCCATGCGTGCTGCAAACACCTCGTCGATCATCGCGTAGCCACGCACCCGCGCGGCATGCAGGAACCCCAGCAGCGTCTTCAGCGTGGTGGGCGCATTCGGCCCGTACTCGTTGGGCTGACCAAAACCCTGCTTCATGACCAGCGCCACGGCCGCCTCGTCGGACATCGTCATCAGCCAGGCATGGCCGGTGGACGTACACGAGAGCCGCGCCGCCAGCCCCATGTCCGGATCGTAACGAAAGCCCGTGCGCTGCCCATCGGCCTTGGCTACCCAGATGATGGCCTCGCCGTCCACCAGCGACAACCGGGCCAGTTCGCCGGTGCGCGCCGCAATGCGTTCGATGATGGGCTGGGCGATATCGGCAATGCCGGTGAGGCTCAGGAATTCGAGCCCGTTCGATGTCATGCGCATCGTCAGGATGTAGCGGCTGTGGTCCACCAGTTGGCGGACATACCCCCCCTCGACCAGTTCATGCAGCACGCGATGACAGGTGCTGCGCGGCAGGCCAAGTGCCTCGGCAATGGCAACCAGCCCGGCGCCTTCGCCCTGCGACGCCAGGAAATCGAGAATCCGGAGACCTGCCTTCAATGACATTTTTCGTATTACGGAATGAAGTTCCGGTGCGGAACACCCCAGCCATGCCGCGCAAACAATAGCAGTGCGCACAAGCTGCGGCAATCGACACCGATACTCATATAAAAGAGGGGAGACAACCATGTCAGTGATCACTGACTCGAACATCGCGCCTGCACAGGCGCAGGCCGGCCAGCCTGAAATGGCCCGGCGCGCCGTGGCCGGCGCCACCGTTGGCACGGCCCTGGAATGGTTCGACTTCGCGCTGTACGGCGTGGTCGCAGCCACCATCTTTCCGAAGCTGTTCTTTCCGTCGCTGGACCCCACGGCATCGCTGCTGGCATCGCTGGCGAGCTTCTGGGCCGGCCTGGCGGCACGCCCGCTGGGCGCCATCGTGTGCGGCATCCTCGGCGACCGCTGGGGCCGCCGCAACCTGATGCTGGTCACGGTGTCGGTCATGGGGCTGTCCTCGTTCCTGATGGGGCTGCTGCCGACCTATCAGCAGGTGGGCATTGCCGCACCGGCCCTGCTGGTGACGCTGCGGATCATCCAGGGCTTTGCGCTCGGCGGCGAGTCCACCGGTGCCCAGCTGATGGCCGTGGAGCACGCGTCAGCGGATCGTCGTGGCCTGTACTCGGGCTTTCTTGGCATCTGCTCGCCGCTGAGCCAGATTCTTGCCAACCTGACGCTATTCGCGCTGGCCGCCGTACTGTCGCCCGAGGATTTCGAATCGTATGGCTGGCGCATTCCGTTCCTTGCCAGCTTCCTGCTGGTCATTCTGGGTATCTACATCCGCATGAAGGTCAGCGAGACGCCCGCGTTCGAAGCGCTGCGCAAGAACGGCGCGCGCGTGCGCACCGCCAACCCGCTGGGCACTGTGGTGCGGCACCACTGGAAGACCGCGCTGCGCCTGACGCTGTTTTTCTGCGGCCCGGCGGCGCTGTTCTACCTGATCGTGGTCTTCTCGCTCAGCTACCTGACGCGCAACCTTGGCGTGCCCAAGCAGACCGGCTTCATGTTCCTGATGGTTGCCAATGCCTGCGCCATCGTCGGCGCGCTGGCCGGTGGCTGGCTCAGCGACCGCATCGGCCGCAAGCGCGCCCTGTTGCTGGGATCGTTCTGCACGCTGGTCTGCTGCCTGGTCTACTTTCCGATCCTCAACCAGGGCTCGCACGCGATGACGATGGCGATCATGGGCGCGTTCCTGGGGTTCACCCAGTTCCAGAGCGGCATCCAGCCGGTCTGGTTTGCCGAATCATTCCCGACCGAGGCACGCTACACCGGCTCCGCCCTCTCGTACTCGGGCGCCAACCTGCTGACCGGCGGTCCGATGCCGATCGTCGCCGTTGCGTTGCTCGAAGCGTTCCACGGATCGCCATGGGCCATCGTCGCCGTCTGCGGTTCGCTGAACCTGCTCTCTTTCATCATGATCGCCATCTCCCGCGAGACCCGCGGCACGGCTCTGGACCAAAGCCACGCGCACTGAACCATGCATCGCAAACTCTACATACTCAACGGCTCGAACCTGAACATGCTGGGCGTTCGCGAGCCCCACATCTACGGCAGCACCACGCTGCAGGACATCGAACAGCAATGCCGGGCGATGGCCGAGACCCTGCGATTCGACTGCGTATTCCGTCAGACCAACAGCGAAAGCGAACTGATCGGCTGGATTCAGGAAGCGTACTTCCAGGACGCCGCGCTGATCATCAACCCCGCCGGCTTTTCGTTCGGGCGCATTCCGGTGCTCGATGCCGTCAAGCTGATCTGCCGCCCCGTGGTGGAAGTGCACATCAGCAATATTCACCGCCGCTCCCAGGAGTACCGCCACTCCACAATCTCGGTGGCGGCCACGGCGGTGATCTGCGGGGCAGGAGCCAATGGGTATCAGCTGGCGATGCGGGCGGTGGATGACCTGTGGGGGCAGACGGAGGCGGCCGGTCAGCCACAGTAGCAGCTGACACCGATGCGCCGGACGGCAACACCTGTCGCCGGCGTTACCGGCTCTCTACCAGACGCTTGACTACCTGCACCAGCACGCCGACGTCGTCAGCCACCTTGTCGAGTTTGACTTCCATCCTGTCCATCCGCTCATCCATCTTGTCGAAGCGCTGGTCCATCTTGTCGAAGCGCTCATCCATCTTGTCGAAACGCTCGTCCATCTTGTCCATACGCATATCGATCCGGTCGAAACGGGTATCCATCTTGTCCAGGCGGATATCGATACTTTCGAAACGGGTATCCATGTTTTCCAGACGGATATCAATCTGCTCCAGATGCTTGTCGATGCCGTCCAGCCTTGCCACCACCGGCTTGACCTCCGACTGCACGATTTCGCGATTGTGATTGGCCATGTAGGTCATGATGCCTAGCACGATGCCCACGATCGCTGCGGCCAGGATGCCAGCGACAGTAAGTTGATAGACGGTCAAGCCGGCGTCCTGCGCCTGGAGCGGAAAACCTGCAGCTGCGGAAATCAGCGAATTCATGTTGTCTTGAGAATATTCGTATAGGCACGGATCTGTGCGCTGTCGCTTCTTGATCGTCCTGCTCGTCATCGATGCAGGGCCCCGCGGCCTGCTGACTTTCAACCCCCAGCCGCGCGGCTATTCCATCACGGAACAACCGGCATACGTGATGGGGTGAGATCAAACGAAAACGCACTCGGGCCATAAATCAATCCATCGCCAGCAGCGCCAGCGATGCACCGCCCACCAGCACCAGGCTGAGCGCCCACACCACGTCGAGATTGAACCAGCTGCGTGCCACGAACTGTGGCCCGAGGTAGCGGAACGTGAGCCATGCCAGGCCGCCGCCCGTAGCCAGCATGGCCGTGGTATGCACGGCCGTGACCAGCACGGCGGTACTGGCGTTGCCCAGCGCCAACGCCCCGGCTGCCTGGTGGCCGGCATCGCCCTGTGCAAGGCAGAGGCCCAGGTAGATCGGCACCAGCATCAGTCCCGCACCGTGCGCGATGGCAATGGCAAATGACCAGAACGCGAGCCGTGCGGGCGGGATGCGGGCCAGCGCGCGCGGATGCCGGCGCCAGACCAGCAGCGCAATGCCATAGGCCACTACCAGAAGGCTGGCAACAAGACGGATACGCACTTCCCAGGCGGCCAGCGAGACCAGCAGCCCGAATGGCAAGGTCAGCGCCAGAATGGCAAGCGCGTGCCCGGCGCCGAGATAGCCGAGCGACATCGGCAACGTGCGCGCGCTGCGCGCCAGCAGCGCACCGGACACCGCCAGCGGCCACCCCATCGCCGGATTGAGACCGTGGTACAGGCCACTGGCAAGCACTGCGGCCCACAGCCCCGCCTGCTCCCAGGTGGCGGTCAAGCGCCCACCGATGGATAGCAGAAAGAATCGGTCGAGCAGTCGCCGCCCTCCAGCCGGATCTGGTGCGCGCGATAGCCATCGGGAAAGGTGACCCGAAAGCGCTCGTCGAGCGTCAGCCCGCCATCGGCACCGGCATGCGCCATGACCTGCACGCCGGGCACGCCGTCCGGATAGAACTGGTCGTCCCAGGTGGAATACAGCGAATTGGTCCAGTAGACCCGCCGACCGTCGCGGCTGATCTCCACCATCTGCGGGCCGCCCGCGAACGCCGAGCCATCGGGATACGGAGTGCGCCGGACGATGCCGCCCAGATGTACCGACCCCGCCAGCCTGGGCTTGCGCGGATCGCTGACATCGTACTGACGCATTTCGCCCGTGCCCCAGCACGACACATACAGAAAGCGGTCGTCGAGCGACAGGTCGATATCGGTCACCAGCGGCGGCACCGCGCCAAATCCCTTCAGCAACGGGGGCAGATCGTCGGGCGATGCAGGCTCGGGCGGGATGGTGGCCGTCTTCTCGATATGGAACTGACCGTCTTCGCGCCACCATGTCCAGATCGATCCCTCCAGGTTCGTCGTGTCGACCACCACGCCGACAAAGCCATATTCGCGCACCGGATCGTGCGCGGGCCGTACTTCCAGTGCCATCTGGTGCTGCGCGCCCAGGTCCAGCGTCTGCACATTGCGTCGCGCACGCAGGTCCCAGAAGTGAAGCCGGTGCCCATAGCGGTTGCCGAGCAGGTCCTCCGGCACCAGCCCGTTCTCGAACTGCGGCGGCAGCGCCCATTCGCTCGACACCATGTAGTCGCGCGGCAGGTTCCACCAGAAGTCATAGTGCTTGTCCTGCGGGCCGCGGTCGATCTCCCACCGGCCCAGCACTTCGAAAGTCTGGCAATCCATGATGAAGATGCCGGGTGCGCCCTCGGTGCCGTCGGGGCCCGCGCCGCCCAGCGTGCTCACATAGATGCCTTCCGGCCCGCAATGGACGGTATGGGGCCGCGAATAGCCGGTCTTGCGGAAAATCTCCTCGGGCTCGATGACCTTGTGGAGCTTCGCCTGCGTGGGGTCCGGCTTCGTATCCACCACATAGATGCGCGAGCTGCGCATGCCGGGAATGATCAGGAAGCGCCGCTCCAGGAACGCGTGCCCGGTCAACGGCGAGAGCGCGGACGAACAGGCGTTCCAGCCGAAGTGGTGCAGTTCGTCGCCCCGCCCCGTCATCGGCACCGTATGGACCACCGTGCCGTAGCGCGACGAATCGGGATTGACGTCGATGACGGCCAGCGCGTCAGGCTGCGACCCATCGGGACGCAGCAGCAGCGTGTACGCGTGGGCTTCCGCCGGCGCCTGCATCGCAAGCCGTGGCGATGCGTGGAAGGTCGGGTCGGGCCGCAGGTTCATGATGAAACCTCCCTTGACGTCGGGGTCAAAGTGCGTCGATGCGGTCTACAAGCATAGGCGCGCGCCTCACGGCGCGGTAACGAAGAAATCCGCATGCCCATATGCCGTCACATCCGAGATGGCGCGACAAGTTCATTCCTTCGGCGCAGGCGGCATCGGGCGCTTGTCTTGGGTCGTCCGATCACAACGAACAGCAGGCTCAGCGAGGGCGGCAAGTTCCGCAACGGTGCAGTCGCATATCGAACTGGTCGGGCTGCAGGGCTTCGGCCTGCCGGCGAAGGTGCCCGCCGCCATCGCGAGGCCGCGCCGGAGGGCTATGCCGGCTTTCCGGCGGCGCCTGAATCCACGTCCTGGCCGGCATCCGTGCCAATATTCTGGCTTGCCGTCTGGCCGGCACGGCCGAGCTGGCCGGTCAGCCCCGGCTGGCCGGACTGTTCCGTCCAGCCTGTATCGCCGGTGCCGGGCAAAACCCGGATGCGATTTTCCACATCCTTCACACCGTAGACTGACGCGGCAATGTCCTCGATGCGATACTTCTGCGGGCGCGCGGGCACCGTGCCGGACAACGTGACCCAGCCTTCCGAAACCGTCACCTCCACTTCACGCACGTCGAGCCGCCCGGCATGGGTCAGGCGTTCGCACAGGTCTTCGCGAATCCGTTCGTCCGGCCGGGTATAGCCCCTGGGCCCGGCAGGCTGCTGCGCCGGGCCGTCCGGGCCGTGGCCGTAGGCGCCGGGCAACGCGGGGGCGTCGACACCGCTGCCACGGGCTGCGCCATAGCCGTCGCGCCAGTGGCGTGCGCCGGGGGTGCCACCGTGCCGGTAAGGTCCGCCACGATCCTCGCGGTCCTGCATTTCGCCGGGATAGCCGTGCGCGATACCCCAGCCGGCCTGCCCCGTATAGCGCATGCGTTCCATGCGGCGCGGATCGCCCCCGTAGTCACGCGGTGGCCCGCGCAGGTCGTCGAGGTATCGATCGTTGCGATACCCGCTGTCTCTGCTGTCTCGGTTCATGACGTCTCTCGCTGGCTGTGTCCCCTGGGTGATCCGCCATCAGGATTGACGGCCCTTTTTCGCGCGCTTGCCCGGCGATGTCGACGTGGCCTGATGCTGCGCGCCGGGATCTTCGTTGCGGAATCCCCCATAACTGCTCTGGCCGGGGTCTGCGCTGCGGCTCTTCAACTGGTCGGCACGCCGGTCGGTGCGCACGCCGGGGTTGGTGCCGCCACGTTTTTCGGCATGCTTGCCGGAGTTTGGCTTGCTGGACATGATGGTCTCCTGATAGCGACTGCGGCAGGGGATGCCGCAAGCAACATGCCAATGGCGGCCTGCGGGACACTTGCGGGGCCGGCATGGCGCTTGCCTCGCGTCCTTGCATCGACACACACCGAGCGAGGATTGCCATGCCAGTCACCACCATGCGATTCACCAATCTGCTGATGCTGGCAGCCACTGCGGCGCTGTTGTCCGCACCGGGCCCCGCCATGCACGCGGCACCGTTGTCTGACCAGCCAGGAACCGCCATGGCCGGCGACGGCGATGTCATGTTCCTGCGCAAGGCCGCCATGGCCGGGACGCTGGAGATCGATGCCAGCAACCTGGCGCAAAGCCATGCCAGCAGCCCCGTGGTCAAGTCGTTTGCCACGCAGATGATCCAGGACCATCGGGCCGCCGACGCAAAGCTGAAGCAGCAGGCCCAGCGGCTGGGCGTGCAAGTGCCGGCCACGCCGCTGCAGAAGGACCAGCAGGCGCTAACCAGGCTGGGCCAGTTGAAGGGGGCGGAATTCGACCGGGCCTATGCCCAGCAGATTGGCGTGGATGCGCACCAGGACGCCGTGGCGCTGTTCAGGAAGGCGGCGGACGATGCCAGGGACGATGGCGTCAAGTCGTTCGCGCGCCAGACCCTGCCGACGCTGGAACACCATCTGGATATGGCTCAGAAAATGGCGGCGCAAGTGAAGTAGCCGCAGTCCGGCAGCGAGTCCGGCCCGGTGTTTGCAGATCCAGACGGCGAATCTGCAAACCCGGTGCAATATCTGCGCGGCCCGGCGGCCAGCGTCAGCGGGTCTTGGCGAGAAAGTACTGCGACACGATGGCCCGCGTGGTGGGGCTGGTGGTCAGTTCGTCCAGCACGTCGCGCTGCGCCCATTTCAGATACTTGATCTCGTTGCGCGGCTTCGGCGCAGCCGATTTGCCCACCGCCGCCGAGAACACGTGATGCACCGTGGTGGCGCCGATGAACTGGAAGGCGTTGGTCAGCGACTTGGCCTCGATCGCGGTTTCCTCGCGCAACTCGCGCCACGCGGCTTCCACCAGCGATTCCTGGTCGTCAGGGCGCCCGCCGGGCAGCGCCCAGCGCACGCCGTCCTTCGACACGAGCAGGATTTGTCCCTCGCGAACGCAAATGACCGTAGCTCTGATTTTTGGCTTGATGAAAGGCATATCGGCCGTTCCAACCACTGCATGTTGTTTCATTTCATCCGGACCCGCTTTTCGCGCGGTGGGTCCCACTATATAGGCGCGCCGGCATTTTCCGGACAGGCTGTTTCAGGGGGCGGCCTGTGCGGAACGCAATCAAACCGTACAGGCGCGTAGTGTCGCCCCTGTTGCCGCCACTGGCAATGGATGGGAACTGAAGCTGTTGCGCATCCACCGCATTCCTCGCTTGATGTCCCTCTTACGCACGGGTCGTGCCAGAGGGCTGCCCCCGGCTGGCCGTTGCCAGCCCATGGTAGTGGGCGATGCGCTGTAGCGCCCATTGGGCGGCCGCCTGCCGGATCTGGCTGCGATCCCCGCGAAACTGCCGCGTCTCCGTGTACTCGCATATCGTTGCGGCGGCCCCTGGCGAACGGATCAGCCACGCAAAGCACTGCGTACCCGGCGGCGTGCCATCGGGGGCCCCGTCGTCGGCCACGCCCGTGTTGGACACTGCCACGTCGGCCTGGCTGATCCTCATCACGCCACGTGCCATGGCGAGCGAAACGGCTTCGCTGGTCAGGCCATGGCGTGCGATCAGGTCGGCGCTGACGCCAAGGATCTGCTCCTTGGCATCGGGCGAATAGGCAACGATGGCGCATTTGAGCGTGCCGCCGCAGCCGGGCACGTCGGCAATATGGGATGCGATAAGCCCCGCCGTGCAGGACTCCGCCGTCGCCAGCCGCAGGTCATGGCGCTGCAGATAATGCGCGGCAGCCTCAGCCGGATGCATGGGCGTCCTCCGTTCGCGGATGGATTGGCCGATCCGCGTCGCGACGCGCGGGCCGGGGATGCTTCACGAACGATATCTGCCCATCGCGTTCGAGCACCACATCCCATTGCCGGGCCATCGGTTGGTCGGACCGGGTGCCCTGATCAACCCAGCCTGCGGCATGCAGTGTGGAGCGGGCGTTCGCGTCGAGATCCTCGTCTGTCAGCATGGCGCGCCTGCGGGCACGGCGGTCCTCGCGCCCGTTCTTGACCACCACGATCGGCCGCCCGCCAATTGCGCGGTCAACGGCCGGCCATGTAGCGGACACCATGCAGACCAGCCGATGCATGAACACCAGCACGGCTGCTGCGGCCAGCGTGCCCAGGATCGGACTGGCGCCGACCACCATGCGCGACAGGATCGCACCCAGCAACAGCATGATGCAGAGGTCGAACGCGGTCTTCTGGGCAAAGGTGCGCCGTCCGGCCACCCGCAGCAACAGCCACGTGACCACGAACACAAGCGCCGCGCGCGCTGACATCTGGTACCACAGCAGATCCTTGCCCGCGCCAAATGCGGCCTCGAACACGGCTTCGAAAGCCGTACCCGTTCCAGCCATGGCATTCAGCCCCGGATCGACCTGGGATCATGTCCGAACGAATTGCGCGCCCGAATCTGGCCGTCCCGGCCATGGATAAACAGCTCTGCCTGGTTTTGCCGGGCCATCTCGGTAGCCACCTCGATGGCGTCTTCCTGCGTGGCATACAGCTTGCGCCCCGCCGGGCTTTTGGCCTCTTCCACCGCCCAGCCGTCAGGGGCCGGCACCACGTGTACGTCCTTGCCGCTCATTTGCGTCTCCATGGGTGTCTGTCTCATATCCTGTTTATTCACCCAAAGCCGTTCGCGCGGCAGTCCGCCGTGGTCTGACAAGTGCGTAGGCCAACGTCGGTGTTCACAATGCGGGTGTTCGAAATCGCGCCGCAACGTCCGGAACGTCCGCTTTCCGTACCGGCTGACGTATCCATTTCTGACCTAGATTATTAATGCGCCCGGCGGTCCAGACCCGTCGGGCCTCCCTTGATCCATGGCGCCCGCTCTCCCGGAGGGGCGCTACTTTTTTTCTCATTCCACCGTCACCGACTTTGCCAGGTTGCGTGGCTTGTCGATATCGGTGCCACGCGCCAGCGCCGTGTGATACGCCAGCAACTGCATCGGAATGGTGTGGACGATTGGTGACAGCAGGCCGTAGTGCTCGGTCAGCCGGATAATCTCCAGCCCATCGCCCGGCTGCAGTGCGCAGTCGATATCGGCGAACACATAGAGCTTGCCGTTGCGCGCGTGTACCTCGTGCATGTTCGACTTCAGCTTTTCCAGCAGGCTGTCGTTGGGCGCCACGGCCACCACAGGCATCTGGTCGCTGATCAGGGCCAGCGGCCCGTGCTTGAGTTCTCCGGCCGCGTAGCCTTCCGCATGGATATAGGAGATCTCCTTCATTTTCAGCGCGCCTTCGAGCGCGATCGGATAGTGCATGCCACGCCCGAGGAACAGGATGTTCTCCTTGCGGGTCAGCTGGTCGGCCCAGCCGATGATGTGCGGTTCCAGTGCCAGCACGCGGCTCAGCGCGTCGGGCAGGTGCCGCAGTGCGCGCAGGTGCTCCTGCTCTTCGGCGTCCGGCAGCCGGCCACGCATCTGCGCCAGCGTCAATGCCAGCAGGAACAGCGCCACCAGCTGCGTGGTGAACGCCTTGGTGGACGCCACGCCGATCTCCACGCCGGCCCGTGTGATGAAGTGCATCGCACAGGCCCGCACCAGCGCGCTGGTGGCCACGTTGCAGATGGCAAGCGTGCGATGCATGCCGCGCTCGCGGGCCGCCTGCACGGCACCGAGCACGTCGGCCGTTTCGCCGCTTTGCGACACCGCCACCACCAGCATGTTCGGGTTGCTGAAGCCGTCGCGATAGCGATATTCGCTGGCGATCTCCACCCGCACGGGCAGGTTGGCGAGCCGTTCGATCCAGTAGCTGGCCGTCAGCGCAGCGTGATAGCTGCCGCCGCACGCCAGCAGCAGCACCGCGTCGACCGTCTCCAGCTGGCGATAGGCGCCGTCGCCAAACAGCTCGGGCATGATCGTCGTAATGTCCTGCAGCGTGTCGACCACGGCGCGCGGCTGCTCGAAGATTTCCTTCTGCATGTAGTGCTGGTACAGGCCCAGGTCGGCCGCCGCACTGTGCGCAGCCACCGTGTGCACGGCACGTGTCACGCGCCGGCCATCGGCGTCGACAATCCAGTGGCGATGCATCTGCACATCCGCCACGTCGCCATCCTCCAGATAAACGATCTGGTTCGTGACGGCCGCCACCGCGATAGCGTCCGACGCCAGGTAGTTCTCGCCCTCGCCAATGCCCACCACCAGCGGCATGCCGTGCCGGGCACCCACCAGCCGGTGCGGCTCGTCGCGGCACAGCACCGCAATCGCATAGCTGCCGCGCAGCCGCCTGACGGCCTCGCGCACGGCGTCGAACAGGTCGCCGTTGTAGAGGTGGTCCACCAGGTGCCCGATGACCTCGCTGTCGGTCTGGCTGGCAAACACATAGCCGTAGGCTTCCAGCTCGCGGCGCAGGGCCTCGTGGTTTTCGATGATGCCGTTGTGGGACAGCGCGATGCGCGGCGCCAGATCGCTCGGCGAGAAATGCGGGTGGGCGTTGGCCGTGATGGGCTTGCCGTGCGTGGCCCAGCGCGTGTGGGCAATGCCCGTGTATCCGCCGATGGCCTGCTCGGCCACGTCGCGCTGCAGGGCCGCCACGCGGTCAACGCTGCGCGACCGCACCAGACGCCCACCCTGCAGGGCGGCCACGCCGCATGAGTCGTAGCCGCGGTACTCCAGCCGCTTCAGGCCGTTGACCAGCTCCCCAACGATGTCGCGCTGCGCAACGGCGCCCACAATTCCGCACATAGCCCCTCCGGTTTCCGATGTTGCGCATCCGTTCGATGCGATGGACCGGATGGTAGGCCGCTCCTCATGAAATTTTCTTTCGAAAAATCGTCATCGATGACATTTATAGTTGATGTACGATGCTTCTGAAATTTTCTTTCAAGAGAGCCTGCCATGACCACTATTGCCCTGGACGATCTCGACTTGCGCATTCTCCAGGTCATGCAGCGCGATGCATCACTGACCAATGTCGAACTGGCGGCGCGCGTCTTTGCCTCGGCGCCCACCACCATGCGGCGCGTACGCCGCTTGCGGGAGACCGGCGTGATTGCGCGCGAGATTGCCGTGCTGGACGCCGACAAGGTGGGCAATACGCTGACGGCCATCATCGAGGTCACGCTGGACCGGCAGACCGCCGAAGACTGTGCGGCATTCGAAAGCCAGGTCTGCGCGGAGCCGGCGGTGACACAGTGCTATCGCGTCTCGCCCGGGCCGGATTTCGTGGTGATGGCGGAACTGCGCGATATGGCCGCCTACGACGCCTTCGCGCGGCGCCTGTTCCGCGGCGCCAGCAACGTACGCAACGTGCGCACGTTCTTCTCCACGCATCGCGCCAAGTTCTCGGCCAACGCCCCGGTCAATCCCGACGACAACGCAAACCCGGCCGGCCCGCCCTGATTCCCCGCATTGCCCGTGTGGCCGCCTCAGGCCGCCTTGCGCGGCAGCGCCCCGCTGAAGCAGTAGCCGTTCTTGCCCGACCGCTTTGCCAGGTACATGCTCTCGTCGGCCAGGTTCAGCAGGTAATCGGGTTCTTCGGCATCGTCCGGATACAGGGCAATGCCGATGCTCGGCGTAATGCTGACCGGGCAGCCGTTGATGGTGTCGATCCCGCCCACTGCCTGCACCAGCCGTTCGGCCAGCGGCGCCACGTGGCCGATGTCGGCGACGTCCTCCAGCACGATGGCAAACTCGTCGCCGCCCAGGCGCGCCACGGTATCGCCGTCGCGCAGCGGGGCCTTCAGGCGTTGCGCCACCGTGATCAGCGTCTCGTCGCCAATGCCGTGCCCCAACGTGTCGTTGACGGCCTTGAAGCCATCGAGATCGATAAACATGACGGCCACATGCGTGCCACCGCGGCGCGCCCGGCCAATGGCCTGCTCCAGCCGCTCGCCCAGCAGCGTGCGGTTGGGCAGCCCGGTCAGTGCATCGTGCGTGGCAAGGTAGCCCAGGCGGTCCTGGGCCAGCTGGCGCTGGGTGATATCGGCACAGACCGCCACGAAATTGGATACATCACCCTTGGGGCCCCGAATGCCGTGGATCGACAGCGATTCGCGATAGATCGCGCCGTCCTTGCGACGGTTCCATAGCTCGCCGCGCCAGTGGCCGGTCTCGCGCAACGCCTGCCACATATCGCGATAGAACTCGGGCGGCTGGCGGCCGGAACCGAGCATGCGCGGCGTATTGCCGATCAGTTCGGCCTCGGCATAGCCCGTGAGCCGCACAAAGGCCGGGTTCACTTTCTCGATGATGCCGTGCGCGTCGGTAATCATCATGCCGTCCTGCGTCAGCTCGAACGCCTGGTCCACCAGCCACAGGCTGTAGCGCGAAGACCGCCGCGCATCGTCGCGCTCGCGCAGCAGCCGGAAGCCAAAGGCCAGCGAAACGGCCATGGCTGCGGCCATCACGGCCGCAGCGGCCTGCGCGGTGCGCTCCAGCATCTGTGTGCTGCCCCGCGCCAGCGCGGCAGCCTGTACGACATTGGCGTCGATGGCGCGCGCCATCAGGTCGTCCATGTGCTGCATCAGGCCGATTTGGGCGCTCAGGTACGCCTTGGCCGCGTCGTGGTGCCCGGCCACGATCATCTCGGCCGTCGCCAGCGCCAGGTTGCGGAACGCGCCCAGCTCATGGCGCAACGCGTCGGCCGCCTGCTGCTCCCGGGGCCCGCTGACGTTGGCCGGATAGTACGCGGCCCAGGCCTTGTCCATGCGCGCCAGGTCATCGCGCACGCCGGCAACGATGGCGTGATCGTCGCCGTGCGCGCGCATCGCCAGCGCCTTCCACAGCCGGCGCCGCGCTTCCAGGCAGCTGGCCCGCAGTTCGCCCAGCTGCCCCACCGGCAGCGTGTTGCCCACATAGATGGTGGTGACATACGAATCGAACCGTTTCATGACAAACAGTCCACCGCCCACCAGCAGGGCAGTGACCAGTGCGCCAAGCGCCATCGTACGTATCAGGCCGAACCTCACAGAGCGGAGATATGTCTTCATCAATTGTCTGGGCCATCGGATGCGGGGGTACCGGAGATAACGGCAGTTCGGCCGATCTCTATACGCCTGCGCGACGCTATCAGACGGGCCTGACGCCGACCTGACCCGGCGGCCAGGTGTCGGCCATTCCCCGCCACCCGTCGGACGCGGTGTTGGCGGGCGGCCAACGTCCGCGGGCGTTTTTCAGCGCTGGCGCGCCAGCGCCGCCACATTCGGCCACCTGCATCCGCTGGTACGGGAACTGCGTAATAGCAGAGGAACGTCTCGCGGCGTTCCGTTGTGTTTCACCTGCCTTTGGAGCTTTGCCATGTCACGCAGATTCACCATTTCCCTTCTCTCCACCACTGCCCTGGCCCTCGGCCTGGCGGCAGGCGGCGCCCATGCCTCGGGCCCGCGCGACAGCACGCACGCTGGCGACAGGTACGGCTACAACTTCCGCATCGACGCGCGCGATGTCTACAGCGATGGCGCCCGCACCGGCCGATTTGATACCTTCAGCGAAGGCGCACGTGTCGTGGCTCCGACCACGCGCGAAATCGACAATGACCGTTCCCTGTCAGGGATGGACCTTCGTGGCGTGTCAGCCGCGCCCTCGCGCGTGATCGACGTCTACACCGACGGCGCACTGGCCGGCATGGACCTCCGCGGCGTATCGGCGGCGCCCTCGCGCACGATCGACGTCTACACGGACGGCGCGCTGGCCTGAGCCGCCAGCCTGCGGGTCACGCCTGTCGCGACGTGACCCGCCACCCCGATCGCCAACACAATCGCCCGCGCGCCAGGGCACCCCGGGTCGACATACGCTGCCTGCGCCACACTCGCCCTCCGCCGCGCTGTGCCGTCCACGTGTTTTGGCAATAGACTGAAACCTGCCGCGCGCAGGAAGGCGCGACTGCAGAACCAGCCAATCCCCAGTCAGCGAGCGAAGCCATGTCGATTCCCCACCTGTCTTCCGGCCAGACCGCCAGCGTGCTACCGCTTGGCGCCAACCTCAAGAACACCCCCACCACCGCGCTGTTCAAGGCCCCTCACATGGAAGTGGCCCGCCTGGTGATGCTGGCAGGCAAACAACTGCCTCCGCACGCCGTGGCCGGCCCCTTGACCATCCAGTGCATCGAAGGCGAAGTCGAAGTCGCACTCGACCACGGCTCGCAGCGTCTGAAACCCGGCGACCTGATCTACCTGGCCGGCAATGTCCGGCATGACGTGAAGGCGCTGACCGATGCGTCGGTGCTGTTGACGATGGTCTTGCTGGACGGCCAGTAGCGCGGCGGCGGCAGACCAATAAAAAAGAGCCTTGCGAACAAGGCCCTTCCAGGTTTCCGAAGCCAGCTGGGACTTCGATCACTGCGCACCGGCCGCACACTCACTGCGGTTGTGCCGGCTTGCGTTCCGCCAGCAGCTTCTGGATGGCCGCCTCGGTTTCCTTGTAGCGGCCCTCGCCGTAGTGCTGGTACACGATGCGGCCGTTGGCGTCGATCAGGTAGAGCGCGGGCCAGTACTGGTTGCGATAAGCGGACCACGTGCCGTACATGTTGTCTTGCGCCACCGGATAGCGGATGTCATGGCGCTTGAGCGCGGCCTGCACGTTCTCCGTCGATTTCTCGAACGGGAATTCCGGCGTGTGGACACCCACCACCACCAGGCCCTGGTCCTTGTACTTGTCGTACCACTGTTTCACATACGGCAGCGTGTTCACGCAGTTGCCGCAGGCGTACGTCCAGAAGTCGACCAGTACGACCTTGCCGCGCAGTTGCTGCATCGTGAGCGGCTCGGAATTCAGCCAGTGGTTGATCCCCACGAATTCGGGCGCGGCGCCCTGGTCGCCAACCTTGGGACTTTCGGCGATGGCGCCGGTGCCGAAGGTGTAGATGGCCGCGATGCCGATGGCGGCAAGCATGGCGCGGAATACGTTACGCATGATTCAGGGGCCTTTCAGGAGATGCTCGCCCCGTGACCCGGCTGGCGGATCGGCGGGTCGACGGGGCGATGCGGCACTGGTCAGACCAGTTCGGTTTCGATATGGATGTTGCCGTGCAGCGCCTTCGAGTACGGGCAGGTGCGGTGCGCGGTGTCCACCAGCGCCTGCGCCACCTGGCGCTCGATGCCGGGGATATGCACCCGTAGCCGTGCCTGCAGCAGGTACTCCACGCCGGCCGTGCCCAGGTCCACTTCGGCATCCACAGACAGGTCTTCCGGCAGCTTGATCTTCTGCTTGCCCGCTGCCAGGCCGATGGCGCCGATAAAGCAGGCAGACCAGCCGGCAGCCAGCAGCTGCTCGGGGTTGGTGCCGTTGCCCTTGCTGCCGGGCGACGACAGGTCGATGTCGAGCTTGCCGTCGTCGCTGCGGGCCGAGCCGTCGCGGCCGCCGGACGTGATGTGGACCTTGCCGGTGTACAGGACTTTTTCGATACGGGCCATGATGGTTTCCTTGTCTCTTTCAGTGGTCTGGTTGTGAGGATGCGGATTCGGGATGTCGGGCACTCAGGCGTAGGCGCCGTCCAGGTACGGATCGACGCTGCGTGCCGGGTCGGCCGAGACGCCGGTGCGGTCCATGCCGGCCACCGTGTGGGCGCCTTCGTAGTACGGGTCCAGCGTGCGGGCGCCGTCCAGGTACGGGTCGGCCGAGCGGGCGGGCGGGGCCGAGACGCCCGTACGATCCAGGCCGGCTACGGTGTGTGCGCCGTCGTAGTAGGGGCTGCGCGGTTCCTGTACCGAGCGGGCGCCGTCGTAGTACGGGCTGCGCGGCTCCTGCACCGAGCGGGCGCCGTCCAGGAACGGATCGGCCGAGCGCACCGACAGGCTGGCTACCGTGTGGGCGCCGTCGTAGTAGGGGCTGCGCGGCTCCTGTACCGAGCGGGCACCTTCGGTGTACGGGTCGCGGGCGTCGGTGGCCGAGCGGGCACCTTCGCTGAACACATCGCGTGCACCCTGCACGGCACGGGCGCCGTCGGTGTACACGTCGCGGGCACCGACAACGGAAGCCTGTGCGCCAGCGGCGGCGGCAACCAGGGCAACGGCGAGAACAAGGCGCTTGGTGAGGTTCTTGGACATGATGGTTTCCTTTTCAGTGGTATGCGGTCGATTCGGTCGATTGCCTGGCAGCGTTTTCGCTCTGTCGTTTGTGCGTCGCGCTGCCATGGACCGTATTTAAGGCGGCCCACGTATCGCGCCCGTAGCGACTTGGCGGCCGTTGTGTCAGGGCACGTATCGTCGCGACGGCCTGATACAAAGGCGTACAAAAAGGGGGATGCCCGGAAGAGGACAAGAACTGCGGAGGGAAGGGAGAAAAGAAAACATGCGCCTTGCGGCACTCCGCTCTTCCATGCATGGGAGCGGGTTGGGAAGCGGGGCCGGGGAGAGGGGGCGAGCTGCTGGTGGCCTGCCGGCTGCGATTTGAAGCGCCCGCCCTCTCCCCGGCCCCTCTCCCGCAAGCGGGAGAGGGGTGCAAACCAGCGGTGGCTGAAAGGACTCAGCCCAGCCTGATATCGGCCGCCAGGCCGCCGCCTTCGCGGTTGCGCAGGGTCAGCGAGCCGCCGATGGCCGCTGCAAGCTGATGGGCGATGGCCAGGCCCAGGCCGGTGCCGCCGGTCTCGCGGTTGCGCGAGCCTTCCAGCCGTACAAACGGCTGCAACACGGCCTCGAGCTTGTCTTCGGGGATGCCGGGGCCCCGGTCCATGATCGATATGACCACGGTGTCGCGTTCGCGGCGGACGCCCACTTCTGCGGCCCCTCCGCCATATTTGATGGCGTTGTCGATCAGGTTGGTCAGCACCCGTCGCAGGGCATTGCGTCGCGTGACGATGGCGCCACCGGCGTTCTCGCCAATTGTCACGTCCTTGCCGGTGTCCTGGTAGTCGTAGACCAGGCTTTCGACAAACGATCCCAGATCGATGCGGGACGCCTCCTCGGAATCCCCGCCGGTACTGCGCGCGTAGGCCAGCCCTTCGCGCACCAGCGTCTGGATTTCCGCCAGGTCGCTCACCAGCTTGCGTTTTTCCTCGGAATCCTCGGCCATCTCCGCGCGCAGCTTCATCCGCGTGATGGGCGTCTGCAGGTCGTGCGAGATGGCAGCCAGGATCTGCACGCGTTCCTCGACAAAATGCGCGATGCGGTCGCGCATGGCGTTGAAGGCCCGCGCCGCCTGCGCCAGTTCCGTGGGACCGTGCTCGTCCAGCGGCTGCGAGCGGGTATTCGGATTGAGCGCGTCGGCGGCGTCGGCCAGCGCCACCAGCGGGCGGATCGACAGGCGCACGGCGAACCAGCAGCACAGGATCAGCAGCAGCAACTGCAGCACCAGCACATAGGGCAGCCACTCGGCGATGGGCGTCATGCGCGGATGCACGTCGATGGTCAGCGGACTGCCGTCGCTCAGCGTCAGGTGCGCCTGAAGCTGCTTGCCGTCGCCCGGAATCGACTGCACCGTGACCGGGTAGTGCGTGCCGGTGGCCTCCATGATGCGCTCGGCGATATCGCGCCCGCGCTGCGTCATTTCCGGCACCCCCGGCGATCCCGGCCCCAGGATGTACTGGTAGTTGCCACGGTTCACGCGTGGCAGCCACTGCGGGCGTTCGGCGGCCGGAATCCGGTCCAGGATCGCCACCGATGTCGCCACGTCGGTCTCCAGCGTCCCCAGCATGACCTGCCGCGCCGACATGTATCGCTCCGAAAACAGCACGGCAAACGACATCAGATGCGCGACGATCATGCCCGCCAGCAGGATCAGGAACAGGCGCGACCCCATGGTATGGGGCCAGCGCCAGCGGCGCGTGCTCACTGACGGGCCTCCGTGATCTCCACGGGCATCGAGAACACATAGCCCTCGCTGCGCACCGTCTTGATATAGGCCGGCTCGCGCGCATCGTCCTTCAGGCGCTGGCGCAGGCGGCTGACCAGCAGGTCCACCGACCGCTCGAACATGTCGGCTTCGCGGCCCTGGGTCAGGTTCAGCAGCTGGTCGCGGTTCAGCACGCGCTGCGGGTGGTCCACGAAGACGCGCAGCAGCCGGTATTCGGCGCCGCTCAGCGCGACGATGGTGCCTTCGTTGTCGATCAGGTGACGTGCCGTGGTGTCCAGCTGCCAGTCGCCGAATGCCAGCATCTGCCCGGCCTCGGTGATCTGCAGGTTCGGCGGCAGCATCCGGGTACGGCGCAGCACGGCCTTGATGCGCGCCAGCAGCTCGCGCGCCGCGAACGGCTTGGTCAGGTAGTCGTCGGCCCCCATTTCCAGGCCGATGATGCGGTCGGTCTCGTCGTCGCGGGCGGTCAGCATCAGCACCGGCGTGGACTTGTGCTTGCCGGCGCGCAGTTCGCGGCACAGCACCAGGCCATCGTCGCCGGGCAGCATCACGTCCAGCACGATCAGGTCGACCGTGTTGGCGTCCAGGAACTGCCGCATATGCCGGCCATCCGGCGCCATGGTCACCCGCAGCCCGTTCTTGGTCAGGTAAGTGGATACCAACTCCCGGATCTCCCGGTCGTCATCGACGATCAGGACATGGTCGACATGCGATTCCATCAGCTTCACCCCTGGCGATCTATTTTTAGGAAAAATGTGAACAATCAGTCTGTTGGCGAGATTGTATGGGCGGCCGGGCCTTCGCGTGTATCGCAATGTATCTGGCGGCTGCGGTCCCACAAAGCCATACAACTTCGCCGGTTGGCGACACATTTACGGTAGATCACGGGCGTCTCATTGGGGCATGCCAGATTGCTGGCCCCTCATCCTTGCCGAAAGGAACCCGACCATGACGCTGCTGATCCTTGCCTACCTGGGCGGTGCCCTGACCATCCTGAGCCCGTGCATCCTGCCGGTGCTGCCATTCGTACTGAGCGGCAGCGGCCAGCCATTCCTGCGCGGACGGCTGCCGATGCTGGCCGGCATGGCGCTGACCTTTGCAGCGGTAGCCACGCTGGCGTCGGTGGGTGGCGCCTGGGCGGTGCGCGCCAACGAATATGGCCGCCATGCCGCGCTGGCCTTGCTGGCGATGTTCGGCGTGTCGCTGCTCGTACCCAGGCTGGCCGACGCGCTCACCCGGCCCGTGGTGGCGCTGGGCAACCGGCTGGCCGGCGATGGCACGGCCGGCGCGGCATCGCCGTGGGCGTCGTTGCTGCTGGGCGTGGCAACGGGCATGTTGTGGGCCCCCTGCGCGGGCCCGATCCTGGGCATCGTGCTGACCACGGCCGCGCTGCAGGGCGCCAGCGTGCAAAGCTCGCTGCTGCTGGTGGCCTATGCGGCAGGCGCTGCCACGTCGCTGGCCGCCGCGCTGGGCGTGGGCGGCCGCCTGTTCGCGGCGATGAAGCGGTCGATGGGGGCTGGCGAATGGCTGCGCCGCGGCCTGGGGGTTGGCGTGCTGGGCGGCGTGGCCGCCATTGCCATCGGGGCCGATACCGGCTTCCTGGCGCGGCTGTCCGTCAGCGGCCCGGCCCGGCTGGAACAGGCGCTGGTCGACCGGCTGCACAACGCATCGGCGCCGGCGCCGCAGGCTGGGAACGAGGTGCCGGCCACGGCCGCCACCGCTTCCGGTGAAGCCGGCCCCGGGGCCAATGCCGGCATGCTGCTGGCGGCCAACGGTACGGGATTCGAGGGCTACGGCGTCGGCAACCGCCTGCCGGTGGAAGGCCAGTTGCCGTCGCTCGACGGCGCGGTCCAGTGGTTCAACACGCCCAACGGCGCACCCATCACGCGCCAGCAGCTGCAGGGCAAGGTCACGCTGGTCTATTTCTGGACGTACTCATGCATCAATTGCATCCGCACGCTGCCCTACCTGCGCGCCTGGGCCGACAAGTATCCGGGCCTGCAGGTGATCGGCGTGCACACGCCCGAGTTCGCGTTCGAAAAGAAGCCTGACAACGTGCGCCGCGCCATCGGCGACTTCAAGATCGGCTTCCCGGTGGCGGTGGACAGCGACTACAACATCTGGCGCGCCTTCAACAACAACTACTGGCCGGCGGCCTACTTCGTCGATGCGCGCGGCAATATCCGCCATCACCAGTTTGGCGAAGGCGACTATGCGAATTCCGAGCGCGTGATCCAGACGCTGCTGGCCGAAGCCGGCCAGCCGTCGGCGTCGCGCGACGTGGTGGTGCCCGACGCCAGGGGCGCGCAGGCCGCCCCCGACCTGCGCAATGTCCGCTCGGGCGAGACCTATGTGGGCTACAACCAGGCGTCGAACTTCGCCTCGGCGGGCGGCATCCGCCCCGACGCGCCGCGCAACTACGCCCTGGATGGCAAGCTGCACCTGAACCAGTGGGGGCTGGCGGGCCAATGGACGGTGGGACCGGAGTTCGCCACTGCAGAGCGCGCCGACGGCAGCATCCGCTACCGCTTCCAGGCCCGCGACCTGCACCTGGTGCTGGGCCCCGCCGCCGACGGCCGCGCGGTGCGCTTCGTGGTGACGATCGACGGCAAGGCGCCGGGCGAGAGCCATGGCGCCGACATCGACGCCAACGGCAACGGCGCAATCACGGCCACGCAGCTTTACCAGCTGGTGCGCCAGGCAGGCGAAGTGGGCGAACACACGTTCGAGATCCGCTTTCTCGACCCGGGCGCCCAGGCTTACGCGTTCACGTTCGGCTGATCGGTATCGAAGGCCGGCGCGGCCAGCTTGCGGGCATGGTCGCGCAGGTCGGCGGGCCACGCCTGCGACAGCGCCAGGAAGCGCTCGCGGTCGCCGCCATACAGCGCGCGCGACGCCTCCTCGTACCCGGGCTGGTTGCCGAGCATCGTCGACATGAAGCGATCCGCCGCCGCCTTGGCACGGCTGGCGGCCAAACCCGCGCCCTCCACGCCCTGCCCCTTGCGCGCGGCATCGACGAGCTTGCGCAACGTTACCGACGCCCCGCCGGACTGCTCGCCCAGCCATTCCCAGTGGCGCGGCAGCAGCGTGACTTCGCGCGCCACGACACCCAGCTTTGGACGCCCGGCGCCCTTCCTGGCGGGGCCCTCATCAGCAGTTGGCGGTGCCAGCCGCGCGGCGATGTCGGCATCGCTGCCGCGCAGGTCGAAATCCACCTGCCGGCCGGTGACATCGCCAAACGCCAGGATCGATTGATCGGGATTGGCACGCAGCGCGGCCGCCACGGCCAGCGCCACTTCCACCGGCGTACCGGACGCCAGCTGCCGTTCGCCCGCAAAGGCGGTACACGATTCGTTGTCTTCCATGTGGGTCTCCCGACTCCGGTTTTGATGAAAGATGATATTACCCGGGTAATATCGCTTCAGTCAATTACACCCGGGTAATATTTTTCGCACGCGCGCCAAGTTCGCGGCCTGCCGGCCCGCTGCGGGCGCTTGCCGGTGTTCCCGGCAAGCTTTGACCCGAAGCGCCGCGCATGGCAGCATCGCGGGGCAGATTTTCCAGACGACTTCTTACGGGACTTTCAATGACCGGAATCCGGCCACTACTGATCGCGGCCATCGTTACGCCGCTGCTGGCGGCCTGCGCCAGTGGCAGCAGCATGGAGTACCTCGAATCCCAGGATGGCAACACGCTCCATTCGGACGCCAGCGTGGGCGAACTGGTGCTGTGCCTGAAGCAGAAGCTCGGGGATGACGCCACGGTGGAGGCCTACCCCGAACCGGGCAAGGTGGATGTGCGCGTGGGCTATGGCCATCGCGCCGATGCGGGTTACTCGTACCTGATCAACCTGCGCGCCGCGCGGCAGGGTACGGACGTACAGATCCGCAGCGCGGGCGACTGGCGGCCCATGCTGAGCAAGGGCCGTGTCACCGGCTACGTCAAGGACTGCAAGCCGGCCACCGCGGCGCGGTAAGCGCAGTCAGCACGCGACACACCGGGCACGCTTCAGCCAGCCCGTCCCATCGTCCGCGCCTGTGCCAGCACGGCGCGGGCGCGCTCCACGAACGGGCGGTCCACCATCTTGCCGTCGACCAGATAGGCGCCCACGCCTTTGGCGTCGGCTTCATCGGCAGCTGCCACGATCCGCTGCGCAGCGGCGATCTCCGCTTCGGTCGGCTGGAACACCTCGTTGGCGAGCGCGATCTGGCTCGGGTGGATGCAGCTCTTGCCCAGATACCCCAGCCGGCGCGCCAGCTCGGCTTCGGCCCGGTAGCCATCGGCATCCTTGACGTCCGCAAAGGCTGCGTCATAGGCGAACACCCCGGCCTCGGCGGCGGCCATGCGCATCTGGTACATGGTCTGCGCCACGGCCAGCGTTTCGCGCCGGTGGATGCCGGCCGGCTCGAACAGGTCGGCGTAGCCCAGCTGCAGGCCCGCCACGCGCGCATCGGCGGCGGCCAGTTCATGCGCGCGGCGCAGCCCGCGCGGCGACTCGATATTGAGCAGCAGCCTGACCGGCGTGGTCACGCCGTTGGCGGCTTCGGCCAGTGCCACGGCCCTGGCGGCCAGGTGCACCTGCTCCATCTCTTCCACCTTCGGCACATTGACCAGATGCAGCCCATTGCGCACCACCGCCACGATGTCGGGCGCGAAGTGGGCGGTGTCCGGCGCGTTCACGCGCACGATGATCGTCTTGCCCGATGCCTTGGTACGGCCGGAGGCCAGCAGGTCCTGCAGCGCGGCGCGGGCTTCAGCCTTGCGCGGCTCGGCCACGGCATCTTCGAGATCGAACGACAGGGCATCGGCCGCGCTGGCCAGCGCCTTGTCGAACAGTTCCGGGCGCGATCCCGGTACAAACAGCTTGCTGCGCATGATCGCCCTCACCCTTATTCCGCGCGGATATTGCGCTGCTTGACCAGCGCACCCCAGCGGGCCGCCTCGCCCTGCACGAACTTGCCGAACTGCTGCGGCGAATTGCCCACCGGCTCCAGGCCCATCTGGCGCAGCTTTTCCTGCACGTGCGGGTCCGCCACGGCGTCCTGCACTTCCTTCGCCAGCCGTGCCACCACATCGGGCGGCGTGCCCTTGGGCACCCACACGCCGTTCCACTCCAGCACCTCGAAGTCGGGCAGGCCGCTCTCGGCCAGCGTCGGCGTGTCGGGCAGGCCCGGATTGCGCTTGAGCGACGTCACCGCCAGCGCCTTGAGCTTGCCGCTCCGGGCGTAGTTGAGCGTGGAGGCCACGTTGCCGAAATAGGCCGACACCTGGTTGCCCATGACATCGGTCAGCGCCGGCGCACCGCCCTTGTAGGGCACGTGCAGCAGGTCGATGCCGGCCTTGGCGTTGAGCAGTTCGCCCGCCAGATGCGACCCGCTGCCCGAACCGGCCGACGCGAACGTCAGCTTGCCCGGGTTGGCCTTGGCATAGGCGATGAACTCCTTGACCGTCTTGTACGGCGCATTGGGCGGCACCACCAGGATGTTGGCGGCGGTAGCCACCAGCGAAATCGGCACCAGCTCCTTGAGCGGGTCGAATGACATCTTGCGCAGGCTCGGATTCACCGCGAACGCCGAGGCGTCGTACAGCACCGTATAGCCATCGGGCGTGGCCTTTGCCACCGCTTCCTCGCCAATCACGCCTGCGGCGCCGGGGCGGTTGTCGATCACCACCTGCTGGCCCATCGACGCGCTCATGCGCTGCGCGATCACGCGCGCCGTGTTGTCGGCACCGCCACCGGCGGAATACGGCACGATCATGCGCAGCGGGCGGTCGGGAAAGGCTGCGGCGGCCAGCAGCGGCGCGCAGGCGGCCACTGCGACCAGCAGCTTGCGGCAGGTCGGATGCATGGGGAGTCTCCTCGTTTCTTTACGTTTCGCTGGTCGTCAGACCGTGGCGATGGGATTGGCCGGCGATCCCACCGCGCGCGGCAGGTGCATCGGCGGCGCCGTCAGCAGGAACGACGCGCGTCCAGCCTGGTGCAGCCAGGCCGCAAGCGGCGTCAGGTGCCACATCTCGCCCAGCGGAATGCCAAGCTTGACCAGGCAGAGTTCGTGCAGCGGCAGCAGCGGGCCGGTCGTGCCTGGCGGCAGTGCGTGGCGGCGCTCTTCCACTGCGTGGTTGTCCGCGGCGATGGCGGCGATGCCGGCTTCGTCGATCCAGCGCAGCAGCCGGGCGTCGGTGCCGTCGAGCACCGCGCAGGCGTTGCGCAGCCCCGAATGATCATCGGCGGCAGACAGCTGCAGCGCCATGTCGGCCAGGCCGGTATGCACGCAGAGGATGTCGCCGCGCTGCACGTCCACGCCATCGGCCTCGATCACGCGCATCAGGTCGTCATAGCCGACCGCGCGCCGCGCCGGGCCGAAGTGCCGGTGCAGGTCCACCAGCGTGCCGCGCCCCTGGATGCCGCGCGCCGCCATCGGCGCAATCGACAGGGCCTGGGCGCCGATAAACGTGCCATCGGCGGCGCTGCCGGTACCGACCGAAAAACCGTTGTAGCCGACCGTTTCGGCCTGACCATCGCCATCGGCATCGAACAGGCAGTTCACATGGCCCAGGGCGTCCCACTGCGTGGAGTACTGCGGCGACAGCGTGACGTGGTCGTCGCTGATCACATCGGTGGCGCCCGGCACATCGCCAGCCATGGGCCGATTGAATACGCGCTGGCCGTCCTTTTCCGATGGATGCAGCACGGGCGGACGGCGGCGCGGGTTCAGCACGCCGGCACGCGGCACATCGAGCGGCAGGCTCAGCGAGAACGTCAGGCCCTCGCGCACCTCGCGCACGGCGGCCAGTACCTGGACCGGGCCGATCAGGTTGAGCCGGCCCAGCTGGTCGTCGGGACCGAAATCGCCCCAGTTGGATCCTTGCGGGCGGTGCATCCAGCGCGGGTTCGCAGCCATCATTGGTCCTTGCCGGCGTCAATCACCACGCCGGCGGCCTGCAGCGCGGCGATGCGTGCGTCGTCGAGCCCGGCCGCGCGCAGCGCCTCGACCGAATGCTCGCCCAGTGCCGGTGCCGCGCGCCGGAACGTGCCCGGCGTGCCGCCCAGTCGCGGCGAGATGTTGTGCACGGGAATCTGGCCCATCTCGGCATCGGGAATTTCCACCACGATGTCGCGTGCGTGGAAATGCGGGTCGTGCTCGATATCGGAGATGTCGTAGATCGGCCCGATCGTCACGCCGGCCTTGTCGAAGAACGCGACGCAGTCGGGCTGGGTCATCGTGCCAAGGAATTCGCCGATGATGCCGTCCAGCAGCGCGGCGTGCTTCACGCGCTCGGCATTGGTGGCGAAGCGCGGATCGGTAATCAGCTCGGGCCGGCCGATGGCGCGGAACAGCCGCTCGGTCATGGCCTGCGTGGATGCCGACAGGCACACCCATTTGCCATCGGCCGTCTGATAGGCATTGCGCGGCGCGCTGTTGGTGGACCGGCTGCCCGTGCGCGGCTTGACCTTGCCGGTCAGCCGGTAGTTGGCGGCCTGCGCGCCCAGGATGGCGAAGATCGGATCAAGCAGCGGCAGGTCGATGACCTGGCCCACGCCGCCGCGCACTTCCACGTTGCGCACGGCGCTGAGCACGCCGATGGCGCCGTAAAGGCCGGCGGTCATGTCGCCCAGGTAGATCGGCGGCAGCACCGGCTCGCGGTCGGCAAAGCCGTTCATCGACGCAAACCCCGACATGCCCTCGACCAGCGTGCCGAAGCCGGGTCGATGCGAGTAGGGGCCGTCCTGGCCCCAGCCAGACACGCGCACGATCACAAGCCTGGGGTTGCGCGCCATCAGCACCTCGGGGCCCAGGCCCATGGTTTCGAGCGTGCCGGGCTTGAAGCTCTCGACGAACACATCGGCATGCGCCACGAGGTCGAGGATCACGTCGATGGCGCCTTCGCCCCGGAAGTTCAGGCACAGGCTGCGCTTGTTGCGGCAGTACGCCTTCCAGGCGGTGGACACGTCCCTGACCTTCCAGTCGCGCAGCGTGTCGCCGCTGGCCGGCTCCACCTTGAGCACATCGGCGCCCAGGTCGGCCAGCGCCATCGTCAGCGTGTTGCCCGCCACCAGGCGGGAAAGGTCGAGGATGCGGATGCCGTCGAGCGGTCCGGTGGCGTCGGGCGCCAGGGCTTGCTGCCTGAACATGGAAAGACTCTGTGAATTATTCGGCGGTGATGTTGCGGGCCTTGGCCACCTGCTTCCAGCGCGCACTGTCGCGGCGGATATGCTCGGCGAACTGGGCCGCGGTCATCGCGGACGGCTCGGCGCCTTCGCGCGCGAAGATCTCGCGCATTTCGGGCGTGGCAATGATGTCGCGGATCTCGGCGTTGAGCTTGTCCACCAGCGGCTGCGGCGTGCCGGCCGGCGCGAACACGCCCCACCAGAGTTCGGCGGAATAGTTGGGCACGGTCTCGGCCACCGACGGCCACTGCGGCGCAAAGCGCGAGCGCGACGGCGACGTCACGCCCAGCGCGCGCAGCTTGCCCCCCTTCACCTGCGAGGCCACGGACGGAAAGCTGGCAATCACGAACTGCACCTGCCCGGCGATCAGATCGGTCAGCGCGTTCGAGATGCCCTTGTACGGCACGTGCGTGAATTCGATACCGGCATCACCGGCCAGCAGTTCGCTGGACATCTGGTTGATCGATCCGATACCGGACGAGCCATAGTTGATGCCGCCCTTGTCCTTTTTCGCGGCGGCGATCAGGTCGGCCACGGTCTTGTAGGGCGACTTATCGGACACGGCCAGCACCATCGGGCCGCTGGCCAGCATGGCCACCGGCGCGAAGCTCTTGTTCACGTCGTAGCTGGTCTTGGGCTGGACGGCGGCGTTTCCGGTGAACGTGGACGACGTGATCATCAGCGTGGCGCCATCGGGCGCCGAGCGCGCCACGAATTCGGCGCCGATGGCACCGCCGGCGCCCGGCTTGTTGTCGACGATGGCCGTGACGCCAAGCTTCTTCGACAGCTTCTCGCTGACCAGCCGTGCGAACACGTCGTTGCTGCCGCTGGGCGGGAACGGCACCACCACGCGGATGGTTTTCGGGATCACGGGTTCCGCCGCCTGGGCGGCCGGCAGGGAGGCGACGCCCGCAAAGGCGGCGATGAAAATTGCGAGGGTACGCAGGCGATGGCGATGCGGCGTCACGACGTTGTCTCCGGTTTATTGTGCAGTGCGGCACCTGTTTTTCGGCACCGTCCGACCACATCCTAGCCACGCCGCCGGTTGAGATAAAGTGACGTTTTTAAATCTATCGGTGAGAAAAACTCATGAAGGTCGAGTGCTTCCAGACGCTGGCCGCCGTCCTGCGCTGCGGCAGCTTTGCCGGGGCGGCAGCCGAGATGAGCCTGTCGCCCAGCGCGGTCAGCCTGCAGATGAAGCAGCTGGAGGCGTACTTCGGCCAGCCGCTGTTCGACCGGTCGGCATTGCAGGTGCGCCCCACCCCGTTTGCGCTGGAGGTGAGCGCCACGCTCGGCGGCGCCATCCACGCGATGGAGTCGCTGCGCCGCCGCTCGGCGCCCAAGGTGGAAGGCAAGGTCACGCTGGGCATCATCGAGCCGATGCAGGTGACGCTGCTGCCGCCGTTCATGGCGCTGGTGCGGGAGCGCTATCCCAACCTGGACGTGCGGCTGGAACGCGGCCGCTCCACCGCGCTGGTGGATGCACTGCGCTCGGGCGCCATCGACGCCGCCGTGGTAGCGCAGCCGGAAGCGGGTGCCTCGGCCCGCGTGCGCTGGGCCCCGCTGTTCCGCGAGCCCTGCGTGCTGGTGGCCCCGCGCGATTCGGCCGGTCGCACGGTCAAGGCGCTGCTCAAGGCGTACGAATGGATCCGCTTCGATACGTCGACCATTGCCGGCTCGGTGGCCGCCGACTTCGTACGCCGCACGGCGCCCGACGTACGCTCGCGCATCGAACTGCTGTCGATTCCGGCCATCGTCGCCATGGCCTCGCGCGGGCTGGGCGTGTCCGTGCTGCCCCAGCCCGACCCCTACCTGCTTGAGGCGTTTCCGGTGCGCGTGATGACGCTGGGCGACACGCCGCCTTCGCGGCAGATATCGTTCGTGTCACGCGTGGCGCCGGCCGAAGACCGCGTCATCGCCGCGCTGCTCGACACCCTGCGCAGCGCCGCGGCCGGAAAGGTCTGAGCGGCCGGCGCGCCGGGTCACGACCCGGTCAGTTAAACGGTTTCGACGGGTGATCTGAGTCCTTTCGCACAGCGCGCCGCCGCGCGGTGGCTTGCGGCATACTGGCCCGCGAGTGGCCCCGGGCCACGCTTCCTTGGGAAAGGTGAGCCAGTGAAAAAGACGCAGATCGTCAAAGTTGCCAATGCCATCGCGATTGCAGCCCTTGCCGGTGCCGGCATGGCCCATGCACAGGACAAGCCCGCTGCGGAAGGCACCCCGGTGCCGGTCACGCCCGACAACTTCGTGCGCGCCGAATCGGACATGTACATGACCGGCCTTGCCAAGCAGGGCGGCGTGGGCAAGCTGCTGCACCGCCGCGAGCCCGCGTCGATCGAGCACCAGACCGTGATCCGCCTGAACCGCGACACGATCTATTCGTCCGGCGTGTTCGACCTGGACGCCGGCCCGGTGACGATCACCATGCCCAACCCGGGCAAGCGGTTCATGTCGATGCAGGTCATCAGCGAGGACCACTACGTGCCGGCGGTGTACTACGGTGCCGGCAAGCACGTACTGACCCGCGAGAACGTGGGCACGCGCTACGCGGTGGTGGGGGTGCGGACGCTGGTGGACCCGGCCAGCCCCGAGGACATCAAGCAGGTGCACACGCTGCAGGACGCCATCCAGGTCAGCCAGAAGGCGCCGGGCGCGCTGCAACTGCCGGACTGGGACCCCGCCAGCCAGAAGAAGGTGCGCGACGCGCTGCTGGTGCTGCAGTCCACACTGCCCGACTACAAGGGGGCCTTCGGCAAGAAGGGCGAGGTCGATCCTGTCCGGCACCTGCTCGGCACTGCCGCGGGCTGGGGCGGCAACCCCGAAAAGGACGCGACGTACCTGAACGTGACGCCGCCGAAGAACGACGGCAAGACCGTCTACCGGCTCAATGTGAAGGACGTACCCGTGGATGGTTTCTGGTCGGTGAGCGTCTACAACGCCAAGGGCTATTTCGAGAAAAACCCCGCCGGCGCCTATACGCTGAACAATCTCACGGCGAAGAAGGATGCGGATGGCGGCATCACGATCCAGTTTGGCGGCTGCGAGGCCAATACCGCCAACTGCCTGCCGATCGTCGACGGCTGGAACTACACGGTGCGGATGTACCGTCCGCGTCAGCCGGTGCTCAGCGGCAAGTACCAGTTCCCGGCACCGCAGCCGGTGAACTGAGTCGCGCGCCGCGTCTACGCGGAAACGAAGAAGGCGAGGCCACGGCCTCGCCTTTTTTCATGCCCCGGCTGCTGGTCCGGCGCCGTGCCTAGTGCGTCTTGCCCTTGTCATCGGGGTGCGATGACAGCAGGTCCAGCATCTCGTCGGCATGTTCTTCCTCGACGGCCAGGATGCTCTCCATCAGCCGGCGGGACGTCGGGTCCTTCTCGCCGATGAACTGCACGATCTCGCGGTAGGTATCGATGGCGATACGCTCGGCCACAAGGTTCTCCTTGATCATGTCGGTCAGCGACGTCCCCTCCACGTATTCGGCATGGCTGCGCGAGGCCAGGCTGTCGGGGGACAGGTCCGGCTCGCCGCCAAGCTGCACGATCCGCTCGGCGATCTGGTCGGCATGGCCCTGTTCCTCGTTGGAGTGGGCCAGGAATTCATCGGCCACGCTCTTCGAGTTGGGCCCCTTGGCCATGAAGTAGTGGCGGCGATAGCGCAGCGTGCAGACAATCTCGGTAGCCAGCGCCTCGTTGAGCAGCTTGATCACGGTGTCGCGCTCGGCATCGTACCCAGCGGTCACCGCGCCGTCGTCGATGTGTTGGCGGGCACGCTCGCGAATGGTCTTGATGTCCGTCAGGAACGGTTGCTTGTTAGACATGGGGACTCCTTCGTCATCGTTCGAATGGTCCCGCGCCCCGCTGCATGCGGGGGCGGCCTTTATCGCTGCAGGCAAAAACGGTGCCATTGGCGCAGCCCCGGCAAAACCGTCGCCGTGGCCCCATGTCCATGTGCTTTTTACAAAAGCGGGGCATCGAAGCTTGCAATAGGCATGGCCGTCCGGCGCGCCGCCCATCACACAAAGGGCCTATCCGCGCTACCGCAAGGCCTGACTTGCCGCTGCCCGGAGTTCCGCGTAGTGTGACGATTTGCGTACATCTGCCGCAAATTGCAGATGCCAAACCTCGCTTACTCGGAGATCCACGATGGAATCGCGCCTGCCCCGCGCCCGCATTGCCTCAGCCGCGCTGTCCCCGCGGTTGTCCCCGCGGTTGTCCTCACTGTTGTCCCGCCTGTCGGCCACGGCCACCGCCGCGGCAGTGGCCGCCGTCATGGCCACCGCGCTGCCGCTGACGGCCAGCGAGGCCCATGCCGCCCCGCCTGCCCAGCAGAAGACCCAGGTACCCGGCTACTACCGCATGATGGTGGGCCAGCTCGAAGTCACCGCGCTCTACGACGGCTATATCGATCTGGACCCCAGGATGCTGAAGTACACCAGCGCGCGTGAGGTCCAGAGCCTGCTGGCGCGCATGTTCGTGGCCTCGACGCCGGGCATGCAGACAGCCGTCAACGCCTACCTGGTCAACACCGGCACGCACCTGGTGCTGGTCGATACGGGCGCGGCCGCGTGCTTTGGCCCGACGCTGGGCGGCATCCTGCAGAACCTGCGTGCATCGGGCTACACCCCGGAACAGGTGGATACGGTGCTGCTGACCCACCTGCACGGCGACCACGCCTGCGGCCTGACCGCCGACGGCAAGCCCGTGTTCCCCAACGCCACGGTGTACGCCGACAAGGCCGATGCCGACTACTGGCTCAGCGAATCGGCGGCCGCCAGCGCCCCCGAAGGCGCCCGGCCGCTGTTCGGCATGGCGCGCAATGCGTTGGCGCCGTACCAGGCTGCCAACCAGTTCCGCACCTTCAACGCCACGGCCGGCGAAGAGCCGATCCCGGGCGTACGCGCGGTACCCACGCGCGGCCACACGCCGGGCCATACCGGCTACCTGTTCGCGGCGGGCAACGAGAACCTGCTGCTGTGGGGCGATATCGTCCACAGCCACGCCACGCAGTTCCGCCGCCCGAACATCGCCATCGAATTCGACGTGGACAGCCACCAGGCCGTGCTGACGCGCCAGCGCGTGCTGGCCGATGCCGCCAAGGGCAAGCTGTGGGTAGGTGGCGCGCACCTGCCGTTCCCCGGGCTGGGGCACGTGCGGCGCGACCAGGTGGGCTACACCTGGGTGCCGGTGGAATTCGGCCCGATCCGCAGCGATCGCTGACGGCGACTGGCCGCGACTGGCGGCGGCCACCCCGCTGACGCCAGCGCGCCGGCGTGCGAACATGGCATCTTTGCCCCGATGTCCGCACGCCGATGATTACCCGTCCGCCGCTTCACTGGTTCAAGATGCTGTTTGTGCTGCGGGGGTCGGTCCTGCCCAGGATTGCCCCGCAGCTCGTCACGATCACGCTGTTCGCGGCGGTCATCACGCTTTTTCACGGACGGATCGGCGAATGGAAGGTGTCGCTGAATTTCGTGCCGTTCTCGCTGATCGGCCTGACCCTGGCCATCTTCCTGGGCTTTCGCAACAGCACCAGCTACGCGCGCTTCTGGGAAGGCCGCACGCTGTGGGGCAGTGTGCTCAACGAATCGCGCTCGCTGACGCGCCAGGCGCTGACGCTGGTGGCCGACCAGCACGACGCACGCCGGCTGGCCTACCGGCTCTGCGCATTCGTGCACGCCTTGCGCCACCAGTTGCGCGGCACCGACGCATGGCCCGACGTGGCGCCCTTTCTCGATGAGGCCGATGCCGCGCGGCTGAAGGCGGCAAGGTTCAAGCCGGCCATCGTGCTGCTGATGGCCGGCGAATGGGTTGGCGAGCGGCTCAGGTCAGGCCAGCTGGCGCCAGCGCTGGCCCAGCCGATGGAGATGTCGCTGAGCCAGCTCAGCACCGCGCTGGGCGGCTGCGAACGGCTGGCCAGCACGCCGATCCCGTTCACGTACTCGGTCATCATCCACCGCTGCATCTACCTGTATTGCGTGCTGCTGCCGTTCGGCCTGCTCGACTCGATCGGGCTGATGACGCCGGTCATCGTCTGCTTTATCGCCTATACGTTCTTCGCGCTCGAAGCGCTGAGCGCCGAGATCGAGGAGCCGTTCGGCGAGGAACCCAACGACCTGGCCCTGACGGCCATGTCCTACATGATCGAGTCGACCGTGCTGGAGATGATTGGCGAGGCGCCCAGGAGCGCCGCGCCGTCGCCGCACGACTTTATCCAGGTCTGACGCGCGGCGGCGTCATCCTGCCCGGCGCCCCCAGGCCAGTTCGACGAACATCGGGAAGTGCCTTGCGAGAGGGAACGGCCGATGATACCGCCGATCTCGACCTGCTCCCTCTCCCCTCGCCCATTGATGGGCGAGGAGAAAAAACCCGGCCCTTACCTTGGCCGCTTTACCGCCCGCACCTTGCCGCTGTCGCCGCCACCGCAGTAAAAGCGGTCGGCGCCGTCCGCCTCCAGGCCCGACACGCCCACGCCAGGCGGCATCTCCAGCGCTTCGAGCACCTTGCCCGATTGCGGATCGATATGGCGCAGTTCGCTCTGGTCATTTTCCCAGGTGCCGTGCCAGAGCTGCCCGTCCACCCAGGTCACGCCCGTGACAAAGCGGCTCGACTCGATGGTGCGGCGAATCGCGCCAGTATCGGGATCGATCTCGTGGATCTTGCGGTCGCGATACTGGCCCACCCAGAGCGACCCTTCGGCCCATGCCAGGCCCGAATCATTGCCGTTGCCGGGCGCCGGGATCGTGGCAACCACCGAACCGGTCTGCGGATCGATCTTCTGGATGCGGCGCTCGGCGATCTGGAACAGGTAGCGTCCATCGAACGCCGTACCGGCATGGGCGGGCACGCCGATCGCGTTTGCGGTCTTGCCACTGGCGGGGTCCAGCGCCAGCAGCTTGTCGCCCACGGCGAACCAGACCTGCTTGCCATCGTAGGTCAGGCCGTGGACATGATCGACACCCGGGAAGGGACCGTACTCCTGGACAATCTCTGCGGCGATACGCTTCATGATGATTTCCTTTCGACGTGCTGGCGAGCCGAACGTGCTCGCGTGGTGGATCTGGAAACCATGCTACGCGCCAGGCAGCGGCGCCGGGAGTAACAAGGCCGTCGCGAATCCGGCAACCGGTGGCGTCATCCAGCGGCGCGCCCGCCCGGCGCCCACCGGCTGGACCTTGCCCGCTGCGGCCAGCGCATCGAGCGCCCGCTGCACCGTGCGCTGGCTGGTGCCCAGTGCCAGCGCCAATGCCGAACTGGACCAAGACTCCCCATCGGCCAGGCAAGCCAGCACCGCCGCGTGCGCCTGCTCCACGGGATGCGTCATGACCACCACCTCGCCTGCGGCAGCAGGCACCAGCGCAAAACCCTGCGCCGTGGCCCGGATGCCCGCAAGCTTGCCCAGCGCCTTGCGCAGCCGCCCGATTTCCACGCGCAGGCGCGCCCGGTGTGTGTCATCGGGATGGCGCATGCGGAACGCCGTGGCGATCAGCGCGTCGCGCGGGACATCGCCGGGCCAGGCCTGCGCCAGCGCACGGGCCAGCGCAAACAGCACCGGCCGCCGGGCCAGCGGCACGATGACGGCGCGCTGCCGCACGGCCATGCGGCACGCGTCGACGATCAGGGCATCGGATGCAAACCAGGCTTCCACCGCATCCAGCCGCAGCGGCTGCTCCGTGCCCTGCGCCAGCAGCCGCGCCACCGGTGCGCGCAGCATGTCCAGTGCATTGTCGACTTCCGCGATCAGCGCAGGAATACCGGCCTGCCGCGCCGCGATGCCGGCACGCGTCAATGCGTCGCGGGCGGGCGAGAACGACACGCGGCGAATGGCAATGCCAGCCGACACCAGTTCGTGCGCGGCGCGCAACGCGGGAGGCAAAGGTGCGGGATCGATGGTGGCGATGGCGCGCTCGGCATCGTCGAGCTGGCCGGTGATCAGGTGATGCCGTGCAATCAGGTGGCGCGCGTGCGCCGCGTTGATGACGTCGCCATGCGTGTCGAGCACGTGCCAGGCGGTGTCCAGCGCCCTGGCGGGCCAGCCAAGGTCGCGCGACACCAGCGCGATCTCTGCCTCGGCCACGGTACAGCGGGCACGCGCGATGCTTTCCCGGGGGCCAAAGGCCCGGGCGGCGCCGCGCAGCAGCGCGCGGGCGCGCGTGAAATCGCCAAGCTGGGACATCGCAATGCCGCGCAGGGCCAGCGCGGGGGCGTCATCGCGCAGGGCGATGCGGTTCAGCGCGCCGAGCGGGTCGCCGGCCGCCAGCGCGCGCGCTGCCGCCGTGATCAGTGAATCCATGGGAATCCCGCCACACCTGTTACTCCCCATGCCGGGAGCCGGCGCCTAATCTAGCACATGACCCTTGCCAATCACGGAGGTATCTCGATGACATCTCATCGCACCGGCACCCGCGCGGAATGGCTGGCCGCGCGCCTGGACCTGCTCAAGGCCGAAAAGGAGCTGACCCGCCGCAACGACGCCGTGGCGCAGCAGCGCCAGGCGCTGCCCTGGGTGCGTCTGGACAAGACCTACCGCTTCGACACCGAACACGGCAACGTGACCCTGCACGATCTGTTCCGGGGCCGCTCGCAGCTGCTGGTCTACCACTTCATGTTCGGCCCCGACTACAAGGCGGGCTGCCCCTCGTGCTCGTCCATCGCCGATGGCTTCAACGGCTTCGCCATCCACCTGGCCCACCACGACGTCATGCTCTGGGCCGTGTCGCGCGCCCCCATCGACAAGCTGCTGGCCTACCGCAAGCGCATGGGCTGGCGCTTCCCGTGGGCGTCGTCGAGCGACAGCGCGTTCAACTTCGATTTCGACGTGTCGATCACCGAGCAACAGCAGCGCGACGGCGATTTCGCGTACAACTTCGTGCGGGCCTCGCGCGACGACAACGCCCCGCCGCCGTCCGAGTCCACCGTACGCACCGCCGCCACCTGCGGCACCGATGTGCCCACATTCACCCGCGACCGCCCCGGCATGAGCGCCTTCGTGCGCGAGGACGGCGTGGTCTATCACACCTACTCGGCCTATGCGCGCGGCCTGGACGCGCTGTGGGGCATGTACCAGTGGCTGGACCGCGCACCGCTGGGGCGCAATGAAACCGTGAACTGGTGGCGGCGGCATGACGAATACGAGGACGAGGCGATGGCGCCGTAAGGGCGATGCGGCAATACGGCGATGCGGCGATACGGCGAGAAGGCGGCGGGCGATGCGGCAATGCAGCAGGTGAAGCGGTGTTATCGTTGCGCCTGATTCCCGCCATGGCCGCCGTCCGGGCCCCTCGTCCATGTCAGAACGCACGTTGCAGGCACCTGCCACCCCGCTATGGCTGCGCCTGGCTCCCGCCCTGTTCCTGCTGCTTTGGTCCTGCGGTTTTGTCTTCCTGAAGCTTGGCCTGCAATACGCCGATCCGCTGACGTTCCTGGCACTGCGCTATGCCTGCGTGGTGGCGCTGCTGATCGGGCCCTGCCTGTGGCTGCGTCCGCCGATGCCGCGCGGACTGGCGCCCTGGCTGCATCTGGCGATGATCGGCCTGCTGATCCAGGCTGGCTACTTCGCATTTACCTACCTGAGCCTCAAGCTGGGCATGTCGGCCGGCGCGGTGGCGCTGGTCACATCGCAACAGCCGATCCTGATCGGGCTGCTGGCACCGGCCATTGCCGGCGAGCGTGTCGACCGCGTGCGGTGGGCCGGATTGGCGCTGGGCGTGGCCGGTGCCGTGATGGTCATCACGGCCAGGTCTTCCGTGCAGATGACCTCGCCGCTCGGGCTGGCCTTCGCGGTGCTGGCGCTGCTGGCAATGACCAGCGGCACGCTGTGGGAAAAGCGCTTCGGCGCGCCGGTGCATCCGGTACTGGCCAACACGGTGCAGTACGGCGTGGCGCTGCTGGTCACGGCACCGCTGGCCTGGTGGCTGGAGCCGATGCACGTGCAGTGGACGCCGGGCCTGTTCGGGTCACTGGCGTACCTGGTCATCGGCAACTCGCTGGTGGCAATCTCGCTGCTGCTGGCGATGATCCGGCATGGCGAGGCATCGCGCGTCTCGGCGCTGTTCTTCCTGGTGCCGCCAGCCACGGCGGTCATCGCCTTCATGGTGCTGGGCGAATCGCTGCCGGCCATGGCATGGCCCGGCATGGCCATTGCGGCAGCAGGCCTGTACCTGGTGATGCGCCGCCGTCAGGCCACGTAGCCAGGCCAGGCCGCCGCGCGCCATCCGTGCCAGATCGACCAGCCGGTCGCGCAATTTTCCTTCGCTTGACAAAAGCCCACTGGCCTCTTAATATCAGACCAATGGTCCGTTACGTATGCAGTAGCGGTTGGTGACGTCAGTTGCCCAGGTACAGGGAGGCTGGTGTCAGTGAATGTCCACGATCGGGAACCATCAGATGACCCAACACAAAACCTGGCTGATCACAGGAAGCTCACGCGGCCTTGGCCGCAAAATTGCGGAGGCCGTTCTGCAGGCGGGCGAGAATCTGGTTGCAACGGCGCGAAACATCCGCCAACTGGACGATCTGGTTTCGGCGTACGGGTCGAACATCAAGGTCCTCTCGCTCGATGTCACCGACCCGAGCGCCGCTCAGCGGGCGGTGTCCGAGACTGTCGAAGCCTTCGGCCGGCTCGATGTGCTGGTGAACAACGCCGGATATGCTGACGTTGCAGCCATCGAAGACATGCCTGACGCGGTATTCCGAGCGCAGATCGACGCGAATTTTTATGGCGTCGTGAATCTCACGCGTGCGGCACTGCCAGTCATGCGCGCCCAGCGGGCGGGACACATCATCCAGGTATCGTCTGTCGGCGGGCGCGTCGGTGGCGCAGGCCTTGGGGCGTATCAGGCTGCGAAATGGGCCGTCGGCGGATTCTCTGAAGTTCTCGCCAAAGAGGTGGCACCCTTCGGCATTAAGATAACGGTCGCAGAACCGGGAGGGATGCGCACCGATTGGGCGGGTTCTTCCATGGCAGTACCCGGGATCAGCGACGCCTACAAACCTGTCATCGAACCCGTCGTCGAACGCTTGCGTTCGGCAGATGGCCGCCAGCCTGGAGATCCGGCGCGCATTGCGCAGATCCTGCTCGAAATCTCTGCAATGGATGAACCGCCATTGCGCCTGCTCTTGGGCAGCGATGCCGTCGCGGTCGCCAGGATGATGTCCGAGAGACTGGCCGCATCCGACGACAAATGGAGGCGTGTCAGCGAGTCAGTCTCCTTCCCGGTATAGTTCCGGACCGAAAGACGGGAAGCAGCCTTCAGGTGTCGCTGGCCGATACTGCGACGCCTGAAGACAATGAGAACTCGATGACGAACAAGAATGACCCAGGATTCCAACGAGCACGTACTGACCAGCAAAAGGAAGTACGAAAAGCAATCATCCTCGATGCTGCCCGGGAACTTCTCGAAACACTGTCGGTTCGCGAGATCAGCCTCCGGGAGCTAAGCCGCAAGGTAGATCTGTCCAAAGCCAATGTGGTGCGCTATTTCGAGACGCGCGAGGCGGTGTTTTTCACCCTGCTTAACCAGGCGCTTGATGACTGGCTCACTGATCTACGGGCGGAGCTAAGTGCCGACCTTCCTGGCGATGGCATTGATGCCACATCGTTTGCGAGGGCGCTAGCGAGTTCGATTGCACGCCGGCCACACATCTGCAAACTCTGGAGCGCGCTCGGCGGCGAACTGGAAAGTAATCTGTCGCCCGAAGCCGTACGCGCCTTCAAGCTCGAACACGCCCAGCACCAAGCTCGACTGGCACGCATCTGCCGTGAATTCATGCCGGCACTCACCAACGACAACGCCCGGGATTTCACCTCTATGTTCGTTGTCATGATCGCCGGGCTTTGGCCCTTTGCAAGTCCATCGGCCTCCGTCCAGCAAGCGCTACGCGATCCAGCACTCGCTGCGGCACGGGTGGACTTCGTGGCACGGCTTTCTCACTTCCTCACTATCTCAGTGACAGGTTTTGTTGCATCAGGCGCTCGGCCAGACGCCAGCTGACAGCGAATGCCTTCTTCTCCATGCGAGCGCATGGGAGTAATGCTTCGCCCACCGGTTCACGCGTCCCGCAGGAAGTTGCTGGGCGCCTCGCCCAGCATGCGCTTGAACATCGTCGAAAAGGCGCTTGGACTGGCAAAGCCCAGTTCGCCGGCGATGCGATGGATCGGCGTGCCGGATTCCAGCATCGCCAACGACCGGGCCAGCCGGACCTGCTGTATCCACTGCCGGTAAGTCATGCCGGTTTCCTTGACGAACAGCCGGATCAGCGTCCGCGTGCTGGCCCCCACGATGTCCGACCACTGCTCGATCGTGCGTGACATCGACGGCGACGCCAGGATCTGTTCGCAGATGGAAACGACACGCCGGTCGCGGGGCCATGGAATCTCGATTGGCAGCGTCCGTGTCTGGCCGAGCTTGTCGAGGATCAGCGTGACGATGCTTCGGTTCGGCGGGTTGTCCGGATAGAGCATCGGCTGCTCGACCAGTGCCAGTATGAGTTCGCGCAGCAGCGCATCGACTTCCACCACCTTCACCCGCGTCCCGAACTGCGTGGCCTTGTTCTGGGCGATGTAGATGGTGCGGATCTGCGTATCCGTCAGCATCGCCTGGTCGTGCACGATGCCGGCCGGAATCCACAGGCCGCGCTGGGGCGGAATAAACCATATGCCGTTTTCGCTGGCCACGCGCATCAGCCCCTTACTCGCATAAAGCAACTGGCCTCGCGGATGGCTGTGCGGCACGTTGTAGCTCCCCGCCTTCTTGTCGGCGCGAAACGCCGTAATCACCCGCGGCAGGTCCTGATAGTCGTGGTGGTCGTCGCTCCGGGCCTGAACTTCCGGGTTGTCACTTTGGCGACGAATTCTGGCATTCATGCGATCACTCTCGGGGCGGCGTCGCGACTACCATCGAGCAACGGAATCATGTGGCAATGGCTCAATATCGGGAGACGCCAATGTTGGCTGGAATCAGGTACGAATCGAGATCGCTCAGGCTGCTGGCTGGCGTCGGGCTGTTCGTGATGGCGCTGGCGTTGCGGCCAGGCATCGTGTCGATGGGCCCGCTGGTACATGCCATTCAGACGGAGTTTGGCATGAAACACGCGGAAGCGGCGCTGCTGACGGCCATTCCGGACCTGTGCATGGGATGCCTGGCGATCTTCATTCCAGCCCTCGGGCGTCGCTTCGGCGGCGACCGGGTCGTCATGTTCTCGCTCGCGCTGCTGGGCGCCGCACTGGTCTTGCGGGCGTGGGCCGGATCGCCCGCCAGCCTGCTGTTCTCGACGCTGCTGGTCGGTATCGGGATCGCCATCTCCGGGCCGCTGATTGGCGGCTGGATCAAGAGCCATTTCTCGGGCGATGCGGCGTTCTTCATGGGTATCTATGCCGCCGGCCTTGGCATCGGTGCAACGCTGGCCGCGGTGGGCAGCGAGTCGATCTCGCTGGCCGGCGGCGGATGGCGGCTTGGCGCGGGCATCTGGGCGATCGTTTGTGTCCTGGCGATGGCCAGTTGGCAGCGGCTCACGCTGGCTTTCCCTTCGAAGCCGCAAGCCGCCCGGACGGAAGTCTCGGTGGGTCGCTCGCCACTGCGTTCCGGACGTGCGTGGCTGATCGCCGCGTACTTCGGTATCGGCCAGTTCATCTGCTATGCCTGTTTTGCCTGGGTCGGGGAAAGCAGCCGGGAATTGCAGATCAATGCGTGGAGCCCGGGCACGAACCTTGGGCTGTTCGCGGCGATGATTGCCGTCAGCAGCTTCCTGTCGGGATTTGTGACCGGCAAATCGTTGGACCGCCGTGGCTGGCTTGCGCTGTCGGCAGCCCTGACGATTGCGGGCGCCGCAGTGCTCTGGATGGCGCCGGGGCGGCTCGGGGCGCTTCCCGTGCTTGCCATCGCCCTGGGCCAGGGCACCTGCTTCGCGCTGGCCATGACGCTGCCGCTCGATAACACCACCACGCATCACGATGCCAGCCAGTGGACCGCGTTCATGCTGTTCATCGGCTACCTCGTCGCGGCGCTGGGGCCATTCGCGTTCGGCTTCCTGCGCGACCTGACCGGGGCGTTCCAGGCTTCGTACGGCATGCTCGTGATCGCGTCCGCCGCGCTCCTGGTCCTGACACCGTTGCTCAAGCCGCGGTCCCGAGCGGAAGATGCGCATCCCTGATTGCCGGGTCGAATCGGCCGGCCGCATCATCGCCGGCCGCCCCTTGCGTCACTTCATCTCGACTGCCTGACCCGCACGCCGCCGCACGCCACCACGCAAAAGCGGGCCACACGGGCCCGCTCCTGCCGATTCCACTTGTGTTGAGGGCGCCGGGCTTAGCGCGAAGAACTGCCCGACGTTGCGCCGCTACCGCTGGTACTGCCGCTGGTGCTGCCGCCATAGCCGCTGCCACCATAATGGCCGCCGCGCGAGCCGCCCGAATCCGTCGGGGTCACGCTACCGGAGCCCGCCACCGAGCCGGAGCCCGTACCACTGCCCGCTGCCGTGCAGCCGCCGAGCATCGCCATCACCAGGGCCAGTGCTGCTGCCGTCGCTGTTGTCTTCCGCATGGTTTCCTCCATCGAACCGTTAGTCACCCCCCCAGCCCGGGCGGAAGCACAAGGGGACTCAACCGTTGTCACGCAAGCGCCGTTCCAGTGCCCTGGTGCGCAGGGCAGCAGACATTTCGCAATCCAGGCGTCATGCAAGGCACGGCCGGTGGGCAGTGGCTACTCACGGTTGTAAGCATTGCTCGCGCAGCGCGCCGTGCATGGGTGGCCGACTTCAGCAGCGCCGGTACCCGGCACCCGCACCACGATCTTGCCGAACTGCTCGCCCGATTCCATGTAGCGATGCGCCTCGACGATCTGGTCGAAATCGAACGTCCTGGCGATCACCGGCCGCAGCGCACCGGCCGTCAGTCCATCGACGATAAAGCGGCGGGCCGCGTCGAGCCGCACCGGATCGTTCAGCAGTTCATGCACCAGGTAGCCACGCAGCGTCAGCGATCGGGCCAGCACCGCGAACAGCGGAAACGGCGTCGGCTCTGGGCTCAGGCCGCCATACTCGATCAGGATGCCGCCGTGCGACATCGAGTCGGTCAGCGGCGCAAAGATCGGGCCGCCGATGGGGTCCAGCACCACGCGTACACCCTGCCCCCTGGTGATGGCGTGCAGCCGCGCGGCCAGGTCTTCCTCGGCTGTCGCCACCACATGGGCGGCTCCGTGGGCCTGCAACGCGTCGCGCTTGGCCCCCGTGCGCGTCACGGCAATGGGAACGGCGCCCACCCGCCGCGCAATCTGGATCGCAGCCAGCCCCACGCTGCTCGACGCGGCCGTGATGACCACGTGGTCGCCCTTCGACAGCCGGGCGATATCAACCAGCGCGCCATAGGCGGTCAGATACGGCATCCAGGTGGCAGCGGCCTCCTCCCAGGACAGTGCCGACGGATGCCTGACCACCAGTGCAGCCGGAAACGTCACCTGTTCGCCATAGGCCGGCCAGCGCAGCATCGACGTCGGTGGCAGGACGCTGACCGCGTCGCCAGGCGCGATGCCTGCCACGCCTTCGCCCACCGCATCGACCACGCCCGCCGCCTCCAGTCCCAGCCCCGCCGGGAACGTCTCGGGCGATTCGATATAGGTGCCGGCGCGCAACAATGCCTCGGCCCGGTTCAGGCCCAGCGCCTTCACCGCGATACGCACCTCGCCGGGGCCCGGTAGCGCCACTTCAACTGCCTCGATCCGCAGGACTTCAGGTCCGCCGTGCTGATGGAACCGGACAACGCGCGACATGGCTTCACTCCAAATGATTGGGAACGAATACACTATGCCGGCACCAAATCTGGCAATAAATGGCCGTTTCCAGTCGACAGTCAAAACCCGGAGTTTTCAATCAATGGATCGCCTTGCGAGCATGGCCGTGTTTGTCAAAGCCGTGGACCTGGGGTCGTTTGCTGCCGCGGCCGACGCGCTGGACATGTCCGGGCCGATGGTCGGCAAGCACGTACGCTTTCTGGAGGATCGGCTAGGCGTGCGGCTGATTACGCGGACCACGCGACGTCAGACGCTTACCGAATTTGGCCGCGCCTACTACGACCGCTGCCGCGTGGTGCTGGCCGAGGCCGACGCCGCCGACGCGCTGGCCGCCGATCTGACCGAGCCGCGCGGCCGGTTGCGCGTGACCATGCCCGTGCATTTCGGGCGGCACTGCGTGGCGCCGGTGCTGCTGAAACTGGCCGAGCGCCATCCCGCGCTGGAACTCGACCTGTCGTTCAATGATCGATTCTCGGACCTTTCCGATGACGATTACGACCTGGCAATCCGCACCGGAGCGCCCGAGGATCGCGCCGGCATGGTGGCGCGGCGCGTGGCCCGGCAGGCCATGATCGTGTGCGCGGCACCCGGCTACCTGCGGCGGCACGGCACGCCCGGGACGCTGGAAGACCTGGCCGACGCGGCCACCCATCAGGCCATCGTCTATCGGCGCTCGGGACGTGTCCGGCCGTGGCTGTTCCCACGCGAAGGCCAGCCGCCCATCGAGGTGCTGCCCGCCAACCGCATCCGGCTCGACGATCTCGATGCCATTGCCGACGTGGCTACCATGGGGCTGGGGCTGGCGTGGCTGCCGTCGTGGCTGGTACGCGAGCGCCTCCGCGCCGGCACGCTGGTGAAGGTGCTGCCGGACCTGCCTGACTACCCGTACGACGCCTACGCAATGTGGCTGCAGACGCCGCACCTGCCGCGCAAGGTCAGGCTGGCCATCGATGCGCTGGCCGACGCCCTGCCCGGGATGATGAAGTGACGCAGTGCATACCGGATTCCATGTCGTGGATTCACGTTTGATTCAACGCAAAACGCATAGCAATATCGCCAAACCCGCGTGACGACCGGACTACTATCGATTGCGTTGGCGTGCCCCTCACCCGCACGCCGGCGCATTCGATATGGCTAAGAAATTTCCAATTCATCCAAAGCATCCCGAGCGCATCTGCTGGGGCTGCGACAAGTACTGTTCGGTCGATGCCATGGGCTGCGGCAATGGCTCCAGCCGGACGCAGCATCCGGCGGAGCTGCTTGGCGACGACTGGTACGAACATGGCGACTGGGGCATCGAAGTCGATGACGCTCCTACGGGGACGTCCGGCGTCCCTCGTGGTCAGGCGCGGGCCGGCATGGCACCGGCCCGTACTGCCTGCAATCAATAGCCGTAGTACTGCTGCGGCGGGGCGTACTGCACCGGGGCCGGACGGCCGCACGGCACATAGCCGCCCTGGTAGTTGCTATAGCAGTAGCCCGGCGGCACGGCCGGCGCGGCGTAAGCGACCGGCTGCGGCGGCGCGTAGACCGGCGCCGGCGCGGCGTAGGCCGGCTGGCTGCTGGCGACCAGCGCGCCCAGGGCCAGGCCTGCCACGGCAGCCACTGCAATGGCGGCACCTGCCGAGGATCCGCCACCGCCACGGTAGTAGCGGTCGTGGGCCGAGGCGGTCCCGGCGACCAGCATGGCGGCACTCAGGACAGCGATACCGGTGTAACGAATCGACTTGCGCATCTTTGACTCCTTCAGTCGGGCCAACCAATGGCCCTCTCTACAGAATGCATGATGAACGCCCGATCATTACAGTGGGTTACGCCGTCGTGAGCAGATGTAAGCGCGGGGAGACATCGCTACCCGCCTGACGGCCTGCCTCCGCGTACAGATCGTCGTTTCTTGAATTTGACGTTACAACTTCCTGCGGCTTCTCCACCGGTCTCTGTGGGAAACGCCGGTTGACAGCGTATCGGCGCTTGCAAATACTCCACCTCGCAACGCCTCAGTGCCTGCGCGAATACCCCCTGATGCGGTGCGGTTTTGGCAATGTCGAGACAACTTCAACCAGAGACGACCATGATCACACGCCTTCCGGGGCTTCCGCGCCTGCGAACCTGCGCGCGGCGCCTGCTGCTGACCAGCGCCATCGGGCTGCTCACCGCCTGCGCCAGCAGCGTTTCGAACCCGCCCGTACCCGCCCAGCCGGCTGCCCCGGCCGCCACCACCGCGCCGGTGGCCGCAGGCAAGACTGAAGTGCTCTGGCTTGGGCAGGCCGCCATGCGCATCACCACGCCCGGCGGCAAGGTCATCGTCGTCGACCCATGGCTGACCGGCAATCCCAAGACTCCGCCCGCCTACAAGCAGCTATCCGCGCTGGGCAAGGTGGACCTGATCCTGGTCACGCACGCGCATGGCGACCATCTGGGCGATGCCGTCGAACTGGCGAAGCTCAACCAAGCACCGCTGTGGAATGCCGGCGGTCTGAGCCAGCAGCTGGTCACGCTGGGGCAGCTGCCGGCCACCCAGGCCCTGCGCTTTGGCAAGGGCGGCACCATTGCGCCGCTGGGCGACAAGGGCCCGAAGATCACGGCCGTGCACGCCGAGCATTCGTCGGAACTGGTCTGGAAGAACCCCGCCACCGGCAAGGATGAAACGCACTACGGCGGCGAGCCCGTGGGCTACATCATCGAGATGGAAAACGGCTTCAAGATCTGGCACATGGGCGATACCGGGCTGTACGGCGACATGATGATGGTGGCAGACCGCTACAAGCCCGACCTGGTGCTGATCCCGATCGGCGGCCACTTCACGATGGGCCCCCAGGACGCCGCCATTGCGCTACGCGACTTTATCCGGCCGAAATACGCCATCCCGATGCACTATGGCACCAGCCCCATGCTGCGCGGCACGCCGGCGGAACTGAAGGCGGCGCTCGGTTTATCGGCCACCACGGCGGTGATCGTGCCGGAGCCGGGCCAGAAGGTGGATTTCTGATGGGCCGCACGCCATTGAATCCCGGGCGGCGTGCACTCTGCATCGGCCTGCCTGCCACAGCCATGCTGGCACTGGCCGGATGCGCCGGCCGGACGTCGTCCCCGGCCAATGCGGACGCCGACGCCCGCGCACAACTGGCGGGCACGGGCAAGATGCGCGTTGCCATCAACCTCGGCAATCCGATCCTTGCCAGCCGGGCCGCCAACGGCGACCTGCAGGGCGTGTCGGTCGACCTGGCGCGCGAAGCTGCGCGCCGGCTGGGCCTGACACCGGACCTGATCGCGTTCCAGTCCGCCGGCAGCGTGGTGGAGGCCGTGAAGGCGCAGCAGGTCGACCTGGCCTTCGTGGCGATCGACCCCGTGCGCGGCGCCGATATCGATTCCACGCCCCCGTACGTGATCATCGAAGGCGCGTACCTGGTCCGCAACGATTCCACCCTGCAGCGCAACGACGACGTGGACCGCCCCGGCACCCGCGTGGTGGTGGGCAAGGGCAGCGCCTACGACCTGTACCTGACGCGCGCGCTGAAGCAGGCCACGCTGGTGCGCGCACCCACGTCGCCAGCCGTGACCGACATGTTCCTGGCACAGCGCCTGGACGTGGCCGCGGGCGTGCGCCAGCAGCTCGAAGCCGATGCGAAACGTGTGCGCGGCGTGCGGCTGCTGCCGGGCCGTTTCATGGTGATCGAACAGGCCATGGGCGTGCCCAAGGGCCGCACGGCGGCGCAAGCCTGGCTGAGCGGATTCATCGAAGAGATGAAGGCATCGGGCTTCGTGGCCCAGGCGCTGCAACGGCACGGCATCGAGGGCGCCAGCGTGGCGCCGGCCGGGAAGGCCTGACAACGCCGCACAGCGCCCCCCGACATGAAGAAACCCGCCGAGGCGGGTTTCTTCATGTCGATGAGACGGGGCGGCTGGATGCCGCCCGGCCGTCGTTACTGCGGGCGGTTCACGGAGATGTCGTAGAACAGCGAACGGACATCGAGGCTGATCATCACGGCAACGCCCGTGTTGCCCAGCACCAGGGAAATGCCTTCCCGGGCCGTGGTGTCGTTCGACGGGCCGCGATAGCGCAGGCCATCCGCCGGCTTGTTCTGCTCCCACGTATCCACGCGGTTGTCGTTGCGCTTGCGCGTGTAGGTGCTGGTTGCGGCGTCCACCGAGGTGATTTCGGTCGCACCGGCGCCGACGTTGACGCTCAGATCGCCAAAGACCGTGAGGTCCCAGTACGAGTTCTTTGCACCGACCACCGGCATCGGACGCACCACCTGCTTCGCGCCGACAATCAGACCGCTCGCGCTTGAGATGACGGCCGTGACCTGGCCGTCGGTACCCTTGAATGCCGCGACGTAGGCCGTGCCATTGCTGTCGGTCAGCGCAAAACCACCGCCGGGCTGTGCCGAAAGCCTGGGCAGTTCGTTGGCCGCCCAGGACGTGCAGCTGGTCAGGCCCGTGCAGTCAGCACCGGCCAGCGCCTTGCCATCCGCGTCGAACGTCAGCTTGACGCGCGTCGGCTGGTAGATCCCGCCATTGGTCTCGAAGCCCAGGGCGCTCCAGTTACCGGCCAGATCGGCCACCGACAGCGACTGCGCCGGCACGACCAGGTTCGGCAGCAGGGATGGGCCACCCTGGCTGGGAACATTGCGCACCAGCATCACGCCCGCCGGCGATACCTGGATGTCGGACACAGCGCCACCGGACAATGCCGAGAACCGGCAAGCCTGTTGCGGAATCGGAACCAGCTGGACGCTCAGCGTGCCGCCCTGGCCGTCGGGCTGGGTCAGGGTCAGCTTCGTGGCATCGACGTGCGCCGTCAGAACGCCAACCGGCGTTGCCGCCAGATAGTCGCCGGTGCGCAGGCCGGAACATGTTTCCGAAGCCGTCTGGAGAATGGTCTGAATGGCCGCAGCGCCGGCATTGTTGCCTACGGCCGTTGAAAGTTGCGCCAGCGTCGTCTGGGCCTTTTTCAGTTGCTCGCCCAGTTGATCCAGCAGTTGATCGAGCGCATTGCCGGCATTGGCGCCGTTGGCGGCCACCAGCGGTGCCTTGATGGGGTCGACGTTGGACAGGTCGATAACGGGCTTCAACGTCGTTGCCAGGCTGACGAGCGCGGTCGTGACATTGGCCGGCGTCAGGCGTGCCTGCGCGGTGCCGTCGAAGTTGGCGAAGAAGGCATTGGTGTCGCCGCTCGCCAGCGCGGCCACGATCAGTTCCGTCAGCGGCGTGATGTTTGCCAGGGGCGCGGTGCCGGTACCGGCTTCCACGACGGAATGGAGCGTCATCGGCGTGCCGTCCGCTGCCGTGGCCGGTACGCTCAGCACGCAGGGGCGCACGGCGTTGTCGATGCTGACCGTGAAGGTGCCGTTCGCAGCCGTCGTGGCCGAGCCGCTGCCCGTGGCGCACTTGGCGACAACCGTCGCATTAGGCAGTGCGGCGCCAACCGCCGCGGTGCCACTGATCTTCGTGGTGGTAACTGCCGGCGCGCTCTCTCCACCACCGCCACCACCGCATGCCGTCAGCGCGACAGCGGTCAGACCCGTCAAAAGAAGCCTCGATTTCATCCCTGTTGTCTCTTCTAGGTTGGTTTTTGCATTGCGCGTGCCCGGGAATCCGACCCCTGGCCCCGCTACACGCGCAGAACTGGCACGGTTTTCGTCTCATTGCCAGGCGGCGTGGAGTGTGTATGACGCGCCCAATGCCGGATAACCCCCCACGGGGGCATTGACAGATGACAAATATGTAATCTTTGTCATACACAGTGGATACACGCCAAATACATCGCCCCGCAACGCGCGCGCCTGTGCGGCTGTACTGAATACTGTCCGAATCGCCGCCGCTTGCCGGATATCGGGCGGGCCGCAATGGGCCCGGTTGCAGATGCGCAACGCCCCCGCCAGGCAACCGGCGCGATCCGCCCCGGGTACGCGGCCAACCGGGAGTTGTGCAGCGCAACCGTATTTGACCAACCCCTGCCGTAGCCCGGTCCACCGGCCGGCGAACCTCCCCCCTTCCCCGCTTCAAACGCCCGTTGGCAGCCGATGCCGTCGTGAATGCGGCTGCCCGCGTCCTATATGGGGAAACTGGCAGCCTCCCCCACCACAAAGCCGCACCGCACATAGCGAAAACGCCACTATTGCCTATACTCGTCCTTGTCCTCGCAGAAAGTCCATGACCGGAAGGCGATCCGGTCCCAGGAGGTGTACCCATGGTTACGATGAACCGCCGACAGTTCCTGAAGTTCACGGGAGCGTCGCTGGCGGGATCGAGCCTGGCGCTGATCGGGTTCACGCCCGACGTGGCGCTGGCGGAGGTGCGGGCCTACAAGCTGGCGCGCACCACCGAGACCCGCAATACATGTCCCTACTGCTCGGTGGCGTGTGGCCTGCTGATGTACAGCCTTGGCGACAACGCCAAGAACGCAAAGGCCAGCATCATCCATATCGAAGGCGACCCCGATCACCCGGTGAATCGCGGCACGTTGTGCCCCAAGGGCGCCGGCCTGATCGACTTCATCCATAGCCCGAACCGCCTGCAGTACCCCGAGTACCGCGCGCCGGGCTCGGACAAGTGGCAGCGCATGACGTGGGACGACGCGCTGGACCGCATCGCCAGGCTGATGAAGCAGGACCGCGACGCCAACTTCATCGAGAAGAACGAGCAGGGCGCCACGGTCAACCGCTGGCTCAGCACCGCGATGCTGGCCGCGTCCGCGAGCAGCAACGAGGTGGGCTATATCACGCACAAGACTGTCCGCAGTCTTGGCATGCTGGGATTCGACAACCAGGCGCGTGTCTGACACGGCCCGACGGTGGCAGGTCTTGCCCCGACGTTTGGCCGTGGAGCGATGACGAACCATTGGGTCGACATCAAGAACGCGGACGTTGTCCTGATCATGGGCGGCAATGCCGCCGAGGCACACCCGTGCGGATTCAAGTGGGTCACCGAGGCCAAGGCGCACAACAAGGCGCGGCTGATCGTGGTGGACCCGCGCTTCACGCGGTCGGCATCGGTGGCGGACTACTACGTGCAGATCCGCACAGGCACTGACATCGTGTTCCTGGGCGGCGTGATCCGCTGGCTGCTGGAAAACGACAAGATCCAGCACGAATACGTGAAGAACTACACGGACATGTCGTTCATCGTCCGCGAGGACTACCAGTTCAAGGACGGCATCTTCTCGGGTTATGACGCCGAGAAGCGCCACTACCTCAAGGAGAGCTGGGACTGGGAGACGGGCGCCGACGGTTTCGTGAAGACCGACCCCACGCTGACCCACCCGCGCTGTGTCTACAACCTGCTGAAGGCCCACTACGCGCGCTATACGCCCGAGATGGTGGAACGCGTCTGCGGCACGCCCCAGGACAGGTTCCTGAAGGTCTGCGAGATGATGGCCTCGACGGCCACGCCCGACCGCGCCATGACGATCATGTACGCACTGGGCTGGACGCAGCATTCGATCGGCTCGCAGATGATCCGCACCGGGGCCATGGTGCAGCTGCTGCTGGGCAATATCGGCATCGCCGGCGGCGGCATGAACGCGCTGCGCGGGCACTCGAACATCCAGGGCCTGACCGACCTGGGCCTGATGACCAACCTGCTGCCGGGCTACCTGACGCTGCCGTCCGACCCCGAGGTGGACTACGACAAGTACATCGAGGCCCGCTCGTTCAAGCCGCTGCGGCCCAACCAGCTGAGCTACTGGCAGAACTACGGCAAGTTCCACGTGAGCCTGATGAAGGCCTGGTGGGGGCCGGCCGCCACCAAGGACAACAACTGGGCGTTCGACTACCTGCCCAAGCTCGACAAGGCGTACGACATGCTGCAGGTGTTCGAGATGATGAACGCCGGGCGCATCAACGGCTACATCCTGCAGGGCTTCAATCCGCTGGCGGCGGCGCCCAACAAGGCCAAGCTGCTCAAGGGCCTGAGCCAGCTCAAGTTCATGGTGGTGATGGACCCGCTGGCTACCGAGACCTCGGAGTTCTGGCGCAACGTGGGCGAGTCGAACAACGTCGATTCGAAGTCGATCCAGACCGAGGTGTTCCGCCTGCCCACCACCTGCTTTGCCGAGGAAAACGGCGCGCTGGTCAATTCGTCGCGCTGGCTGCAATGGCACTGGCAGGGCGCCGATCCCCCCGGCGAGGCGCGCAGCGACATCGAGATCATGTCGGCCCTCTGGCTGCGTATCCGCGCCATGTACCAGAAGGACGGCGGCAAGTATCCCGATCCGATCGTCAACCTGTGGTGGCCCTATGCAGTGCCGCATTCGCCATCGCCCGAAGAACTTGCCAAGGAGTACTCGGGCAAGGCGCTGACCGACCTGGTGGACCCGAAGGACCCGGCCAAGGTGGTGCGCAAGGCCGGCGAGCAGCTGAACAGCTTTGGCGAACTGCAGGCCGATGGCAGCACCATGAGCGGCTGCTGGATCTATTGCGGGTCGTGGACGCAGGCCGGCAACCAGATGGCAAAGCGCGACAACAGCGACCCCACCGGTATCGGCCAGCACCTGAACTGGTCGTGGGCCTGGCCGGCCAACCGCCGCGTGCTGTACAACCGCGCGTCGTGCGACGTGAACGGCAAGCCGTTCAATCCGGCCCGCAAGCTGATTGCCTGGAACGGCAAGAGCTGGACCGGCTTCGACACGCCCGACTTCAAGCTCGATGAAGACCCGGCCAACGGCATGGGCCCGTTCATCATGCAGGCCGAAGGCGTGGCGCGGTTCTTTGCGCGGCAGAACATGGTGGAGGGGCCGTTCCCCGAGCACTACGAGCCGTTCGAGAACCCGCTGGGCTACAACCCGCTCAACGGCAAGGACTCGAAGGTCATCAGCAACCCGGCGGCGCGCGTCTTCAAGGACGACTGGGCGCAGTTCGGCAAGCCCGACGCCTATCCGGTCATCGCCACCACGTACCGCCTGACCGAGCACTTCCACTACTGGACCAAGCACGCGCGCATCAACGCGATCCTGCAGCCGGAACAGTTCGTCGAGATCGGCGAGGAACTGGCAAAGCAGGTGGGCGTCAAGGCCGGCGACCGCGTCAAGGTGACGTCCACGCGCGGCTACATACGCGCCGTGGCGCTGGTGACCAAGCGGATCAAGCCGTTCAGGATCGACGGCAAGACCGTGCACATGGTGGGCATACCGCTGCACTGGGGCTTCACCGGGCTGACCAAGCCGGGTTTCCTGGTCAACACGCTGACGCCATTCGTGGGCGACGGCAACACCCAGACGCCCGAGTTCAAGTCGTTCATGGTCAAGGTCGAACGGGCATAGGGGACAGACATGGCACTACAGTCTCTGGATATCGTGCGCCGGTCGGCCACCACCACCCCGTCGCCCAGCGTGCGCGAGCCCGTGACCGGCAGCGTGGCAAAGCTGATCGACACCACCAAGTGCATCGGCTGCAAGGCATGCCAGGCCGCCTGCATGGAGTGGAACGACCTGCGCGGTGATGTGGGCACCAACGTTGGCGTCTACGACAACCCGGCCGACCTGGACGAGCATACGTGGACGCTGATGCGGTTTACCGAATACGAAAACCCCAACGGCAACCTCGAATGGCTGATCCGCAAGGACGGCTGCATGCACTGCGAGGACCCCGGCTGCCTGAAGGCCTGCCCGTCGCCGGGCGCCATCGTGCAATACGCCAACGGCATCGTCGACTTCCACGAGGAAAACTGCATCGGCTGCGGCTATTGCATCACCGGCTGCCCGTTCAACATCCCGCGTATCTCCAAGCAGGACCACAAGGCCTACAAATGCACCTTGTGCTCGGATCGCGTGGCCGTGGGCCAGGAGCCTGCCTGCGTGAAGACCTGCCCCACTGGCGCCATCGTGTTCGGCACCAAGACCGACATGATCCATCATGCCGAGGAGCGCATCGTCGACCTGAAGTCGCGCGGCTTCGAGAAGGCCGGCCTGTACAACCCGGCCGGCGTGTCGGGCACCCACGTGATGTATGTGCTGCACCATGCCGACCATCCCAGCCTGTATCACGGGCTGCCGGACGATCCGCATATCAGCCCGCTGGTCAGCCTGTGGAAGGGCCTTGCCAAGCCGCTGGCGGTAGCCGGCATGGCCATCGCCGCGCTGGCGGGCTTCTTCCACTACATCCGCGTGGGCCCGAACGAGACCGGCCCCGAGGACGAGGCGGCCGCCGAGGACGAGATCGTGCGCTGGGGCCACGACAATCCCAGGCCGCGCGGCACGCCGGACGAAGTGGTGCCACCCGAGGAGGTCCGCGATGAGAATCGATAAGCGCCGCGAGGCAACCATCCGCCGCTACAGCGCGGGCGAACGCACCAACCACTGGATCGTCGCCCTGACGTTCGTGCTGCTGGCGCTGTCCGGCCTGGCACTGTTCCATCCGTCGATGTTCTGGATGAGCGCGCTGTTCGGCGGCGGCACCTGGACACGCATCCTGCACCCGTTCCTGGGCGTGGTGATGTTCGTGGCCTTCCTGATCCTGGCGGTGAAGTTCTGGCATCACAACCTGATGACCTGGAGCGACCGCGAATGGCTGCGCCACGGGCGCGAGGTGCTGACCAACCACGAGGAAAACCTGCCCGACGTGGGCCGCTACAACGCGGGCCAGAAGCTGCTGTTCTTCCTGATGGTGGCCTGCCTGGTGCTGTTGCTGCTGAGCGGCATCGTCATCTGGCGTACCTATTTCTCCGCCTTCTTCCCGATCTGGGCCCTGCGGGTGGCGTCGGTGGTGCATGCCGTTTGCGCCTTCGCGCTGATTTGCGGCATCATTGTCCACATCTATGCAGCCGTATGGGTCAAGGGTTCCGTGCAGGCCATGACGCGCGGAACGGTCACGCCTGGCTGGGCGTGGAAACATCATCGCGCCTGGTTCCGGGAGAATTTCCGGCCGGGCGACAAATAGCGGGCCGGTGGCGTAAGCCGATACGCCAGACAAGCCGGACTGCCAGGGGATGACGACTGATGGTGCAGCGCATTCTGGAGCCGGCGGAAATCGAATCGATCGACCACATCGCCATTGCGCGTGTGCGTCTGCCCGACCGCGCGGAAGTGTTCGCCGCGCGGGCGCAACGGCTGCGCCAGCTGGCGCCCGGCAACCCGATCGGACCCTACCTGCTGCTGATGGCCGCCGTGGCCGAAGCGCAGCATGTGGTGGCCCAGTCTCTGGACATCGCGCCGCTTCCGCCCGAAGCCATCGACCGCGCGGGCGAGCACTGCATGCCGCTGCTGCCCGCACAGGACGCCGGCGCCCCACAGGCCGCCGCCGCACTGTTCGCCCGGCTGGCCGCCACCACGCCCGAACTTGCGACCCCGCTGGCCGCCTTGCGAGCGATGCCGGCCGACGCGCTGGCCAATGCCGTGCAGGCGCTGCTGGGACCGGGCCATGCCAATGACACCCCCATCGACACCGCCACCGCGCCGCTGCTGATGGCCGCGCTGCAGCTGGACCGCACCGTACTGGCGAGCCAGCTGCACGAGAAGGACCTGCCGATGCTGGACGTCCACACGGTCTGCCCGGTCTGCGGCACGCTGCCGGTGGCGAGCATCGTGCGCATCGGTGGGCGCTACCAGGGGCTGCGCTACCTGCACTGCGGCCTGTGCGCCACCGAATGGCACATGGTGCGCGTCAAGTGCAGCCATTGCGAAACCACCGAGGGCATCAGCTACTACGCCGTGGAAGGCCAAGGCGACGCCCTCAAGGCCGAGACCTGCGGCCAATGCCACCACTATCGCAAGATCGCCTACATGGAGAAAGACCCGATGGTCGAGCCGCTGGCCGACGATTTGGGCTCGCTGGCGCTCGACGTGATGATGGGCGAAGCCGGCTACGGCCGTGCCAACGGCAACCCGCTGCTCTGGCTGGCCGGTGACGACGACAGCGACGGCGGCGTGGCGCTGGCGGAGGTCCGCGGATGAACGACAGCGTGTCGATGCCCGCCCGCCCCGCAGACATTCCTTCGGTTGACCGCGTGCTCCGGCTGCCTGGCCTGCAGCCGTTGCTGGACCGCTACGGCCGCGTGCCGGCCACTACCGCGCTGCGCCGTCTGCTCGACTCGCTGCGCACCGAGGCCGTGGCCGGCCAGCTTACGCGCCAGGCGATTGGCGACGATGCGTTGTGCGCGGCGCTGGCAACGCACCTGGCGCGCGACGCCCAGCCACGCCTGCGCGCCGTGTTCAACCTGACCGGCACGGTCTTGCATACCAACCTGGGCCGCGCGCTGCTGCCCGACTGCGCAGTGCAGGCCGTGGTGCGGGCCATGACCACGCCGGCCAATCTCGAATTCGATCTGGACACCGGCGGCCGTGGCGACCGCGACGACCTGGTCGACGACCTGCTGTGCGAACTGACCGGCGCGCAGGCCGCCACGGTGGTCAACAACAACGCGGCGGCAGTACTGCTGATGCTCAACACGCTGGCGCAGCGGCGCGAAGTGGTGGTCTCGCGCGGCGAACTGGTGGAAATCGGCGGCGCGTTCCGCATCCCCGATGTCATGCAGCGCGCCGGCGTCAAGCTGGTGGAGATCGGGACGACCAACCGCACGCATCCTCACGACTACGCCAACGCCATCGGCGCGCGCACGGCGCTGCTGATGAAGGTGCATTGCAGCAACTACGAGATCACCGGCTTCACGCGCAGCGTGGAGGTGGCCGAAGTGGCGCGGATCGCGCAGCCGCTGGGCCTGCCGGTGGCGGTGGACCTGGGCAGCGGCACGCTGGGCGACCTCACGCAATGGGGCCTGCCGCGCGAGACCACGGTGCGCGAGACCATCGCCGCAGGCGCGGACCTGGTCACGTTCAGCGGCGACAAGCTGCTGGGCGGCCCGCAGGCCGGCCTGATCGTGGGACGCGCCGACCTGATCGCCAGGATCAAGAAGAACCCGCTCAAGCGTGCGCTGCGCGTGGGCAAGCTGACGCTGGCCGCGCTGGAGCCGGTGCTGCGGCTGTATCGCGATCCGGACACGCTGGCGCAGTCCCTGCCCACCCTGCGCCTGCTGACACGGCCTGCCGGCGACATGGCCGCGATGGCCGAACGGCTGCTGCCTTTGCTGCAGGCACCGCTTGGCGATAGCTGGCAGGTGGCCGCGGTGCCGATGGTCAGCCAGATCGGCAGTGGCGCGATGCCCGGCGGACAACTGAACAGCTTCGGACTGGTGATCGGCCCGCGCGACGCCGGCAAGCGTACCGGCCGGCGCCTGCAGCAACTGGAAGCCGCGCTGCGCGCGCTGCCGCGCCCCGTGATCGGCCGCGTCAGCGAAGACGCATTGTGGCTGGACCTGCGTTGCCTGGAAGCCGGCGACGAAGCCGCGTTCGCGGCCCAATGTCCCTTGCTGGCGGAGGCGGTGCGCTCATGATCGTCGGCACAGCCGGACATATCGACCACGGCAAGACCACGCTGGTGCGCGCGCTGACCGGCGTGGACACCGACCGGCTCAAGGAAGAGAAGGCGCGCGGGATCTCCATCGAGCTGGGGTATGCCTACACGCCCCTGCCCGATGGCGATGTGCTGGGCTATATCGACGTGCCCGGTCACGAACGCCTGATTCATACGATGGCTGCCGGTGCCAGCGGCATCGACCTGGCCTTGCTGGTGGTGGCCGCCGACGACGGCGTCATGCCGCAGACGCGCGAGCACCTGACCATCGTCGAACGCCTGGGCGTGCCGCGCGCCGTGGTGGCGCTGACCAAGGCCGACCGCGCCGACGCCAAGCAGCTTGCCAGCGTGCGTGGCGAGATCGAGTCGCTGCTGTCCGGCACCCCCTACGAAGGGGCGGACGTGTTCCCGCTCAACGCCACCGACGAGGCCGACCCGGGTGTGGCGGCGCTGCGCACGTGGCTGCAGGACACCGCCCAGCACACGCCCGCGCACGGCGCCGGCGGCCTGTTCCGGCTGGCGGTGGACCGCGTGTTCACGCTGGGCGGCCATGGCACCGTCGTGACCGGCACCGTGTTCGGCGGCCGCGTGGCCGTGGGCGACGTGATGCAGGTGGCGCCCTCGGGCCTGCCGGCACGCGTGCGCAGCATCCACGCGCAGAACCGGCCGGCCGAAGCCGGCGTGGCAGGCCAGCGCTGCGCGCTGAACCTGGCCGGCGTCGACAAGGCCGATATCCATCGCGGCGACTGGATTGTCGATCCCGCGCTGATGGCGCCGGTCACGCGCATCGATGTCCGGCTGACGCTGCATCCGGGCGCCGGCCTGCGGATCGGCCATTGGTCGCCGCTGCACGTGCATCTGGGCGCCGCGCATCGCATGGCAAATGCGGTGCTGCTCGATTGCGAGGCGCTGGAGCCGGGCGGCACCGCGCTGGCCCAGCTCGTGTTCGGCGCGCCGGTCTGCGCAGTGGCCGGCGACCACTTTATCCTGCGCAACCCGCAGGCCACGCAAACGGTGGGCGGGGGCGTGGTGCTGGACAACGTGGCCCCCGAACGGCACCGGCGCGCGCCCGGACGTCTTGGCTGGCTGCAGGCCGTGGAACGGATGCTGGATGGCGGCGGCATCCTGCCGCTGCTGGACAGCGCGCCGCACGGCGTGGCCGAGGCCCGGCTGGTGCGCCTGACCGGCCTGCCGGCCAGCACGCTGGCACTGCCGCCCGACGTGCAGCGCATCGGCGAGACGCTGATCCTGTCGCGCTATCTCGATGCCTTGCGAACCGGCGTGATCGATACGCTGACCACCTTTCATGCGCGCATGCCCGACGAACCCGGCCTGGGCGCCGGATCGCTGCGCCGCGTGACATTTGCCGGCGCGCCGATACCCGATGCACTGTGGTCTGCCCTGCTCGACACGCTGCTGCAGCAACAGGCCGTGGAACGCCACGGCGGATGGCTGCGGCTGCCGGGCCATGCCATCACGTTCACCGATGCCGAACAGGCGTTGACCGCGCAACTGCTGCCGCGCGTGGTGGCCGGCGGTTTCGATCCCCCCTGGGTACGCGAGCACGCGGTGGCACTGCACGCCCCGGAGGAGCAGGTCCGCCAGGTGCTGCGCAAGCTGGCACGCCAGGGCACATTGCACCAGGTGGTACGCGACCTGTTCTATGCCGAAGCCAACATCGAAAGACTGGCCCAACTGTTCGGCACGATGGCCGCCGCGCAGGGGCATGTGGAAGTCATCGCGTTTCGCGATGCCGTGGGGCTGGGCCGCAAGCGCACGATCCAGATTCTGGAGTTCTTCGACCGCGCGGGATACACTCGCCGCGTGGGCAATGCGCGCATGCTGCGCCCCGATAGTGAATGGCGACCACTGGCCACGCCTGCCCGGCCAGCGCCGTCATAGACCGCGCAAGGGAAGGCATCCGTATCCGGTGATGCGGCCGGGCTTCAAACCCGGTTGGGGGCGCCAGACGTTCCCAGGTAGGTTCGACTCCTGCTGCTTTCCGCCATTTCCCTTCGATTTCCCTGTTGCCATGCGCATGACCTACCATGCATAAGCAGCGGTTGGGCATGTTTCGAGTCTCGAACTTCTCATCCAGAGGATCATCATGGACAGACGCGCATTCCTGCGGCTGGGTGCCGCAGTACCGGTTTCGATTGGCGCAGGGTTCGGCCCCGCGCACTCCGCCACCTCCGCCCACCCCTCCGATCCGTATCCATCCAGCGCCGGCTGGCGCGTCTACGAACTGACCACCGAAGTGCACCTGCCCGCGGCATCGGCGCCCGCCACGGTCTGGCTGCCCGTCACGGCCCCGCAACTGGGCGACTACCAGCGCACCGTATCGAGCGAATGGATCGCACCCGGTGCGCGGGCCCGTGCAGCACGCGCGGGGCGCTACGGCGTGGACATGCTGGTTATCGACTGGCCCGCCGCCACGCACGGCGCGCCGCTGTCGGCACGGCTCACCAGCACCGTGGCCCTGCGCGACCGCGATATCGATCTTGGCGCGGCGCCGTCGCGCGGCGCGGCACGATCGGCGGAATCGGCCGCCACGCTGGCCGAGTACCGGCGGCCCACGCAGCTGATGCCCACCGATGGCATCGTGCGCGAGACCGCGCTGGCCATTACCGCAGGGCTGACCGATGACGTGAGCCGTGCGCAGGCCATCTACCAGTGGGTGGTCGACCATACATGCCGCGATGCCAGCGTGCGCGGCTGCGGCACTGGCGACGTGGTGACGATGCTGAAGACCGGCGGCGTCATGAACGGCAAGTGCGCGGACATCAACGGCCTGTTCGTGGCACTGTCCCGCGCGGCCGGCATTCCGGCGCGCGATGCGTATGGCATCCGCGTCGGCGATTCGCAACGCGGTTTCCGCGCGCTGGGCAAGGCGGGCGACATCTCCAGGGCCCAGCATTGCCGCGCCGAATTCTACGCGGCCGGCTATGGATGGATTCCTGCCGATCCGGGCGATGTCCGCAAGGTCGCGCTCGAGGAAGTGCCGGGTGGCCTGCCGATGACGGACGGCAAGGTCCGGGCCGCCCGCGCCATGCTGTTCGGCGCCTGGGAAGGCAACTGGGTGGCCTACAACCATGGTCACGACGTGCGCCTGCCCGGCAGCGGCCTGGCGCCCGTGCCGTTCCTGATGTACCCGCAGGCGAAGACCGCGAAGGGTACGCTGGACAGCCTGGACCCGGCCGCATTCGGCTACCGCATCGCGTCGCGGAGGGTGGCGTGATGACGGCATCGATCGAACACAACGGTGGCGAAGTCCGCCTGACGTCGCTGGCGCACGGCGGCGGGTGCGGGTGCAAGATCGCCCCGGGCGTGCTCAGCGACATCCTGCGCAACACCCGGCATTTTCCGGCGCCGCCGGGGCTGCTGGTCGGTATCGAGACCAGCGACGACGCAGCGGTGTACCGGCTCAACGACACGCAGGCGCTGGTTGCCACCACGGACTTCTTCATGCCCGTGGTCGACGACCCATACGACTTCGGGCGCATTGCGGCGACCAACGCCATTTCGGACGTCTATGCCATGGGCGGCACGCCGATCATGGCGCTGGCGCTGGTGGGCATGCCCGTCGACAAGCTGTCGCCGGAGACCATCGGCAAGATCCTGGAGGGCGGCGAATCGATCTGCGCCGAAGCGGGTATCCCGATTGCCGGCGGCCATTCGATCGATTCCGTGGAGCCGATCTACGGACTGGTGGTGATGGGCCTCGTGCATCCCGACCGCATCCGCCGCAATCGCGACGCGCAGGCCGGTGACGTGCTGGTGCTGGGCAAGCCGCTGGGCGTGGGCGTGTACTCGGCGGCGATCAAGAAGGAACTGCTCGACGACTACGGCTATCGGCAGATGATCGCCAGCACCACGCAGCTCAACACGCCCGGCAAGGCACTGGGCGAACTGGACGGCGTCCACGCCATCACCGACGTGACCGGCTTCGGCCTGCTCGGCCATCTGCTGGAGGTCTGCCGTGGCAGCGGGCTGGGCGCCACCATCGACATGGTGCGCGTGCCGCTGCTGCCAGGCGTGGCGGCGCTGGCGGAAGGGGGCGCGGTCACAGGGGCATCGCGGCGCAACTGGGCCAGCTACGGCCATGACGTCACGCTGGATACCGGCGTCACGCACGTCCAGCAGGCGCTGCTGACCGACCCGCAGACCAGTGGCGGTTTGCTGGTGGCGTGCGCGCCCGATGCAGTCGACGCGGTGATGGGCGTCTTCCGCAAGGAGGGATTCGGACACGCTGCGGTGGTGGGCGCGATGCACGCGGGCGCGCCAGGTGTGCGGGTGACCGCGTAGCAGGTGCGCCGCGCGGCGCGGTCAGGCGGCGTCGTGGAAGATGATCCCCAGGGTCTGCCGATGGCCGCCGTGCAGGCGGCTCACGCCATGGCGCAGGTTCACCCGGTAACTGCCTCGCGTGCCCTGCACCGGCCGCTGGCTCACGGCAAACACCACGGCATCGCCCTTGCCCAGCGACACCACTTCGGCGCGCGACTGCATGCGCGGCCGCTGCTCGGTCATCACGAATTCGCCGCCGGTAAAGTCCTTGCCGGGTTCGGATAGCAGAATCGCCACCTGCAGCGGAAACACGTGTCCGCCATACAGGTCCTGGTGCAGGCAGTTGTAGTCGCCGGCCCCGTACTGCAGCAGCAGCGGCGTAGGACGCGACTGGCCGGCGCGATGGCAGCGGGCCAGGTAGTCGGCGTGGGCGGCCGGGTAATCGGCGTCGATGCCCATCGTCGCGTTCCAGCGGTTGGCAATCGGCGCCAGGTGCGGATAGAGCGCGGTGCGCAGCGCGGCAACCACATCGGGCAAGGGGTAGGCGAAATACTTGTACTCGCCACGGCCAAAGCCATGCCGGCGCATGTCGATGCGCGAGCGGTACAGCGCGTCCTGTGGATAGAGCGCGGCCAGTGCGTCGCACATAGCGGGCGAAATCAGCGCGCGGATCGCCGTGCAGCCGTAGGCGTCGAGATCGCGGCCAATGCCGGGCCAGTCGCGTGCGTCGATCTGCTGGCGGATGGCCGCCGATACCTGTTCGGTCTTCATGTCGAAACCTCTTTTGCGAGCAGGGACAAAAATAGTCCTTGAAATGAGATCGATTCCCATTTACTATCCAACCACTGTCTGACGCACGGCACTGCCGAAACCGGACAGGCAAAGCAGGATTAGCAGGAACAGCAGGAAACAGATTGCTGGGCGTGGTAGTGATGCTGATCGATACGGCGCCCGATACCGTCTTTTGTGGGGACCGCTCCGACACACGGAGCGTTTGGTAGTAGCCAGCTCCAGGAAGATCGGGAAAACATCCAGACCCCGTTTTCCCGATCGCGTCATCCTGAAGCAAGCCAGGCCACCTTTTTATTCCGCGCGCCACGCAGGCACAGCGCGCCGTCCGGAGCGACACAATGCGATCGATCCGGCGCTTCCCGCCTGCTTCCGCCACGATCCGGCGGAAGGTTGGCCGGCCAATGGCGCCGGTACCGCTTTCCGCCGCCGGTTCACCGCCTGGAGTCCTAACCGTGCGTCCCTTTGGGGCGCGAGCCGCCGCATGACTACTTCCACCGTCAACTCCGAAGCCGTTCCTCTCAAGCGCGCAGGCCTGAAAGCCACATCGCCGCGCATGCACGTGCTGGAAGCGTTCCGCAACAGCGATCGTCGCCATCTGAGCGCGGAAGACGTCTATCGGATCCTGCTCGACCTCGATGTCGATGCGGGGCTGTCCACCGTCTATCGCGTGCTGAACCAGCTGGTGCAGGCCAATATCCTGCTGCGCCACAGCTTCGAATCGGACCATGCCGTGTTCGAACTCAACGAGGGCGGCCATCACGACCACCTGATCTGCATCAGCTGCGGCGTGGTGGAGGAGTTCAGCGACGAAGGCATCGAACAGCGGCAGAAGCAGGTAGCCGCGCAGAACGACTTTGTCCTGCGCGAGCACATGCTGGTGCTCTATGGGCTGTGCCCGGCCTGCCAGGAGTCGGATGTCGAAAACGCCACCGGCATCATCCGGAAGTAGCGCGGACGTTTCTTACACAAACACCAAGTGTCGTTACAAAGGCGTGCAATCGGTAATACGCCAGATGGGTAGAGTGGAGCCATAGCACCTCACCCACTGGTGATTACGATGAAAAAGCGCCCCCTGTACCTCTCCCTTCTCGTTGCCGGCGCCGCCGCGCTGGCTACTTCCACCGCTGCCATGGCGCGCGTCGATGTCGACGTGAACCTTGGCGTGCCCATCGCCCCGGCCCCGGTTGTGGTTGCCCCGGCCCCGGTCTATGTCCAGCCCCAGCCCGTCTACGTGGCGCCGCCGCCCCCGCCGCCGGTGGTTTATCGTCCGGCCCCGCCCGTAGTCGTAGCTCCGGCGCCCGCCGTGGTGATCGGCTGGCATAACGACCGTTACTGGGATGGCCGCCGCTGGTACGACCGACGCCAATATCAGGCGTGGCACGACCATGGCCGCGGCCCCGATCACTATCGCGGCGATGACCATTACCGCGGTGATGACCGCGGCTACTACCGCCGCTGATCGCGGGGGATCTGCTCTCTGCCCATCATGACCGGGCCACGGCCGGCGCAGGCGCCGGCGTGGCAGGTCGCAGCACCAGCCAGACCGCCGCACCGATCAGCAACATGCCGGCCGCGTGCGCCCAGGACAGCGTCTCGCCCAGGAACATCCAGCCCCAGACGATGCCGAACGGCGGAATCAGGAACGTGACGGTCAGCGACCGCACCGGGCCAAGATCGGCGATCAGCCTGAAATACAGCACGTAGGCAATGGCGGTGCAGAACATGCCCAGGCCCAGCATGCCCGCCCAGACGCCAACCCCGGCCGCCGGCAGCGTGTTTTCGTGGATCAGCGCCGCCGCGCTGAACGGCAACAGGAACAGCGTGGCACCGACCAGGCTGCCGCCCGCCACCAACCGGCTGTCCAGCCCGCCGCGCGCCGTGATCCAGCGGCGTGTCAGAAACCCCGCCAGGCCATAGCACGATGTGGCGACCAGGCACGCCAGCGCACCCAGCAATACATCGTGCGAGAACACCACCGGCCCGGTGCGGGTCAGCACCGCCACGCCACCCAGTCCCAGCAGCACCCCGGCCGCCTTGGCGCGCGTAAGCCGTTCGGCAAAGAACAGCGAGCCGATGACCACGCCCATCAGCGGCGTCATGGCGTTGAAGATGGCCGAGTAACCGGCCGGCAGCCACAGCGCAGCGATCGAATACATCACAAACGGGATACCGGAGTTGATGATGCCCAGCATGACCACGGCAGGCCACTTGCCTTGCATGTCCCATTTCAGGCCAAGCATGGGCAGGCACGCCGCCAGCGTCACGGCACCGATCAGCACACGGAAGAATGCGGTCGGCAGCGGTCCGAGCACGGGCGCCGCAATCCGGATAAACAGGAAGCTGGCTCCCCAGATGGCGGAAAGCAACAGGAGTCGAAACAGGTCGGCGGGCTTCATCAGTTCAGTTCAGGCAATGATTGGGTTCAAAGACGATAAACCGTTGCGGTAGTGCGACAAATACGGCACTTTACATCGTTCTGGCCCGATTTCGGCGCGGGTCCATGCCCCTCATTTCAGCGCAAATCCACGCCCATGGCTGGCTGGAAGCGGACATGCGCCACGGCGTGCAGGTACGACGAGGTGGCGAAAAACCGGTCAAATGACGCCCAAAAACGGGGCAAAACCGGCGAATGTTGCATCTTCGCTGCAATATCGCTTTCGAAAGCCTTACGAAGTCACCCCCCCGAGGTAGGGGGCATTACCACAGCGCGTGACATCGCGTATTCAGTTCCATTAAAATCTGTCCTGCGCCAGAGTTAATTGACCCCTCCGACGCATTCCCGACAAGCCGCCAGGCAAATCCTGGCGGCTTCTTTTTTTTCTGCTGTCGAGAATCACGTATCGTAGGACTACGAGGCGTGTAAGGGGATGGGCAGCTTCGTTCACGTTGCATTCCCGCGTCAACCGCCACCCCTGGTTTTGCGTTGCCTGCCACATGAAACGACAGTTCCTCGGCTTGCTAGCCCGCGTCTACGTCATGCAATTCGCCATGGAGGTGCCCGCCACCGTGGCCATGCTTGCAGAAATGCTCATGGAATACGGATTCCAGGTGGACATCGGCACCGTCCGACCTCTGCTGCGCGCGCTGCAGATGGAAGGCTATCTCGAAAGTGTCCTGCGTGACGGCATCGGGCGTGTCTACCTGCTGACCGAGCAGGGCCGCGAAGAACTGGCGAGCAGCCGGTCGCGCATCGACGACCTGTATCGCCGCCTGCACAATCCCACCGGGGTCGGCGAGCCGGCCATTGTCACCACGAATTCCTGAGCGCCCCCGCTCGTACGAAACCCGGCCGCGCGCCCAGGCGCCCGCCGGGTTTCTTTTTTGCCGAAGCGTACCCGTTTCTGCGTGGGTGTTTTGCTGGCCAGTCTGGCAGCGTGTCAGCCCAGCAGCGCCACGCACCAGACGAACGACAACCACAGATGCCGGCGCTCCGCCGGTGCCATGCGTTGCATCTCGAAGCGCTCAAGCCGTGCGCGCCGCGGCATGCAGCGTGTCAGTGCGCGACCCATGGCAACAATCCTGCCCAGCGTCTTTCTCATCATGGCGACCCCTCCTCATGGCTGGCGAGCGGTGATGGTCCTGCCGTGCCCGCCCCGTGCCCATGGAAAACCTTGTTGGCGCATTATTGGCGAATTCGCGGCGCGCAATGCCCTGAGGTGACCGGGCTTTTGGGCGCAAGCAAGCCGATTGAACGCACGGCGCGGCGGCCGCGATGACGCTGACACGGAAAGTTCACGCGGCGTCGGCAAACCCTTTTCCGCCCAGCAGAATCTGGCGCAGCGCGTCGAGCCCCACGGGCTGGCAGAACAGGAAGCCCTGCACCGCGTCGCAGCCTTCGCCCCGCAGAAAATCGAACTGCGCCTTCGACTCGACGCCCTCCGCCACCACCTGCAGGTGCAGCTGGTGGCCCAGCGCGATGATCGCGGCGGCCACGGCGCGGTCGTGCCCCGGCATGGCAAGGTCATCGACAAACGATTTGTCGATTTTCAGCTTGCTGATCGGCAGGCGCGTCAGATAGCCCAGGCCCGAATAACCGGTGCCGAAGTCGTCGATCGACACCCCCACGCCAAGCTGCCGCACACGGCGGAACGTCTCGATCGTCTTCTCGCCGCCATCCACCAGGATGCCCTCGGTGACTTCGATGGTCAGGCTGCCCGCGGGCAGGTCGGCGGCCTGCAGGCACTGCGCCACGGTTTCCGGAAAATTCGCCTGCCGCAGTTGCAGCGGCGAGATATTGACGGCCACGTCGATGTCGAGACCCAGTTCGCGGCGCAGTGACTGGATCTCGCGGCAGGCCGTCGCCAGCGTCCACGCGCCCAGTGCGCCGATCAGGCCGCACTGCTCGGCCACGGGGATAAACTCGGCGGGACGCATCGGGCCACGTTCGGGCGTTTCCCACGCGATCAGGGCTTCCACGCCCACCATGGCCAGCGTGGCGACATCGACGATGGGCTGGTAGCGCAGCCGGAATTCCTGCTCGGCCAGCGCGCGGCGCAGCAGCGCCTCGATGGTGAAGCGTGCCAGCGACGCCTGCGCCATCTCGGTGGCAAAGCGGCGCAACTGCGCGCGGCCGTCCTGCTTGGCGGCGTACATCGCCGAATCGGCCGACTTCATCAGGTTGGTCAGCGTATCGCCATCATCGGGATAGACGGCCATGCCCAGCGACGGCGTCACGCGCAGCGACTGGCCCGCGATCTGCAGGTCTTCCGATACCCGCGCCAGGATCTTGGCCGCAGCCAGTTCGGCTTCGCTGTCGTGGCGCAAACCGCCCAGCACCACGGCGAATTCGTCGCCGCCCATGCGGGCCACCACATCGCGCGGACGCACCGCGCCGCGAATGCGGTCGGCGATGGAGCGCAGCACGTCGTCGCCCACCGGATGCCCCAGCGTTTCGTTGATGTGCTTGAAGTGGTCCAGGTCCAGCAGCAGCAGGGCCACGCGATGACCATGGCGGCGCGCGTCTGCCAGCACCGCCTCGGTGCGCGCGTTCAGTTCGGTGCGATTGGGCAGGCCGGTCAGCGCATCGTGCTGGGCCAGGTGCCGGATGTACTCGTCCACGCGCCGGCGTTCGGTCAGGTCGTGCGCAATGACCAGGAAGCCGCCTTCGGTGCTGCCATCGGCCAGGGCCGTTACCGTCAGGTGCACGGGCAGCCGCGAGCCGCCCTTGCGCAGGTAGGTCCAGTCGCGGCCGTCGGTCACGCCCAGGCGCGCCTTGGCGACCAGCGCCGGCAGCCCCGGCTCGACGGTCTCGCCGATCTCGTCCGACAGTTCGCGCGCATGCGCGGCCACCTCGTCGGCATCGTGCAGGCTGGCGTAGGGCATGCGGCCGACGAGTTCGGTTTCGGCATACCACAGCATGCGCTGTCCGGCGCGATTGATGCCCGTGATCATGCCGCAGGCATCGAACGTGATGACACAGAACGGCGCGTGGTCCAGCAGGCGTGCATAGCGCAGGCTGGCCGTGGCGGCGCTTTGCTCGGCGCGTGCCAGGCTTTCGCGCAGCCCGGCCGCCACCGCGCTGCCCGCCTGCCCGGCAAGCGAGGCCTGCCGGCGGGCATCGTGCCGCTCCCGCGCCAGCCGGAACGCCAGCCATGCCATCAGCCATGTAGCCAGCGCGCCCAGTGCCAGCACGCGCAGGCCGTAGCGGCCGGCATGCGTGGCTTCGAAGCCGGGCCGCGTGGCGGCGCGAAGCGTCCAGGTACGGCCGCCGAATTCGATTTGCCGCTCGGCCTCGATCATCGGCTTGCGGCGGTCGTCGCGGCGCTCGGCCTCCGGTGCGCTGCCCGACAACAGGCTACCGGCAGCACTGGTGGAACCTTCGAACAGCGTCAGCACCAGATCGCCCGATACGCCGCCACTTACGCCACGCATCAGGTCGCCCAGCCGCAGCGAGACGTACACCACGCCGGACAGCGCCTCGCGCCGTTCGGCGGTGGTGGCGGACGGCACGCCCGCCGGAAACACCGGCGCATAGAGCAACGCGCCGCGCTGCGGTGCCTGGGCTTCCACTTCGCGAATCAGGTCCAGGCCCTGGGTCAGCCGGGGCTGGCCGCTGTCGCGCGCCGCCTCCAGCGCCGCACGGCGTGCCGGATCGCTGAGCAGGTCGAAGCCCAGCGCGCGCGCATTGCGGCCGCTCGGCGGCTCGTTGTAGAGAATCGGGGCGTACTGGGCACGCTCGCCCGGCGGATAGACCTCGAAGTCGCCCACGCCATCGGCATGGACGCCCGCCACGACGCCCGGCAGCCGCGCCTGCGGCACGAGCGGGGCGTAGCCGATCGACTGCGTGCCGGTCGGCAATTCGTCGAGCTGGGCCGAATACAGGTAATTGCGCCACTGCGCCCGCGTGGTGTGGTCATTGGCGGCCATCAGGGCGGCGGCACCGCGCAGCAGGCGTTCGTTTTCCTGCAGGCGGTCGGTCAGCGCGTCGGCGGTGCGCCCCAGCATCGCACCCACGTCCTGCTCGGCCACCCGCCGCTCCAGGCCGGTGGCGACGTGCCATGCCCCCGCCGTCAGCAGCGTCCCCCCTGCGGTGACCAGCAGCGAGAGCACGACGGGAGACAGCAGGCGCGATTTCATGAATGGAATGGGGCGGAATAGGGTCGGGCGTAGATTCATGGTGCCCGGCATGCCGGGCTCGGGCATACATTACGCAACATTGACCGCCGCACTATAACCCGCCCACTTACGCCCGCACAGTGGCGGCACACACACATGCGAGCCGCCGTGCCCGAAGGGCGCCTGGCGCCGGACTCCAGACATGTCAAACCCCGGGTTGCCCGGGCTGCCTCAGACGGGTGAGCCGTGATACCTTCGGCTGCCTTGTCATACCCTTGCATTGGAAAGTGCAGGCGCGCCGGAAGACCTTTCGGACGCCAGGCCCCCTTCAGCCGCCCTGCCTTCAGGCTCACCGCCTTTCCATGCCGGCATCGCAACTGGACCCATGCCCCGATTCCTGCCATCGCTCAAGGCGCGCATTGCGCTGATCACCACGGTGCTTGCCGCCGTGCTGGGCAGCGGCATCGTGCTCGGTTCGCTCTACTACGCGCACCGCGACCTGCAGGATGTGCTGCAGAACCAGCAGGACTCGATCGTCAAGCTGTCGGTGGACCAGCTCGATACGGCCATGGAAGACCGCATCGTGATGCTGACGCACCTGGCGCCGCAACTGAGCGGGGCGATGTCGGCCACGCACGGCATGTCGCCCGAGGCACTGCGCAACCGGCTCAGGGAGATCGTGACCCGCACGGTGCCTGTGCCCGAGGCCTTCGATTCGGTGCTGGTGGCCGATGCCGACGGCACCCTGCTCAACATGGGCGGCGCCGCCCCGGCCGATATCAGCGACCGCGCCTATTTCCGGGAAGCGGCCCGCACCCGCAACGTGGTGGTGGCCGCCCCGCTGCGGGCACGCATCGACGGCTCGATGGGCGCGTTGCTGGCGGTGCCGATCCTGTCGCCATCCGGCACGTTCCTGGGCCTGGTGGCCGGCTGGCTCAACCTTGGGCATCCGAACTTCCTGGTGGAGATCGGCCACAGCCGGTTGGGGATCACCGGGTTCTACTGCCTGGTGTCGGCCGGCGCGGCGCCGGTGTATATCCAGCATCCCGACCCCGCGCAGGCCCACCAGCCCGCCAGCGCCGCCGGCAACACCTGCGGTGTCGACGACAATGCGGCACCGCTGGAATTCCTTACCCCCGCGCGTCCCGTGATCGCCCGGCGGCTGATGGCCACCACGGGCTGGGAACTGGTGGCCGTGCTGCCGGCGCGCGAAGCCTACACACCGCTGCGGCAGTTGCAGCGGCGCTTCCTGATGATGTCCGGCATCGTTCTGGCCGTGGTGGCCCTGCTGATCTGGCTGGCGGTACGCAGGCTGCTGACACCGTTGTCACGGCTGCACCAGGTGGTACGCGACAGCGCCAGCGACGTGGACGCCTTCGAACGGCTGCCACAGCGGCCGCAGCGCGACGAGATCGGCGATGTCACGCGGGCCTTCATCCGCCTGATGCGCGACGTGCGCCAGCGCGGGCAGCAGCTGGCACGCAGCGAGCGCCGGCTACGCGCCGTGACCGATACCCTGCCCGCGCTGCTGGCCTTTATCGACAACGACGAGCGCTACGTCTTCAACAACGCGGCGTATGAAAGCGCGTTCGGGCTGCCGGTCGAGCAGATCCGTGGCATGACCGTACGCGAACTGCTGGGCGAGGAGCGGTACCTGCGCGCCCGCCCGCACCTGCAGCAGGCGCTGGCGGGCAGCGTGGTCAGCTTCGAGGGCGAGTACGTATATCCGCACCACCACTGGATGGAAACCAGCTATCGCCCCGAATGGAGCGAGGACGGCAAGCAGGTGGTGGGCGTGCATATCCACGTGCTGGACATCACCCAGCGCAAGCAGGAAAACCAGCGGCTGTCCCATCTGTCGCGCACCGATCACCTGACCCAGTTGCAGAACCGCGGCGCGTTCGAGGCGCATCTGCGCGACGCCATGGCGCTGAGCCGGAGCGAGGATCAGCTGATGGCGCTGCTCTACCTGGACATGGACCGTTTCAAGGCCGTGAACGACATCCACGGTCACGCCACCGGCGACCTGCTGCTGCAGTCCTTTGCCTTGCGGCTGCGCCGCTGCGTGCGCAACCAGGACCACGTGGCACGCCTTGGCGGCGACGAATTCGCCGTGATCCTGCCCGACATCGAATCCCCGGCGGGGGCGCGGCGCGTGGCCGAAGCCATCCTGGAATCGGTGGGCCGGCAGTTCTATTTCGATGGGGTGGTGACCGATGTGGACGTCAGCATCGGCGTGGCGCTGTATCGCGGCACGCCGCTCAGCGAGGAAGCGCTGATGCGCATGGCCGACGTGCTGCTGTATCGCGCAAAGGCGCTGGGCCGGGGCCGCTACGAGATCGGCCCGGCGGAATTGCTGGAAGTGGCGGCGTGACCGGCTGCCAGCGCAGGTGAGTGACGACTTTCGGCGCTGAAAGCCGCCACGCCGGCGGGCGGCAGTGCCCGGTCAGTGCTTGGTCGATTCGTCGGACGCATCCGACGCCAGCGGCGCGTCAGCGTCGAACGGCACATGGCGGCCATCCGCCGACTGGTAACCGAGCTTGGCGTTCTCGCCCATCATGCGCTCGTAGGCCAGCATGGCTTCGGCCACAGCCTTCGATTCGCCCTTGAACACCACCACGTCGTTGCCGCAGTTCGGGCACTGGCCGCCGAACACCGCGTCGATGCCACGCAGCCCCGGAGCGGGAATGGCGTCGAAATTCGTAAACGCGGTCTTGCAAGATCCGCAGACCAGCTGTGCGGGCCGCAGCGCGTCGATGCGCGCCTGTGCCTGCTGCGCCCGTTCCTCGGGCGTACCCCGCCGTTTTGCCTCACCCATGATGCTGTCCTTTCCACTGGCGGATTGTGTCAATCACTGCCTTCTGCACGCTTCGTCGGTCATCCGCCACTTGCCGGAGCAACCACGCGCGTCACAGAATCATTGCAGTGGCGGCCATTGTAGAACAGTCGGACGACTGGGCCGTGAACCCGGTGCAGCAGCCCGCAAGCCGGCATGGTCGCGGCCCGCCTGCTATTGTGGATAACGGTTGCCTACCCCTTATCCCCCTTGGAGGACACCGATGATTCGACCCACCGTGCAGGAAAACTTCAACCGTTACGCCGATTGCATCGCGGCATGCAATGCCGCCGCTGCCGCTTGCCTGAAGTGTGCCGCGGCGTGCCTGGAAGAGCCCGACACGAAGAAGATGACCCGCTGTATTGCGCTGGACATGGACTGCGCCGGCATTGCCAACCTGGCCGCGTCGTACATGCTGCGCAACAGCGAGTTTGCACCGCTGGTCTGCGAAGACTGTGCCGAAGTGTGCAAGTGGTGCGCCGAGGAATGCGAGCGGCACGATCATTGGCACTGCCAGGAATGTGCCAAAGCGTGCACCACCTGTATGGAAATGTGCCTGAAGATGACCGCCTGACCCCCTCGTCCGCGTTGATCGCACCATAGATCGACCCGGGCATTTTGCCAGGCAACCGCCGCCGGCCGCGCTTGCAAGCACACGCCGGCGGCAGGGCTATGCGACGCATATGCCACCGGACGGCTATCCTCTAGGTCTGCTCAGATTCAACTGTGACCTCTTTCCTGTAGGAGTCAGTCCATGTCCGAGAAGTCCACCGCCACCCGCATCGAGAAAGACAGCCTGGGAGACGTTGCCGTCCCCGCCGATCATCTCTGGGGTGCGCAGACCGAAAGGTCACGTCAGAATTTTCGCATTGGCAGCGAGAAGATGCCGCCGGCGCTGATCGAGGCCTTCGCGGTCCTGAAACTGTGCGCCGCGCGTGCCAACCGCGAACTGGGCGTGCTCAAGCCGGACGTGGCCGACGCCATCGAGAAGGCCGCCGAGGAAGTGATCGCCGGCAAGTGGCCGGCCGAATTCCCGCTGTCGGTCTGGCAGACCGGTTCCGGCACGCAGACCAACATGAACCTCAATGAGGTCATCTCGAATCGCGCCATCCAGATGCTGAGCGGCGAGGTGGGCAGCAAGAAGCCGGTACACCCGAACGACCACGTCAACGCCAGCCAGTCGTCGAACGACAGTTTTCCGACGGCGATGCATATCGCCGCCACTCGCGCCATCCAGCAGACACTATTGCCGTCGCTGGAGAAACTGCAACAGACCTTCGCAAAGAAGGTGGAAGCCTTCTCCGATATCGTCAAGGTTGGCCGCACCCATCTGCAGGATGCGGTGCCGCTGACGCTGGGCCAGGAATTTTCCGGCTACATGACGCAGGTGGGCGATGCCCAGTCGCGCCTGCAGCAGGCCATGCTGCGCGCGATGCCGGTGCCCCAGGGCGGTACGGCCGTGGGCACGGGCCTGAACGCACCGCAAGGCTTTGCCGCCGCCTTCGCGCGGGCACTGGCCGGCTATACCGGCCTGCCGTTCGAACCGGCGCCGAACCGCTACGCGTTGCAGGCCGCGCACGATGCGCTGGCCGACCTGTCGGGCGCACTCAATACCACGGCGTCGTCGTTCCTGAAGATCGCCCGCGATTTCATGCTGCTGGGCTCCGGCCCGCGCGCAGGCTTTGCCGAACTGCAGTTGCCGGCCAACGAGCCGGGATCGTCGATCATGCCCGGCAAGGTCAATCCGACCCAGGCCGAGGCACTGGCCATGGTCTGTTGCCGCGTGATCGGCAACCACACCACGGTCACGCTGGCAAACAGCCTGGGCACGCTGGAGCTGAACGCGTACAAGCCCGTCATCATCTACAGCCTGTTGCAGTCTGTGACACTGCTGGCCGATGCGGCCGCCAGCTTCGCCGAGCACATGGTGGAAGGCGTGGAGCCCGACCGTGCCCGCATCCAGGAACTGCTGGAGCGCTCGCTGATGTCGGTGACCGCGCTGAATCCGCATATCGGCTATGACAAGGCCGCCGAGATCGCCAAGCTGGCGGTCAAGAAGAACCTGTCGCTGCGCGAAGCGGCCATCGATTCGGGCCACGTCACCAACGAGCAGTTCGACCAGTGGATTGACTTCAAGGCGCTGACCAGAGAAGTCTGACGCCGATCCCATCAGGCAAGGCGGAACGGCCGGCGGTGTTGCGCGGTCTATGCGTAACACCGGCCGCACGGCGCAACCCCGCGCGCAACTCAAGATCCTGCCATGTTCCGCTTTCGCCTTTCTCTAGCCTTTGCCCTGCTCGTGGCGCTGGTCTGCATCCAGGCCGGCTTTGTCTACTGGGGTGCCAACCGCGTCAACGACTACGCGCAGCACAGCCGGCTTGCCAGCGACATCCTGTCTGAACTGCTGGACCTGTCCGCCAACAAGCAGCGGCTGCGCGTGTGGGCATCGCAGCGGCTGATGAATGCCGATGCCGCGCCCGAGGTGCGCGACCGCGTGCTGGACAGCATGAAGACCGGCGCGGCCAGACTGCGGGAACTCGCGCAGCGCGACATCGTGCTCTGGAATGAAATATCGGCGCTGGACGGGGTGCCCATCCCGCCCGAAGTCAACGCGCTGGCCAGCATGACGGACCTGCTTGGCGACAATATCGTCGCCGTGGAAAAACGGCTGGTAGCCCTGCAGCCGTTGCCGCGCGACGCCGACTTCGCCGGGGTATGGCAGGAACTGAATGACGTCTTCGACAAGGCCCGCGGCCGCGATTTGAGGGAACTGCTATATGGCGCGATCGATCGTCAGCGGGCTGCCGTGCCCCTGGCGCGGGCCGCCACCGAGCGCGGGCTGGACCGGGTGCGCGCCCAGGCCTTCGGCATGGCGGCCGTGACGTTGCTGGCCGCCATCGTGCTGGCCTGGCAACTGGGGCGGCGCCTCAAGCGTCCGCTGGACCAGCTGCTGGAAGGTGTGGGCGCGCTGCGCGCCGGCGCGCTGGACTACCGCCTGCCGATCCGCTCGGGCGACGAGTTCGAACACGTGGCCGAAGGATTCAATGCCATGGCCGCCGAACTGCAACAACACCGTAGCGATGCCGATGCCGCCCGGCGCCGCCTGGAGGAGGCCGTCCAGGCGCGCACCGCCGAACTGAGTTCCGCGCATGAAACGCTCCAGCGCATCGACCAGCGCCGCCGGCAGCTGTTTGCCGACCTGGGCCATGAACTGCGCACCCCCACCACCGCCATCCGGGGCGAGGCCGAGATCGCGCTACGCGGTGGCGAGAAGCCTGCGCAGGAATACCGCCAGGCGTTGCAGCACATCGTCGGCGCCGCCGAACAGCTGACCGGGCATATCAATGATCTGCTACTGATTGCCCGTGCCGAGGCTGACCAGCTCGTCATGCAGCCGCAGAGCGTGGCGCTGTTGCCGCTGCTGCAGGACGCCGCCGACTTTGCCGATGCGCTGGGCGCCGAGCATGACGTGCGCATCCAGCTGCAATGCCCTGACACGACCGGCGGCATCACGGTCATGGCCGACGCCGACCGGCTGCGCCAGGCCATTGTGATCCTGCTCGACAATGCCATCCGCTATTCGCCGCGTGGCAGCACCGTGTCCCTGCGCTGCCATGCGGCGCCGACCGCCGTGCGCATCGAAGTGGAGGACCGTGGCATCGGCATCGATGCCGACGAACTTGCACTGGTGTTCGAACGTTTCGTGCGGGGCCGGCGCGCCCGGGCACATCGGGCCGACGGCACTGGCATTGGCCTGTCGATTGCGCAGGCCATCGTCCAGGCCCATCACGGCAGCATCACGCTGACGCAGGTCGAACCTCACGGTACGCGTGCATGTATCGAACTCCCCGGCGGCCCCCATGCTGTCGTTACCGCCAACGCCACCCCACACCATGAACATCCTGGTCATTGAAGACGACGCGCGCGTCGCCGATTTCCTGGTGCGCGGCCTGCGGGCCGAGGGTTATCTCGTCCAGCTTGCGCGCACCGGCCCCGAGGGCCTGGACATGGCCCGCCGGGGCGATGCCGCGCTGTTGTTGCTGGACCTGATGCTGCCCGGCATCAACGGCCTGGAGCTGTGCCAGACACTGCGGGCCGAGCGCAATCATGTGCCGATCCTGATCCTGACATCGCTCAGCGATGTGGGCGACCGCGTGGCCGGCCTGCGGCTGGGCGCCGACGACTACCTCACCAAACCGTTTGCGTTCGAGGAACTGCTGGCGCGAATCGAAGCGCTGCTGCGACGCGGACGCGAGCAACAGCCCAAGGCCCAGCAACTGCAGGTAGCCGACCTGGTGCTCGACCGCGAGCGCATGCAGGTCACGCGAGGTGGCAACCCCATCACACTGACCGCAAAGGAGCTGGCCTTCCTGGAACTGCTGATGAACGCCCCGGGACGCGTGTTCAGCCGCGAGCGCATTCTGTCCAACGTCTGGGGCGCCAACGAAGACCCGCTGACCAATATCGTCGATGTCTACGTGCGACGCCTGCGCGGCAAGATTGACGACGGTCACACGCTGCCGCTGTTGAAGACCGTGCGCGGGCTGGGCTACCGGATCGACGACGCGCCCTGAGCATCACGCCCCGACAGTGCAACGCCGCTGCGGCAGTCTGTTCATCTTCCGTTCATCCTTTCGTCAGGCTCGCTTCATTGAACGCGCGGCCTGCGGTTAACGTTGGCGCCCGAGAATCAACCTGTGCCGATTCACCGGCACCGCACCCACCAGGGTGCGATGACGAGTCTGATCACAGGAAACTTCGATGAAATACGTGGGTGCCGCTTCTCTTATCACCGTCGCCGCAGGCGTTCTGTTTGCTTCGATGCCCGCCACCGCGCAGACCGCCGCCAAGGCGCCGGCACCGCAGGCATGTGCAGCCGCGACCGAGCAGCAGATTGCCGGCCTGTTCGATCGCTGGAACGATTCGCTGCGCACTGGCGATCCGGACAAGGTCGTGGCCAACTACGCGCCCGATGGCGTGCTGCTGCCGACCGTGTCGAACCAGGCCCGTAACACCCCGGCGGCCATCAAGGACTACTTCGTCAAGTTCCTCAAGAACAAGCCGCAGGGCACCATCGACGACCGTTTCATCCGGATCGGCTGCAACGTGGCGCAGGACGTGGGCAACTACACCTTCCGCTTCGCCGACGGCAGTGCCGTCCATGCGCGGTACACCTATGTGTATGAGTGGCAGAACGGCAAGTGGCTGATTGCACATCACCACTCCTCGGCCATGCCCGAGCCCGCCGCCAAGCACTGATCGCCTGGCGGGTGCACAAGAAAAAGGCGCCGGATTACTCCGGCGCCTTTCCTTTTTTGGCGCATTGACGATGTTCAATGGCCTGGTTCCGGAGAACCAGGCCGGATCAGATGAACTGTCCGAGCACAAACACCCCTGCCGCCGCACCACATACCAGGCCAATGCCCCGGCCAATCAGCATGTTGTCGAGTTCATCGTCCAGCACGAATGGATCGCGGCCGTGCCACAGGGTGCGCTTGAGAAGCGGGCGCGGGAACACGATACAGGCGGATACCCCCATCCCGGCCAGCACATATGTCAAGCGCCCTTCGCCCAGCGCGTCGAGCGGTAGCAGTGCCAGCAGCACCATCACCAACACCGTCACGATCACAGACAGGAAGATGCCGCCGAACAGGCAATCCACGGGATGTTTCATGATTCACTCCTGATCCGAAAGCACGCGCGATGGCTCGCCCAGTGTTTCCGTCGACGATTCCGTCGAGGATTCATCCGCCGGTTCGGCGCGCGCGGCAACCAGCCCGAGCAGATGACCGTTGACACGCGTCACCACCTCGCTCCAGCCACCAGCCGCCTGATTGCGGAACAGTCTCATCGTCGGATACCACGGGCTGTCCTCGCGCACGAGGTGCCAGCGCCAGTCCCCATAGCCGGGCAGCAGCAGCCACGTCGGCTTGCCCAGCGCGCCCGCCACGTGGGCGACGGAGGTATCCACCGTCAGCACGAGATCCATCGCCGCGATGGCCCGCGCCGTATCCATCATGGTGTGCGTCGCGACGCCCACGTCATGGAAGTTCTCGAGCCGTTTGGCGTACGCAGCGGCCTCGTCGGCACCGGCGCCCTTCTGCAGGCTGTAGAACTCCACGTCCCGATGGGCAAACAGCGGGTCCAGGACCGAAAGGGACGGGAGCGAACGGTACCGGTCGTTCTCGTGCGTCGGCGCCCCCTTGAACGCGATGCCTACCTTCAGCGCGCCGGCCCTGCCCCCGAGTTCGAACGCCGGCATGCCCTGCGGGATTCGCAGGTAAGGCACCGAATCCGGCAGGGCGTCGAGCTCCACCGGCAGGAAGGCCGGAATGTCGTGCGGGTAGACCCAGAAGTCATGGGCCGGCAACGTGGCCGTCTGGTCGACCGCCACCACGGCGTCCGCCTCGCCCGATGCCTCGAAAAGCCCCACCAGCGGCTTCTGGCACACCACCGTCACCGTTGCCGCGCCGGCCTGGTCACGCAGCATCTGCGCAAAGCGCAGGAAGAAAATCTCGTCGCCAAGGCCAAACTCGCTCCAGATCACAATGGACTTGCCCTGCAGCGGCTGGCCGGTCCATTCCGGGATGTCTGCCGGCGGTTTGGCGGTGGTGCGGCGCTGCCAGGGCCACGGCCTGACGCGCTCCGCCCGCAGCTGGAATCCCTCGTGGATCTTCCCGGCCGAAATCAGGTGGAGGAACTGGTACAGCTTGGGCTCCCATTCTTCCGGCAGGCGCTCGACGGCCTGGCCCCACAGTGTCTCGACCTCGGCGTTGAGGTTCCAGCGCTGCAGCAGCAGCGCCGCCCGCCGCGTGACATCAAAACGGTACGGATAAGTGCGCACAGCGCCCAGACATTCGCGCAGGCAGGCTTGCGCGTTCTGGGCGCGGCCGGCCACCAGGAAGAATTCGTCGGGCGTGGGCACCTGCCGCTTGCGTAGCACGACTTCGATCGCCCGCTCGGCCAGCGAACCCGACGCGTCGCGCGCGCCGCCGTTGTCCACATGGTGATCGCGAACCACGGAAATCCGTTCGCAGGCGGCAATCGCCGCGACCGACCGCACCATATCCAGCACATTGACCGATGCCGGCAGCGTGCTGGCCGGCTTGCAGACCGTAAAGCTTGCACGGCGCGACGGATCGATCTGGCTCGGCCATTTGCCCTCTTCTTCCAGATCCTCGTCCGGGACGGTCAGCACCAGATAGCCGCCTGGCTTCAACAGGTCCAGCCAGCGCGCCAGCGTCCTGGTCGGATTGACCACGTTCTGCAGGCATTGACCCGCGTTGACGAAATCGAACGCGCGCTCTTCGACGCCCGGTACCGCCGCGACGTCGCCATGCCATGGCACCACGCGCGTTACACGCGGGAACAGGCTGCGGCTTGCGCCCAGGTCAGATTCGCGAACGCCGATATCCAGGCCGACACCCGCGAAGTAATGCTGGACGAAACACGGATCATGCGCGCGGCGCAGTGCCGCCTTGATCGACGAATTCATGATTGCAGCGCCTTGCTGCGGGTCGGCAGCTTCTGGCGCCAGATTTCCTCGATCCGCTCGCCAAGGATCTCCGGCCGCCCCTTGAAGATCAGTTTCTCGATCGCACGCGGACCTGCCAGCTTCGCGGTCAGGGCATCGCGCTCGGTCCGGTTCTCGATCAGGCGCAGCGCGGCATCGACATACGCTTCCTTCGTCTTGGCAATGGTCCATTCCGGGAAGCCAAGCCGGTGGAACATCCCTTCGTCGATATGTTCGTGGACTTCCCTGCCGGTCTTGCATACGCCCACCAGGCCGGCCCAGACGGTATCGACAATGCCATTGGTGTTGCCGAACGGGAACGGGTTAAGGAACATGTCGCAGCCTGCAATCACCTTCATGTAGCTGTGGTAATTCTGGTGCTTGTACACCACGGCGTCTTCGCCGACGATGCGCCGTACCAGATTGCGAACCTGCGGGAACACCAGCCCGCTGGCCTGGCCCACCAGGAAGTGGAACTGCACCGGCACCTTGGACTTGCGCGCAATCGCCGCGCACGTTTCCAGGAAGCCTGGATTGAGCTTGATCGTGGTGCCGGCAATGGCGATCTTCACCACGTCGGCCTTCGACGGGGTCTTTTTCGGCAACTCAAGCTCCAACATGGCTGCGGGCGGGCGGTACGGCATGCCGTCGGACGGCAGTTTCAGCAGCTTTTCGCTGAAACACGATTCGTCGCCGACATAGTCTTCTTCCACCACAACGTAGTCCATGGCATGGCCGTGCGTGGTGGCCGGATGCCCCAGCGCCATCATCTGCAGCGGCGCCACGCGCAGGCAGCCCAGCACCATCGTGATCGGGAACATGCCCACGCTGGGCATATACATCGCCTGCGCCTGGTATTTCTCGCTCGTATCGCGGATGTGGCGGGCATGGTCCCACACATTGTTGCCCTCGATCGGGATGAACTCGTGGAACACTTCCCGGCCCGCGTCGTCCACGCGGTCGCCGTAGCCCATCCCCACCAGGTGGAAGCGATCGCGCATCGCCACCATGGTCTGCGAGTGAGTGCGGTAGATCGAATGGTTTTTCGAGAACCATTCCAGCACCACCAGCAGCACGGGCTTGCCTTTGCCTGCCACGGCAGCCGGGCGTTCGACATCGAACATGCCAAGCGTTGCCAGCTTGCGCCGGATCAAGGTGTTGATCGGCTTCTTGATATCGTGCTTGCTCGCGATGTCGGCATAGCTGCAGTGCATGTAGACGTCGTGCATCACTCCCATCGGCAACACGTCGACGCTATCGATCTGGTCCAGCCGTTCCGGCAGCCAGCGCAGCAGCAATTCACGCTTGCCATGGGCCGACGGTGTGGCCAGGAAGCGCGACGACATCATGGCCATTGCCAGCCCGGCGGTCACCACCTTGTTGTGCGCCCAGAGCGCGTCCCAATCCAGGCGGACTTCGGATTCCGGCAGATAGAACAACTGGAACTTGCGCAAATCGGACGTCCGCAACTGCAGCGAATAACGTGCTTCTTCGTCGAGCCCCAATGTCCGCAAGACATGATCGGCATTGCGGAACGGGCTGGCCGCGAACATCGCCGCCAGCCATCGCTGGTATTGCAGCAGCAGCGCCCCACCGTGATCGGTGATGCGGAATTCCGGATCGGTCGCCAGGCTGCTGATGGCCGATGTCAGCCGCGTCAGCAGGTGATCGTCCATGATGTCGCGGGCCTCACCCGACTGCGCCCATTCATCGATATCCATCAGGATGCCGTAGTGGTTGTCGATGCGATTCAGCAAGGCCACCAGTTCGCGGCCTGCTTTTTCATGTTCACGGCGATAGCAGAGATATTCGAACTTGTTAATGCTGAAAATGGAGGGCTTGGTCATGATGATTTTCCTGTAGAGAGATGATCGTTCCGGCCTTGCTGGCGCTCGCCAGCCGCCTTACGGTTTTATTTGCTCCATGTCACCGATAGCCAGTACTGCGTTGGTTTCTTGCCGGGATCTACCCAGGACGTGGACGAGAATCCATAGGCTTTTGAAATGGACGCGGAAACGGTGGCACCAATGGGCGTCAGCCAGTCGATACCCAGGCCATAACCCGAGAGAATCCGGCGATTGCTGACGCCGGGAACGTTGATGTAGGTCGATTCCCAAAAGGGCCACGGGCTATGGTTGACGCGGCCGATGGCGAAGTCCGAGAAAATGCCGAACTGGACCTGATGACCAGCCGCCACGGGAATACGCTTGTAGGCGCCGGCGTTCAGCACGACGCCATCGTCGAACGACCCTTCGTCGGCACGATAGGCACGCACCGCATTGGGGCCGCCCACGCCAAGCTTTTCGCTCGGGTCCAGGTTCTTGCTGGCAAGTTGTCCATGCACCTGGCCGGTCAGAAACAGATCGCCACTGCGATTCAGTCCGTATTTTCCAAAGCCGGTGGTGGTGAATTTTCCGTAGGCGCCCGCCACCTGCGTCGCGGCATTCCAGCCTGGCGTGTCGTTACTCTGATGCCCGACCGTCAGCGCAAGCTCGCCACTCCAGATATCGCTGCGCAATTGCTGCGCCCGGTCGCCGTTGTTGGCCTGAACAGAGAAGCGCAACGCATTCAGCGTGCTGTGCGCCACATAGAAGTTCTTGTAATCGGTATTCGTCCGGCTGTAGAGGTACGAAGCGCCCGCCCAGATATTGGCATCGAGCCCGCGCGTAATGGGATAGAGCAGGCCCGCCTGCAGGGTATTGGCGATGCCCACGACTTGCGTCACAGCATTGATCGAGTATTGCTGACGGGTAAAACCACCCGTGACACGCAAACCATCGTCGAGAATCGGCATGCTGCCAGTCAGCGAACCGGTCCACATCTTCTTCTCGGTGCCGGTCAAGGTCAGCGCATAGCTCTCTCCCAGGCCAAAGAAATTATTGCCCGATGCGGTGACGCCAAGCCGGTACAGCCCGGTCGATTCGATACCTTTGTTATCGATGAAAACGTCGCCTGTGATGGGATCACCGCGTTGCGCAAGGCTGAAACGCACGTTGATGTCGCCGGAACCACCGCCTGGAGAGAATTGGGGCGCCGCGGCAATCGCCACGCCCGGCACGTCCTGCAACAATTGCGTGGCGCGCTCCAGACGGCTGGTCTGCAGCAGGCATACCCCATCGAGCGCTTCGGCGCCGCACAAGGCCTTCGTGATCAGCCGCTGCAACCGTACGTCCTTGACGCGCGACTGGTTGTCGACCTGGATCTCATGGATGCGGCCGGGAAAGGCCGTGAACACCAGCGGCTTGCCTTGCCGGGCCGCGCGCCAGTTCTGTTCGGTCAGCAGTACCTGACCGACCGGGAAGCCGCCTTGCCGCAACGCATTGGTGAGGCTATCGGACCATTGATCTACCTCGGCCAACGTTGCCGGTGTGGTACCCAGGCGCGATGCCGCACCCTGCAGAACGCGCACAACCGAATCTGCCGCAGGGCTTCCTGCGGGAAACACGCTGAATTCCACGGCCTTGTGCGCCGACGTCACTGCAACAACTGACGCCGCAGGCTCTGCCTGAACAGCGGCTGCCATTACCAACCATGGCAATGTGCAGGCGAAGCGCTGTATTTTTTTCTTTATGTTTCTGAATTTCCGCGACATGGAAATGGATGGATTCGGTGAGTTCTCTGCACTTGCTACATCTGCGAATCGGACTGTTGATCAGTGCGTCGCTATTTCTGTAAAAATGGTAGAGCGGCTTTCACCCGCGCCGAATAGCAGAATCCTTGAATTTCGCGACCAGAATCGATTCCATGGCCCTTTTCCACCGGGGGGCCGCGATTGCCGCGTGATCTCCCTGCACCGCCAGATGCCGGATCGTCCCTGATGCGAGTTTGGCAGGTAGTTTCGAAAATCGAAATGAAAATGGTCCATTCCAATTTCCGACAAAACAGAATCCTGAAATGGAGAAACGAGTGGACCAATAACGCGAAATGGAAACGCGTCGGACACTCTCAACTTCGAGTGTCCGACGCGACCTGGCCGATTAGCCAGGGCCAGGACGTAGCCGGTGCCATCTGGCACCCGCTACGTCACTATTGACCGCCGATGCCCGTTGCAGCAGCAGGGGTCGGCGATGCAGCCGATTCGGTCGAAGCCTTCAGCCAGCCGTGAGACTTCACCACGTACGGCTTGCCATCCTTGATGCCGCTTTCCGTATAGAAGAACTCGCGCGTCTGCGTATTCACCGACAGATCTGCCTTCATCTTCGTTTGCGGATCCTCGGAGACGTAGTGCTTGACGCCGTCGGCACCGTCGCGGAAGTCCAGGCTGCGCTCCAGCTGGCCGGAGCTGGTGGCGATCTTGACCTTGGCGACATTCGCACTGGCGTCGACCTCGACCGCCTCCAGCGTGGCACCGGCCCATGCCTCTTCGCCAAGTTCCACCGTCATCGCTTGCGGCGATGCCAGGTGCCAATCGGCGCCGAACAGATCGCTCCAGAAATACGCGACGCCCGCACCCAGGCCAATGGCACCGGCAGCACCGGCTACGGCTGCGCCCGCCCCGCCGCCCGAGCCACCTGAATCGCCTCCCGAACTACCGTTCGAGCCATTCGATCCGTTGCCGCCGCCTGATCCGTTGCCGCCATCTGATCCATTGCCTCCGTCTGAACCATTGCCGCCGTCTGAACCATTGCCCCCGTCCGATCCATTGGAACCATTCGAGCTGCCGTTGCCGGAGATGTTGCTCACAGACCCATGATCCCCAGGATTGAGCGTTCCGTTGGTGTTATCGATGCCAGAACCGTTGGACGAATTCCCCGAGACATTGGTCGAACCGTTGCCGCCGGTGTTGATGGTGCCGTTACCGTTGTCGATACCGGTACCGTTGGTGGTATTGCCCGAGATGTTGGTCGAGCCATTACCGTCCGTGTTGATCGACCCATTGCCGTTATCGATGCCAGTACCGTTCGTCGAGTTACCCGAGACGTTGGTCGAGCCGTTGCCATCGGTGTCGATGGTGCCATTGCCGTTATCGACACCCGTGCCGTTCGTCGAGTTACCCGAGACGTTGGTCGAGCCGTTGCCATCGGTGTCGATGGTGCCGTTGCCGTTATCGACGCCCGTACCGTTGGTCGAGTTACCCGAGACATTGGTCGAACCGTTGCCGCCGGTGTTGATGGTGCCGTTACCGTTGTCGACGCCCGTGCCGTTGGTCGAGTTGCCAGAGACGTTGGTCGAGCCATTGCCACCGGTGTTGATGGTGCCGTTACCGTTATCGACGCCCGTACCGTTGGTCGAGTTACCCGAGACATTGGTCGAACCATTGCCACCCGTGTTGATGGTGCCGTTGCCGTTATCAACACCTGTGCCGTTGGTCGAATTACCCGAGACGTTGGTCGAGCCGTTGCCATCGGTGTCGATGGTGCCGTTGCCGTTGTCTACACCGGTGCCATTGGTCGAGTTACCCGAGACGTTGGTCGACCCGTTGCCACCCGTATTGATGGTGCCGTTTCCATTATCGACACCGGTACCGTTGGTCGAGTTGCCGGAGACGTTGGTCGACCCGTTGCCACCCGTATTGATGGTGCCGTTTCCGTTATCGACGCCCGTACCGTTGGTCGAGTTACCCGAGACATTGGTCGAGCCGTTGCCATCGGTGTCGATGGTTCCGTTGCCGTTGTCTACACCGGTGCCATTGGTCGAGTTACCCGAGACATTGGTCGAACCGTTGCCGCCGGTGTTGATGGTGCCGTTTCCATTATCGACACCGGTACCGTTGGTCGAGTTGCCGGAGACGTTGGTCGACCCATTGCCACCCGTATTGATGGTGCCGTTTCCATTATCGACACCCGTACCGTTGGTCGAGTTGCCGGAGACGTTGGTCGAGCCGTTGCCATCGGTGTCGATGGTGCCGTTTCCGTTATCGACACCGGTGCCATTGGTCGAGTTACCCGAGACGTTGGTCGAGCCGTTGCCACCCGTGTTGATGGTGCCGTTTCCGTTATCGACGCCCGTACCGTTGGTCGAGTTGCCGGAGACGTTGGTCGACCCGTTGCCGTCGGTGTTGATGGTTCCGTTGCCGTTGTCTACACCGGTGCCATTGGTCGAGTTACCCGAGACATTGGTCGAACCGTTGCCGCCGGTGTTGATGGTGCCGTTTCCGTTATCGACGCCCGTGCCGTTGGTCGAGTTGCCGGAGACGTTGGTCGAGCCGTTGCCATCGGTGTCGATGGTGCCGTTGCCGTTGTCTACACCGGTGCCATTGGTCGAGTTGCCGGAGACGTTCGTCGAACCGTTGCCGCCGGTGTTGATGGTGCCGTTACCATTATCGACACCGGTACCGTTGGTCGAGTTGCCGGAGACGTTGGCCGAACCATTGCCGCCGGTGTTAATCGAGCCGTTTCCGTTGTCTACACCTGCGCCGTCGGTCGAATTCCCCGAGACGTTGGTCGAGCCATTGCCATCGGTATGGATCGACCCATTGCCGTTATCGACACCCGTGCCGTTCGTCGAATTGCCCGAAACATTGGTCGAACCATTGCCGCCGGTGTTAATCGAGCCGTTTCCGTTGTCCACACCTGCGCCGTCGGTCGAATTACCCGAGACGTTGGTCGAGCCATTGCCATCGGTATGGATCGACCCATTGCCGTTATCGACACCCGTGCCGTTCGTCGAATTTCCAGAGACATTGGTCGAGCCATTGCCACCCGTGTTGATGGTGCCGTTACCGTTGTCTACGCCGGTCCCGTTGCCAGAGTCACCCGTAATGTTCGTTGAGCCGTTGCCGTCGGTATGGATCGATCCATTGCCATTATCGACGCCAGTACCGTTCGTCGAGTTGCCCGAGACATTGGTCGAGCCATTGCCACCGGTGTTGATGGAACCGTTGCCGTTGTCTACACCTGGGCCGTCGGTCGAATTACCCGAGACGTTCGTCGATCCATTGCCATCGGTATGGATCGATCCATTGCCATTATCGACACCCGTACCGTTCGTCGAGTTACCCGAGACATTGGTCGAGCCATTACCTCCCGTGTTGATGGTGCCGTTTCCGTTATCGACACCCGTACCGTTGGTCGAGTTACCCGAGACATTGGTCGAGCCATTGCCACCCGTGTTGATGGTGCCGTTACCGTTGTCTACACCCGTGCCGTTGGTCGAGTTACCCGAGACATTGGTCGAACCGTTGCCACCGGTATCGATCGTGCCGTTTCCATTATCGACACCCGTACCGTTGGTCGAGTTGCCGGAGACGTTGGTCGAGCCGTTGCCGTCGGTGTTGATCGAGCCGTTTCCATTGTCTACACCTGGGCCGTCAGTCGAATTACCCGAGACGTTGGTCGAGCCATTGCCATCGGTTTGGATCGACCCATTGCCGTTATCGACGCCCGTTCCGTTGGTCGAGTTACCCGAGACGTTGGTCGAACCATTGCCGCCGGTGTTAATCGAGCCGTTTCCGTTGTCTACACCTGCGCCGTCGGTCGAATTCCCCGAGACGTTGGTCGAGCCATTGCCATCGGTATGGATCGACCCATTGCCGTTATCGACACCCGTGCCGTTCGTCGAATTGCCCGAAACATTGGTCGAACCATTGCCGCCGGTGTTAATCGAGCCGTTTCCGTTGTCCACACCTGCGCCGTCGGTCGAATTACCCGAGACGTTGGTCGAGCCATTGCCATCGGTATGGATCGACCCATTGCCGTTATCGACACCCGTGCCGTTCGTCGAATTGCCCGAAACATTGGTCGAGCCATTACCGCCCGTGTTGATGGTGCCGTTACCGTTGTCTACGCCGGTACCGTTGCCAGAGTCACCCGTAATGTTCGTTGAGCCATTGCCATCGGTATGGATCGATCCATCGCCATTATCGACGCCAGTACCGTTCGTCGAGTTGCCCGAGACATTGGTCGAGCCATTGCCACCGGTGTTGATGGAACCGTTGCCGTTGTCTACGCCGGTGCCGTTCGTCGAGTTGCCCGAGACGTTGGTCGAGCCATTGCCGTCCGTATTGATCGAGCCGTTACCGTTGTCTACACCTGCGCCGTCGGTCGAATTACCCGAGATATTCGTCGAGCCGTTGCCGCCGGTGTTGATGGTGCCGTTTCCGTTATCAACGCCGGTGCCGTTCGTCGAGTTGCCGGAGACGTTGGTCGAGCCGTTACCGTCCGTGTTGATGCCACCGCCGTTGTCGACGCCTGAACCGTTGGTCGAGTTGCCCGAAACATTGGTCGAGCCATTGCCACCCGTGTTGATGGTGCCATTGCCGTTGTCTACGCCGGTGCCATTCGTCGAATTCCCCGAGACGTTGGTCGAGCCGTTACCGTCCGTGTTGATGCCACCGCCGTTGTCGACGCCTGAACCGTTGGTCGAGTTGCCGGAAACGTTGGTCGAACCATTACCGTCCGTATTGATCGAGCCGTTGCCGTTGTCTACACCAGGTCCGTCCGTCGAATTGCCCGAGACGTTGGTCGAGCCGTTACCGCCGGTGTTAATGGTGCCATTGCCGTTATCGACTCCCGTTCCGTTGGTCGAGTTACCCGAGACGTTGGTCGAACCGTTGCCACCCGTGTTGATGGTGCCGTTACCGTTGTCTACGCCCGTGCCATTCGTCGAGTTGCCCGAGACGTTGGTCGAACCGTTACCGTCCGTGTGGATCGAGCCGTTACCGTTATCGACGCCAGCTCCCTCGCCTGAGTCTCCGGTAACGTTCGTTGAGCCATTCCCGCCGGTATTGATGGAGCCGTTGCCGTTATCAACGCCGGTACCGTTGGTCGAGTTGCCCGAAACGTTGGTTGAGCCATTCCCGCCGGTGTTGATGGTGCCGTTGCCATTATCAACGCCGCTGCCGTTCGTCGAGTTGCCAGAGACGTTGGTCGAACCATTGCCGCCCGTGTTGATGGTGCCGTTACCGTTGTCGACACCTGGGCCGCCGGTCGAATTACCCGAGACGTTCGTCGATCCATTGCCATCGGTATGGATCGATCCATTGCCATTATCGACACCAGTACCGTTGGTCGAATTGCCCGAGACATTCGTCGAGCCATTGCCATTGGTATTGATCGAACCATTACCGTTATCAACGCCGGTACCGTTCGTCGAGTTGCCAGAGACGTTGGTCGAACCATTGCCGCCCGTGTTGATGGTGCCGTTACCGTTGTCGACACCTGGGCCGCCGGTCGAATTACCCGAGACGTTCGTCGATCCATTGCCATCGG
>Ga0102592_1000182_pt1 | contig 155037 bp, 135 predicted proteins | sample AraplaCol_mMF_r2_FD_76861 | JGI IMG/M metagenome (GOLD analysis project Ga0102592, IMG submission 76861) | Arabidopsis root microbial communities from North Carolina, USA - plate scrape MF_Col_mMF_r2 (SPADES assembly) (version 2) | ecosystem: Host-associated > Plants > Roots > Endosphere...
TGAAGATGGAGCCGTCGGCGCTTTCGCTGCGGCCGTAGCCCACGGTCACCACGGGGATCTTGTCGACCGGGGCTTTTTCGGTGATGGCGAAGGTGGCGCCGGTGGACAGCGGCTGCACCAGGGTGGCGCCGCCGTTCTTGCCCTTCAGGCGCTCATAGCATTCCACGCTGCGCGCGGTGTCGTAGCCGGTTTCGCATTCCTCGAACGAGATCTTCACGCCGTTGATGCCGCCGCGCGCGTTGACCAGCTTGAGGTAGTCCACATAGCCGTTGGCCCAGGGCACGCCGTTGGGTGCGTAAGGCCCGGTGCGGTAAGAAAGCACGGGGAAGAACTGCTCTTTTGCCTGGGCGTAAGCGCCGGTCGTCACCAAGGACGAAGCGCCGGTGGCGAGGATGGCCACTGCCAACATCAATTTACGAATCTTCATTGTTGTCTCCTGGGAAATAGTCATGAACACACTGAAAAACTCAAAAAGAAAAATTCAAAAGGAAAAACGGACACCTCAGTAAACGATTTAACAGTCCATAGCGCATTGGTGATTGCGAGCAGGTCAATGGGGAAATGGCCATAGCCTGAGCTTTTGTTTCCCGACCGCCCACAGCTTGGCCAAGCCATGCGGCTCCACAATCAAAAACCACACAATCAGCCCGCCGAAAATCATCAGCTCCGCGTGCGAGATGCCGGCCGTCGAAATCGAAATACCCAGCCCGCCCGCCAGCACCGGCAGCAGCTGGCTCAGCACGATGGGCAGCACCACGATGAAGGCCGCGCCGAAGAAGCTGCCCATGATGGCGCCCATGCCGCCGATGATCACCATGAAGAGCAGGCGGAAGGAATAGTCCACCGAGAAGGCGGCCGGCTCCCAGGCGCCCAGGTAGATAAAGGCCCACAGCCCGCCGGCGATGCCGATGATGAAGGAGCTGACGGCGAAGGCGCTGAGCTTGGCGTACATGGGGCGTATGCCGATCACCGCGGCGGCCACGTCCATGTCGCGTATGGCCATCCACTCGCGGCCAATGGCGCTGCGCACCAGGTTCTTGGCCAGCAGGGTGATCACCACCACGATGGCCAGGCAGAACAGGTATTTGCTCACGGCGCTTTCAATCGGCAGGCCGAAGACCTGCAGGTTGGACACCGAGACGGAGCCCGAGGGCGTGTCCATGGTGAACCACTTGATGCGCAGGAACATCCAGTCGCTGAAGAACTGCGCGGCCAGCGTGGTCACCGCCAGGTACAGGCCCTTGACGCGCAGGCTGGGCAACCCGAACAAAATGCCGAACAGCATGGAACACAAGCCGCCCAGGATGAGTGCCGGGATCAGCGGCATGCCGGGAATGCGCGCGAAGAAGTTGTAGGCGCCGTAAGCCCCCACCGCCATGAAGGCGCCCGAGCCCAGCGAGATCTGCCCGCAATAGCCGACCAGGATGTTGACGCCCACAGCCGCCAGCGAAAAGATCAAAAAGGGAATCAGGATGGCGCGGAACAAATAGTCGCTGGCCAGCAGCGGCACGGCGATAAAGGCAAAGGCCAGCAGCAGGCCTATGGCCACCCGGTCCTGCAGGATCGGAAAGATCTGCTGGTCGGCGCGGTAGCTGGTTTTGAACTGGCCGTTTTCTCTGTAAAACATGGTTTTTCTTTAGGTAAAAAGCGGCTCAGACGCGGTCGATTATTTTTTCGCCAAAAAGACCCTGGGGCCTGACGAGCAGGACGCAAAGTGCCAAGACATAGGCAAACCAGATTTCAATGCCGCCACCCACATAAGGGCCAAGAAACACCTCAGCCAGTTTTTCACCCACGCCCAGGATCAATCCGCCCACAATGGCGCCGGGCACCGAAGTCAGGCCGCCCAGGATGACCAGCGGCAGCGCCTTGAGCGCCAGCACCGACAGCGAGAACTGCACGCCCAGCTTGCTGCCCCAGATCACGCCAGCGACCAAGGCCACAAAGCCGGCGACGCTCCACACAATGACCCAGATGCGGTTCAGCGGGATGCCGATGGACTGGGCGGCCTGGTGGTCGTCGGCCACGGCGCGCAGCGCGCGGCCGGTGCCCGTGTACTGGAAGAAGGCGGCCAGCGCCGCCACCAGGGCGGTGGCGATGAGTGCGGCGACCAGGTCTTCCTGGTTCACCAGCAGGCCGCCCTGGAAGACGCTGTCCAGAAGGAAGAGCGGGTCCTTGGGCATGCCCACGTCGATCTTGTAGATGCTGGAGCCGAAGATGGTCTGGCCGAAACCGTCGAGGAAGTAGGAAATGCCCAGGGTCGCCATCAGCAGCGCGACGCCTTCCTGGTTGACGAGCTTGCCGAGCACCAGCTTTTCGATCAGCCAGGCGGTCACCACCATGATGGCCAGCGCGGCCACGAAGGCGAGCCCGTTGTTGATGAACTTGTTGTCCAGGCCGGTCCACTGCGGAATCCATTCCGAAAACCGGGCCATGGCCAGCGCCGCGAACAGCACCATGGCGCCCTGCGCGAAATTGAAGACGCCCGAGGCCTTGTAGATCAGCACAAAGCCGAGCGCGACCAGCGAATACAGCATGCCGGACATCAGGCCGCCGATGATGGTTTCAAGAACGGGACCTAGCATCAGGCTCCCCCTGTTGCGGGCTCACTTCGTGTAGCCGCCTCTCCCCCTGAGGGGGACGCCGCCTGTGGCCCGGCAAAGCCGAAGGTGTTGTACACCCCCGTTGCATGCTCACTTCGTGTAGCCACCTCCCCCCTTGCAGGGGGCACCGCCAGCCGCCCGGCAAAGCCGGTTCGGCGGCGGTCGCTTGAAGAGTTGAATTGGAGTTGTGTTTGCATGGTTAGTGGCTGGTTCCGAGGTAAGCCCGGATCACGTCTTCGTTGTTGCGTACTTCGTCGGGGGTGCCGTCGCCGATTTTTTTGCCGTAGTCGAGCACGACCACGCGGTCGGAGATGTCCATCACCACGCCCATGTCGTGTTCAATCAGGACCACGGTGGTGCCGAACTCGTCGTTCACGTCGAGCACAAAGCGGCACATGTCCTGCTTTTCCTCGACGTTCATGCCGGCCATGGGTTCGTCGAGCAGCAGCACCTGGGGCTCCATGGCCAGGGCCCGGCCCAGGTCCACGCGTTTTTGCAGGCCATAGGGAAGCTGGCCGACGGGGGTCTTGCGGTAGGCCTGGATTTCCAGGAAGTCGATGATTTTCTCGACCGCCTCGCGGTGCATGATTTCTTCTTTTTCGGCCGGGCCTATGCGCAGGGCCTGCAGCAGCAGGTTGCTTTTGATCTTGAGGTTGCGGCCCGACATGATGTTGTCGAGCACGCTCATGCCCTTGAACAGCGCCAGGTTCTGGAAGGTGCGCGCCACGCCCATCACCGCCACCTGGTGGCTGTTCATGTGCTTGAAGGTCTGGCCGCGAAAGGTGATGGAGCCCTGCTGCGGCGAATAGACGCCGTTGATGCAGTTGAGCATGGAGCTTTTGCCGGCGCCGTTGGGGCCGATGATGGCGCGTATCTCATGCTCCTTCACGTTGAAAGAGATGTCCGACAGCGCTTTCACGCCGCCGAAGCTCAGGGAGATGTTCTTGACGTCGAGGATGACGTCGCCGATTTTCTTGCTCATGCTGCCGCCTTCACAGGCTCAAAAGTCCGGGTGTCGCTGATCTTGAGCGTTGCGCTCACGCTGCCGCTGCGGCCGTCTTCAAACTTCACGGTAGTCTCAATGAACTGCTCGGCCTTGCCGCCGTAGAGCGCATCGATCAGGGGCTGGTATTTCTCGGCGATAAAACCGCGCCTGACCTTGTTGGTGCGTGTGAGCTCGCCGTCGTCGGCGTCCAGCTCCTTGTGCAGCACCAGGAAGCGGCTGATCTGCGAGCCGGCCAGCAGGGCGTCCACGCTGAGGTCGGCGTTGACTTTCTCGACGCATTCCTGGATGAGCTGGTAGACCTCGGGCTTTTGTGCCAGGTCGGTGTAGCCGGCGTAGGGCAGGTTGCGGCGCTCGGCCCAGTTGCCGACGGCGTCGAAGTCGATGTTGATCATCACGCAGACTTTTTCGCGCCCGTCGCCGTAGGCCACGGCTTCCTTGATGTGTGGGAAGAACTTGAGCTTGTTCTCCACATACTTGGGCGCGAACATGGCGCCGTCGTTGGCGCCGCCCTTGATGCGGCCCACGTCTTTCACGCGGTCGATGATCTTGAGGTGGCCGCTGGCGTCCAGGAAGCCCGCGTCGCTGGTGCGGTACCAGCCGTCGGCGCTCAGCACCTCGGCAGTGGCCGTGGGGTTTTTATAGTATTCCCGCAGCAGGCCGGCCGACTTCACGAGGATTTCGCCGTTCTCGGCCACCTTGATCTGCACGCCCTCGATGGGCACACCCACGGTGTCGGCGCGCGCCTGGTTGTCGGGCTGCAGGCAGACGAACACGGCGGTTTCGGTTGAGCCGTAGAGCTGCTTGAGGTTGATGCCGATGGAGCGGTAAAAGGTGAAGAGGTCGGGCCCTATGGCCTCGCCGGCGGTGTAGGCCACGCGCACCCGCGAAAAGCCCAGGGTGTTGCGCAGCGGGCCGTAAACCAGCAGGCCGCCCAGCGCGTACAGCGCGCGGTCCAGCGCGGCCACGGGCTTGCCGTCCATCAGCGCGGGGCCGGCGCGTTTGGCCACGCCCATGAAGTAATGGAACATGCCGCGCTTGAGGCGGCCCGCGTCTTCCATGCGGATCATCACCGTGGTCAGCAGGCCTTCAAAAATGCGCGGCGGCGCGAAGTAATAGGTCGGGCCGACTTCCTTGAGGTCAATCGTCACTGTGCTCGCGCTTTCGGGGCAGTTGACCACATAGCCGCAGGCCAGCCACTGGGAATAGCTGAAGATGTTCTGGCCTATCCACGCCGGCGGCAGGTAGGCCAGCACTTCCTCGCGGGAGGTGAGCCTGTCGAAATCGGCGCCGGCCCTGGCGCGGTCCAGCAGGGTGTTGTGGGTGTGGACCACGCCCTTGGGGTTGCCCGTGGTGCCCGAGGTGAAGAACATCGCCGCCACGTCGTCGGGGCTGGCTTTTTCAACTTCGGCCTTGAAGAAGCCCGGCTGTGCGGCGGCAAAGCCTTTGCCCGTTTCCAGCAGCGCGTCCAGCGACTGCAGGCCGGGTTCGGCATAGTTGCGCAGGCCGCGCGGGTCGTCGTAAACAATGTGCGCCAGCTGCGGGCACTGGCCGCGTATCTCCAGCAGCTTGTCGACCTGCTCCTGGTCTTCCACCAGCGCAAAGCGCACGTCGGCGTTGTTGATCGGGAAAATGCACTCGGCGCCCACCGCGTCCTGGTACAGCGGAATGGGGATGGCGCCCAGCGACTGCGCGGCCAGCATGGTGGCGTAAAGCCGCGGCCGGTTGGCGCCGATGACGACCATGTGCTCGCCGCGCCCCAGGCCCAGCTGGTGCAGGCCGCAGGCGATGTGCTCCACCAGCTGCGCCATGGCGGCCCAGCTGTGCGCCTGCCAGATGCCGTACTCCTTTTCGCGCATGGCGGCGTCGCCGGGGCGCTCGGCCGCATGTTTGAGCAGCAATCGTGGGAACGTGGTCTGCATTCGCTTTTTGTCTCCGTTCTGCGCGGTTTTTCAGGAAAACCGCTGGTATGGGGCGAATAGTAGGACCGGCTTTGACGCTATGGTGTCATTGCAACGACAATTTCCGGGTAAGTCCTACTGGGGTGTCCCCGGGGTTCGGCCGGTTTATCGGATAAAGCGGCCGTCGCGCGAAACCATGGTCAGTTCCACGAAGCGCGAGGCATTGCGGGCCGAATCGCTGAAGCTCACTTCAAAGCCGCCGAGGTCGTAGCGCTTGAGGTTCCAGGTGCTGTCGATGAAGGCGGCGCGGCTCGGGTTCTTGCCGGCGCGGCGCAGCGCCTCGGCGAACACGCGGGCATTGATATAGCCTTCCAGCGCGAGGTGCGAAGGCTCCAGCGCCACGCCGGCGGCCTTCCAGGCCTGCTGGAATTCGCGCACCATGGGCACCACGGTGTTGCCCGGCAGCGGCACCACCTGCGACACCGCGATGCCGGTGGCATCTTCCCCCATGGCCTTGAGCGTGGCCGCCGCGCCCATGATGGACAGGGCATAGAGCGACAGCCCCTTGCGCTGCGCGCGTATCGCCTTCACGAAATCGATGGTCGGCTTGCCGGCCAGCCCCACCAGCACGGCCTCGGGGTTGGAGGCTGCGATTTTTTCGGCTGCCGCGCCGGCGTCCGAGGCGTTGTTTTCCACGGTGACCGTCGCGGTCGCGTCCAGCTTGTGCCTGGCCATGGAGCGCTGCGTGGCGTCGAAGACTTCCTTGCCGAAGGAGTTGTTCTGGTAGGCGATGGCGATGCGCTTGATGCCTATGGTCGCCAGGTGCTGCACCAGCTGCTCGGCCTCGTCGGCATAGCTGGCGCGTATGTTGAAGACGTTGCGCGCATTGGCCGGCCGCGCCGACAGCGCCCCTGAAAACGGCGCGAAGAAAGGCATGCCCGAGTCCATCACCTGCGGCAGCATGGCCTCGATCATGGGCGTGCCCATGCAGTTGAAGAGCGCGAAGTTGCTTTTGTCGTCGATAAAGCCCTTGACGTTGCCCAGCGCGCGCTTGACGTCATAGCCGTCGTCGGCCACCACGAGTTCCACGGGGCGGCCGTTCACGCCGCCCCTGGCGTTGATGCCGGCGAAGCAGGCCTTGGCGCCCTGGTGCATGGCCTGGCCCAGCCCGCCCAGCGGCCCGCTCAGGGCAATGGATTGGGCGATGCGGACCGGGCCGCTGTCTTGCGCATGCGCCGGGCCGTAGAAGGCGGCCGGCACGGCGGCGAGCGCGCCCAGCATGCGGCGGCGTGTGGGTTGGCGGGTGCTTGTCAGTGAATCGGTTTTCGCGCTGGTGGCCGTGCTGGTCATGGGTTTGTCTCCTGGTTGTCGTGGGGCTGGTGATGCACGCGTGAAGGCTCTTGGCGGCCTGTGTACGCGGGGCAGATGCTATGCTTTGAACGCGCGGCCGACTGTCTGTGCGACGACAATCCAAGGGTTGCGCCCGCCCGGGCTTTCCCTGATCCGCCACCCCGTTTCTTGCTTGAACATTGCGAGCATGGCCACCGAGTCACCCCTTCACCAGCGCCGCAGAGCGCCCACACCGGACGAGCTGCGCGGCATCCCCTGGCTGCCGCTGCTGCTGCCCGATGAGCGGGCACGCGCGGTGGCCGTGCTGCAGGTCGGCGATGCCGCGCCGGGCGATTACGTGTGCCGCGTCAGCCGGCCGGTGACCTACTGGTTCGGCGTGGTCGAGGGCCTGCTCAAGATGAGCAGCGACAACGCGCAGGGCATGACCATGACCTTTGCCGGCCTGCCGCCCGGCGGCTGGTTCGGCGAAGGCACGGCGCTCAAGCGCGAGCCCTACCGCTACAACATCCAGGCGCTGCGCAAAAGCGTGGTGGCCGGCCTGCCCATAGACACCTTCCACTGGCTGCTGGACCATTCCATCGGCTTTAACCGCTTTGTGATGAACCAGCTCAACGAGCGCCTGGGCCAGTTCATCGCCGCGCGCGAGATCGACCGCATGAACAACCCCGACATCCGCGTGGCGCGCAGCCTGGCCGCGCTGTTCAACCCGGTGCTTTACCCCGGTGTGGGGCAGGTCCTGCGCATCACGCAGCAGGAGATGGCCTACCTGGTGGGCCTGTCGCGCCAGCGCGTGAACGAGGCGCTCAGCGCCCTGCAGGACCAGGGATTTATCCGCATCGAATACGGCGGCCTGCGCGTGCTGGACCTGGAGGCGCTGCGCTCCAGCGTGTTCGCCGCCAAGGACGAGGGCGCTTCGCCCGCGCCCCGACGTTAGCGGCTAAGGAGCGAGGCCGGCGATGGCCTGGCGCAGGTTGTCCCGGGCACGGGCTTCCAGCGCGGCCTGGAAATGCGGCGTGCTGTAGAGGGCGGGCCGGGCCAGGAAGGCCTGCAGAATCTCCGCGCGCTTGCCGCGAAACACAGCTTCAGGCACAAACGCGTATTCCTGCCGTATCTGCTCTTCGTATTCCGCAAAACGCGGCGGCAGGGCGCCCAGGATGGACAGGTCGATATCCACCAGCAGTTGCGCATCGGGCGCCACCGGCAGCGCGCTGTGGCAGGTGGCCATGATCAGGTCGTCGACCCGCTGCACGGCGGCCGGTGCCGCGCCATGGCTTTGCAGCACGGTGCGGGCCCAGTCGGCGCTTTGCCGCTCGTTGTCATGGCGCTGGGTGTCGTAGACGGCGTCATGGAACCACAGCGCGATTTCCACCTCGCCAGGATTTTCGGCCAGGTGGCGGGTCGCCTCGAAATGCGTGAGGCATTCCGTGAGATGTTGCAGCGTGTGGTACTTGCGATGCGGCTCCGAATAGCGCGCCAGCAGCTGGTCAAACACACTGCGGGTGATGGTGCGCGGCGCGAGCGCGCTGGTGCAGCGCCGCCAGGAGCGGGCCAGCAGGTCTTGGAACTCGGGGGTGGTGTGCGCCATCAGTAGAGCGTGGATTTTTGCCGCGCCGGCAGTTCGCGGTCGTATTGTTCGCCGTCTATGGCGGCGGCCGTCAGCGCCTGCAGCATGGCGCCGGGCGTGGGCACGCCCTCGGGCCGGCTTTGCGGCGCGGCCTGCCAGAGTTTGGAGCGCTGCAGCGCCCGCGCGCACTGGAAGAACACCGTCTCGACACTGATCACCAGCACGCAGTGCGGCGGCTTTCCTTCCACGGCAAAGCGCTGCAGCATCCCGGGCTCGATGCTGATGCGGGCACGGCCGCACACGCGCAAGGTTTCGCCGACACCGGGAACGAAAAAAATTAGCGCCACCCGCGGGTCGATCAGCAGGTTGCGCAGGCTGTCGATGCGGTTGTTGCCGCGGCGTTCCGGCAGCAGCAGGGTCTTGTCGTCCTGGATGGCGACAAAGCCCGGCGGGTCTCCGCGCGGCGAGGCATCGAGCCCGCCCGGCCCCGAGGTGGCCAGTACCGCGAAAGGCGAGGCGCGAATCAGGTCCTGGTAGGCCGGGTGCAGGTAGCCGACCTCTTTTTTCACAGAGGCTTCGCCGACGGCGCCGAACAGCGCTTCCAGTTGCGGCAGGCTGGTGATGGTGTGGGGGGCGGCGGGTGCGTTCATGGCGGATGCGTTCATGGATGGGACTTTATCGCTTTGATGTGGATGCGCACAACGCCTCCACCAGCCGGAGGGCGGGCGCCGACAGCTGCTCGAAGCTGCGCGCGCAGATCAGCAATTGCCGGTCGGCCCAGGGGTCGGAAAGCTTGAGCAAACGCAGCTTGCCCGTGCCCGCGTGGCGTTCAGCCGCGATTGCCGGCACCACGGCCACACCGACGCCGGCTTCGACCATGCGGCAGACGGCTTCAAAGCTGCGCAGCCGTATGCGGGTGCGCATGCGCAACCCCAGGCGCTGGGCTTGCAGCGTCAGGTGCTGGTGCAGGGCGCTGTCCTCGCCCAGGCCGACAAAGTCGTGGGCCAGTGCCTGCGCGAATGCGATCTGGCGCTGGCGGCCAAAGCCGCCGCGTGCGGGCGCCACCAGCACCAACTGGTCGCGCCGGAAGGGCTTGGCTTCAAGGCTTGAAATATCGGTGGAGTCGGCCACGATGCCCAGGTCGGCCGTCTGGGCCAGCAGCTGCGAAACGATCACATGGCTGGGGCGCTCTTCAAGGTCCACATCCATGGCCGGGTGGGTGTTGAGGAAGTCTGCCAGCGGCTGCGGCAGGTAGCCGGTGATGGCGGCGGTGTTGGACAGCAAGCGCACCCGGCCCGCCAGGCCGCCCGCGTAGTCGGCGATCTCGCCGTGCATGTGCTCTATCTGCTGCAACACCAGGCGCGCATGGTGGGCCACGGCCAGGCCGGCCTTGGTCGGCTTCACGCCAGCACGCAGGCGCTCCAGCAGCGGCACGCCCAGGGCGTCTTCCATGCCGCGTATGCGCGCGCTGGCCGAGGCCAGCGCCAGGTGCGAAAGCCGGCTGCCCGCCGTGATGCTGCCCGTGTCGATGACGTGCAGGAACAGCCGGAGGTCGACGAGGTCAAAGCGGATGTTGGCGTGCATGGTGTGGCGATCTGGGCTTTAGCCTTCGGAATCAACGAAGGCTGCCAGCGCATATTACCGCTTGAGTGCGGAGCATGCCGCTGCGCAGAATCGGCCCCATGAACTTGCACACCGTCACCAGCGCCGGACACGAAACCTTGTTGATGGCCATCGTCGCCGCCGTATTCCTGCTGGCTGGCCTGGTCAAGGGTGTGGTGGGGCTGGGCTTGCCGACGCTGTCCATGGGCTTGCTGGCCGGCGTGATGCCGCCCGCGCAGGCGGCGGTGATTTTGATACTGCCTTCGTTTTTAACGAATGCCTGGCAGATGTGGGATGGCGGCGCGCTGGGCCGGCTGCTCAGGCGCCTCTGGCCTTTGCAGCTTGGCGTGGCTGCCGGAACGCTGTGGGCGCCCGTGAGCCTTGTCACCCTCAATGCCACTATCGCCTCGGCGGGCCTGGGGGCCGCATTGATGGCCTATGCCGTGCTGGGGCTGGTGGCCGCCCCGATGGCGGTGCCCCGCCGTGGCGAGGCGTTTTCTTCCAGCGCCGCCGGGCTCATCACCGGCGCCATCACGGCGGCCACGGGGGTGTTTGTCTTTCCGGCCGTGCCTTACCTGCAGGCCCTGTCGCTGAAGAAAGATGAGCTGGTGCAAGCGCTGGGGCTGTCCTTCACCGTTTCCACCGTCGCGCTCTTTGCGCGCCTGGTGCTTGAAGGCTCATTCTCGGAGGCCGCGTTGCCCGGCGGCTGGAGCTGGCTGGTGGCTTTGCCGGCGGCATTGCTGGGAATGGCGGCGGGCCAGATGCTGCGCGGCCGGTTGAATGAGAAAAACTTCAAGCGGCTGTTTTTTGCGGGCCTGCTGGCCATAGGCCTGTATATGGTCATTGGCAGCGCCATACGCTGGCTTGCAGGCTAAGCACCGGATGGGCGCCGGGTGGGACAATACGGGGACACGGCCGCTGCTGCGCAACCCTGCGGCCCCCGTTGCCATCAATTACCCAGCCCATGCAAGACCCTCTCAAACCCGGCGCCGGGCCCAAGCCCACGGGCGCCGCCGTCCGTATCCCCAAAGCCGCCGCACCGGCGAAGGCGCCGGGCGCGCCCGCCGCGACTGTGCGCCTGAACAAGCGCATGGCCGAACTGGGCCTGTGCTCGCGCCGTGAGGCCGATGACTGGATCGCGCGCGGCTGGGTGCGCGTGAACGGCGCGCCGGCCGTGATGGGCCAGCCCGTCGCTGCGGACGCGCGCATCGAGGTCGACCGCCAGGCCGAGCAGCAGCAGCGCCTGCAGGTCACCATCCTGATCAACAAGCCGGTCGGCTATGTCAGCGGCCAGGCCGAAGACGGCCATGAGCCGGCCGTGGCGCTGGTGCAGCCGCAAAACCGCTGGCGCGAATGCAACAGCCGCATGCGCTGGGGCCACGAACAATTGCGCGGCCTGGCGCCGGCCGGGCGGCTGGACATCGACTCGATAGGCCTGCTGGTGCTGACGCAGGACGGGCGCGTGGCGCGGCAGCTGATCGGCGAGGATTCCGAGATTGAAAAAGAGTACCTGGTGCGCGTCAGCTATGGGCCGGAAACCACCAATGTGCAGGCCCTGTTCCCTGCCGAAAAACTGGCGCTGCTGAACCACGGCCTGAGCCTGGACGGCCAGGCGCTGCGGCCCGCGCAGGTCTCATGGCAAAACCCGGAACAGCTGCGTTTTGTGCTCAAAGAGGGCAAAAAACGCCAGATTCGGCGCATGTGCGAGCAGGTGGGGCTGTTTGTGACCGGCCTCAAGCGGGTGCGCATAGGCCGGGTCAACCTGGGGCACCTGCCGGTGGGGCAGTGGCGTTACCTGGCGCCGCACGAGCACTTCTAGCGCCGTTCAAAGCCCGCCGGCGGTGGACCGATGGGTACTGCTGTCCTACTTGGACCCGCGCCAACGGACGGCAGCATCGGGCGGGTGGGGGCCTAAAGTGGGTTTTATGGCACTGATTACCTACCTCGTCGAGGACAACGAGATCGTCCTGGAGAACCTGATCGAGGCGCTGCGGGAGATTGCCTCCGTCGAGGTCACGGGCCATGGAGCGACCCAGGCCGAGGCCAGCCAGTGGCTGGGCACGCACAACGGCGAGTGGCACCTGGCCATCGTCGACCTTTTCCTCAAGGAGGGCAACGGCCTGGGCGTGCTGGCGGGCTGCCGCAGGCGCGAGCCGTACCAGAAGGTCGTGGTGCTCACCAACTACGCCACGGCCGACATACGCCGGCGCGCCGCCGACCTGGGCGCCGACGCGGTGTTCGACAAATCAAGCCAGCTGGATGACCTGTTTGCCTACTGCAGCGAGCAGACGGCCTATGCGGCGCGGCCGGAAATCCAGCGGGCCCAGCGTGAAGCCCTGCTTCGCAGGCGCCTGGCGAGCGGCTCTGCTGTTTAGCTTGTTATTGGGCAGCGCGCAGCAACTCATGGCGTGACGCCAGTGGGCTGACGGCCTGTGCGCCGCGCGCCTTGCCGTCCGCGCCCGGCGTGAACTCCACGCGGTAAAACGGCGTGAAGCCCTCGGCCGCCAGCTCGCGAAAGCGCCCCTGCGGCGTGAAGCGCAGGCCCCAGCCGGGCGAGCTGCCCTCGGTCGGTGTCATCATGATGCGTGGCCGTCAGGTTTCGTCCACGTTCGCCCGAGACGATGCGCTGGCCGTTCAGCTCGCCGCGCCCCAGCTGCCGCCTGATCCACTGGCCCAGGTGCGCACTGGAGTTGATGGAGTCCGCCAGCCCACACCCTCGCTGTATCCGCAGCCCACAAGGGGAATGACCTGCAGCTTGCCTTCGTTGTGCCGGTGTGGGGGGCTTACTCACAGCGGACCTCCGGGCTGGCCTGCAGGGCCGAAGCCGGGCCGGTGTGCGTGGCGGTGCAGCGGCCCAGGCCGGCGGGCAGCTGCTTTGCGGCCTGCGCGGTGGTTTGCGCATAGCCGCAGGCCAGCCAGTAGCGTTCGCTGCCGCCGGCGAGGCTCCAGGTCGAAAGCAATTGCTTGCCGCTGCGGCTTTGCTTGTCGGGCACCAGGCTGGCCATCTCGCGCGGGTGGCCTGAGAACAGGCTGATGTTGTTGAAGGGGTGGGGCTGGTTGGTGCCTACGGCCTCCCAGCCTGCCGGCGCCTGGGCGCTTTCCGTGACGGCCAGCGTTGCCGGGCAAGTGAGCACGAGGGGAGCTGCCTGTATTGCCTGTGCGCCCAGGCTGGCGAATGCCAGGGCCATCCATGAAATCCGGTGCATGCGAAAAACCTCTTGTTGTCTTGTGGTGGTGTCCATAGCCGGAGGCGGGCTCCGTGCTGTGGGGCTGCGCCCTCACTCCGCGCGGCCCCCAGCCCGTATTTGAATGGATACGCCGCATTTTGGGTAGGCCTGCGGCAGGCTTGCCGTGTTTCAGTTGCAATGCGGGCGCCATGTTTCTGACATGGGCCGGGCATGGAGGGATTCAACAATTCATTCAAGACAGCCCACGGCACTTGCCGGCAAGCCGGACCCCACACAAACCAAACCTGGACAAAAACTGGAGGCCCTGATGAACTTGAATCTTGTGAAATCCCTTTCCTTCGTGGGTGTGCTGCTGGCCGGGGGCTTGCTGTCCGGCTGCGCGCAAATGGTGGCGCAGGCCCAGGCGCAGCAGCAAGCCATCGACGAGCGCGACTGCAACCCGGGTTCGCAGTGCTATCGTTCGCTCACGCCTGAGCAGAAGGTCCAGCTGGTGGCCATCAAGCAGGAAGCCGCGCAGCGCGAGAAGGACAGGCAGCTGCAGCGCGACGCCCTGCAGATGTTGCAGAACCGGCTCCAGAGAAAGTAAGCTCAGGCAGATAACCATGGATGGAGGGATTCCGGATGCGCACCTGCCGACCTGACGGAGGAGTTTTCACACGTTCGCTGACCCAGATGGCGGCGGCCTGCAGCCTGGCGCTCGCCGCCGGCGCGGCGCTGGCGCAGGCTGAGGCTCCGGCGCCCATCCCCGCGGCCGTGGCCGCGCAGATCGACGCGCTGGTCGCCGAATACGTGCCCGGCGTGCTGCCGGGCCTGCAGCTTGCGGTCGGCAAGGGCGGTGCCGTGATCTATGCGCGTGCTTATGGCATGGCCGATGTGCGCGCCGCCGTGCCCATGACACCCGCCACGCCGGTGAAGATAGGCTCGGTCACCAAGCAGCTCACGGCGGCCGCGCTGCTCAGGCTCCAGGAGCAGGGAAAGATCTCGTTGGCCGACCCGCTGTCGCGCTGGATTCCCGAGCTGCGCTACCAGCCCGATCCGGCGATCTACCAGGTCATGCAGATGGTGGCCGGCATTCCCGGCGCCGACAAAGACCCCGACGACCTGCTGCTGGGCAGCATGCCGGCCGTGCTGCAGGAGCCGCCCTTGAGCAATGCGAAGCTGTACGCCAACCTGCAGGCCAGCGGCCTGTTCGCGCCGCCGGGTACGGCCTACGACTATTCGAACGCCGGCTACATCGTGCTGGGCCGTGTGATCGAGCGCGCCAGCGGGCAGCCGCTGGAGGCGGCTTACACCCAGCTGCTATTCAAGCCTGCGGGCATGGCGGCCTCCTACCTGCTGGGCCCGCAGCCCAGGGCCGGCGCCGCCATCGGTTACTACCGCGTGAAGCCCGGCGATGCCTGGCGGGTGTGCCCCGACCTCAACTCGGGCTTTGACGCGACGGGCGGCGTGGTTTCCACCGCCTCCGACATGGTGCGCTGGAACGGCGCGCTCAAAAGCGGCGCCGTGCTCTCGGCGGCCAGCCTGGCGCGCATGCGCACACCGGCCGTGCTGGCCGACGGCAAGGCCGCACCCATAGGCATGGGGCTGGCAGCACTGGGCGGGCCGGGCAGCTATGGCGCGGCCGGGCAGACGGTCAGCTTTGCCTCGGTCAATGCGAGCTACGGCAGCGGTTATGACGTGGTGCTGCTGGCCAACGGCAGCAACACCATCGGCGACGCGGCCTACCCGCGCTTCGCTTTGGCCGCGCGCATCCACAACGCGCTCAATCCCGGCGCGCCCGAGCCCGTGCCGGCAACACCGCCCAACCCGGTCGCCATCGCGGCGGCTCCGCCGACGGAGTTGCTGGGGCTTTGCAAGTAGGTCAGCAGGCACGCCGCAATATTCGCTGGCGTACGCGAGGTACTGCCCCCACAATCGGGCATGCATACACCCCAGCAGCCCGGCGGCGCGCCAAGTTCTTTCCCGGGCGGGCTGTTGCCCACCTGGCTGCATGTTTCCGACATCCAGGGCCTGGCGCAGCTTGCCACGCAGGCCACGCTGGGCGTCACCGGCCTTGCCGAAAGCGTGCAGGGCAATGTCTACAAGGCGGTTGCCGCACCCTTCGGCCCGCTGGGCGCGAAATTCATCGACCGCATGCCGGGCGGCAGCGGCGTGCGGCCGCTGGGCATCACCGGCCTGGTGTACGGCGGCATCAAGGGCGTGACGCGGCTGGCCGGCGGCGCGGCCAACGCGTTGCTGTCGCGCGCGGCGCGGCCGAACCCGCATGAATCGACACCACCGCGCGAGGCCATGCTGTCGGCATTGAACGGCGTGCTCGGCGACCACCTGCAGGAGACGGCCAACCCGCTGGCGATTGTCATGCAGCTGCGCGTGGGAGGCCGGCCGCTGCTGCTGGAGCCGCAGGCCCTGAGCGAGCGACTGCCCGGCGCGACGGGCAAGCTGCTGGTGATGCTGCACGGCCTGTGCATGAACGACCTGCAATGGAACAGCGATGCGGCTGCCGGCGGCCACGGCGAACAGCTGGCGCGCGAGCTGGGCTGCACGCCGGTCTACCTGCACTACAACAGCGGCCTGCACATCTCGGCCAATGGCGAGCAGCTGGCCGGCCTGTTGCAGCAACTGGTCAAGGCCTGGCCGCAGCCAGTGCAGGAGATCACGCTGCTGGCGCACAGCATGGGCGGGCTGGTCGCGCGCAGCGCCTGCCACCAGGCGGCCGCGGCCGGCTACAGCTGGCTGGCCCAGCTCAAGGCATTGGTGTTCCTGGGAACGCCGCACCACGGCGCGCCGCTCGAGCGACTGGGCAGCTGGGTGGACGGCGTGCTGGGCGGCAACATCGTGACCAGACCCTTCGCCAGGATAGGCCAGGTGCGCAGCGCCGGCATCACCGACCTGCGCCACGGCAACCTGCTGCAGGCCGACTGGCATGACGCGGGACGCTTTGAGCGCGGCCCCGACGCGCGCCAGCCCGTGCCGCTGCCGGCCGGCGTGGCCTGCTACACCGTGGCGGCCACCACGCTGGCACCCGGCAAGGGGGCCATGGTTGCGGTGAAGGAGGCGCTGGCCCGCAAGATGGTCGGCGACGGCCTGGTGTCGCTGGAAAGCGCGCTGGGTGTGCATGCCGATCCGGGCCGCTGCCTGGCTTTTGCGCCAGAGAACCAGTGGATCGCGCAGGGCATGAACCACATGGAGTTGCTGAGGCGGGCTGAGGTGGCGCGGCAGGTGGGGCGTTGGCTGGGTGGCCAGGCTTCCTGACTCTGGACGCTAATGCTGCCCATTCGGGGCGGGCAGGACGCTAACGAGCGCTCACCACGAAATCGTGAGTTCGACGGGTTCCAGAGAATGCATGGGTTTGCCCGCCACCACGGCCAGACGGTTGCCGGCAGAGTCGGGCCGCGTGTTCATGCGTTGCGTCTGGCCGGATCTGCTGGCTGAGGCGCTGGCGATGGCTTGGACGTCGACGGTGGCCGGACAGCTGATGAGCCGGGCTTCTTTGGGCCCGTCGGCTCGGCCAAGATGAATAGTGCACCGGTGATCTGCCGTCACGGCCTCGCTGAAGGTATTCAGCAAGATGTTGACGCCAAACGATGCGGAGGCGCTCTGCGCATGGAGGGCGGGGCAGGCCAGCAAAGTTTGGGTGGCAAGCAGAGTACCCAAAGCCAGCCTGAAAATTCGCATGATGTGCACTCCTGAAACTATCAGTCGTTCACGTCATCCTAGTTAAATTGATAAATCATTGCAATAAATGAATTTATTGATTAATTTGATATTCGTGGTGTTTTGCACGAAATCATTCAAAATTCATTTTTCTGAGTTCGTCAGTTTCAAATCTCAGATTCGCCAGCCAAGGACAAATGACGATGGGCACGAACGAAAGCCCGGCGTGCTGATGTCGTGTGTAAAGCGGTCCCTGATCAAAATCCCACAGTGACCGTGTGCGCTTTGGTGCCGCTGCAACTGGCGCTGCCGCAAGTGCCCGACTGGCCAGCCGCGGCCGAGCCGTTGACGCTGAAGTTTTGTCCCGCGCCGGTGCCGGTGCCCGAGGGGGCACTCATCGACAGCGTGTAGTTCACGCCTACAAGTGGGGCCGTAGGTGCGTCTATCGATAGGGTGTAGGGCGTGTTGTAGGTGCAACTGAGCTGGAAGGATGAACTTCCTGTAGCTGGTGTGGCCGTGAAAGATGTGTAGTTGATGATCAACGGCGTGGGGGCTGAGCTGAAATAGCAGGAGTGCTGGATGCTGGCGCTCACGCCGAAGCTGGTTGCGGCCAGGATGGCACCGGTAGAGCTGCCACCGCTCGTGCTTTCGCGGACTGTCGCGGTAATGGCCAGGTCATCGTAGATACCGGCCGGTGCGGTTGCCTGCGGCGTGGGAATGCGGAAATAGTAAGGGAAGGAGAAGGCTTGCGCCGAGGCGCTGTTGGCCATCCGGTAAAACACGCCGCCGGAGGTGCCCGAGGTGCTGCTCACGCCGGTCGTTTCGGTCCAGGTGCCCGACCCGAAGCCAGCGTGGTAAATCTGATAGCTCAGGGTCTGCGTTCCGTTTTGGCGTGTCATCGCACGCCCGGCGGGAGGCTCTCCCTGGTTGAGACCGATGTAGATATAGGGGCGTGTGACGTCACCGGTTTCGCGGGTGCAACTGCCGCTGATGGTGCCGGTCACCTGTGTTGCAGTTCCGGAGACGTATAAGGTGGACAGTGGCACCGAGGTGGCGGTGACGCTGCAGATGACCGCATGCGCAGAACCGCCCGCCATGAGCACGGCCTGAAGGAGGAACTTCAACAGAAGGTGTTTCAACGGCGTACTCCAGAGCATTTCAGGGGGCCCACGCGCGCAATGTCGTCCTGGCTGGTGGCGGGCGGCAGGTCTACCGCAAAGGTACAGCTTGCGCCTTCCCATTTCAAGCGCAATTGGTTGGTGGGCTGCAATCCCGTGACAAAAGCCTCACCGCGGCGGGCCACGAAGAACTCCTGCTTGTCGCCGACGAGCTCGATCTCGGCCCCGGCGGGGGCCGGTTCGCCGTCGTCGAACACGATTTTGATCAACGCGCCCCGGCCGCTGCGGACCGGGAACTTGACAATCACGCCGGTGCGGTTGCCCGGCACCACCACCTGCTCGATGCTGTCGAGTTCGGCGCTGATGGGCAACTCGCTCGGGTCCAGCCGGATGCTGTTGGCCTGGTAGGGCAGCAGGCGCGGCACCAGCGCCTTGCCGTCCTTGTTGGTACGCGCGAGCACGCTGCCCTGGAAGCCCACACCGACATCGGCATAACCCGGCACCTCGACCAGCGCGAAGCTGTCCTGGATCTGGCGCGAAGCGAAAAACTGGCCGTCTATGGCCACCAAGCCGCCTTGCGCGCCCAGCCGAACGGTCTGTTGCGCCGACGAAGCGTTGATGTCTGCCGTGACCATGCCCTGGGTGCCCTGGTAATAGAGTCCGCCCTCTGCGTAGTTCTGTCCGGTGCGCCGGCCCGCCAGCGTGCGCCAGCTCATGCCGGTGACGTCGCTCATGCCCTGGTTGGCGCTGACGTAGCCGTCGGTCTGGCCGTTGCGGTGCGACGTGCTGGCCGATAGCGTGAATTGTTTTTCAAGCGGCACCAGCAGGCTCACGCCAACCGAGGTGGCGCTGGTCGTGCTACCGGCCTGGCCGCTGACGCGCACCACGTTGAAGGAAAGCGAACTGCGCTCACCGACCCGGATCGAATAGTTGGCGCTGTAGGTGTTGAGGGTGCCCTGGTCGTAGCTGCTGACCCGGGCAAAGCCCAGGCCCAATGCGCCCAGGGTTTCGGATGAATAGGTGTAGCTGCCCGATAGTTGGCGACGGTACGCCAGCGCATCCGCCTCCTGGCCTATCTGCCGGTATCCCCGCGAGGCGCCTTCGGCGCGCAGCGTAAAGCCATGGCGAAGGCTGGAATGCTCCAGGCCGGTCAGCCATTGGCGGCCCCGGCCGAAGGTGTCGTCGCGACTGACGGCTAGGGCGACTTGTCCCAACAGGTTGAAGGGCAGCGCCTGCACCAGCCCCACGCCCGCACCCCGTGTATTCCGCCCCAGCTCCCCCCGGGTCTCCAAGGTCAGGCTTTTGCTGATGCCGTAGCGCCAAAGGCCAGAGCCGAAGCTCTGGCCGTAGTCGGCGTTGTCGACGCCCAGGTTCCTGCGCACGGCGCCGGCTTCCACGCTCCAGTCACTCAGCCCTTCCTCAAGCATTTCTGCATGACTGAAGAAATCTTGCACCAAGACGGTCTCGCGCCCCAGCACGTCGCGCACCACGATGCGGGCCTGGCCGCTGCCGGTGAGCAGCGGGAAGTTGTCGATGGCGAAAGGCCCGGTCGGCACCTGTGAAGTTTGCCGTAGCGCATCGTTGATGTAGAGCTCAACCGTGCTGGGCGCGCTGGACAGACCGGTCACCACGGGCAGGGGCTGAGCGATGAAACCTGGCGTAAATCCGAAATTGCGGCTGAGCTGCACACCACCGAAATACACCGAGCGGCCCCAACTTCCGCTGCGGGTGCTGCTGTCGCCCAGCCGCAGCGTGAGGTTGTTGTCTGGCAGGTCGCGTGTGAAAGTGGTTTCCAGCCGCCGCACATTGCGGGGCGCAAGCGGATCGTGGCTGGTCAGGTTGCGCCCAGCGAAGGTACTGGTCAGCACGCCCCATTGATTGGATGCACCCAGCTCCAGCAAAGCGCCCAGATCATGGGTAGACCCCGCGTCGCGCTGCGCGGTTCGGGTGTAGCTAAGGTCGTAGTTCGCGAAAAAACCGAGAGCGGGCGTGCTGAGCGGCGGGCGCTCCGAGGCGGGCTGCGCAAGCCGAGTGGCGGCGAAGGCCTGTGGAAGGAATTTGAGGTCGACTGACTGGTTTGCGAAATTAAGTTGCGCGTCAAAGCCGGGGACGGCCGACAGCGGATACCACTGCTGGCCCTGGTGCTCGAAAGGCACGGCCGTGGGCCGCCGCTTGACCCGCCATTCTTCGAAGGCATCGGCCGGCGCATAGAGAGTGCCGCCGCGTTCCATCAAAACCCAGCTGCCCGCCTGCGCACCGTTGACGCTGACTTCCAGCGGCAGCATGCGTATCGCTGTCGGTGTGCTTTCAATGACACGAGCGGGTGCCGCAGGAGTGTTGGACGAACCCGGCGCTGGGGAGACGGCCGTTTTGGGCTGAGGCAGGGTGGGCGTTGCGGTTTGAGCTGCCGTCAGGGAGCTTGCGGCAAGCACTGCCCAAGCGCAGCCGGCCCGTGCCAGGGCATGGATCAGGGGGCGTAAGGAGAGGGCGGCGGTGTTGCGATCTCGCATGGCTCGTGGTCGGGCAGCAGCTGGCAAGCCACCTGAAGGTTCAGCTTCAGGGAAGCGTGACGTCGAACGTTTGAGATTTGCCGTCGTCAAAGCTCACGCTCAGCTGCGCTGCACCCGGCGCAATGGCTTGTTCTGTCTTGGCCCCCATGATCTGGCGGGCGCCAGGCAGGATGTACGTTCCGCCTTCAAACTTCGCGATCACTTGCGTGCCGCGCTTGACCAGGATTTCGCGAACCTGCGCATAGGCCGTGCCGTTGTTGGTGCAGCCGACGTTCAAGGTCTGCGCGGCGCCGCGCTCGGCTTGGCAGCTTACGTCGCGCTTGGCCGGCGGCGGCGTGATGAACACCGGCATGGACAGCGCCAGCGCGATGGGCACCTGGATGGTCTTGTCGCGCGACGCCACGGCTTCAGGCACCTCGCGCATGATCATGCGGTAAATCAATTGACGGCTGGCGTCGGCCGGTTTAAGCAGGGCCAGGCGGACGACCTGGCGCGCATTGGGCGCCAGCTTGATGATCGGCGGCGAGAGGATCAGGTCTTCAGTGGGCACTTGCTCGTCCGTACCGTCCGGCTTCTGGCTCCAGGCGTTCAGGTCCGCCTGCAGAACCACCTCGGTGTCGCCCTCATTCGTGACGGTCACGGCCACTGCCCGGTCGCGCGGTGTCATGTAGATGCGCACCGGCGTCACCGAAAAAACGCCTGCCTGCGCGGGCGCGGCCGGCAATACGCTGGCTGCTAACAAAATGATAGCGGCAGGGCCGCACCGAGCGCGGAGCGGGGCGAGGCCGCACATGCCAAAAGGGAGCTTCATGCCCGCAAGCTTACCAGCCGTGGCTGCACTTAAAAACTTACGAGCATCTCTAGCGGTCCGTTCAAGCCGGTGGCGTTGTAAATACGCAATGCGGTGACGGTACCCGTGCCAGCCCTGCTCAGTATCCCGGCGAAATTGCTCGTGCCGAGCGCGTAACGAAAAGCTCCGCCATGCGTGCCGAGAAAGGGTTTACCCGGTGAGGGGGTAATGCTGACAAATTGGCTCGAGCCGCAGACCACGCGCACCATGGCGTTGGTTTGCTCGTTCAGCGTTTCGTTGGTGCAAATGGCCGACCGTTCGGTCGCAGCGGGCAATCCGCCGGGTGCTGACGGCGGCACTACCACGTTGGGATTGTTCAGCGTGATGCTGACGTTGAAAAAGGAGGAACCCGTTCCGGCTACCGCCAAGCCCGCCCACAGGCTGGCCACAGCAGCCAGCCAGATACGGTGGGTCAGGGCTTTCATACGGTCACCGAGCAGGGTGATCAGTTGATCGTCGATCAGTAAACGACGTAGATCGTGCGGGTCTTGTTGGTAGCCGCCGTGTTGGTGCAGGCTGCGGTCAAGCAGGTACCTGCCTGGGCTGCCGCCATGGTGCCGGTCACGGTGTAAGCCTGGTCGACGCCGCTGCCGGTGCCGGTGGTTGCCGACAGACCCAGCGTGTAGGCGAGGTTGACTGCATCATCGGTCACTGCGTCGGTCGTGGCTGGCGTTGCCGTGTTGGTAAAGCCAATCTTGTAGGGCATCGTGTTGGTGCACTTCATGTTGAACGTGCCACCGGTAGCCGTCGATGCGGTGCCCTGAAACGAGGTGTAGGTGAAGGCGACTGGGGCAATGGCGCCGAACACACATTTGGACGTCAAGTTGATCGTGACGTTAACAGTAGCGGAGTCGTTGGCCGCTTGTGCAGGCGCAACAGAGAGGATGGCAGCAAAGCCGAGGGCGATTACTAAAATGAGCTTTTTCATGACTGTTCTCCGGTTGATTGATCGAATGAATGACGGGACAAATGTGAAGGTGAATGAACTGTAACTAGGTATTTCTAAAAAAAGTGGGTTTGTAACCGTAACAGAGCCTGCTAGTAGGAAATTTGTCACAGCAAACCCTTGAAAAGATTGGATTTATTTAAAAATGAATCCAAAAGATTTACTGGTAACAAAGGTAAATACGACCAGAAAGTGCGGCTTTTTTCTCACGAAAAGCGCACTTGTAACAAACTTGAAACAACTATGACCCAGACTATGCAAAAGCAAACCCTGTCCTTTCAAGCCGAAGTCGCCCAGTTGCTCAAACTGGTCACGCATTCGCTGTACTCGAACCCCGAAATCTTTCTGCGCGAGCTGATCTCCAATGCTTCGGATGCCTGCGACAAGCTGCGTTTCGAGGCGCTCAACGACGCTTCGCTCTATGAAAACGATTCCGAACTCAAGGTGCGCGTGAGTTTTGACAAGGCCGCAAACACCTTGACCATCACCGACAACGGCATAGGCCTGTCGCAGCAGGAAGCGATCGACAACCTGGGCACCATCGCCAAGAGCGGCACGCGCGATTTCATGGCCAAGCTCTCGGGCGACCAGAAGAACGATGCGCAGCTGATCGGCCAGTTCGGCGTGGGTTTTTATTCGGGTTTTATCGTGGCGGACAAGATCACGGTGGAAAGCCGCCGTGCGGGCCTGCCGGCGGGGCAGGGCGTGCGCTGGGTCAGCGACGGCACCGGTGAGTTTGAAGTCAGCGAAATCGAGCGTGCCGAGCGCGGCACCAGCATCATCCTGCACCTCAAGGAAGACTCGCTCGACTACCTCAACGCCTGGAAGCTCAAGGGCGTCATCAACAAATACTCGGACCACATCTCGCTGCCCATCCTGATGCAGAAAGAGGAGTGGAAGGACGGCGAAAACGACCAGCCCGGCGAGATGGTGACGACCGGCGAGTGGGAAACGGTCAACCAGGCGGCGGCCCTGTGGACGCGCGCCAAGAAGGACATCACCCAGGACCAGTACGACGAGTTCTACCGCCAGCTCAGCTACGACAGCGAGGCGCCGCTGGCCACCACGCACAACCGCGTGGAAGGCTCGACCGAATACACGCAGCTGCTGTTCATCCCGGCCAAGGCGCCCATGGACATGTTCAACCGCGACAAGGCCGCGGGCGTGAAGCTCTACGTCAAGCGCGTCTTCATCATGGACGATGCCCAGGCGCTGATGCCGACCTACCTGCGTTTCGTCAAGGGTGTGGTGGACTCGTCCGACCTGCCGCTCAATGTCTCGCGCGAGCTGCTGCAGGAAAGCCGTGCCGTCAAGGCTATTCGCGAAGGCTGCACCAAGCGCGTGCTGGGCATGATCGAAGACCTGGCCGCCAACGATGCCGAGAAGTTCAAGACCTTCTACGCCGAATTCGGCGCTGTGCTCAAGGAGGGCCTGGGCGAGGACTTCGCCAACCGCGAACGCCTGGCCAAGCTGCTGCGCTTTGCCTCATCGACCACCGACACGGTGAGCGTGGGTTTTGCCGACTACAAGGCGCGCATGAAGGAGGGCCAGGACGCGATTTACTACATCACGGCCGACACGCTGGCCGCCGCGAAGAACAGCCCGCAGCTCGAGATCTTCCGCAAGAAGGGCATTGAAGTGCTGCTGATGGCCGACCGCGTGGACGAGTGGGCGCTCAACTACCTGCGCGATTTCGACGGCACGCCGCTGCAGTCGGTGGCCAAGGGCGCGGTGGACCTGGGCAAGCTGCAGGACGAGGACGAGAAAAAAGCTGCCGAAGAAGCGCAGACCCAGTTCAAGCCCATCCTCGACAAGCTGAAGGAAGCCCTCAAGGACAAGGCCAAGGACGTGCGCGCCACCACGCGCCTGGTCGATTCGCCGGCCTGCCTGGTGGTGCAGGACGGCGATATGTCGACCCAGCTGGCCCGCATGCTCAAGCAGGCCGGCCAGTCCGTGCCCGAGGTCAAGCCCATCCTCGAGGTCAACGCCCAGCACCCGTTGGTGAAAAAGCTCGAAAGCGGCGAGCACTTCGACGACCTGGCGCACATCCTGTTCGACCAGGCCCTGCTGGCCGAAGGCGGCATGCCGAATGACCCGGCGGCCTATGTGCGGCGGGTGAATGCGTTGCTGGTGTAGAACCCGGCCGATCCCAAAAGCCCGCCACGTGCGGGCTTTTTTCTGCGCCTTCGTCTACACGACCAGCGGCGCTTCCTGCATGGCCTCGGTCTGCTCTTCGAGCATGTCGACCTGGCCTTTCCAGTAGTCACTGGAGCCGAACCAGGGGAAATTGATGGGAAAGATGGGGTCATGCCAGCGCTGCGCCAGCCAGGCGCTGTAATGCACCAGGCGCAGCGTGCGCAGCGGCTCTATCAGCGCCAGTTCGCGGCGGTCGAATTCGCGGAACTCCTCATAGCCGTCGACCAGCGCGCCCAGCTGCCGGGTGCATTGGGCGCGGTCGCCGGAGACCAACATCCATAAATCCTGCACAGCCGGGCCGCTGCGCGCGTCGTCGAGGTCGACAAAATGCGGCCCCGCCAGCGGCAGGCCTTCGGGCGTCCACAAGATATTGCCGGGGTGGCAATCGCCGTGCAGGCGCAGGTTTTGCACGTCGCCCACGCTCTCGAACACGTTTTGCGCGACCAGCATGGCTTCGTCAAAGGCCTTGCGCCAGCGCGACTCCATGTCCAGCGGGATGTAGCCGTGGGCGCCCTTCGTGCCGGGGCCGCCGCCCAGCAGGATGTCGCGCGGGGTAAAGCCGAAGGTCTGCAGGTTGAGCGCCGGGCGCTGGACAAAGGGCTTGGCGCTGCCCACGGTGTGGATGCGCGCGAGGAAGCGGCCAATCCATTCCAATACCTCGAGGCTGTCGAGTTCGGGCCGGCGCCCTCCGCGGCTGGGCGAGACGCTGAAGCTGAAGCCGCCGAAGTGGTGCAGCGTGGCGCCGTCCAGCCGCAGCGGGCCGACCACCGGAATCTCGGCGGCCATCAGCTCTGCCGCGAAGGCATGCTCTTCGGTGATCTGCGCGTCCGTCCAGCGGTCCGGCCGGTAGAACTTGGCGACGACCACGTCGCCCGCCAGGTCGGCTTCGCCCACGGGGCTTTCGAGGTGCACCTGGTAGACGCGGTTTTCGTAGCTGGACAGCGCCATCAGCCGGCCGTCGCCCAGCAGCCCCACGCTGGCCAGCGCGTCCAGCACGCGGTCAGGGGTCAGCGTCTCGTACGCATGTTGCGCGGCGCTGGCGGGGGCTTGGCTTTTGTCGGTCATGCACCGATTGTCGGCGCAGTTGCCGGGGCCAGCCAGCCGGTGCGTGTAAACGGCTGTTCTCGGAAGGGCTGATGTCAGGGCAGCAGGATATGGCCGCTGCGCGGATCGCCCTTGCCGCCAAGCACCTCGCGGTACACGTTTTCAAAGGATGCCTGGCCCGCATGCCGCTGGGGCGCAAGCCAGGGCGGCCGGGCGCCTGTCACTTGGCGGGTGAAGTCCTGCCAGGCCTGCGCCAGCTGGCGGGCAAAGCCTTCCGCGCCCCAGTCGGCGGCGCGTTTCTTGACCTGGGCCGGCGCGAAGAACAGCACCGGCTTCGGGCCCGGCAAATCGCGGCTACCGCCCTTGGCCGCGAGTTCATCGACATGGGTGCCGCCTATTGCGCAGTTGTAGCGCAGCTGGCCGAAGCGGCCGTGGATGCGCTGGCGCAGGCTGGCGCTGCCCGTGAAGTCGACGTAAATGCAGGGAGCGTCGGCGGCGATGCTGTCCAGCTGCTCATAGTCCAGCACACGGCTGTAGCAGCCCAGGCTTTCGCAAAATGCGGTGTTGCCCGGCGAGGTCAGTCCCACGACCTGCAGGCCGGGGCGTTTGGCGAGCTGGAAGGCCGCGCCGTAAGCCGTCTTGCTGGAGGCACTGGACAGCAGCAGGGTGGTGCCGCCGCCGAAGAAATCGTTGTCGGCCAGGAAATCGTCGATCAGGAAAGAGGTGATGAACAGCGGGCGCAGCAGCGACTGCACATCTTCGGTGGCCGCGTCGTAAAACGGGTCCGTGCTGCAGCGCAGGTACTGGTTGTAGACGACAGGCAGCGCCTGCCGGTGCGCGGCGCCGTCAAAAAAGCCTGTGGACGTCACGCGCGCGGGCTGCACCACCAGCGCATTGCCCATGGGGTAATAGCCGTAAAACTTCTCCCCCACGGCGACGCCTTCGCATTGCGACTCCAGCACCGTGGCGAAGCCCCAGACCGGGATGCAGCCCCAGCCTTCTTCACCGGTTGGGAAGAACTGCCAGTAATTCATGGCCTCGCCGAAGGCCGCGTAAGTGATGTTGTTGGCGGTGAGCGCGAAAGACTCAATGCCCAGCCGAACTTGGCCGGGCGCCAGCGCCGCAGGTGCGCCGGTGTGCCAGCGGGTTTCGGAAAGGGCGTCCTTGCGGACCTGGAAGGTGGTGGGAGTGGTAGGGGTGGCGGTGCTCATGCGCCAACCGTAAATGAAACGGCCCGCCGGTTCAACACCGGCGGGCCGCATTAGTGACACACCCCCGTCCAAGCTCACTGCGTGTAGCTTGTTCCCCCTCGAGGGGGCGGCGCCTGGGGCGGCGAAGCCGGACCCTCGGCCCCCACTGGCCTGGAAAGACCGACGCTCACACCACGCGATGCGAAGCGAGCCGATCAAAAGCCAGCATGAGCCGTGGAACCGGCTTTGCCGGGCCACAGGCGGGCGGCCCCCTCGGGGGGCAGCGACCCACACGAAGTGGGGGAGCGTGGGGGCTTTACTTCAGCGTGATCACAACATCAATATTGCCGCGCGTGGCGTTGGAGTAAGGGCAGACCTGGTGGGCTGCGTCCACCAGCGCCTGGGCGGCGGCGCGGTCCATGCCGGGCAGGGTCACGTCCAGGCGCACGGCGATGCCGTAGCCGTTGGGGATCTTGCCCAGGTCGACGCTGGAGTCGATTGACACGTCGGCGGGCACGTCGATCTTCTTCATGCCGCCCACGGCTTTCATGGCGCCGATAAAGCAGGCGGCGTAGCCGGCGGCGAACAGCTGCTCGGGGTTGGTGCCGGTGCCCGAAGTGCCGGGCGAGCTCAGGGTGACGTCCAGGCGGCCGTCGTCGGTCCTGGATTTGCCGTCACGGCCGCCGGTGGTGTGGGCGTGGGCGGTATACAGAACTTTTTCGAGCTTGGTCATGGTGGCTTCCTTTGGAAAAAATACCCCGTTCGGGGCGGGTTAAAAATCGGTGAGAGGGTGAATCAGATCAGCCTGGGTCAAGCGGTAAGCCGCTTGCGGAAAGACTGCACTTGCTGCGTCAGCGACACAAGTTCGGGAATCGAGCACTGTGTGGCGCTCAGGATGCAGCCCGGAATCTTGGCGGCCTTGGCTTTGAGCTTGCGGCCAGCGGCCGTCAGCGTGATGTGCACACGGCGCTCGTCCTGCACGGCACGGATGCGCGAGACCAGCCCGGCGGTTTCCATGCGCTTGAGCAGCGGCGTCAGCGTGCCCGAATCGAGGTAGAGCCGCTCGCCGAGCTCGGACACCGTGAGGCCGTCCTGCTCCCACAGCACCAGCATCGCGAGGTATTGCGGGTAGGTCAGGCCCAGCTCTTCGAGCAGGGGCTTGTAGAGCTTGGTCATGGCCAGCGAGGTGGAATACAGGGCGAAACACAGCTGGTTGTCCAGCTGCAACATGGCGTCTGCGGAATCGGTCTTGTTTGGCATGGGATAAATTATAGCTCGCAATTAAATTGCGCACAAGTTAATTTATTCAAAGGTGTTTTCCGGGATGGCTGAAGGAGGGTATTCCTGCCGCCGGGCGCCTGGGCAAGGGCGCCCCACTAAACTGGAGGCATGCAAACCACTAGCCCCGCGCGCGCCGCAAAACCCTCCAAAGGCCCCGCCAAGCCCGCGCCCGCCGCGCAAGTGATTGAAGAGCTGCGCCCTGGGCAGTCCATCGAGCTGCTCAAGGAGCTGCACATCCTCACGCGTGAGGGCAAGCTCAACCAGGACACCCGGCGCAAGCTCAAGCAGGTCTACCACCTCTACCAGTTCATAGAGCCTCTGCTCAAGGACGTTGCGGCGCAAAAAGCCGGCTTCACGCTGGCCGACCACGGCGCCGGCAAGTCCTACCTGGGCTTCATCCTCTACGACCTGTTCTTCAATGTGGCGCACGCCGGTGAACCCATGGACGGCCGTGTCTACGGCATAGAAACCCGCACTGAACTGGTCGAAAAATCCCGCGCCCTGGCCGCGCGCCTGGGCTTTGCGCGCATGTCTTTCCTGAACCTCACGGTGCAGGAGGCCACGGCTTCGGCTGAACTGCCGCCCACCATCGACATCGTGACGGCGCTGCATGCCTGCGATACCGCCACCGACGACGCGATTGCCTTCGGCCTGGCCAGGCAGGCGCGCCACATGGTGCTGGTGCCCTGCTGCCAGGCCGAGGTGGCCGGCGTGCTCAAGAAAAGCCGTGCACTCTCCTTGGCCAAGACCCCGCTGGCCGAACTCTGGCGCCACCCGCTGCATACGCGCGAGTTCGGCAGCCAGATCACCAATGTGCTGCGCTGCCTGCAACTGGAGGCCAATGGCTACCAGGTCACGGTGACCGAGCTGGTGGGCTGGGAGCATTCGATGAAGAACGAGCTGATCCTCGCAAGCCGGCCCGCCCAGCCGCAGGCCGGCAAGACCCGCGCGGCGCAGGCGCGTCTGCGTGAGGTGCTGGATGAACTGGGCTTGGGCGAGTTGACGGCGCGTTTCGCGGTGCAGGCCGTTCCGGCCTAAGCCAGTCCCCTGCGTTCCGCCGCCAGCTCGCGGATGTCCGCGATCAGCGCCTGCTGCGCGGGCGTGGGCGCCATGTCGGCGCGCAAGGTCAGGCCCACCAGTTCCTCCGTGCCCGCCATGCCGACGGGCAGCTGCTGCAGCGCGCCGCTGTCCAGGTCGGGCCGCACCGCGCCCAGTGGCGAGACCCAGACCGCATCGCTTTGCAGCGTGTAGCCGCGCGCGATCGACACCGACAGCGTTTCAATCGTGCGTGCCGGCAGCGCCATGCCGCGCGTGAGGAAAAAACCGTCCGCCGTGTGGCGGATCGCCGTGCCCTGGGTGGGCAGGATCACCGTGAAGCCCTGCAGCCCCGCCAGCACGTCGGCTTTGGCGTCACCTTGCGCGAGCAGCGGATGGCCCGGTCGCACGGCCAGCGCCAGCGGGTCGGCGTAGAGGTGCTCAAAGCTCAGGCCCAGCATATGGGCCGGCTCGGCGAAGCGGCCAATCACCAGGTCCAGCTCGCGCTGCCGCAGCCGCGCCAGCAGTTCGGGGTTGGCGCCCGTGTGGATGCGCAGGCTGGCGTGCGCATCGGCCTTGCCGGCGTCCTGCCGCAGCAGCAGTTGCGGCATCAGCCAGGGCGCCACCGTGGGCAGCACGCCGATCGTGACCACCGCATGGCCTTGGCGCCGGGTCTGCGCCACGCTGGCCACCGCCTCACGCAGCGCGCTCACGCTGGCGCCGGCATGGCGCAAAAAAGCCTCGCCCTCGCGCGTGGGCACGGCGCCCCGGCGCCCGCGCTCGAACAGGCGCACGGCCAGCAGGTCTTCCAGTTCCTTGAGGGTCTTGGAGACGGCCGGCTGGGTGACGGCCAGCACATCGGCCGCTTTTTGCAGGCTGCCGTGCTGCGCCACCGCCAGGAAGCACTGCAGATGCCGGTATTTGATGCGTTCGTCGACCATGGGCTGATTTAACCACTATCGCCGGAAGTCGGCTGATTTGGTTATGGATGTTGCCGTGAAAAGTCAATATACATAACCATTTCAGACGATTAAAGTCGTTCTAGCGCCGGAAATTCTTCAAAAACCCCTCCGGCAGCCCATCTGATCCACGGAGACACCATGAAACCCGACCTGAACAACAGCTTCCTTGCCCCGCGCGACTGGACCAGCCACTCGCCCCATATCTATCCCGGCTACAAGTCCACCCTGCTGCGCGGCCCCAAGCAGCCGCTGGTGCCGATCAAGCAGGCATTGGCCCAGCTCGATGCGCCGGTCTATGGTGTTGAGCAATTCGGCCCGCTGGACAACGACCTGACGAAAAACGCCGTCAAGAACGGTGACCCGCTGGGCGAACGCATCATCGTCACCGGCCGCGTGATGGATGAAGACGGCCGGCCCGTGCGCAACACCCTGGTGGAAGTCTGGCAGGCCAATGCGGCCGGCCGCTATGTGCACAAGGTCGACCAGCACGACGCGCCGCTGGACCCGAATTTCTTGGGCGCGGGGCGCTGCATGACCGACAACGAAGGCCGCTACAGCTTCAAGACCATCAAGCCCGGCGCCTACCCCTGGGGCAACCACCCCAATGCCTGGCGGCCGCAGCACATTCATTTTTCGCTGTTCGGCGACTACTTCGCGAGCCGCTTGGTCACGCAGATGTATTTCCCGGGCGATCCGCTGCTCAGCTACGACCCCATGTACATGGGCGCGCCCGACAGCGTGCGCGAGCTGATGGTCTCCAAATTCAGCCTGGACGTGACCCAGCCCGACTACGCGCTCGGTTATGTGTTCGACATCGTGCTGCGCGGCCCCAAGGCCACGCGTTTTGAATAAGCGGCGTAAGGACCACACCATGAGCCAGCTCAAACAAACCCCTTCCCAGACCGTCGGCCCCTTTTTCGCCTACGGCCTCACGCCCACGCAATACGGTTACGACCTCAAAAGCCTCTTCACCCCCGTGCTCGCGCAGCCGAATGCGCAGGGCGAACACATACGCATCACCGGCCAGGTCTTTGACGGGGCAGGCAACGCCATCATGGACGCCATGGTCGAGATCGCCCAGCCCGACGGCAGCGGCCAGCCAATCACCTCGGTGGCGGACGCTGAAGCGCGCGGCTTCACCGGATTCGGCCGCTGCGGCACCGGCACCCTGCCGCAAAGCCACTACGAGTTTTTCACCGTCAAGCCCGGCGTGGCCGCTGCCGGGCAGGCCCCTTTCATCAACGTCTGCGTGACCATGCGCGGCCTGCTGGTGCATACCTTTACCCGCATCTACTTTGAGGACGAGGCGGAGGCGAATGGCAAGGACGCGGTGCTGGCCAGCGCGCCAGCCGCGCGGCGCGCCACCCTGGTGGCTAAACGTGAACAGACGGCGGCCGGGCCGCAGTACCGCTTTGACATCCATATGCAGGGCGATAAGGAAACGGTGTTTTTCGACCTGTGAGCGCGTGAGGGCTTGCAAGGCCCTCACGTGACGGGCTTGCTGGGGAGGGCTATAAAAGCGGTTTACCCACGGGAGCCCGCATGAGCATAGAACTCGACCATTCCATTGTTTCGGCCCGCGATAAAGTGGCCGCGGCCCGGCAACTGGCGGAGCTGCTGGGCGTGCCCTGGTCGCCCACGGCACTGGGGCCGTTCTCGGCCGTCTATGTCAATGAAGGCCTCACGCTGGACTTTATTGATACCGACGAGGACTTCCCCGTCCAGCACTTCTGCTTCCGCGTCAGCTCGCAGGACTTCGACGCCATCCTGGCCCGCATCCAGGCGGCTGGCATTCCCTATCGCAGTACGGTGCGCGGGCCTGTGGACCGGCGGGTCAGCACAGAGTTCGGCGGCAAGGGTGTTTACTGGAACGAGCCCGAGGGGCATCAGTGGGAGATGCTGACGGTCAGCTACGCGCGGCAGCCGGGGTGAGCCTGTCACGCTGTGTTGCTTGATGTCTTGCCCCTTCTCCCTCTGGGAGAAGGCAGGGATGAGGGCTGGCGGCGCTGGAGTTTTGCTCCGCGTGCTTGAGGCCGCCGGCCCTCACCCTAACCCTCTCCCAGGGGGAGAGGGAACAAGAAAAGAGAAAGGCAGTGGTTCAATCCTCGCCATAGTCATGGTCTGGATGGTTCACCGTTCCCAGTTTCCAGTACCCACGTCCCACAATGCGGCTGCGTTCCACACCCAGCTCTTCAATCAGCAATTGGCGAATGCGTCGCATCGCAGCGGCTTCGCAGGCCAGGTAGATGCGGGCATCCGCGCTGGGCGCACCGGCCTGGCGCAAGGCGGTTTCGAGCGCCCGGCCGGCCTTGCTGTTGTCGGCGCCGCGCGCCACCCAGCGGGCGTTGACTCTCGCGGCGCTTTGTAGCGGGCGTTCTTCGGCGGCATTGACGACTTCGACCAGCACCTGCGCCTGCGCGCCCGCAGGCAGCTTCGCCAGGATGGTTTCAAAGGCGGGCAGGGCGCTGTCGTCGCCGATCAGCAGGTGCACGGGCGCATCCAGCGCGAGCTTGTAGCCGGGGCCGGGCCCCATCAGGAACAGCGCCTGGCCCACCTGCGCCTGCGCAGCCCAGGTGGACGCGGGGCCGTCGCCGTGCAGCACAAAGTCAACGTCGACTTCATGTGCATCCGCGCGCACGGCCAGCGGCGTGTAGGTGCGCATGGACTTCGGCCTCGGGCCGTCGGGCAAGGGGCGCTCCGGTTCCGTCTGGCCGGGCTCGGGAAAGATCAGCTTCATGTAGCTCGCCGGGTCGTTCACCTCAAAACCTTCGAGTTCCGCACCCTGCAAAGTGATGCGGCGCATCAGCGGGCTCAAGGTCTGCACGCGGGTGACCTGTACGCGGCGCGGCGGCCGGCGTTTGCGTGGCGCGGCCTCGGGTGTTGCGGGTGGAGGTGAGGTGGAGGGTGAAACGGGGGCAGTGGACATGGTGACTTTCAAAAAGAGGGCAGCGCCCGGTGTGCATCTTTGCGTTGGGCAGATCTCAATTGAGAATAGTTATCATCTTCTGCAATGACCGGCGCTGGCCAAGGGCAATGTCCTACCGGGGCGCGCGAAGCGGGTGCAGTAAAGTAAGCCCAAGTGTCGCCCAGGTTCCCGCCCCTGCGGCCGCCGCTTCACCCGTCAGCCTTTCCCCTTATCCCCCACTTCATCTTCAGCACCAAAATAAATATGACAACTTTCGGAACCCCTTTGTCCCCTCACGCTACCAAAGTCATGCTGCTCGGCTCCGGCGAGCTTGGCAAGGAGGTGCTGATCGCGCTGCAGCGCCTGGGTGTGGAGACGATTGCCACCGACCGTTACGAGAACGCGCCGGGCCAGCAGGTGGCCCACCATGCGCGCACCATCACCATGAGCGACCCGGCCCAGCTCAAGGCGCTGATCGAAAAAGAAAAGCCCGACCTGGTCGTGCCCGAGATCGAGGCGATCGCCACGCCCATGCTCGAAGAGCTCGAAGCCGCTGGCACGGTGCGCGTGATTCCCACGGCCCGGGCCGCACGCTTGACCATGGACCGCGAGGGCATACGCCGCCTGGCTGCCGAAACCCTGGGCCTGCCGACCAGCCCCTATGTGTTCTGCGACTCGCTGCAAGAGCTGCAGGCGGCCATCGATTCCACCACCGGCTACCCCTGCATCGTCAAGCCGGTGATGAGCTCTTCCGGGAAAGGCCAGAGCAAGATCTCCGGCCCCGACGATGTGAAGAAAGCCTGGGACTACGCCATGGCCGGCGGCCGCGTAAGCCACGGCCGCGTGATCGTCGAAGGCTTTATCGACTTCGACTACGAGATCACCCAGCTCACCGTGCGCGCTGTGGGCGCCGACGGCAAGATTGAAACCCATTTCTGCGAACCCATAGGCCATGTGCAGGTCAACGGCGACTATGTGGAAAGCTGGCAGCCGCATCCCATGCGCCCGGCCGCGCTGCAAAAAAGCCGCGACATCTGCAAGGCCGTGACCGACAACCTGGGCGGCCAGGGCCTGTTCGGCGTCGAGTTGTTCGTCAAGGGCGATGATGTCTGGTTCAGCGAAGTCAGCCCGCGCCCACACGACACCGGCATGGTCACCCTGTGCACGCAGTGGCAGAACGAATTCGAGCTGCACGCGCGCGCCATCCTGGGCCTGCCGGTCAACACCGCGCTCAAGAGCCCGGGCGCCAGTGCCGTGATCTACGGCGGTGTCGACGCCGAGGGCATTGTGTTTGACGGCGTGGCCGAGGCGCTGCGCGTGCCCAATTCCGACATCCGCCTCTTCGGCAAGCCCGAGAGTTTTGTGAAACGCCGCATGGGCGTGGCCCTGGCCTTTGACGCCGACGTGGAAACCGCGCGCATCAACGCCAAGACGGCGGCCGCCCTGGTCCGCCCGCGCAAGGCCGGCTGACATCAGAGACAAGAGGGTGCTGAAGCCATGCCTGGAGCTGTTCCCCGATGAATGTAGGTGACCTGCACCTCATGGAGGACGCCACCTGGCGCGTGTTGTTCTCGGCCGTCGTGGCCGTGGTGCTGGCCCTGGTGGTGCACGGTGTGGGCGCGGCGGTAATCCGGCGTGTCACGCGCAACCTGCCCATCTCCAGCGCGGTGGCGCGCCGCTGCTGGCGGCCCTCGCGCTTCGCGCTGCCCCTGATCGCTCTGCAGGCCGTCTGGCAGGCCGCGCCCGATGCGCTGCCGCTGATCTCGCAGGTTCGCCACGGCAATGCCTTGCTGCTGCTGGCCACGCTGACCTGGCTGGGCCTGCGCGCCGTGGACGGCGTGGCGCAGGGCGTGATTGGCAAGCATCCCGTCGACGTGGAGGACAACCTCAATGCGCGGCGCATCACCACACAGACGCGGCTGCTCGCGCGCACCGCGGGCTTCATGGTGCTGATCGCGGGCCTGTCGATGATGCTGATGACCTTCCCGGGCGCGCGCCAGCTGGGCGCCAGCCTGCTGGCCTCGGCCGGCGTGGTCGGCATCGTGGCCGGCATCGCGGCGCGGCCGGTGTTCAGCAACCTGATCGCCGGCCTGCAGCTCGCGCTGGCCCAGCCCCTGCGCATCGACGACGTGCTCATCGTGCAGGGCGAATGGGGCCGCGTCGAGGAGATCACCGGCACCTATGTGGTGCTCAAGATCTGGGACGAGCGGCGCATGGTCATCCCGCTGCAGTGGTTCATCGAAAACCCCTTCCAGAACTGGACGCGCAACAGCGCGCAGATCATAGGCACGGTGTTCTTGTGGGTGGACTACCGCATGCCGTTGGAGCCCCTGCGCCAGGCCGCGCGCAGCGCCTGCGAAGGGGCGCCCGAATGGGACAAGCGCCTGTGCCTGCTGCAGGTGGTGGAGGCCGGTGAGCGCAGCATGCAGCTGCGCCTGCTGGTCACCTCAGCCAATTCAGGCCTTAACTGGGATTTGCGCTGCAAGGTGCGCGAGGCGTTAGTGGATTTCATGCAGCGCGAATACCCGCAGTTCCTGCCGACCATGCGGGCAGAGATCACTCATAGCGGCAATGGCAACGAAAGCGGCAATGCCAATGTCAATGCCAATGCCAATGGTCCCCAGGAAGAGAAAGCCTCAGGCGGCCCATCCGCGAAGACCTGATACCCCGGGCCTGCTCAGGCCGCGGCATCGAGGCAGCCGGCAAACACCGCGCTGCTCACCAACTCAAACTCCTTGGCTTCCGGCAACTGGTAATGCCACCACTCCATGGGATGGTGCACAAAGCCTGCTTCCAGCATGATGGTCAGCAGCTTCATGCGGTTAAGCTGCACGGCGGCCGGCAGGTCGGCGTAAAAGTGGTGCGATGCGCGCGTCATGGTGTCCACAGACGTGCCCATGTCCAGCTCTTGGCCCTGGGCATCCAGCAGGGTCAGGTCCACCGCCACGCCGCGTGTGTGGTTGGAGCCCTTGGCCGGGTCAGCCACATAACCGGGCACTGGCAGCACCGCCCAGAGTGCTTCCTGCGCCTCATGCGGGCGGAAGGCATCAAAAATCTTGAGCCTGAAACCGAAGGCGCGCGCCCCGGTGACCGCGCGCCGCAAACAGGCCTCGGCCTCGGGGTGCAGAAAGCAGAGCTTGTGGCCGTAGATCACCTGGCCCGTGAAGTTGTCGGGCCGCGCGTACATCATGTCGATGACGACATCGTGCGTGGCCTCCCTGATCTGGACGAGGGGCGCTGGGTTCATGTCGGCCGGCTTACTGGAAAGCCACTTCCGAGAAGCTGCGCAGCTTGCGGCTGTGCAGCTGCGTGATGCCTTCGGCGCGCAGCAGTTCGATGGCGCGTATGCCGATGCGCAGGTGCTGGTCGACGCGCTCACGGTAGAAGTGGTTGGCCATGCCGGGCAGCTTGATCTCGCCGTGCAGCGGCTTGTCGCTCACGCACAGCAGGGTGCCATAGGGCACGCGAAATCGAAAGCCGTTGGCGGCGATGGTCGCGCTTTCCATGTCCAGCGCCACCGCGCGGCTCTGGCTGAAGCGGCGCTGCGGCTGGTTGCCGGGCAGCAGTTCCCAATTGCGATTGTCGGTGGAGGCCACGGTGCCGGTGCGCATGATGCGCTTGAGGTCGGGGCCGACCGCGTGCGTCACGTCGGCCACGGCTTTTTCCAGCGCGACCTGGATTTCCGCCAGCGCCGGGATGGGCACCCACAGCGGCAGTTCCTCGTCCAGCACGTGGTCTTCGCGCACATAGCCGTGGGCCAGCACATAGTCGCCCAGCTGCTGGCTGTTGCGCAGGCCCGCGCAGTGGCCCAGCATGACCCAGGCGTGGGGACGCAGCACCGCGATATGGTCGGTGATGTTCTTGGCGTTGGCCGGGCCCACGCCGATGTTGACCATGGTGATGCCGCTGTGGTCGGCGCGCAGCAAGTGGTAGCCCGGCATTTGCGGCAGGCGCGGCGGCGGCACGCCGAGCTCGTCGCCCTCGGCGGCGGGCAGGCCGGTGCGGCGAGTCACCACGTTGCCTGGCTCGATGAAGGCGATGTACTCGCTGTTGGGGTCGGCCATGGCCTCATGGCCCAGGCGCACGAACTCGTCGATATAGAACTGGTAGTTGGTGAACAGCACGAAGTTCTGGAACCAGTGCGGCGAGGTGCCGGTGTAGTGGCGCAGGCGCTGCAGCGAATAGTCGACGCGCGCCGCCGTGAACAGCGCCAGCGGTTGCGGCTCACCGGGCAGCGGCTCGTAGGTGCCGTTGGCGATGCCGTCATCCATGGCGCCCAGGTCGGGCAGGTCGAACACGTCGCGCATCAGCATGCGGCGCGCCGCCGTCATGCTGCCTTCGATGTGGTCGTTCTCGGCGAACGAGAAATGGATGGGAATCGGCTGCGCGCTGGTGCCGACCTCAAGCTCCACATCGTGGTTCTGCATCAGCAGGCGGAATTGCTCCAGGTAGTAGTTGCCAAACAGGTCGGGCCGCGTCAGCGTGGTTTCAAAGCGGCCGGGGCCGGCCACAAAGCCGAAGCTCAGCTGCGCGATGTCCGGCGTTTCCAGGATGGCGCGTGCCACCGTGTCGGTGTGGATGCGCACAAAGGGGTAGCAGGCGCGCACGTGGCCGGGCAGGGTCTCGCCGGCCACATAGCGCTGCATGGCGTCGCGCAGGTGGGCGATCTGCTGGTCGTAGATCGCGCGGACCTGGGCCAGCGCGGCGGCCGGGTCGCTGTAACGGGTGGGGGCGATGAAGGGAGGAAGATAGGGCATGCCACCATTGTGCGGCAACTCCGCGCAGGCTGTTCTTCACGCGCAGACCCTAGAATGCATCGATGAACCCTTCCAGGCCCATTGGGCAACTCTTTGGGCTGTTGCGCCCGATGCTGGGCACGCTGCTTGGTGCGCTGTGCCTTCAAGCCGCTTATGCCCAGGCTCCCGCCTCCGCAGCGGCGCCGGCACAGATCTCCCGGGACGCCCAGCGCGCCTACGAAACCACGCGCGACAAGCTGGTGCAGATACGCACCCTGCTGCGCAATTCCAACACCCAGGCCAGCGTGGGTTCCGGCTTTTTTGTCTCGGCCAATGGGCTCATCATCACCAACTTCCATGTGGCCAGCCAGCTCGCGCTGGAGCCCGAGCGCTATCGCGGCGTCTATGTGCCTGTGGACGGCAAGGAGGCCGAAGTCGAGCTGCTGGCCTTCGACGTGCGCAACGACCTGGCCCTGTTGCGAGTGAAGACGCCTGCCACGGACATGCCGCGGCTGTCCTTTCGCGGAGCCGACCGCCCGCTGGCGCGCGGCGAGCGCATCTATTCGCTGGGCAATCCGCTGGACATCGGCTTTGCCGTCACCGAGGGCACCTACAACGGCCTGGTGCAGCGCAGCTTTTACCCGCGCATCTTTTTCGGCGGCGCGCTCAACCCAGGCATGAGCGGCGGCCCGGCGCTCGACGATGCGGGCCAGGTGGTCGGCGTCAATGTCTCCAAGCGGCTGGACGGCGACCTGCTGAGCTTTCTGATTCCCGCGCAATTTGCCCAGGCCCTGCTGGCCAAGGCCGCCTCGGCCCAGCCCATCACCAAACCCGCGCATGCCGAAGTCGCGCGGCAGCTCGGTGAACACCAGGCCCTGCTGACGCAGCGCTTCACCGCCACGCCGCTGACCGCGCAAAAACACGGCGGCTACAGCGTGCCGGTGCCCGACGATGCGCTGGCCCGCTGCTGGGGCCGCGGGCGAGAGCCCGACTTCAAGGCCTTCGACCTGGAGCGCACCGACTGCCAGATCGACAGCCATGTGTACGCCGGCGACTTCAACACCGGCTACATACGCCTGCGCTACGAGGCCTACAACGCGCCCAAGCTGGGGCCGCTGCGCTTTTCCGCGATGTACTCGCAAAGTTTTGCCAATGAATACTTCGCCACGCGCGGCTCGCGCAAGGCCACGCCCGCCGAGTGCTCGGAGCGTTACGTCGAAACCGGCGGCATGCCCATGCGCGCCGTGGTCTGCATGAGCGCCTACCGCAAGCTGCCCGGCCTTTATGACGTCTCGGTGCTGACCATGTCGGTCAACCAGTCCACGCGCGGCGTGCAGGGCCGCATGGATGCGCAGGGCGTGAGCTTTGACAACGGCCTCAAGCTGGTTGCGCACTACCTGGACGGTTTCAAATGGGAGGAGGGCAAATGAGCACCACTCCCATCCTGGGCCTGCTGCAGGCCACCGACCGCAATGGCGCCCTGGTGGGCCGGCTTGAAGTGCGGCACTGGCCCGTCACCGTGGGGCGCGCGCTCACGGCCGACCTGGTGCTGGACGACAGCCATGTGGCCGGCGAACACCTGCGCATCAGCCGCACGCCCGAGGGCGGCGTCAGCGTGCAGGTGCTGGACAGCGTCAATGGCGTGACCCTGGGCCGCGCGCGGCATGGCCGCGATGCGCAATTCAACTGGCCGGCCGGCGAGGCCCTGGCCCTGGGCCGGCTCAAGCTGGGCCTGCGCCTGGCCGAGGCGCCGGTCGCGGCCGAAGAACCGTTGCCGCATTTCCCCTGGCGCACCACCGGCTGGACGCTGCTGGCCCTGGCCGGCATGCTGGCCCTGGTGCTGGGCCAGTCCTGGCTCACGCTGACCGAGCCTTCGCAGTTTGCGCGGCAACTGCCCGCCATGCTGGGCGGGGTGATCCTGGTCTTCACCCTCTGGGCCGGGTTGTGGGCCCTGGCCACCAAGCTTTTCACCGGCCATTTGCAGTTCTGGCGCCATGTGCGCATCGCCTGCTTCAGCTCGCTCGCAGTGCAGGCGGTGTCCACCCTGGCCGGCCTGCTGGCCTTTATGTTTTCGCTTGAAAGCCTGGCGCGCTTTGAAGGGCTGATCCTGTTGCTCGGCGTTGCGGCCGGCGTCTATGTGCACCTCACGGTCATCGTGCCGCACCGCCGCCGCGGCCTGGCCGGGCTGGTGGCCGGCATCGCCATACTCGGCACCGTGGCCTTGCTGGGCACCAACTGGCTGCAGAACAAGCGACTGTCGAACAAGCTGTATCTGTCCACGCTGTATCCGCCGGCGTTACGTGTGGCGCCCGCGGTGCCTGTGCCGCAGTTTCTGGAAGAGGCGGGGTCCATCCGCCAGCGTTTGGACGAGCGCTTGAAGGATCGTGAACCGGATGCCGATACGCCGGAAGATCCGGACGCGGACTGAACACCTTTCGCCTCGTCCGGCTCATGGTCTCCTCCCCGTTCGGGCTGAGGTATCGAAGCCCTGGTGCTGCGCTGGCCCTTCGATACCTCAGGACGAACGGAGCGGGGAGTGACTCAGAGAATTTAGCGCTACCCGGTCAGGTTTTCACCGGTTCCCGCATCGTCACAAACTCTTCAGCCACCGTCGGGTGTATCCCGATGGTGCTGTCAAACACCGCCTTGGTCGCACCCGCCTTCATGGCCACGGCAAAGCCCTGCACGATTTCGCCGGCGTCCGGGCCCACCATGTGCAGGCCCACCACGCGGTCGGTGGCGTCTTCGACCAGCAGCTTCATGAGCGTGCGTTCGGTGCTGCCGCTCAAGGTGTGCTTGAGCGCCTTGAAATCGGCGCGGAACACCGTGACCTTGCCGAATTTCGCGCGCGCGTCGGCCTCTGAATAACCGACCGTGCCGATGTTGGGGTGGGTGAACACGGCGGTCGGCACAAACTCATAGCTCATGCTGCGCGGCTTCTTGCCGGCGGCCGGGCCGAAGAGCTGGTCCACCACCACCATGGCCTCGCCCAGCGCCACCGGTGTGAGCTGCATGCGCGCCGTCACGTCGCCCAGCGCGTAGATGGAGGCCACCGAGGTCTGGTAGTGCTCGTTGACCTGTATCGCGCCGGCGGCGTTCACCGCCACGCCCACGGTCTCCAGGCCGATGCCGTTTGCATTCGGCACACGGCCGGTGGCGTAAAGCACCGCGTCCACTTTAAGCCCTGCGGCGCCGCCTTTGAACTCGACCTGAAGGCCGGTGCCGGTCTTGGTGATGGCATTCACTTCGGTGCCCAGCCGCAGCGTGATGCCGGTCTTGCTCATCTCGGCGGCGATGAAACGGCGCACGTCTTCATCAAAACCGGTGAGCAGCATGTCGCGCCGGTGTACCTGGGTGACCTCCGAGCCCAGGCCGTTGAAGATGGAGGCGAACTCGCAGGCGATGTAGCCGCCGCCCACCACCATCAGGCGTTTGGGGAAAGGACTGAGGTCAAACATGTGGTCCGAGGTCAGCACATGCTCGCGGCCAGGGAGGGCCGGTACGGTGGCGGTGCCGCCAGTGGAGACCAGGATGTGTTTGGCCGTGAATTTCTGGTCGTCGACCTCGACGGTGTGCTCATCAAGCAGCCGGGCCCAGCCCTTGATGATCTTCACGCCGGCGTTTTCAAGCAGCTGCACATAAATGCCATTGAGCCGAGCAATCTCGCGCGCGCGGTTGGCCTTGAGGATGTCCCAATCGAACTTCGGCGCTTCGCCCACCCAGCCGAAGCCGTGCGACTCTTCAAAGCTGTCGCCGTAGTGGGCGGCATAGCTGTAGAGTTTTTTCGGGATGCAGCCCACGTTGACGCAGGTGCCGCCCATGGCCGCGAACTCGGCCAGGCCCACGCGCGCGCCGCGCTGGGCCGACATGCGCGCGGCGCGCACGCCGCCACTGCCGCCGCCGATCACAAAAAGGTCAAAGTCAAAAGTCTGCATGCGCTGTATTCCTTGTTCTGTTCTTCATCGTCCGCCATCGGGTGCCTGGATGCCGGCCCATCAGGACTGGAACTCCTTCAGTTCCTGCTTCATCCATTCAATGAACACCCGCGTGCGCATGGGCAGCAGCCGGGCGTGCGGGTAGACCACGTTGATGGGCCGGGGCGGCGGCTCGAAATCCTCCAGCACGGTGCGCAATTGCTTGGTCTTTAAAAACGGCGCCACCTGGTAAGAGAAAAACGAACCGAATCCCGCCCCCGCCGCGCAGGCCGCCACGGCCGGTGCGATCTGGTTGAACTCCAGATTACCACTGACGGCCAGCCGCAGCGGCCGGCCCTGGTCATTGAACGGGCCCCATGTGGGGGAATGGTCGGTCACGCGCACGCAGTTGGCCTTGAGCAGGTCTTTCGGGTGCCTGGGTACACCGTGGCGGCGCAGCCAGACAGGGCTGGCCACCACCAGGCGGCGGATGCGGCCCACGTTTTGCGCGACCAGGCTGGAGTCCTCGGGCTCGCCTATGCGTATGCCCACGTCTATGCCTTCTTCGAGCAGGTTGACCACCCGGTCCAGCAGCACCATGGAGCAGCGCATCTTCTCGTACTGCTGCACAAAACGCGTGACGGCGGGCGCCACATGCATCTGCCCGAACAGCATGGGCGCGGTGATGGTCAGGTGGCCGGCGGGCTCGGCCGCATCGGCCGACAGTGCCGCCTCGGCATCGGCCAGTGCGGCCAGCAGCTGGCGGCAGCTTTCCAGGTGGCGCCGGCCTTCCTCGGTCAGTGAGATGCGCCGCGTCGTGCGGTTGAAAAGCCGCACGCCCAGTTCCGCCTCGAAACCGGCCAGCGTGCGCACCACGGCCGGCAATGAAGATTCCATGACCTGGGCCGCGGCCGTAAGGCTGCCCTGCTCGGCGATGTGGATAAAGGCCTGCATGGCTTTGAGTTTGTCCATGGGCGGATACTACGCCTGCGGCGGTGATTAATCCAGTAAACGGATTAGTTAAATGCAAGCAAAGCCATTTATTCAGGATATCGGTTCAAACAGAATCCGTCCCAGAGCCTTTTTTGCAACTTGACGAAAGCCCACCATGAGCACACCCGCCGCCAAAGCCCAACCCACCCAGCCCATACGCTTTTACCGTTTTGCCATCTCGGGACACTCACATCGGGTGGAACTGTTCCTCTCGCTGCTGGGCCTGCCCTTTGAGCGCATCGAAATCGACCTGGCCGCCAGGGCGCACAAGACACCCGCCTTCCTGGCCATGAATGCCTTCGGCCAGGTGCCGGTGATCCAGGACGGCGAGGTTACGCTGGCCGATTCGAACGCCATCCTGGTCTACCTCAATGCACGCTATGCACCGGACGCCGAGCAGTGGATGCCGCGCGACCCGTTGGCCGCCGCAGCGGTGCAGCGCTGGTTCTCGGTGGCGGCCGGCCCGCTGGCTTTCGGCCCGGCGGCGGCGCGTGTCGTCCAGCTCTTCAAGCGCCCGGAAAATCCCGAAGCGATTGAGCGCGCCCACGCCCTGTTCGCGGTGATGGAGCAGCAACTGGGCCAGACGGCTTTCCTTGCAGGCAGCACGCCCACGCTGGCCGACATTGCCAACTACAGCTATGCGGCCCACGCGCCGGAAGGCAATGTCTCGCTCGAGGCCTATCCACGCCTGCGCGCCTGGCTGGCTCGCATCGAAGCCCTGCCGCGCTTTGTGCCCATGGTCAGGACTCCCATAGGGCTGGCCGCATGAACGCCCCGGCTTTTCATGAAGGCGAGCGCGCGGCGCAGTCGCGCGTGGGCGCGGCGGTGCGCGAGCGCATGGCGGAAATCGGCCCGCGCGTGATCCGCGACTTTATGCCCGACCAGCATCGCGAGTTCTTTGAGCAACTGCCCTTCATCATTGCCGGCACGGTGGATGCCGCCGGCCAGCCCTGGGCTTCGGTGCTGGCCCAGCCCCCGGGATTTATCCATTCGCCCGACGCACGCCACCTGACTTTGCGGGCTCAGCCCTTGCCAGGTGACCCTTTGCAGCAAACCCTGCTTGAGGGAGCTTCGATAGGCCTGCTGGGCATAGAGCCGCACACACGCCGGCGCAACCGCATGAACGGCACGGTCCGTGGTGTCCACCCCGCGGGCTTTGCGGTGGAGCTGACCCAGAGCTTTGGCAACTGCCCCAAATACATCCAGGCACGTGAGCCCGTGTATGTGGATAGGCCTGTGCCGACAGCTGGGCCGGTGGTGCGTGAGTCGGCGCAGCTCAACGATGACGCGCGCCGCATCATCGCGCAGGCCGATACGCTGTTCATCGCCACCGCTTATGCGGGGGTGGGAATGCAGGCCGGCCGCGCCGGCGGTGTGGACGTCTCGCATCGCGGTGGCAAGCGCGGCTTTGTGCGCGTGGACGCCGATGGAACACTGACCATGCCGGATTTTGTCGGCAACTACTTCTTCAACACCCTGGGCAACCTAGTGGTGAATCCGCGTGCCGGCCTGTTGTTTATCGACTTCGACAACGGCGACCTGCTGTATGTCGCCGTCACCGCCGACATCCTCTGGGACGGTCCCGAGGTGGATGCCTTTGCCGGTGCGCAGCGCCTGATGCGCTTCAAGGTGCAGACCATGCGCCTGGTGGAATCGTCCTTGCCGCTGCGCTGGGGCGAGGCGGAGCTGTCGCCGGTGCTGGAGGCCACGGGCACCTGGACCTGAACTACTTCGCTGCCTCAGCCGATCGCTTCGAGCGCCAGTTCGCGCTCCAGCCAGGCGCGGAATTTCTGCACGGCCGGCCTGTCAGCGCTGTGGGTCGAGGTCAGGATGCGGTAGCCCAGGCCATCCACCGTCTCGCCCGGCAGTACCACCTTGAGCTGGCCGCTGCGCAACTGCGGCAGCACCAGCGGCGTGCGCCCTATGGCGATGCCGGCGCCCTGCACGGCCGCGTTCACCACATGCTCGTACTGCGAAAAATACAGGCAGGGCTGTTGGGCCGATTGTTTTAAACCCAGGCGCTCATACCAGTCGGGCCATGACATCCAGGGAAAGCGCGTGGCCGGGTCGTAGTACACCAGCAAGGGCACGCGCGGGAGGTCGGCGGCCGCACGGATGCGCGCCGCAACGGCCGGCGCGGCGACCAGCAGGGCCTGCTCCTGCAACAGCGGCGGCGGGTCTTCACCGCCCGGCTGCACGACGGAGAGCCGCACGGCCAGGTCCATGCCTTCACGCTCCAGGTTCACCCGCGCTTCCGAGGCGTCTACGCGTACGTCGATGGCGGGCTCCAATTGCTGGAACTTCGCCAGCTTGGGCGCCAACCAAAGCGCGGCGAAAGAGGGCGTGGTGGTGACCGCCACCGAGGCCCTGTCCACCGCCAGCAGGTGGTCCACCGCCGAGGCCAGTTGCCCCAGCGCCGCGCGCGCGGCCTCATACAGCTCGCGGCCCTGCGGCGTGAGGCTCAGGCCTTTGCCGCCGCGCAGGAAGAGCGGCACGCCCAGCGCGTCTTCCAGGCTCTTGACCTGCTTGCTCACCGCCGACTGCGTGATGCACAGCTCGTCGGCCGCGGCGGTGAAGCTCAGGTGCCGCGCCGCAGACTCGAAGCCGCGGATCGCGTCCAGCGACATGGCGCGCAACGCGTGGGAGGAGGAAGGGTTCAGCATGGCATCAATGGTGTGGGCGGCATGAGCGGGAGGAATACCCCGGATGACAAACCATCCGGCCGCACGGGCCGGTTCCAAAGAAGAATCAAACCACACTTTTGAAAGGCGTGGCCATGAACATCCCACAAACCCCGCAAACTCCACAAACTCCGTTGAGGCTCGGGCCCATCCCGGAACGCTTCCGCCTGCGGCGCGGCCAGGCCCTGGCCTGCACCGCCGGCTGCCTCTGGATCACCAGCGATGCGCTGGCCGGCCGCCGCGACAGCGACGTGGTGCTGGAAAGCGGCCAGTCCTTTGTCACGCCGCAAGCCGCGACTTATTTTGTCGGTGCGCCGCGCGGTTGGGGCGTCCTGTCATTCCCATCCACAAGCCACTTGGAGACCACGACTCCATGCTAATAAAGACCGAACGCCATGGCCAGCATGTGGTGCTTACCCTGAACCGGCCCGAAAAGCTCAATGCGCTGAGCTACGACTTGATCGACGAACTCATGGACCGGCTCCATGCCCTGGAGCGCGACGACAGCGTGCGCTGCCTGGTGCTGACAGGGCAGGGCGACAAAGCTTTCAGTGCCGGCGCCGATATCGCGGGCTTTGCTCCCGACATTGCCAGTTCGCCCGAAACTGCTTACCGCAACTTCGTGATGCGCGGCCAGGCCATGACACGGCGCATCGAAAACTATCCCAAGCCCATCATCGCGGCCGTCAATGGCATCGCCTACGGCGGTGGCTGCGAAACCATGGAAGCCTGCAGCATCGCCATTGCGGCCGGACATGCCCGCTTCGCCAAGCCCGAAATCCGCCTCGGCTTTCCGCCGCCCTTCGGCGGCACCCAGCGCCTGCCGCGCCACATAGGCCGCAAGCGCGCCAATGAAATGATTTTGACCGGCGACGCCATCAGTGCGGAGGAGGCCTTGCTGATAGGCCTCATCAACCATGTGGTGCCGGCCCATGAGTTGCTACCCGCCTGCCTGCGCATGGCCGACCGTATCGCCGAAAACTCCGCTGTGGCGGTAACAGCCTCATTGCGCGCCGTGACGCGCGGGCTGAATGTCTCCATCGACGAAGGCCTGGCCATTGAGGCTGCGCAGTTCATGATCGCGGCTGCTTCGCGGGATGCGCGGGAGGGTACCGCGGCGTTTCTGGAAAAACGCAAGCCGGTGTTTGATGGCGTCCGATATTGATTCCAACGGTGGCTATGTGTCAGATCAACGCCGAGGCAGGGTGATCCGGTCTTGAACACGACGGGAGAAATGGAATCAGCCTGCGCTGAACATCTCTTGGGACCCATACCGTGCCGCCCCGTGGGGCTGCGGCTTTCGTTCCGTCCGGGAGCAGGAGTATCACTCTCTGCTTCTGCGCCATTGAGCCGGTTCCGGAAAGCGCAAGGCTGACGAGCATGAAAAAGCAGTGGAACTCCTCGCCTATTCCACTCGGAAGCTCTATGAACACCTTGTCGCAGAAGTTAACCCAGCTTCCGGACACGGGTGCCGTGAAATCCGGCGTCAGCACCAGGCCATGGCCGGCGACAGCGAAGTGGTCTTCTATCGTCAGAAGCGCCATCCAGTCCGAAGGGGCCAGGCGGCGATCCCGAGTCCTCGCGCTTGCGGTGTCCGGGCGGCTGTCGGTTCCGTTCAAGCTCACCCTTCAGGCTGCTTCGGCAGCTTTTGGGGCCGTGGTGTTCAAATGGCAAGCCGATACCTGCGATGAGGCGACCTCGATCAATGCCGGCCTGACTTCCCGGCAGACGGGCATGACATGCGGGCACCGAGGGTGGAATGCGCAGCCGCTGGGAACGTTCAGGGGACTGGGCATCTCGCCCGCGATGGGTTTGTAGGTCAGCGGCCTGGCATCCATGCGCGGCGCGTCGGCAATGAGCGCCCTGGTATAGGGATGGTTGGGCCGGCTGAAGAGGACTTCCGTTTTGGCCAGTTCCACAATGCGGCCCAGGTACATGATGGCCACGCGGTCGGCCAGGTACTCCACCACGGCCAGGTTGTGGCTGATGAACAGGTAGGCGAGGTTCTGCTCGCGCCGGAGTTTCTGGAACAGGTTGAGCACCTGCGCCTGGATGGAGACGTCCAGTGCCGAAACCGCCTCATCACAGACGACGAGCGACGGCTTCAAGGCCAGCGCCCTCGCAATCGCGATACGCTGCCGCTGCCCGCCCGAGAACTGGTGGGGATACCGCGCCCCATAGCTGGCATCCAGTCCCACCTGCTGCAGCAGGCCTTTGATGAACGCGTCTTTGTCTTTCGCGGAAACCAGGCCGTGGTAAATGGCGGCCTCGCTCAGGAGCTGGTCGACGCGCAGGCGTGGATTGAGCGAACCGTAGGGGTTCTGGAACACCATCTGGACATTGCGATGCACATCGGGGAAATACGGTTTCCCCGGGATCTGGTGCACCATGACCTTGCCGCCTGAGGGCTCCAGGATGCCCGCCGCGATCCGGCCGAATGTCGATTTGCCGCAGCCGGATTCACCGACCAGGCCGAGCACCTCGCCGGCGTCGACCTGCAGGTTGATCTCGCTCACGGCGGACACCTGCTTCGCAAGCTTGCGGGAAAGTTTCAGCTTGTGCGCCAGCTTGCCGCCCAAGGTCTGCGGAGCGCCAAACCGTTTGGAGATATTGACTGCTTCAAATATCGTGCTCATAGGGTGTCAGCCGTGAAGAGGGGATGAAAGCAAAAGAAGGACCGGTCATCCGTCTGGATCTGCCCGGGTGTCTTGCGGCATGCCTCTGTCGCCCGGTTGCACCGCGGCGCGAACGCGCAACCCGGCGGCAAATCGAGCAACGGCGGCGTGCTGCCCGGAATGGGTTTGAGCAGCGAGCCCCGGTCCTGCGACTTGGGCAGGGAGTCGATCAAACCGCGGGTATACGGATGCCTTGGCGAGCGGATGACATTGGCGACCGCGCCTTGTTCAACGATGCGCCCCGCGTACATCACGCAGACCTGGTCCGCGAGGTCCTTCACCACGCTCAGGTCGTGGGTGATCCAGACCAGGCCTGTGCCGCGCTCCTTGGTGAGCTTGCGGATCTGGTAAAGGATCTGCGCCTGGATGGTGACGTCGAGGGCGGTGGTCGGCTCGTCGGCAATGATCACGGCCGGCTCGTTGACGATGGCGTTGGCAATCGCGATGCGTTGGCGCATGCCGCCCGACAGCTCGTGCGGATAGGCGCGCATCCTCTCGGCCGGCGCCGGGATCCCGACCGCGGCCAGGGCCGCGCATGCGCGCTCCCTGGCGGCTTGGGCGGAGACCTTGTCGTGGATGCGTATGGTTTCCGTGATCTGGTCGCCCACGCGGATGACGGGATTGAGCGACATCATGGGGTCCTGGAAGACCATGGCCATCTCTTTTCCCCGTATCCGGTTCCATTCAGCGGCGGAGGCCGCGCGTATGTTCTTGCCGCGAAGGAAGATTTCACCGGCGACCACGCGCCCCGGCGGGTCCACCAGGTTCATCAGGGACATGGCCGTGACGGACTTTCCCGATCCCGACTCGCCCACCAGCGCAAGGATTTGCCCTTGCTCCACCGAGAAGGAAACGTCGTTCACCGCCTTGGCGATACCGGCCTTGGTCTCGAAGTGGGTCGTCAGCCCGCTGACCTTCAATGCTGTTGTGCTCATACCTGGTCCAGCTTGGGATTGAAAACGACACGCAGGCGATCGCCTATCAGGTTGATCGCCCCGACAAGCAGCACCAGCGCTACCCCGGGGTAAACGGATATCCAGTACTTGTTGGTCAGCATGTACTCAAAGCCGTTGGCAATCAGCAGGCCCAGCGAAGGCTCTGTCTGAGGCAAGCCTATTCCCAGGAAGCTCATCGTTGCTTCCAGGCTGATCGCATGCGCGGTTTGCAGGGTACCGGTCACGATCAGCGTGCCCATGCAGTTGGGCAGCACGTGCCGGAACATGATTCGCCCGGCGGGCAGGCCTTGCCCCATCGCCGCTTCCACATACTCCCTTTGCTGCTCCACCAATGCGGCCCCGCGCACATTTCGCGCGTAGTACGCCCATTGGACGATGACCAGAGCGAGCAGGGTCTTGTCCACGCCCTGGCCCAGCGAGGCCAGAAGCACCAGCGCGACCAGGATCGCCGGCAGGCTCAGCTGCAGGTCCACGATCCGCATCAGGAACGCGTCGACACGCCCGCCGAAATAAGCCGCCGCCAGCCCCGCGGTGGTGCCGATGCAGAGCGCGGCCATGGCGCTGAGCAGGCCGACAGCCATGCTGATGCGCAGCCCGTAAAAGATCGCGCTGAGCAAGTCCCTGCCGGCGCCGTCGGTGCCGAGCACATGCAGCATCCCGCTCGCTTCGCTGCGCGCGCCCGGCGGGAGCTCCGCGTCCACGATGGAGACAGCGGCCAGGTCGTAAGGGTTTTGCGGTGAGAAGAAAGGTGCCCCCCACGCCACAACGAACAGCAGCGCAAAAACCAGGAGCGCGGCCGCCGCCGTTTTGCTGAGCAGGAACTGCTTGCGGATCCGGCCCCAGGGCGTTTGCGCGGGCGGCGGCGCAGCCTGGCCCGCCTCCTGGTCCTGCGGTTTGAATGATTCGGTTTTGATCATGGGTGTCTCTGGTTTTTTTATGCGCTTGTTTGTTCGCGGGTTTATTTGCTGGTTTATTTGCTGGTTTATTTGCTGGTTTATTTGCTGCGGGCCCTGAGCCGGGGATCCAGGATCACATACAGCAGATCGACGACAAGGTTGATGGAGACCACCAGCAGGACGGTGACCATGAGGTAAGCCACCACCACCGGCCTGTCGAGGTGAAGAATCGAATCGATGATGAGCTTGCCCATGCCCGGCCATGCGAACACCGATTCGGTCACCACGGAGAAGGCAATGAGGTGGCCGAACTCCAGCCCGACGGCGGTCACCACGGGGATCATCACGTTCGGGGCGATGTGCCTGGCCAGCAGCCTGAGTCCGGAGACGCCTTTGGCGCGCGCAAAGCGCACGTACTCCTGCTGCACCACGTCCCTGGTTCCGGTTTCAGTCAGGCGTATGACCATGGAAATCTGGAAGATGGCGAGCGTCGTCGCCGGCAGGATCATGTGCCTGAGGCCGTCCCAGGTCATGAAGCTGAAGGCGATGCCGAACAGCTGCCCGGTATCGCCCCGCCCACCGGATGGCAGCCATCCAAGGTTCACGGAAAAGATCAGGATGAGGATGAGCCCCTTCCAGAAGGTGGGAATGGTGACCCCCGCGACGGAGAACCCGGCGATGAGTTTGTGGGCCCAGGAGTTGGGCATCAAACCCGCGACCAGCCCCAGGGGAATGCCGATGGCCAGCGCCAGTATCAGCGCGACAAAGGCCATCTCGAGCGTCGCCGGCATGCGCTCCAGAACAATGGAAAGAGCCGGCCGGTTGAAGACAAAGGACCGGCCCAGGTCCCCTTCGACGGCGTGCTTCACAAACAGCGCGTACTGCTCATGGAGCGGGCGGTCCAGGCCCAGGCTTCGCGCTGCGGCATCGACTTCTTCCGTGGAGGCATTCGGGCTCACGAGAAGGTGGATGGGATCGCCGATGAGGTGGATGCCCGTGAATGCGATGGCGGACATGAGAGCCACCACGATCAGGCTGTCCCGTATCCGCTGGAGTAAAGGTCCAAACATCAGATTGCATCCTTGTTGCTTGCCTCGAGGCGGGCAGGGTGCCCCGTCCGCCGCGCGCTGATTCGCTTGAGTCCGCGATCTCCATCGGGGGAGGCCACCGGAGCACCCCTATTGCACGTCACTTCCATCAAAAACTCCAGTAAACGGGAAGCTTTCTTCCCCCTGCCATCCATCCCTCGCCCATGCGCCCGCAAGCCGGCCGCGCCCCGCGCTTTGCCAGCTTCCATCCCGTGCATTCGCGGCAACGCGCCGCGAAATTTTCTTGACAGTCATCACCGCTTCATGGTCTAGTTGTAATGCTGTTTGATACAGTGTATCGCTAGTCAATACAAAAAACAAGCGACTTTTTCAGTATTTCGATGGTCGGCGAGGAGGGAAGTTGGACAGACCGGGGCGAACTCCGCCCACAAAACAACCATGCGGCGAGGGCCTGTTGCCTCGCCATCCACCAAACTTTTCAGGAGTAAGAAATGAAATTAAAAATGGTTTGCCTGGCTGCCGTGGCAGCGGGCACGCTGGCACCCGCGGCCGCGCTGGCACAAAGCACGGTGACGATTTACGGAAGAATGGACACCAGCTTTGAGAACTCGAAGACCGGCTCTCTTTCCCAGACGCTGATCACCGGCAATGCCTCGCGGCTGGGCTTCAAGGGCACCGAGGACCTGGGCGGCGGGCTCAAGGCGCTCTTCGGGCTGGAGATGGGCATCTCTTCCGACACCGGCGCCTCCAGCACGCCGATGTACCGCAACTCCTATGTGGGCATCGGCGGCGACTTCGGTGTCGTCAACATCGGCCGCATTGATTCGGCCGCGCCCAGCCGCACGCCCATCTATGCCATCCTGGGTCGGAACGTGGAGTACGTCATCCACGATGCCGGCGCTACCGCCATTGGCACCTCCATCTTCAACGCACGCACGCGTGTGTCGAACGCCATCGGCTACGCCAGCCCGGTGATCGGCAACTTCGTGTTCCGCGCCGGCCACTACCTCAACGGTGAAGGCCAGGCAGAGACCCCGGCCGGCCCGATCCGCTTTGAGAGCGACTACAAGCAGACCGATGTGTCCGTCAGCTACGGCGAAGGCGGCGGGCCCCTGGGGCTGGGCTTTGGCTACGGCACCGACAGCAAGCGCGGCGGGGCCTTGCTCAATGACTTCAAGAACAAGTGGATGCTGGTGGGCTCCTACGACTTCGGGGATATCCGCGCCTGGGCAGTCTACAACCGCGACAACTTCGCGGGCGGCCCGCTGTCGCGCAGCAAGGTCAACGCGCAGATGATTGGCGCTTCCTGGGACCTCACACCCAACAGCAAGATCATGGGCAACTACATCCGCAAGGATGTGCAGAGCGACCCGGCGGCCAAGCTCAAGCGCTTCCAGGCGGGCTATTCCTACAAGATGAGCAACCGCACTTCGCTGTATGCCTTTTATGACCGCCAGGACCCGAACAACCGCGTGGCCAATGACGTGATACGGGTTTACGGCGTAGGCATCCAGCACAACTTCTGAGTGCTGCGGAACCCGCCAACATCCGGTTCAAAAAGCCCGCCCCCGGCGGGCTTTTTTCCATAGATAACAGGAACGCCTCAAACAGGCGCCATCATTTCTGAAGGCATAGCCATGTCAATTAAACATTGGATCAGCACAAGCATTCTGGCGGCAGCGTGCGCAACCGCTTCATCAGCCCCGCAAGACATCGTGATAGGCCAGGTCGGCCAGCTCAAGGACCCGAACTCCGCCGCGAGCCAGGTCAAGGTGGGCGTGCAACTGTATTTCGATGCCGTCAACGACCGGGGCGGCGTCAACGGCGCAAAGCTCAAGCTCGTCACCAGGGACCGCGGGCCGGAGGCCGCGGACTCATTGGAAAAAACCCGAGAGATCCTGCAGGAAGAAAAGCCGGTTGCCCTCATTGGGTTTTCCGGGACCGCCCCCGTCGAAGCCCTCATTCGCGAAAACGTACTGGCCGCGGCCGGCATCCCCCTGGTAGGTCCTCGCACGGGCGCCGTCTCGCTTCATGAGCCGGTCGACCCGTGGATTTTCCACACGCGCGCCAACTATGCCCAGGAGGTGCAGAAGATCGTGTCCCACATGAGCATCATCGGGCACAAACGCATCGCGGTGCTCTACGAGAAGAGTCCTTTCGGCGTTGAAGGCTACGACCGGGCGCTGCGCGCCATCAAGGGCAAGAACCTCCAGCTCTCCGGCTCTGCGAGTTACGAATACGGCACGACCCAAGTCGCTGAAGCGGTCGCGACGATTCTCAAGGCCAAACCCGATGCGGTGATTGCCGTGGCGACGAGTGCGGCAACCGCCGAGTTCTACAAGAGCCTGCGCCAGGGCGGCAGCTCGGCTTTCGTGGTTGCGCTTTCGGTCACCGATGGCGCCGCCGTCGTGAAAAAAATCGGCAAGCAGGCGGCCTACGGATTGGGCATTGCGCTGGTGGTTCCCGATCCGGCCAGCAAAACGTCTGTCCTGGTCAGGGAGATGCAGGAAGACCACAAGAAATACGGTGCGCAGGGGACGGACCTGAACCTGGCGGTGACTGAAGGCTACATCGCGGCCAGGGTGCTGGCCGAAGGTCTGAAGCGCGCGGGGCCGAACCCGTCTTCGGCAAAAATCAAGCGGGCCCTGGAGTCAATGAGGGATCTGAATCTCGGTGGATTCACCGTCAATTTTTCCCCGAAAAATCACTCGGGCTCCTCGTATGTCGACATCATCGTACTGAGTCCGGACGGTAGAATGCTCCGCTAATCCAAACATACCCGCCGAAGGAAAATCGGCGCCAAAGAAGGCATGGACTATAACGTCGCGTCGGTAGATGAAGCACTCGGCTTGTTGATGCTTGTAGCCCAGAGCCCGGGTTTGGGCGTGACCGAGCTTTCCAAAAGATCGGAGATCACCAAAGCCAGGGCGTTTCGCCTTCTCAGCACGCTGGAGCGGCGCGGTTTCGTGCAGCGCTCAGGTGATGCGGCCACCTACCATCTGGGCTACAACGCCTTGCTCGTGGGCCTGGCCGCCGATGAGCAGGTCAGCCTGGTCAGGCAGGCCAGCAAATACCTTCAGCAGTTAGCGAGCCAGTTCAACGAGATCGTGCAGATTCGCGTGCGCGACGGCTTTGAGTCGGTTTCCGTCGCGCGGTGGGACTCCACCCATGACGTGCGCATCCACGGGTCCGTCGGCATGAGAAGGCCTCTTCACGGCGGCGCATCGGGAAAGGTCTTGCTGGCCTACGCTTCCACGGAGTTCCTGAACGAGTTCTTTGCCCAGGACTTCCAGAAGTTCACGCCCAACACCATTGTCCAGCGCTCCAAGTGGAATGAAGAGCTGATCAAGATTCGCAAACAGGGTTACGCGACATCGCTGGGTGAGATCGCGACGGAGGTCCTCTCCATCGCGGCGCCGGTTCGCGACGGCACCTCAAAAGTCATCGCCGCCATGGCGATCTCCATCCCTTCAAGCCGCATCACACCCAAGGGACTGGAGAAGCTGGCCAAGCCGCTGTGCGCGGCGGCCGACGATCTTTCGGCGGAACTCGGATACCGCGCCGGCGTATCCGCGGCCTGACCGCGGCGCAGGCCCCCGGGCCCGCGCGGCGTCGTTCTACCGGGAGCGTTTCGGGATCACGGGGAGCACCACGTGCGATGGGTACCGGCTGCTCATATACACCTTGTTGAGCGCCGTCCTGCTCGTCGTCGCCCGCGCTTCAGGATCGCCGGTGTTCGGGTTGACGTCAAAGTGCGGGAAGTTGCTGCTCGAAATGTCGACGCGTATGCGATGCCCGGCCTTGAAAAGATTGCTGGTGGGAAAAGCCTCGATGCGTATCGGATAGACCGTGCCGGGCACCATCAGCTCCGGGTTCTCCCATGAGTCCCTGTACCTCACCCGCAGGATGCCGTCAGTGAGGTTCATCGCGAAACCGTTGGGATAGTCCTCGTTGGCTGGGTAGACATCGACCAGCTTGACGGTGAAATCCGTGTCGGGGCAATCGGACGATATCCACAAATTCGCCACCACAGGCCCTGTGACTTCAATGTCCTGCGGCAGCGGTTCGGTGGAAAAAGACAGCACGTCCTCACGATCCGTCAAAGGATGGAAGGGTTCCGCGCAACCAAAAAAACGTTCGTCGGTCGTCTGGTCAAAGGCGCCGGCCAGTATTCCGGGCGGGCGGGACACCACGCCGCCACCCAGGGTGGGAACGGGGTTTTTGGGGTCGAAGCGGTACTCCAGCACGCCGCCATCGCCTTGCGGGATGGCGAGTGAAAGCCTTCGGTCGGTGTGCAGGTGGTAGGGCTTGAACTGCGCGTCCGGAATCGGCCAATCGCGCTCGGACCGCCAGTTGCCTCCATGGTCAAGCCGGCCATCGCCATTCTTCCGGCCGGAGCCGCCGCCCATCACAAACAGCTTCACCGGGGCGTCGTCTTCAGCGGTCGGCCTGTCTTTGAGCCATCGGTCAAACCACTTCAACCGGGCTTCGAGAAAGGTCTCGGCCAGGTGAGGGCCGAAGGTGGATTGCTCGCCGAAATCCACGTCGCCCGAGTGGCTCAGCCAGCGGTTCCCGTGCACCCACGGGCCAAAGACCAGCTGCACGGGAGCACCCAGCTTTTTGAGGCTCATGTAGTTTTCGGCCGCGGTGCGCGTATAGACGTCGTACCAGGAGGACATGTGAACCGAGGCCACGTCCTGCAGGTGATGGTAGAAACCCTCCGCATAGATGCCGGGCTGCTTCCAGTACTCGTCGAAGGAACCCCGCTCCCATTGGTCGAAGAGAAACTCCTCATACTCGGGGGTTTCGGAAAGCGGCGAATTTCCGCGGCGCCACGGCATTCTCCTGAACCAGTCGTCGACGTCGATGTTTTTCAAGGTGCTCGCGACGGCCGTGTTTCCCGACCTCTGGGCGATGCTGGACGCGAAGAGAACGGCCCAGGCCGCCTGCTTCAGCTCATACGCCCCGCCCTGGCGAATGCCGCTTTGGTAGCCGTTTGAAAACCCGCCGGAGTCGACATACATGGCCACCAGGCCGGGAGCGCCGGTGGACGCCAGCGCCATCTGGGTATGCGCCGCGTAGGAAAGGCCTTTGGTTGCTATCTTGCCGTTGGACCAGGGCTGCTGGACTATCCATTTGCAGGTGTCATGCCCGTCGTTGGCCTCACTGAGGTATTTGGTGAACGTTCCCTCGGAGCCGTACCTGCCGCGGCAGTCCTGGTACACCACGATATAGCCCTGGGCCACGAAGTAGGTCGCAACCTCTTCCCGTGACATGGGGCCCGTACTTCCCGGTTCGCGTTCAGTGCGGCTGTCGAGGTGCTTTCCATAGGGGGTGCGCTCCATGATCACCGGAAATGCGCGCTGCTCGTCACCCGGCTCCACCCGCGGGCGGTAGATGTCGGTGGCCAGCCTGATGCCGTCCCTCATCGTAACCATCACATTGCGTTCAATCACCATGGCGAGATTGCTGAACGTCGAGTCTTTCATGTACTTCCCTGGTTTGGCGCGTGTGGACAGCTGCCACCGCCCTGTTCGTTGATCCGCTTACTTCGAAGCCGCTTCTTTGATGCTGCTCGCCAGTGTGAGCCCATCGCTGCGCGGGGCCATGCTGAGGCCCTTTCGCAACCCCCATGCCGCCTTTGCGTTGTGCACCGGTATGACGGCAACGTCCTCGGCGGCCAGCCTTGCGGCTTTTCGCTGCAGCTCTTCGCGTTCCTTCTCGTTCAGCGTCCTGGAGGCGGACTGGATTACCGCGTCAAATTCCTTGTTGCTGTAGCGGCCGTAGTTGTTGGCTCCGGTTCCCAGGGCCTTGTCAAAGGTGGAAATCGAAGCGGTGTAAGGCTCCAGCGAATCACCGAGAACCGCGCCGACACCAAACATGGCCAGGCTGAACTCGGGCATGCCCCCCGCGCCGCCGCTTGTCGCGCGGGTCACGAAATTGGCGTAGGGAAGTGTCCTGGCGTCTGTCTTGATGCCGACCTGGGTCAGCATCTGGGCGATCGCCTCGCAGACCCGCGCGTCGTTCAGGTAGCGGTCGTTGGTGCAATGCAGGACCACCTTGAACCCGGAGGGATAGCCCGCCTCGGCCAGCAGGGCCCTGGCGCGCGCCGTGTCCGCGGCTTGAAGCTTCAGCGCAGGCTCGTAGCCGAAGAACCCGGCTGGAACGATCTGCGTTGCAGGTTCTGCATCGCCTTTCATGACGAACTTGTTGATGGCCTCCCTGTTGATGGCTGTCGTGATCGCCTGGCGCACCCTTTTGTCCTGGAAGGGGTTTTTGGCCAGCGGCTTTCCATCGTTGCCGGTGACATAGGGGGAGACCGGGCGGAACTGGTCCATGTGCAGGTGGTTGAACATATAGGACGCCGTGGACACCACGGTCACCTTCTCGCTCCTCTTCAGGGTCTCGCTCAGGCCGCCCGCGGCCCCGTCAATGACATCCACACTGCCGCCCAGCATCGCGGCGGCCCTTGCCGGCTCCTTCGGGATGAACTGGTAGGTCACTTTTGACCAGGCGGGCTTGGCGCCCCAGTAGGCATCATTGCGTGTCATGGTGACCTGCTGGCCTGGTATGAGCCCCGCGTACTTGAAAGGCCCGGTGCCCACCGCCGCCTTGCCGCTCTCGAACTCCTCCTCCTTGATCTCCGCGCCGCTTCCTTTGGGAATGATGGCCACCAGGCCCACGTTTTCAGGCAGCGTCGGCGCGGATTCCTTCGTCTTGATGATGACCGTCAGCGGATCCTGTGCCCGGACGCTGTCGACCGTTCTGAGATAGGTCTTGAACGTCCGGGGCCCGGCCAGGGCCCTGGCCCGGTCCAGCGAGAACTTCACGTCGTTGGCCGTCAGGGGCTCGCCGTTATGGAACTTGACGCCCGGGCGCAGCTTGAATTCCCATTGCTTGTCGTCTATCGCCTTCCACGACAAGGCCAGCAGCGGAACGGCATGCAGCTTCTCATCCTGGCCGATCAGCGAGTCGTAGACGTTCACCCAGACACTGCGGTTCGCCGCGCCCAGGACATGGGGATCGGCGGAAGTCACTTCGGACTTGAAGCCTATGCGTAAGTCGGCGGCCGGCGCAACACCCGACAGCGTCACGGCCACAGCGGCGGCCATCAAGCGGCGCGGACCCGTTAGTGCGATTCCCATTCCAATGCTCCAGTAGGTTAGGCCCAGCTTGTCTCACAAAACAGGTGAACACAAGTAAGGTTTGTTGTATCGACAAATGATACCTTGTTTTATTGTATGATACATGAACTCAATTCATTTTGGGGAGTACCCAGGCCGCTTTGAATGGTTTTCCTGCGCTGTGAGGGGCGGGCCGTCGGGGCTTGGATACCCAGGCGCCGATAATCGGTGCATGAGTACCTCTCCCAAGACGCCCGCATCCGGCGCGGCAAGCACTGATTTCAGCAGCCTGTCGCTGAGCCCGGCCATGCTGGCCAACCTGCAACTGCTGGGCTACCTCAGCATGACGCCCGTCCAGGCCGCCAGCCTGCCGCCGGCGCTGCTCGGCAAAGACCTGATCGCCCAGGCCAAGACCGGCAGCGGCAAGACCGCGGCCTTTGCGATCCCCTTGCTGGCTAACCTGAACCCTCGGCGCTTTGCGGTGCAGGCAATGGTGCTGTGCCCCACGCGCGAACTGGCCGACCAGGTCACCACCGAAATCCGGCGCCTGGCACGCGCCGAAGAGAACATCAAGGTCGTCACGCTCTGCGGTGGCGTGGCCCTGCGCGGGCAGACCGCCAGCCTGGAGCATGGCGCCCACATCGTGGTCGGCACGCCCGGCCGCATCATGGACCACCTGGAGCGCGGCAACCTGAGCCTGGAAGCGCTCAACACGCTGGTGCTTGACGAAGCCGATCGCATGCTGGATATGGGGTTTTTTGACGACATCGCCACCGTGGCCAAGCAGTGCCCACAGGAGCGGCAAACCTTGCTGTTCTCGGCCACCTACCCCGAAGGCATCGCCAAGCTGAGCCAGCAGTTCATGAAGGCGCCGCAAACCATCACGGTGCAGGCCCAGCACGAAAAAAGCAAAATCCGCCAGCGCTGGTACGAAGTCAAAGACAGCGAACGCCTTCATGCCGTGTCGCTGGTGCTCAACCACTACCGCCCGGCCAGCACGCTGGCCTTTTGCAACACCAAGGTTCAGTGCCGCGACCTGGTGGCTGTGCTCCGGGCCCAGGGCTTCAGCGCGCTGGCGTTGTACGGCGAGCTGGAGCAGCGCGAGCGCGACCAGGTGCTGGTGCAGTTCGCCAACCGCAGCTGCTCGGTGCTGGTGGCGACCGACGTCGCCGCGCGCGGCCTGGACATCTCGCAGCTCGAGATGGTTATCAACGTCGACGTCACGCCCGATCCCGAGGTGCACATCCACCGCATAGGCCGCACCGGCCGCGCCGATGAAGAGGGCTGGGCCATCAGCCTGGCCGCCATGGACGAGATGGGCTCGGTCGGCAAGATAGAGCAGCTGCAAAAGGCCGAGTCCGACTGGCACAAACTGTCTGAACTCACACCCGCCAGCCAGGAGCCGCTACAGCCGCCCATGGCGACCCTGCAGATCGTCGGCGGCCGCAAGGAAAAAATCCGCGCCGGCGACGTGCTGGGTGCGCTGACCGGCGAGGCCGGCTTCACGCGCGAGCAGGTCGGCAAGATCAACGTCAATGAATTCTCCACCTATGTTGCGGTGGACAGGCGCATCGCGGCCCAGGCGCTGCATAAGCTCTCCACCGGCCGGGTCAAAGGCAAGAGCGTGAAGGTGCGCCTGCTGGAAGAGTGAGACGCGGGCGTGCGCCGCTCTCGGCGGTTTTGTTGCCGCAATCCTGACTCCGTTTTAACCGGCAGCCGGACGTGCAGCCTGCGCGGCTTTGCTTGCCCGGTTGTCGTTGGCACAGAACGCTGACTCGGGTCAGCGCTGAAGGCCACGGCGCTGAGTTTGCAGCCTGTCTTCTTGTCTGGTTTCCGGCGGGGCATCAACGGTGACTCCGAACTCCTCTTTTTAGTTCTTCTCCGCGCGCGCCCGCTGCGTGGGCAGGCGCGTGCGTGTCTGGGTCTGTGTTCGTCCTTGTGGCGTTCTGGTGTTTGTGTCCATTCTCTCTATGAGAGATGCGTATTTTTGAATGCTCAAACACTATTGGCGCCTTTCTCCACATCTCTTTACAGTCCAGCGACCAAGAAATAGAAAAAAGAAAAGAAGAAAAGGAGAGGTGAGGTGAGGTTTATGTTGAATCAACAGGCGACGGCATGCGAAGACATGCTTGATCTCCTTCAAAACCAAAGCGATCGATGAAGGGTGTTTCTCTTTTCATCGCGATAGCGGCATGGATCGCCGCGTGCGCATGGGCCGTCGAAAAAACCGGCAATCTGATACCCGACCGGTCCATGCGCCTGCTGACCAAGTTCTTTCTATTTGTGATCATCAGCACTGCGCCTTTGCTCAACGTGATGACAAAAGCCGCTGAATTTTGCGCGTCTGGAAAGTGGAGCGAACAGAAGGCACAGTGGTGCGCCATGGCCGCGAGCACCTACGGCGCACCTCGCAAGGGTCCGCAATGAATTGCGTTAACAAGCTGTTGCAGCTGCGTTTGTTTTGTGGGTTGTGATGTCATTGAGCACCGCTCTGTACAACTGATCGGGTAAAGAATGTTAAAGGCGACCGGCTTTGATGTCTTGTTTGCTGCGGTAGGCAACTTGTACTTGTTGCTTGCTTTGGCTGGAGTTTGTTTTGCGCTTTGGGTCGGTAAGACCTGGACGCGCAAGTTCGCCTATGCGGCAATAGTTTTTGGGCTATTCATTGCACCCATCGCGCCTGAGATGTATCGAGCGATTGAGTATCGCGGCAAGCTTGCGACGGCGCGGGCGATGTTTGAGGAGCGGTGTAAGACGGCGGGGGAGAGGATCTATACGACGGTGGAGGGTGTGGACGGCGTGCTGCTATTGAAGGTGAGGCAGTATGACGTGAACCAGTCCGACCCAATGATGGCAGGCGCCGCTGTCGCGCATGAATTTTCTGGCGACGGTTACATACGGTCTTTTCTTCTCTACGAGCGCGAACCTGGGCAGGGAAACGGTAGATCGCTTGTGCAAGATTTTTCGACGTCTGATCGGCCCGGCTATCTGTATGTGGATGTTCTTGACCCCAAAGACAACAAGAGATATCGCTATACGCTTGCGGCAGATATGCGAGTAAAGCAAGAGGAGGCAAAAGACCCGCCTCCACGCTACGGAGTCACCTATGACGACCTCGTTGTGCCAAGTGACCGCAAATACTGGATTGCTGGGAGCACAGTCAAAGTTATCGATCTGAAAACTCAAGAAGTTCTGGGAGAGTTTGTGCGCTACGCCATCGAGCCTGGCCAAGGCAGTGAAGCTGGGCAGCGAACGCCCTGGCTGTTTGCGACTGGTTGCAATATGAAAACCGGCTATGGCAGTTACAGCCCCCGCCTTTTTGTGGATCAAGTTTTGAAACCCATCAAGAGGGGCTCTAAATGACAGTTGATATCGCGACCTATCTGAAATATGCCAATCTTCAAATGGCGGCAGAGGCGCTGTTTGAATTCAATCCCATATCCTTCACGGGAAATGAGCCTCCCGGCGCAACAGCCTCATACCCAAGTATTCCTCTGGATTATTTGAAGAACGGCAACAATCGATCCAGCAAATTCACCGCCATCCAAGCCGACGAATTCAGCAAAGACTGGACGATAGTCGAGCACAAGAGCAATACCTCGACAGGTTTTTCGGGAACCTTGTTCCGCGCATTGCGAAGCGATGAGTCCCGGGGCATCAAAGAGGGCGAACTCGTCATGAGCTTTCGCTCCACGGAGTTCATAGACGATGCTGTCAGAGATAACCAGGCCACCAATGCATTGGAGCTCAAAGAGAAAGGCTGGGCCTTCGGGCAGATCGCTGACATGGAAACCTGGTACGCCAGTCTCAAGCAAAGCAGCAAGCTTGATCCAGGGGCGGTGATCACCGTGACCGGCTACAGCCTGGGCGGTCACCTGGCGACAGCTTTTAACCTGTTGCACAAGGACGACACCACCTCCTTCGGCGCGCCCCTGATCAAGGAAACCTATACCTTTAATGGCGCCGGCGTGGGGGAGGTCAAAGCGGGGCATACGCTGCAGGATGTCATCGATACATTCTGTCAGTATCGAAACGCCCCTGCTCTGGTGAACCTGGGAGACGCGCAGCTGAATGATATCTATATGAGCATTCGTTCTCGTGTAGATGGCACACGGATGCCCGTTGCAACGGATTTCAGCCAGGCACGGGCGTTAATCGATCGGTTTGGAGATGCTGCGAGTCCCATTCTGGAGGCCTTGCAGCGAGTCGATAAGGTGATGCGCGAGCAAGCGCGAGTCGGTGGCATTGAAAACGCAAGCGCCGCTGGCCCTCTTGATGTAGCGCTTGACCAGATTGAAGCAGCCACTCTGGATTACCAAATGGCCGTGGTGCTTGCTTCCGCGAATACCAGTTCATATCACACAGGGACGATCCAAGGAGGCTTGGACGTTCTTAATGATGTCCGGACGCCGGCTCCAGCTTCCGCTCCCAGCCTTTCCAATATCTTTGATATCTACGGCGCAACTTATCCATCCGCGGTATCTAACTCTCAGATCCACTATGGCGTTCCCATCAAAGTCGCCATTGAGAACCAGCCGCTCTATCGCGGCAACGTGATCTGGAATTCTGCTGTTCAGTCTTCTCTTTATGCGGGTATCAAACTATTAACCGACAACTTCAGCCAGAACGATTTTGGCGATACGCACAGCCTGGTATTGATGGTTGACTCGCTGTCGGTGCAGAGCGCCTTTGCCAATCTGGATAACACTTTCACGTTGAGCAAGGCGCAATCGCTGATGAATTCCGCGACCAATGCCAAGGCTGAAACTGTCGCCTTCAGCCAAGGACATGCAGAGGGAGATGCACTTGAAAAGCTGATCACCAGCCTGGCCGCGCAGCTTGGCATCAGCATCCCGGAACTAAAACCCAGCCTGGACGGCAACACCTGGTTTGAAATTCGGGACAACAATGGGAGTACGGGGCGCGCCACCTTCCACACGGCCTTAAACAGTATCGTCAGCTCTGACATCTACCAATCACTGCGCGGAAAAATCAGCATCCAGCTGGTCGATGACAATCTGGCCCATCAGGCCAAAGCGCGAGTTGGTTTTGAGGAGGTCGCGACTCTTCGGACGCTCAGCCCCTTTGTGATGAGCGGAGTTGGTGAGGACGGAAAAATTGCATTCGATGGACTGTGGCAGGGCAGCACCTGGGGCCAAAGTTGCATCGATTGGCTGCAAGACAAGTCCTTGAGCAGCCTGGGCAAGGCGCCCGCCACTTTCACGGATCAGTGGATTGATAACCGGGCGTCCATGCTGCAAAATCTGATCAGCGCCAATACCCAGAATTCTGTCGAAAACCCCGATGGCTATCTGGCTGTGCAAGGTGCACTCAATGGAAGTACCAATACGCGATACATTGACTTGCTTACCAATAAGCTGTTGCAAGTCAACAATGCGAGTATCAGCCCTAGTACCGCATTGAATAAATATGTCATCTTCGGCGACGAGAACGACAACCTCATCAACGGAGGCTCCGAATCGGACCATCTTTATGGCGGCGGTGGCATTGACACCCTGAACGGCAAAGCCGGCAACGACTACCTCGAAGGCAACGCAGGCGACGACACTCTGGACGGCGGTAAAGGCGACGACACCCTGATCGGCGGCGCAGGCGACGACACCTACCGCATCACCGCCGGCGAAGGCTTCGACACCCTGACAGACAAAGACGGCAGGATCGAGCTCAAGCTCGGCGCCGAGGTCATCACGCTGGCCGGCGGCCATGCCGTTCCAGGCTCGGCCAACACATGGATGGGCCACGACGGCCGTGTGTACTACAGCCTCATTGCTTCTTCAGGCAGCTCGGGCGCGATGGATCTCATCGTCACCACCAGCGCCGGCGCCTTCAAGGTACGCAACTTTGAAAGCGGCGACCTCGGCATCACGCTGGAGGGTGCGCTGCCCGACACGATAGAGCGCACAGCAGGCGGAGTCGACCACCCCGGCGCGGAAGTTTTTACACTCACCGCCCCCTACACCTGGTTTGAGGTTGAACAGCGCGGCGACCACGACAAGATCATTGTCGACAGCGCTGACGACGCAGTCGTCACGCCCCACTATGGCGGCGGTGGCAGCGTCGCAGATGCCGGCGACATTCTCATCGGCGGCTCGGGCAACGACCTGCTGGCCACCGGCATGGAAGATGGCGCAAGCGTGTATCGGTCCACCGTCGACTTGACCCGAGACATCATCTCCTACGAGTACAACCCCGCCGGCCTGACCGTGGACGGTGTTCTCTACTCTTACTTGTTCAGCTATGCCAACAGCGTACAGGACGTCGGCCGCGACCACCTTGAAGGAAACGCCGGCTCCGATGTGCTGGCTGGCGGCAACCGCGGCGACGAACTGCTGGGCGGCAGCGAGGGGGATTTGCTGTTCGGTGGCCGTGGCGCGGACTACCTTGACGGCGGCTCGGGCAATGACCTGATGTTTGCCAGCCACTCCATTGAACGCCAGCATCTCACAGAATTTGCGGAAGTCGGCACCGGCCAGACCGTGGTGGCCAGCTCCATCGTGGGCGGCGTGCCGGTCTGGCGCTTGCTGAGCACCCAGGTGGGCACAGACCTGCGCTACAGCGTGGAAGGGTTGAGAATCGTCGACACCACCAATGAGATAAACCGGCCCTTGGGTGTGGACCTGAGCAACTATGTGGATGCCAGCACCTCGATCTATGGTGACGGCGGGGACATGCTCTTCGGCGGCACGGGCGATGACCTGCTCATAGGCTCGCATGCGACGGACTATCTTTACGGCCAGCAAGACAACGACACGCTTTATGGCCGCGGTGGCTCGGACCGCCTCGAAGGCGGTGACGGCAATGACCGGTTGTACGGCGATGGCGTGGCCAGCGACGTGACATCATGGGCCGCAACGCCTGAAAGTCTGTACGGTGATGATTATCTTGATGGCGGAGCCGGCAATGACTTCCTCGACGGCGGCAACGGCATTGACACCTTGCTCGGCGGGGACGGGGCGGACTGGCTTTACGGCGGCAAGGGTGACGACACCCTGATCGGGGGCGAAGGGCAAGACCGGCTTTACGGTGAAGACGATAACGACACCCTGGTAGTGGGCGCCACCGATATCGCCGAAGGCGGCGCCGGCGACGACATCTACCAGGTCAACGGCAATGCCGAGCTGACAGATGACTCCGGCCAGAACAGCTACACCATCGACGCCTCCCTGGCGACCGTGGTCAAGCTCAAGGATTCCTCGCACGCAGCCGGCACGCTCAATATCATCAACGCCGGCAATGCGACAGAGGCACCCGTGCTGACCTTTCTGCCGAACGGCAACCAGGTGTTGACCATCGGGGCGCTGCAGGTGCAGGGCACCGGTTGGGTGGATGGTTCCCTGGCGTCTGTCAGCGTCAACGGCAGGAGCTATACCGCGAAAGAGCTGTTGCATCGCAGCCCTACGCCCCGGGCCATGGACGTCACCGGCGCCAACCAGGACGTCGTCACGGGCCTGGGCGCGGACAATATTTCGGTGCATGGCGGCGGCAACATCATCTCTGCGGGCGGGGGTAACGACCAGATCCAGCTCGGCTCGAGCGGAAACACCCTGAGCTTCGAGGCCGGTGACGGCATGGACCACGTCGCGCTGGCTGCCGGCGTGCTGGGCGCCGCATCACCGGTCACGATTGCGCTGGGCGAGCAAACCGATCTTTCCAATCTTCGCATCGGCCTTGCGCAGGGAAACACCAAGTCGGTGGTGCTGTACCTGGACTCAAGCCGCACAGACAGCATCACGCTGGAACCCGCCTACGGCGATGATGATGACGTGGAGTTGTTCCTCGCCGACATCGTGGTGACGGCCGGAACCCAAACCACCACGCTGGCCGGGCTTCTGGCCGCAGGGCAGGAAATCGAGGGAGACGATGGCGACAACTACCTGATGGCGTTTAACAAACCCAGCGTGCTGTCAGGCGCGGGGGGTGACGACACCCTGGCCGGCAGCAGCTTTGACGATACGCTGGATGGGGGCGCCGGCAACGATGTGCTGGCCGGGGGCGCCGGTGACGATACGTATGTGTGGGGGCGAGGCGGCGGCAACGACACCATCAATGAGGACGGTGGGGTTGACAGCGTGCTGCTGAGCAATCTGGTGGCGGCCGACATCCTGGTGCGAAGCGACATTGGCGGTGCCCTTTTAATCAAGGTGATTGACACCGGTGAGGTGCTGCGGGTGCCGGGGGGTTTTTCTGCTTACGCCCCGCAGGCTGTGATCGAGAAAGTGATCTTTGCCGACGGGATGCAATGGGGCCTGGAAGAGCTCAAGCTCAAATCACTGCAGGGCAGCGCCGGTGGCGATGAACTGTGGGGCTTTGATACCGACGACACGCTGGATGGCGGCGACGGTAACGATTTCCTGAGGGGCGGGGCAGGTAATGACCGCCTGATTGGAGGCGCCGGCAATGACGTTCTGGATGGCGGCCAGGGCAGCGACACGTTTGTGTGGGGGCGCGGAGATGGCAACGACCGCATCTATGACGTGGGTGGCGGCGCTCATGATGCGCTGGAACTGCGCGGCCTGAATGCCCAGGACTTGACCATGGTGCGTTACAACGATGGCGAGGCAGTCCTGAGGATCAATGACAGCGGAGAAGAGCTGAGCATCGTGCAGCATTTTTACTCCCCGGACGAGAGCTATTACACCGTGGAGCAGCTGTTGTTTGCTGATGGAAGCACCTGGGGCATTGCAGACCAGTCGCTCCATATCGAGCTGAGGGAGCGAAGCGGCTATTTCAACCCGACCTTGGTGGGCTGGTCGCTGGCGGACCATATTGTCGGCGGCGTTTCAGACAACTACCTGTATGGCGCGGGGGGCGACGACATCCTTGACGGCGGCGCAGGCGACGACCAGCTGTATGGCGGTGTTGGCGATGACACCTACCTCTGGTCAACCGGGGCAGGCAATGACTACATCAGCGACTATGAAGGGCAGTACGGAGAATACGTCGCCGCCGACAATTACAACTACCACGGCGGGGGTGGGTTTGACACCCTCAGGCTCACGGGCGTGGACCTGGCCGACATCGCGCTGAGCTACGACCCCGATTACTTTGACCTGACCGTGCGGATCATTTCCACCGGTGAAACATTGACCGTGGCCCAAGGGGCCGACCACGGTAGCCTGGACTACTTCCTGGAGCGGATTGTTTTCGATAACGGGGTAGTGTGGAATGCAAGCGACATATGGGCGTTTGCTGGTGCGGGCAACGCCAATCACGCGCCGACCGGGGCTATCAGCTTGCTGCACAACGGCACACCGCTGACGGCCGCCACAAACGTGCAGCAAGGCGACATATTGACCAGCACGCACACGTTGGCCGATACCGACGGACTGGGCGCCCTGAGTTACCAGTGGGAGAGCTTTGGCAGCAACGGATGGACGGCCATTGGCGGCGCGACCGCCGACAGCTTCACCTTGACACCCAACCAGGGCTGGGGCAAGGTGCGCCTGGTCGTCACCTACACCGACGGCTTTGGTGCCAAGGAAAGCGTGGCCAGTGCGGCCACCGCAACGGTCAACCAGATCATGGGAACCGCCGATGCCGATACCCTGGCCGGCACTGTCGGTGTTGACCGGCTCGAAGGCCTGGCCGGCGACGACGGGTACGTCGTCAACAACGCGGGCGATGTGGTGGTCGAGAACGCGAACGAAGGAACCGATACCGTCACCAGCGATGTGGACTACATCCTGACGGCCAATGTCGAAAACCTGGTGCTGACGGGGACCGCGTCCTTGAGCGGTGCGGGCAATGCGTTGAACAACACCCTGGCAGGCAACGGTGGCAACAATGTGCTGATAGGTGGCTTCGGTACGGATACTCTGCTCGGCGGGGAAGGCGAAGATGTGATCGATGGCCAGGCCCCGGTTGCGGGTGTCTTGGCGACTATGTATATGACTAGCGCCACCGCCGGGAAATATGTTGTGAACGGCGGTTCCGTCACGCTGTTCACGCTTAGCGATGGCGCAGTTCCCGCTGTATCGCCAGGGCAGTCCTTGAAGGTCGTGGATGGGGGAAACTCGGTGAAGGTCTATGTCACACCCGGCAGCAGCATGGATGGCAGCGAATTGATGGCGAACGAAACCTGCATTCACCTGAGCGGGAGCTTCTCCGACTACGCCCAGGCAATCGACCAGGGCACGGGTGTCTACACATTCACCCGCGTTGCAGGCCTGCCGGCAGGGCAAAGCGAAAGCGCCCTGGTAGCGGTATCCGATGCGGATGTCCATCTGTACTTCGCCGACGGCGTGATAGGGCTCAACGGCATTGCCGATACACGCCTGGTGGACATGGATACCTTTGTGTTTCATCCGATCCAGCAGGACTGGCTCACGGGCGGCGCACAAGCCTGGCCTGCCAGCATTTCGCTTTTGAGCCAGGGCGCCGACCGGCTTGTGGGTGGCCTGGGCAATGACCAATATTTTGTGGACGATGTTGGCGACTTGGTGGTGGAGAGCGCCGCAGAAGGCATGGACACCGTGCGGTCCAGTATCAGCTACACGCTGGGCGCCAATGTCGAAAATCTGACTCTGACCGGTGCGACCGCGCTTAACGGTACGGGTAATGTCCTGAACAACACTCTTTATGGCAACAGCGGCAACAACGCGCTCCGTGGCGGCTGGGGCAATGACACGCTAATGGGCGGCACAGGCGATGATGTGATGGACAGCTTCAGCCCGGAGATAGGCAAGTTGTATGTCGTTAGTACCGGGAACGGCATCGTGGCTCGATCCGCTGTGGGAGACCAAGTGCTGGAAACCGCCATGTTGGGTGGTTGGCTACCCTCGGGCCATGTGGGCCAGGCCCTGCGGACTTTGGGCTCATCTTTCGTGGACAAGGTCTATGTGACAGCTGGTAGCAGCGTGGATGCCACGAGCCTGGGCGGCAGCGTTGATGAGATTTACCTCACGGGCCGCCTGGGCGAATATGCGGCGGCGTACGCGGGAAACACGATCACTCTGACGCGCCAGACCGGCTTGCCCGTCGGTCAGGCGGAGGTGGTCATGCTCTACGGAGGTACGGCGGCTCAGTTCGACAATATATATTTCAGCGATGGCTTCATTCAGAGCTATGCACTGTGGAACGCCATCAAGGCTCGCACGGCTGCGGTGCTGGACACTGGCCGGCGCACAGACGCCTCCGTCCCTGCGCCGGCGGTGTTCAGTGAAGGCGCAGACATCATGGCGGGCGGTGCGGGTAACGACACCTATATGGTGGACGACACGGGCGACGTGGTAACTGAACTGGCCGACGAAGGCACGGACACGGTGCAAAGCTACCTGGCTAACTACACGCTGGGCGCCAATGTCGAGAACCTGACGCTGACAGGAAGCGCCGCCCTCAACGGCACAGGCAATGCCCAGGCCAACGTGTTGAGCGGCAATGCGGGCAACAACATCCTGACAGGCGGCGCCGGCGGGGACAGCTACCTGGCCTACCGGGGCATGGGGCAGGATCGCATCGTGGAGAACGACACAACGCCGGACATTGCCGATGTGCTGCTTTTTGGCGCTGGCATCAGCAGCAAGCAGCTGTGGTTCCGTCACGTGGGCAGCGATCTGGAGGTCAGCGTGATCGGCACGGCCGACAAGGCCACGGTGCAGAACTGGTATCTGGGCAACCCCCATCACGTGGAGCAGATCAAAACCAGCGATAACAAGGTGCTGCTGGACACCCAGGTTGAAGCCTTGGTCCAGGCCATGGCGGCGTACGCGCCGCCAGGCATGGGCCAAACGGATCTGTCAGCAACTTATGCAGCCGCGCTGGCGCCGGTGTTGGGGGGCGCCTGGCATTGAGCTGCCCCCTGCCGCAGAGTTTTAACGACCGGCCAATGCCGCCCGGTTCGACACCAGGATATTGCTTTTCTCCAGCCGTCCGCCGGACTGGATGGCGTTGATCCATGCATCGGTGGAGCCTGCGGCGGCAAAACGCGTGTGGAAGACGACGCTGAACACGCGATGGATTTCTTCAGCGGTGGCGCTGCCGGCTTCGTTGGCATAGGGCAGGGCGCCTGTTGCGTCCTGCAAAAACTCCACATGCAGGCCGCGGTGCGTGGCTTCGAAAATCGTGGAGGCGTCGCAGTTGTGCGTCATGTAGCCAATCACCGTGAGGGTGTCTATGCCGCGCTGTTCCAGCCAGGCCGCAAAGTCGGTGCCGGTGAAGACGCTGGGCCAGGCTTTTTCAATGTAGTGGTCGCGTGGGCGGCTGGCCACGGCTTCGTGCAGCGCCCAAGAGGCTGAGCCCTTGGCGAAGAGCGGGGCGGCGGGGGATTCGCTGTGCTGCACGACCACCACCGGGATGCCGGCCTCGCGGGCGGCGTCCATGGCGCGGGCAATGTTGGGGAGCGTCTGCGCCACGGGCGGGTGCTCGATCAGCAGGCCGCCGTTGAAGTATTCCATCTGCACATCGATGACGACGAGGGCGCGGCGTGGAGCTTGTGATGGCTGTTGCTGTTGCTGTTGCTGTGGTGCTTGGGTTTTGCTCTGGGTCATGAAAGGCTCCTGAAAAATAACAGCGGGTGTTGCTGATGGATGAATTGTCGGCCGGCATGGGTTTTCGTGACAGTGGCCCAAATGCCAACATGCGATAGAATCGGGCCATGCCATCTCGCGCGCTGCCTTCCGGCCGTCAAGCCGCCAAACCCGTCAAAACCCCCAAGACCGCCCGCCAGGACGGCAGCGTGGCGGTGGTCGCGTTTGACGGCATCAGCCCCTTTCACCTGTCGGTGCCCTGCATGGTGTTCGGCAACGATTTTTCGGGGGCCGACCTGCCGCGTTTCAAGCTCGTGGTCTGCGCTGAAAAGCCGGGCACATTGCGCACCACCTCCGGCTTCGGCATCAGCATTGAGAAAGGCCTGGGCGCGCTTGCGAAGGCGCAGACCATCGTGGTGCCTTCCTGGCGCGACCCGATGGAGCGCCCGCCCGAGGCCCTGCTCAAGGCCTTGCAGGCCGCGCACAAACGCGGCGCGCGCATTGTGGGCCTGTGCCTGGGCGCATTCGTGCTGGCCGAGGCGGGCTTGCTGAACGGCCGGCCGGCGACCACGCACTGGGCGCTCGCTTCCGCCTTTGCCGAGCGCTATCCCGAAGTGCGGTTGCAGCCCGATGTGCTCTATGTGGACGATGGAGACGTGCTGACCTCGGCCGGAACCGCCGCCGGCATCGATTGCTGCCTGCATGTGTTGCGCCTGGATTACGGCGCCGAGGCGGCCAACCGCGTGGCGCGCCGGATGGTGGTGGCGCCGCAGCGCCAGGGCGGGCAGGCGCAGTATGTGGAGCAGCCGCTGCCGGCCACGGGCGCCGGCCATCGGCTGTCTGACATCCTGGCCTGGGTGCAGAAAAACCTGGACCAGCCGCACAGCCTCGATGCGCTGGCGGCGCGGGCGCTGATGAGCCGGCGCACCTTCACGCGCCACTTCCGGCAGGTCACGGGCACCACGGTGGGCCAGTGGCTCACCAGCCAGCGCCTGGGCCTGGCGCAGCGCCAGCTCGAGTCAACGGACCGCAGCATGGAGCAGATCGCCGTGGATGCGGGCTTTGGTTCGGCGGTGTCCTTGCGCCAGCACTTCGCGGCAACGCTGGGGACTTCCCCCTCAGCCTACCGGCGCGAGTTTCGCGGCGCCTGAGCGCCGACAAAAAAGTGCCTGCGGCCTGCGCGCTTTTTCGTTTCCTTGCTGGATGCGCCGCGGCTCAAGCTTGCTGCGATGCGGCTCTGGCGGCTTTGCGGCGGCGTTCGAGGAAGGCCTGCAACTCACCGATGACACCTTTGCGGAAGGCCAGCACGCAGGCCACAAAGATCGCGCCGATGATCACGGTGACCCAGGAGCCGACCTTGTCGGCCAGCAGGTTCTGCAGCGCAATCACGATGCCCGAGCCCATGACCGGGCCGAAGAAGGTGCCCACGCCGCCCAGCAAGGTCATGAGGATGACCTCACCCGACATGGACCAGTGCACATCGGATAACGTGGCAAAGCCCATGACCAGTGTTTTCATCGAACCGGCCAGGCCCGCCAGCGCGGCCGACAGCACAAAGGCCAGCAGCTTGTAGCGGTCCACGTTGTAGCCCAGCGAGATGGCGCGGGGTTCGTTCTCGCGGATCATTTTGAGCACCTGGCCAAAGGGCGAATGCACGATGCGCGAGATGAACAGGAAGCAGGCCACGAATATCGCCACGACCACGTAATACAGCGAGATGTCGGATTCGAGGGGCAGCAGGCCGAAGAGCTTGCCGCGCGGCACGCCCTGCAGGCCGTCTTCGCCGCCGGTAAAGCTCGCCTGCAGGCAGACGAAGTAAACCATCTGCGCGATCGCCAGCGTGATCATGGCGAAATAAATGCCCTGGCGGCGTATGGCCACCCAGCCGACCAGCAGGCCGATCAGCCCGGCCGCCGCCGCGCCGGCCAGCAGGGCCAGCTCGGGCGTCCAGTTCTGCGACTTGATGAACCAGCCGGTGACATAAGCCGCCGAGCCGAAGAAGGCCGCGTGGCCGAAGGACAGCAGGCCGGTAAAACCCAGCAGGAGGTTGAAGGCGCAGGCGAAGAGGGCGAAGCACAGCAGCTTCATCACAAACACCGGGTAGAGGCCGAGGAAGGGCGCGGCCAGCGCAAAAGCCAGCAGGACAAGGTAGGTGATGCGCAGCATGTTGGCGGCTTTGGTGGAAAGGGCGCTCATGGTCAAGCCTCTTTACCAAAGAGGCCGGCGGGCCGGAACATCAGCACGATGACCATGATGACGAACACCACGATGTTGGAAGCTTCAGGGTAAAACACGCGGGTCAGTCCCTCGACAATGCCCAGGCCCAGGCCGGTGACGACCGATCCGAGGATGGAGCCCATGCCGCCGATCACGACGACGGCGAACACCACGATGATCAGGTTGGAGCCCATCAGCGGGTTGACCTGGATGATGGGCGCGGCCAGCACGCCGGCCAGGGCCGCCAGCGCGGCGCCAGCGCCGTAGGTCAGCATCACCATCATGGGCACGTTGACGCCGAAGGCCTGCACCAGCGGCGCGTTTTCGGTGCCGGCGCGCAGGTAGGCGCCCAGCCGCGTGCGCTCGATCAGGAACCAGGTGCCCAGGCACACCACCAGCGACACCACCACCACCCAGGCGCGGTAGATGGGCAGGCGCATGAAGCCGAGGTCCATGGCGCCGGCCAGCAGGTCGGGCACGTTGTAGTTCTGGCCCGAAACGCCGTAGATTTCACGGAACACGCCTTCCAGCACCAGCGCCAGGCCGAAGGTCAGCAGCAGGCCGTAGAGCGGGTCCAGCTTGTACAGGTGCTTGAGGAAAAGCCGCTCGATGACCACGCCGAGGATGCCGACCGCCAGCGGCGCCAGCACCAGCGCGAGCCAGTAATTCATGCCGAACTGGTCCAGCATGATCCAGGCGGCGAAGGCGCCCAGCATGTAGAGCGCGCCGTGCGCGAAGTTCACGATGCCCAGCAGCCCGAAGATCACCGCGAGCCCCAGGCTCAGCATGGCGTAGAAAGCGCCGTTGACCAGGCCCAGCATCAGCTGGCCCATAAACGCTTGCAGGGGGATACCGAAAATTTCCATGGGAACCTGTCAGGACACCAATACCGTTGCTCGTGGCGGGGGCGAGAGATTTTTAAGGAAGCAGCCGGTCATTTCCGCATTGCTGTGAAATGACCGGCTGGACCAAACCCCTCGTTCTTCTCCGTTTTTTCTTTCGTCAGTTCTTCGTTACTTCTTCACAGCCGCGCACTTGGATTCGGCCACCGTGGTGAAGGCCTGCTCGCCGGGCACCTTGGCCACGGTCTTGTAATAGTCCCATGGGGTGGTGGACTCCTTGGAGCTCTTGACCTGGAACAGATACATGTCGTGGATCATGCGGCCGTCGGCGCGGATCTGGCCCTTGTTGTAGAAGTCGTCGATCTTCATGCCCTTGAGCGTGCTCATCACCTTGTCGGAGTCGGTCGTGCCGGCGGCCTGTACGGCCTTGAGGTAGTTCATGGTGGCGGAGTAGTCGGCCGCCTGCAGGCTGGAAGGCATGCGCTTGTATTTGTCGAAGAAGCGCTTGGCGAACTTGCGCGAGGCGTCGTCCTGGTTCCAGTACCAGCTGTCGGCCAGCTGCAGGCCTTCGGTATTGGCCAGGCCCAGGCTGTGCACATCGTTGATAAACACCAGCAGGCCGGCAACCTTCATGGTCTTGCCGATGCCGAATTCCTTGGCGGCCTTCATGGCATTGGTGAAGTCGCCACCGGCGTTGGCCAGTGCCAGGATCTGCGCCTTGGAAGACTGCGCCTGCAGCAGGAAGGAGGAGAAGTCGGAGGCGTTCAGCGGATGGCGGACGGTGCCGGCCACGGTGCCGCCGTTGTCCTTCACGACCTTGGAGGCGTCGCCTTCCAGCGAGTAGCCGAAGGCATAGTCGGCGGTCAGGAAGTACCAGCTCTTGTTGCCGGCCTTGACCAGGGCGGAGCCGGCCACCTTGGCCAGCGAGACCGTGTCGTAGGCGTAGTGGACGGTGTAGGGCGAGCAGTCTTCATTGGTCAGGCGGGCGGAGCCGGCGCCGATGGCGATGAAGGGTTTCTTCTTTTCAGTGGTGACCTTGGACATGGCCAGCGCCGTGCCGGAGTTGGTGCCGCCTATCAGCATCTGCAGGCCGTCCTTGTCGATCCACTCACGGGCCTTGGATGATGCGACGTCGGCCTTGTTCTGGTGGTCGGCGCTCAGCACCTCGATGGGGCGGTTCAGCACCTTGCCGCCGAAATCCTGCACCGCCCACTTCAGCATTTCCGCGCCGGCGGGGCCGTCGATGTCGGCGTAGAGGCTGGACATGTCGGTGATGATGCCGATCTTGATCGGGCCGGTGTTCTGCGCGAAGGCGGCGCCGGTGAGGCCGACGGCGAGTGCGGCAACAAGTGCTTTGAGTTTCATGGTGTCTCCTGTTATGGATGGGGTGAACGGGGGAAATCGAAAGGGTGGGAAAGGGATTTGGGCGCAGCCTGCGTCAGACGCCGAGGTATTCCTGCAGCATGCCTATGTTGCCGGCCAGCTCGCTCTGCGCGAACTGCTTGACGATGCGGCCGTGCTCCATCACGTAGAAGCGGTCGGCCAGCGGCGCGGCGAAGCGGAAGTTCTGCTCGACCAGCATGATGGTGTAGCCCTTGGCCTTGAGCGTGAGGATCATCTCGGCGAGCTTTTGCACGATGACCGGCGCCAAGCCTTCGGAGATTTCATCGAGCAGCAGCAGGCGCGCGCCGGTGCGCAAAATGCGCGCCACGGCCAGCATCTGCTGCTCGCCGCCCGACAGGCGGGTGCCCGGGCTACCGGCGCGCTCCTTCAAGTTGGGGAACATCGCGTAGATCTCGTCCAGGCTCATGCCGCCCGGGGCTATGGTGGGCGGCAGCATCAGGTTTTCTTCGGCCGTGAGGCTGGCAAAAATGCCGCGCTCTTCGGGGCAGTAGCCCACGCCCAGCCGCGCCACCTTGTGCGGCGCCAGCTTGACGGCTTCTTCGCCGTTGATGCGGATGGAGCCCTTGCGCGCACCCGTCATGCCGACAATCGCGCGCATGGTGGTGGTGCGGCCCGCGCCGTTGCGGCCCAGCAGGGTCACGACCTCGCCTTCGTTGACGCTGAGGTTCACGCCATGCAGGATGTGCGACTCGCCGTACCAGGCATTGAGGTCTTCTATCTTGAGGAGTTCGCGGGTCATCTAGTGCGCTCCCTGCAGCTCGGTGTTGGCGGTGCCCATGTAAGCCTCGATCACCAGCGGGTTTTTAGAGACCTCACCGTAAGGGCCGTCGGCGATGATGGCGCCGCGCTGCAGCACGGTGATGCGGTCGGCGATGGACGACACCACGTTCATGTTGTGCTCGACCATCAGGATGGTGCGGCCGGCCGACACCTTTTTGATCAGCTGCGTCACGCGGTCCACGTCTTCGTGGCCCATGCCCTGGGTGGGCTCGTCCAGCAGCATCAGCTCGGGTTCCAGCGCCAGCGTGGTGGCGAGTTCCAGCGCGCGCTTGCGGCCGTAGGGCAGGTTCACGGTGAGTTCGTCGGCGAAAGCGCTGAGGTCGACCTCAGCCAGCAGTTCGCGGGCACGGCCGTGCAGATGAAACAAAGTGTCTTCGGCCTTCCAGAAATGGAAGGAGGTGCCCAGGTTGCGCTGCAGCGCCGCGCGCACGTTTTCCAGCACCGTCATGTGCGGGAACACGGCCGAGATCTGGAAGGAGCGCACGATGCCGCGCCTTGCGGTCTGCGCCGGTTGCTCGAAGGTGATGTCGGCGCCGTTGTAGACGATGCTGCCGCGCGTCGGTATGAGGAACTTGGTGAGCAGGTTGAAGAAGGTGGTCTTGCCGGCGCCGTTGGGGCCTATCAGCGCGTGGATGTGCCCGCGCTGGACCTTGAGGTCCACATTGTTGACGGCCACGAAACCCTTGAATTCCTTGGTCAGCCCTCGCGTTTCGAGAATGAACTCCACGGACACATCGCTCTCCGGCAGGTAAGGGGTTGAAGTCACGGAGCGCGAAGACGTCGCGGCAGTTAGCAGCCGCTGGCCAGGCCCGCGAAACACAACTGGTCATCGTAGCCATCGACCTGGGAGAGCAGTACCGGGTCTGACCCTTAGGTAGTTTTGCGTGATGGGCAACCCTGAGGGCGTTGCAGAGGGCGTTTTGTGAAAGCCCTCTGACTTGTTACTTACTGTTCGCGATTGCGATTGGGGCCTCCGTCGCCGCGGAAGTCGCGTGCATTGGCCTGTCGGGTGTCCCTGGCCTGGGCAGCTTCACGTTGGGCCTGTTGTTGCGCCTGTGCCTGTTGCTGCTGACGTTGCTGTTGCTGTTGCCGCCGCTGTTGTTGCTCCTGGGCCTGTGCTTGCGCTTGCGCTTGCGCTTGCGCTTGCGCTTGCGCCCGGTGCTGCTGTTCCTGCTGTGCGCGTTGCTGCTGCAGCTGCTGCTGTTGTTGCAGATGCTGCTGTTGCATCTGCTGCTGCAGATGTTGTTGCTGCCTTTGCGCGGCTTGCTGCTGGCGTGCGTTTTCCTGGTCGCGCTGGGCCTGTTCGCGCAGGGCGCGCTGGCCTATGGATTCCTCACCCTGGCGGCGCTGTTGTTCCAGCTGCGGCGCTTGCAATCGCTCCCGCTGCTCTCTTTGTTGCCGCTGCTGTTCGTGCTGGGCCTGCTGCTGGCTGCGCTGTGCCTGTTCGGCGGCACGGCGGTCGGCGGCGGCGCGGGCCTCGGCATTGGCATTGGCAGCCTGGGCGCGTTCCCGCGCTTCATTGCGAGCCCGTGCGTCACGCTGGGCCTGTTCGCGCAAGGCGCGCTGGCCTATGGCCTCCTCGCCCTGGCGCCGCTGCTGTTCGAGTTGGGGCGCCTGCAGTTGTTCCCGCTGCTCTTTTTGCTGGCGTTGTTGCTCGCGCTGTGCGCGCTGGCTGGCCTCCAGGGCAGTGCGGTCCGGCGCGGGTGTGGCGCGTGGGGCTTGCGCGCCGCCTGGCGCGGTGGGGCCGGCATGCCTTTCATCCCGGTTGTCATCGCGCCGGGCGTCCCGCCGGTCGTCGCGGCGCTCATCATGCCTGCCGTCGCGGCTGCTGACCACCGGCCGCGCGGCCACGGCGGGTGGCGGCAAGGCGGCTGCGGCCACGGGGCGTTGCCGTTCGCGCACCTCTGCCTGGCTTGGGCGTTGCGGCAATGCCGCACGGTCCGCGACGAGCTGCGCGCGGCCCAGGTCGGCACGGCTCAAGGCGTGCTGGCTGGCGCGCACCGGCCGGCCGCGCTCGAAGTCCTCGCGGCTGACGGCCGTCACGGCGGCGGGCTGGCGCTGGTAACGGTAGACATTGGTCACATTGTTGGTGACGTTGACGGTGTTGTTGACCACGATGTTGTTGTTCACCTGCGTGACGTAGCGCGGGCTCACGCGGTAGGTCGGGCGGAAGGCCTCGCCGGGCGCCAGCGGGAACCAGCCCACGCTGGGGCGCGGCGCGCCGCCGACCGAGATGTTCCAGCTCACGCCGCCGCTGCTGCCGCCTACAAAGGCCACCAGCGCGGGCGCGTATACCGGGCGCGGAGCGAGGCGCCCAGGCACCCAGGCCCAGCGCGGACCTATCTGGGCCCAGCGGCCGTAGTGGAAGGGCGCGAAGCCCCAGGGCGCGTCGTCCACCCAGGTCCAGCCCCAGGGCGAGACCCAGGCCCAATGGCCCATGCGGTAAGGCGCCCAGTTGACGGGCACGGCGCGCGGTATCCAGACGGCGCCGTAGCTCGGGTCCTGGCTCCAGCTGCCGTAGCTGTCGAGCTGCTGGTAGCCCACGGTTTCGCGCGGCACATAGCGCGCCGATACCGACTGGTCTTCGAGCCTGTCGCGGCTGGCGGCCCATTGGTCAAAAGCATCCTGGCGCGATGCGCCGGGCCCGGCCGGCACCAACTGCGTGCCGCTGAAGTTGGCCTGCTGGCCGGCGGCCAGGTTCACCGAAGCCGCGCCGTCGCCGTAAATGACGCCGCCGCCGGACTGTGCGATCACGCGCGTGGTGTCGCCGGCCGGGTCCACGTCGAGGCGGTAGTCGCCGGGCTGCGACACCACAAAGGCCAGGTTGGGCGTATCGATTTCCAGGCGCTGGCCGTCAAACAGCTGGCGCACGCGCAGCCTGACCGTGCCCTGGGCCAGGCGCAGCTGGGTGGTGTTGTCGTCCAGCGCGAGGAAGTCCAGGCTGGTCTGGCTGTTCATGCGCACGGCGGTGGAGCCGGCGTAGAGTTCGGCGCGCGCTTGAGGCCCTGTCCACAGCCTGTCGCCGCCCGTCAGCGGCCGGTTCAGCGCGGCGGGTGTCCAGGTGTCGCCAGCATTGGCGGGGGCAAAACTCACGGCGCCTTCGGCCAGGTTGAGCCGGGCCACGCGGCCGGGCGGGTCCACGGCCTCAGCCTGCGGTGCGGGCTGCTGCGCCCAGGCGACGGGTTGCAGCAGCGCCAGCACAAAAGCGACCGCCGTCAGCACAAGGTACCAGTAAAGGTCGGAGAAGCGAAAGCCCCGGAATGCGTGGCTGGGATCGTCGCGGAATGTTTCGTTATCGATGCGGGTCATGGTGCACGCTCTCTTCCTGTCGTTGAGGGCTCATCGCGTGGGTCGGTGATGAGGCCGGATGGAGGCTGTGGCCTATGAGAACCTGTTCACGGTTAAAGACCACCATACCCATGACAACGCGCCCGTAGATGGATGGAGTGCTAACAGGCGGTAAAGATTGCGCGATTCGCGCGGGCGGTGAAACAGGATGTAATGGCCCCGCCTGAAATTACGTAAAACAATGTGAGACGATGCCGCCATGCAAGATTTCTGGCCTTCCAGCGGCTTTCAGCACCTGCGCCGCACGCCGCGCGGCTGGCTGCAGCCTACCGACAACTACCTGCGGCTCTTCCTGGCGCGGCCCGAGCTAGCCCTGGTCCCCGAGTCCTGCGACGCCGAGCGCGCCCTGCATGCCGCGCTGGCGGCCTCGCCCTCCAGGCCGGTCGCGCCCGGCGAATTGCAGGCGCTACAGGATGAGGATGCGCGGGACAACTATGCGCACTTCCTGCGCTTTCGCGACGGCCTGCTGGCCGCGGGCACGCTGGAGGCGTATTACCTCAGCCTGTTCCCGCGCGACGGCACGGGCCGTGTGGACATACCGCCGCTCTTCGTCGACCTGCTGGTGCAGGCCATGCTGCGCAACCTGCTCGATGGTTGCGGTGATGCCTATGAGTTGCGTGCCGCCGAAATGCTCTTTCGCCCACAGCGCATCAGCACCGATGGCGGGCGGGTGCTCAGCGGCGACCTGGCGGTGCTGGACATGCTCCATGAAACCGGCGGTGTGGGCGACTTCGGCCGCTTCCTGGCCGAGGCGGGGGCGCCTGTGCCCGCCATCGAGCTGCAGGTGCTCAATGAGGACAACGCGGTCGCTTATTGGCAGCAGGCCGACAGCCACCGCTTTTTGCTGGACCTCACGCATGAGGTGGGCAATGAGCTGAGCCACGGCCTGGTGCTGACCCTGGTGCGCGCGCACTCGGGCCTCAAGGCGCTGGCGAGTGTGTTGCAGAAATGGGTGGCCCACCTGCTGGGCGTGGCCGTCACCATACGTCCGGTGCAAAAGGTGGATGACGAGGCCTGGCGCTGGCACGTGGGGCTGGACGCCGGGGCCACGGCCCTGCTCAATGATTTGTATGAAGGCCGCGAGGTGGAGCCGGCGCGATTGCAACGGCTGCTCAGCCTGTTCCGGCTCGACTTTGCCGACCCGCGCGAGATGCGCGCCGACGTGGCCGGCAAGCCGGTGTACCTGGGGCTGATGACGGACGCCGGCGGCGTGCTCAGGCTCAAGCCGCAGAATCTGCTGGTCAACCTGCCGCTGCCCGCGGCTTTGTGAACGCGTGTTGGGTAAGAGCCGTTCAGAAAATCCAGCGAAGCGGTCCTGGCTAGGCGCGCCGCCGCAGACAGTGCACCAGCACGGCAAGGCGGCGCAACAACGCCAGGAGGATTTTGTGAACGGCTCTCAGTCGCTGCCTTCCACCTCCACGACAAGCACGCGGGCCTCGCCCACCGGTGAAGCGATGTGTTCGGTGCCCACGCTCGCAAAGAAGATGTCGCCGGTTTCCAGCATCACCGAGCATTGGCCGCAGTTGTCGCGGTATCGCATCTCGACGCGGCCGTCGAGCACGGCGAACACCTCTTCGCCCTCGTTGATATGCCACTTGTAGGGTTTATCCGTCCAGTGCAGCCGGGTGGTGATGCCCTGCATGTTCGCCACCGTCATCGCATCCCAGGCGCGTGCCGCGGTGAAATCCTTGCTGCGAATGATCTTCATGTTTCTCTCCATCGTGTGGGCGCCGTGGCGCAATGAAAGCCACGCCATGCTACGTCGCGGGGCCGCTGGAAACATGAATTCTTCGGTCTGGATTAATTCCATAAGCGCATCACTGAAATGACCTGGGCACGCCCGTCTTCCCCGGCTGCGGCGCTAAGATGGCTTTCATGAAAACCGTATTGCTGCCCTGCGGCGAAGCCGTCCCCGCCCTGGGCATGGGCACCTGGAATGTGGGCGATGCGCCGTCCCGCCGCGCTGATGAAATCGCCACCTTGCGGCTGGGCCTGGACCTGGGCTGCACCCTGGTCGACACCGCGGAAATGTATGGCGAAGGCCTGTCCGAGGAACTGGTCGGCGAGGCGCTGCAGGGCCGGCGCGATGAAGCCTTTGTCGTGAGCAAGGTGTATCCGCACAATGCATCGAAGGCCGGCATGGTCACCGCGTGTGAACGCAGCCTGCGCCGCTTGCGCACCGACCGCATCGATTTGTACTTGCTGCACTGGCGCGGTTCGGTGCCGCTGGCCGAAACCCTGCAGGGCTTCATGGCGCTGCAAAAGGCCGGCAAGATCAGGCACTACGGCGTCAGCAACCTCGATATGGCCGACATGAAGGAATTGTGGGCCTTGCCCGGCGGCAAGGATGTGCAGGCCAACCAACTGCTGTACAACCTCACACGGCGCGGCATCGAATGGGACCTGCTGCCCTGGCTGTGCGAGCGCCGCGTGCCGGTGATGGCCTATTCGCCGATAGAGCAGGCGCGCCTCCTGCACCATGCGGGCCTGGCCCGCTTCGCCAAAAACCACGGCATGGCGCCGACGCAGGCCGCATTGGCCTGGCTGTTGGCGCAGGACGGTGTGATCGCGATTCCTAAAACCAGCCACCCCGACCGGCTGCGTGAGAACGTTGCGGCGGCCGGTATTGAACTCAGCGCAGGGCAACTGGCCGAGCTGGACACCCTGTTCAAGCCGCCTTCCAGTGCTACTCCGCTGGAGATGATCTAGCCTCGCCCCGCATCTTCAGCCTGCGCGAAGGATCGGTCTGGTGCAGGTACACCGCGAAGGTATCCCATGGGATGCCGATTGAGAGCCGCGACATGATGCGCCCGATCTCACCGCGGTGGTAACCGCTATGGATCACAAGGTGGGTCAGGATTTCCTCGCGTGACATGCACCCCTGGTCCCCGTCGGTGAACACAAAAGGCACGGACTCGGATAACTGCCCCGGCGTGGCGGTTTCCAGGTAGTCCAGGTACCAGCGGTCGGAGGCCGTCACGGCAAGGCGCAACTCCTCCAGCGTGGGCGTGTGCGGCGTGTTGTCCGCGGCAAAGTTGTGCGCGGCGCCGACGAGATGCGCCGCGAATATCCGGTCGACGACGTAGTTGTGGTTGAGCAGCCGCAGGGCGGCCTGCTTGTCCTGGGCGTGCAGGTCGGCATCAAAGCCCTCCATCTTGTCCAGGAACTCGGCATTGGCCCAGGCGCGGTAGCTAAAGAGGGTGCGCAGCAATGCGAGAGCGCTCATGTTCAGGTGTCCTTTTCGTTCGGCAAATGTGAGTACCATGCCCATATATTCAGGGGGGATGGGCCAGGTGTCTACTCGCATTTCGGCGGCACGGTTATCGATGCGCAAAGAGCCGCGCCAGGCGCGTTCCCGGGCTACGGTGGATGTCATCGTCCGCGCCGGGGCTCGCGTTCTGGCCGACCGGGGCTGGGCCGGCTTCACGACCAACGAGGTTGCCGAAGTCGCCGGCGTCAGCATTGGTTCCATTTATCAGTACTTCCCCGACAAACGGGTGTTGACCGATGCCATCCGGCGCCACCACATGGACGACGTGCTGGCGGTGCTGCGAAAGGCCGGGCAGGGCGGGTCGATGCACGAGCTGATTGATGATCTCGTCGACGGCATGGTTGCGGTGCACAGTGTTCATCCCGCGCTCCACCGGGTGCTGCTTGACGAGGTGCCGGGCGATGCCGGGGGCGACTTCGCGCATCGCGCGTTCGAAACCGAGTACCTGGAACGCTATCGAGCCATTGTTGCGATGTCCGGCCGCGGGAAAGGCCAGGCCGCCGGGGTCATGGTGCAGGTGCTTTCTTCCGCGATGGAAGGCGTGATTCATGGCGCTGCCCGCAGGGGCGTTTTGGCGTCGCCGGGGATCAAGCGGGAACTCGTGGCGATGATCCGCTCATACCTGATCCCGGTACGCCGATGACATAGGCCGTTGTTGTGCCGGAAGCGGCGAATGCCGCCGGCCCATCGCCGGACGCGAAGCCGGCCCCCGCGGATCACGCTTGGTTCGGCCCTTGTATAGACAAGGCGGCGAATAAAATTGAGGGCCAAAAACCGGCTGCATGCGGGTGCTTTTGATCCGCCTTATGCTTGCAAGCCCCATCAGGAGACCTTCCCCCATGCTTCGCAAAATTCTGTCTTTCGCCGCCCTCGCGCTGGCGCTCGGCGCCGCACAGGCCCAGCCCTTCCCGGCCAAGCCCATTCGCCTGATCGTCCCATTCCCGCCCGGCGGCGGCACCGACATCCTGTCGCGCCTGGTGGCCACCAAGCTGACGGAAGCCAGCAAGTGGACCGTGGTGCCCGACAACCGCGGCGGCGCGGGCGGCACCATCGGCATTGCCGAAGCCGTGCGCGCGGCGCCCACGGGCTACGACATGGTCATGGGCCAGAAGGACAACCTGGTCGTCGCGCCATGGCTCTACAAGAACCTGAGTTACGACCCGACCAGGGACCTGGTGGCCGTGGCCCATGTGGCCTACACGCCGGTGGTCATCGTCACGGGCGTGCAGTCGCGCTTCAAGACCCTGGCCGACGTGGTGGCCGCGGCCAAGGCCGCGCCCGACAGCGTCACCTACGGCTCGCCCGGCAACGGCACCACCATCCACCTGGCCGGCGAAATCTTCAACAGCGCCGCCAACGTCAAGCTGCGCCATGTGCCCTACAAAGGCTCCAACCCGGCCATGATGGACGTGCTGGCCGGCAATGTGGACCTCATGGTGTCCTCGCTGCCCTCGGCCATCGCGCAGATCAAGTCGGGCAAGCTGCGTCCGCTGGCCGTCACCTCGGCCCGCCGCAGCACCTCGCTGCCCGAGGTACCCACCGTGGCCGAACTGGGCTTCAAGGACTTTGACGTCAGCACCTGGTACGGCCTCTTCATGCCGGCCGGCACGCCCAAGGACATCGTGGCCACCGTCAACACCGAGGTCAACAAGCTGCTGGCCACGGCCGACGTGAAGGCCGCCATCCATGCCCAGGGCGCCGAGGTGCAGAACATGACGCCCGAACAGTTCTCCAGCCTGCTCAAGACCGACTACGCGAAATGGAAGGGCATTGTGCAGGCTTCCGGCGCAACGATTGAATAGCCCCCACGCTTTTCACTACGCCTTCGGCTTCGTGTAATGCGCTGCCCCCGAGGGGGCGCTGCGCCTGCGGCCCGGCAAAGCCGGTTCCGCGGCCCCTGCTGGTGAAGAAGAATCCTCTCCTCCGTTCGCCCTGAGGCTTCGTAGGTCTGAGTGCGAAACCTCATTGCAGGCCCGGCGCGCTCCGTGAAAACCCTAGGAGACCAAATCGGGATGCATGACATGATCTAGTCATCTATAGGACTAGATCAATCATGAGCAAGCCCTCCCTCACTGTGGTGCCCGCCGAGCCGGGCCAAAGCCGTTATGCCGCGCTGGCCGCCGCCTTGCGCGCGCGGGTGGTGGCCGGCGAATGGCCGCCGGGCAGTGCGCTGCCGGCCGAGCAGACCCTGGCCGCCGAGCACGGCGTGGCCTTGGGCACGCTGCGCCGCGCGCTGGAGCTGCTGGCCGACCAGGGGCTGATTGAACGCATCCACGGCCGCGGCACTTTTGTGCGCGCCGGCCTCACGGGCGGCACCATGATGCGTTTCTTCCGCTTCGGCGAAGGCACGGGCGAGGTCCCGGCCTCACGCATTGTTTCGCGCCAGCTGCTGGTCGCGCCCGCCGAGGTGGCGCGCCGCCTGGGCCTGGCGCGCGGCGATACGGCGCTGCGCCTGCAGCGCGTGCGCTCGCTGTCGGGCCAGCCTTGTGTCTATGAGGAGATCTGGCTGCCGTTGTCCCTGTTCGGCGGGCTTGCCGAGGGCGATGCCGGCAGCTGGGGCGATCTGCTCTACCCGATGTATGCCGAGCGCTGCGGCGTGCACGTAGCCCGCGCGGTCGATGAAATCGGCTTCGGCGTGCTGACGGCGGCGCAGGCCAGGCAACTGGCCCTGTCGGCGGGCCACCCCTGCGCGCTGGTCACGCGCTGCGCCTACGACCTGGCCGGCCATTGCGTCGAAGTGCGCCACACGCGCGGCGACGCCCACGCCTTTCACTACACCGTCACCATCACCTGAACATCTCGCCAAACCTCACCGAAACCGGAGCACCCATGTCACATACACCCCATAATCCCTCGCGCCGCCTCATGCTGCAGGCCACGGGCGCGGCCATCGCCGCACCCTGGGCTTTTGCCGCGAACGCAGCGGGCCAGATCGCCGGTGGCAAGCCCATCACCCTGGTCGTGTCCTATGCCGCGGGCGGCGGCGCCGACCTGATGGCGCGCCTGATCGCGCCGCGCATGGCGGAATACCTGGGCCAGCCCGTGCTGGTGGACAACAAGCCCGGCGCCGGCGGCCAGATTGCCGCGGGGCAGGTGGCGCGCGCCACGCCCGATGGCACCCAATTGCTGGTCGATGCCTCTTCCTTCGCCGTCAATCCGGCGCTCTACCCCAAGCTGCCCTATGACAGCGACACGGCTTTCACGCCGCTGGCCGTGCTGGCGCAGTTTCCCAATGTGCTGGTGTGCACGCCCGGCTTTGAAGCCAAAAACGTCAAGGACCTGATACGCATGGCCAAGGCCAGGCCGGGGCAGATCACCTATGCTTCCTCGGGCAACGGCTCGGCCCAGCACCTGGCCGGCGCGCTGTTTGAAGACCTGGCCGGCGTCAAGCTGGTGCACGTGCCCTACCGCGGCGGCGGCCCGGCCATGAACGACGTGATGGCCGGCCAGGTGCCGCTGTTCTTTGCCAACGTGGCTTCCTCGCTGGGGCAGATCCAGTCGGGCCGCCTGCGCCCGCTCGCGGTGACCAGCCGCCGCCGCACGCGCTCGCTGCCCGACATGCCCACCATGGAAGAAGCCGGCGTGCCGGCTTACGAGGTGCTGGAATGGAACCCGGTGATGGCGCCCGCCGGCATAGATGCCAAGTCCAAGGCCGCGCTGGTCGCCGCCATCCGCAAGACCATGGCCGACCCGGAGGTGCTGGGCCGTGTCCGCAGCCTGAGCGGCGAAGTGTTCCCCGACGGCCCCGAGGCGCTGACCCAGGCCTTCCTCAAGGCCCAGCAGACCAAATGGGGCCGCATCATCAAGGATCGCAAGATCACCGCGGGTTAAGTTGTGAGCAGTGCGGCGGCAAACCTGGTGGCGCCCGGCTGGGACAGCCACGTCCACGTCTTCGACGCGCAGGCGGCGGTGGCCGGCGGCCACTACCGGCCCGCGCACCGGCCGCTCGCCGACATCGAACAGCTGGCCCGGGTCCACGGCGTCGGCCACCTGGTACTGGTGCAGCCCAGCGTCTACGGCACCGACAACAGTGTGCTGCTTGACGCGCTGCGCGCCGGCCAAGGGCGGCACCGCGGCGTGGTGGTGCTGCCGCCTTCGGTGGATGACGCCGCGTTGACCGCCATGCATGCCCTCGGCGTGCGCGGCGTGCGCTTTAACCTGGTGTCACCCGTCGGCGACAGCCTGAAGGCGGCCGAAGGCCCGAATGCGCTGGACAGCTTCCGCGCCCTGGCGCCGCGCCTGCGCGCGCTGGGCTGGCATGTGCAGTGGTATGCCTCGCCCGACGACCTGCCGGTGATCGCGGCTTTGCATGCCGCCAGCCCGGTGCCCGCGGTGCTGGACCACCTGGCGGGCATGCATGCCAAGGTGGCGGCCGGCCACCCGGCCTGGCGCGCGCTCGAGCAGCTCGCGGGGCAGGGCGCCTGGGTCAAGCTCTCGGGCTGGTACCGACTGGGCGCGCAGGCGCCGTATGAGGGGCTGTACGGCGTGATCCGCAAGGTGGCGGCGCTGTTCGGCCAGCGCATGGTCTGGGGCTCCGATTGGCCGCACACCGCCTTTGCGCCCGATGCCATGCCGGCCTATGCCAGCACCTGGGAGCCCGTATCGCGCGCGCTGACGGCGGCCCAGAAGCAGTGCGCCCGGGAGCAGGCACCGGCCGCCCTTTATGCCTGATCAGGCGCCGCCGGGGCTCCAGGCCCGGAGTGGCTTAAAATCACGCATTACGCCCATTTTTAACCCGGAGTCCTTCATGTCCAAGAAAATCAGAGTCGAAGCCGACATCTGCGCCCCCAAGCCCGTCCCGCCCAAGGGTTACACCATCACCACCGGCCGCGGCCAGAAGATCAGCCTGGAGCGCGGTTCGCACACCCGCAGCAAGAAGAACCCAGGCAAGCGCCCCCACCAGGGTTGAGCTGGTTTTGCTGATGCGGCCCATACTCATATGGGCTGTATCCAATAAAAAAGCGCCCCTCGGGGGCGCTTTTTTATTGCCGGTGCGATCATTTAGCTGCCGGGCCTCCGGCCTGGTGCAGCATGAACTCCTGCATCTGCTGGATCAGCGCCGGCGGGAATGCACAGGACTTGCGCACCTGCGTGTCCATGTGAACGCCCAGCAGGGTGGTTACCGCGGCAACTTCCCCTGTTTTCCCACCGCCGTCGCCGCTTCGCATCTCATGGCGAAAGCGGATTTTCTTGTCGTGCAGTTCAAGAATCTCGGTGTACACCGTCACCACGTCCCCGGCTTTGAGCTCCCGTTTGTATTCGATGTGCTGGTCCACTGCCGCCATGCCGCGCTGCTGTTCGCGCAGGTAGCCGGGCGTAATGCCGATCTGGTGGAACAGGTTCCAGGTGGCTTCGTCGAACTTCCCGACGTACCACATCACGTTCATGTGGCCCACATGGTCGCAGTGCCAGGGGTAGACCGTGCCGCGGTAGGTGAGGTGTTGTGTGCGCATGCGGGCATCCCTTCAAGGTGGGCGATTCACTGATGGCTGAAAGTTTAGCGAGTCACGGCTTCGGGTGCTTCACTCCAATGTCACGTACACCCGGCTCAAGCCGTTGCGCCTGAATGAACGGGATGGATGCGGCGGCGCAGGCCTGGCCGGTTTCAGGTCTCGAGCGCAGCCGCCATGCGGTGCGGCATGAGGCGTTCGCGTGGCGCTGCGCCGCCCCACAGGCTCAGCATCAGGTCCACGATGACCGGCCCGAAATCCTGGTGCGGAATTTCCACCGAGGTGAGCCACGGGGCGAGCCAGGCATTGATCGGGTTGCCGTCGATGCTGACCAGCTCGCAGTCGCCGGGCACCCGGATCCCGCTCTCGCGGGCCACGCGGTGCAGCCCATAGGCGATCTGGTCGCTGATGCACATGGCGCCACGCGGCCAGGCGCCGGGCGCGGCGAACTGGGCCGCGGCGGCGTAGCCGATCTCAAGGTGCGAGATGCCTGGGGCCTCCACCCGGCGGATCCGGTCGGCTGGCAAGCCCCTGGCGCCGGCCCGCTCGCAAAAGCCCTGCACGCGTTCCCGGGTCGTGGACGATCCGCGCGACGGAAATACCACCGCCGGCGCGTCAATGCCGCGGTCAAGCAGGTAGTCCGCGGCGGCGGCGCCGGCCGCCAGGTTGTCCGGCCCCACGAAGGCGCAGGTGCCGAAGGGGCTGCGCCGGCTCACGAAGACCATGGGCGCACCGCGCTCCACGAAATCGCGCAGGCCCGCACTGGGCTGGGCCGCGACCATCACGTAACCCTGCACGACCTGCGAACGCATGGCGTTGAGATAGTCGTCCTGCAGCTCCGGCCGGTCGTGCGTGTCGCACAGGATCATCGTGTAGCCGGCCTCGCGCAGCGCGGCCTCGGTGGAGGCAGCCAGCGTGGCCATCACCGGGTTGTCGAGGTTGGCTGCCAGCATCGCGACCAGGCGGCTCTCACGGCTACGCAGCGCGCGCCCCAGCTGGTTCGGGTGGTAGCCCACGGTCTTGATCGCCTCGCGCACGCGCGCCAGCGTTTCCGGCGAAGCCCGCCGGGTCTCGCCGTTCACGATGCGCGAGACGGTGGAGATGGAGACGCCGGCCTGCACGGCGACTTCGCTCAGCGAAACCGGGCCGACGCCCTTGCGCCTGCGCGGGGTGTCGTCGGTCATCGGTGCTGGCGGCAGGCCTGCCGGGTCTGGACGCCGCAGCGAATGGTGGGTTGGCGCGAAGGCCAGGCGTGCGGATGGCGAGGCGGGGATCCGGCGAGTGGAAAGCGAAGCATCGATGGGTCGTATTTTGGGAAAAAACAAGGGGGCGACGGCGGGTGGCCGACCGGCGCGATCGGTGCGCGCCAGGACAACATATAACCGAGAAACTTCTAGTTGCCAAGTATGGCAAACGATTGCCAAATCTTCGGCAAACGTTTGCCATAATAAGCAAAGCCTGCAAGGATCGCAACAACGGCGCACAGGACGACATGGTTTTAGCCCCCAGCAGCACGCACGGCGACGGCAAGCCCCTGCCGGTGATTGACGCTGCCCCGTGCGACCGGCGCGAGACGACCGCAGGTTTCGCCGGGGCTTCCCTTGCGCCGGCCGCCGACGCACATTCCTGAAGCCGACAACCGATCGGCCCCTTCCTTCCTTTTTCAAGAAAGAGACAACCATGAACTTCGAGCTTCGTTCCCTTGCCAGGCACACCATGCGCGCCGGCCTCCTGGGCGCCGCCGCCGCAACGCTGGCCACCAGCGCCTTCGCCGACATCCGCGTCATGTGTTACCAGGACGGCAATGAGTGCGATGTCACGGCAGACCTCATCAAGCGCTACGAAGTCCAGAACCCCGGCGCCAAGGTGATCCTCGACACCGTGCCCTACAAGACAGTGGTTGAGCAGCTCCCCGTGCAGCTCGCCGCCGGCCAGGGCCCCGACATCGCGCGCGTCGCCGAGATCGGTGGCCTGTCGAAGAACTACATCGACATCAGTCCCTATGTGAAGGACCGCAAGTACTGGGAAGATAACTTCGGCAGCACCTTGCCGTGGATGCGCAACAAGGCGGGCGACAAAGGCATTTACGGCTTCCTGTCGCAGATGACCATGACGGGTCCTTTCGTCAACAAGACTTTGTTTGAGCAGGCCAAGGTGCCCATGCCAGGCCCCAAGGCCACCTGGGAAGAGTGGGCCGATGCGGCACGCAAGGTCGCCAAGGCCACACAGACCCCGGCCGCCATGGCCTGGGACCGATCCGGTCACCGTTTTGCCGGCCCCGCCGTCAGCTACGGCGCCAAGATCTTTGATGCCAAGGGCAACCTCACGGTGGATGCGGGCTACAAGACCGCCGTGGGCAAGTTCGTCGCCTGGCACAAGGACGGCACCATGCTCAAGGACGTCTGGGGCGGCTCGGGCGGCTCCAGCTATGCCGATGCCGTGGGCGAGTTCAAGAACGGCCGCGTGGTGATGATCCTGTCGGGCTCATGGCAGATCAACCGCATGCAAAAGGAAATCGGCAACGCGTTTGACTGGGTCGCCGTGCCCAACCCCTGCGGCCCCGCAGCCTGCTCGGGCATGCCCGGCGGCGCGGCCTGGGTGGCGCTCAAAACCACCAAGTCGCCCAAGGAAGTGGGCCGCTTCCTTGACTTCATGGCGCAGGAAGCCAATGTCAATGAATTCGCGTCCCGCACCAACAACATCCCGGCCCATGCCGGCGTGGCCAAAAAAGGCGTGAGCTACCCGAGCGCCGGCCCCGCGGCGCAGGCCGCGCTGGGTGTGTTCACCAGCGGCACCGGCACCATCGCGGCCCCGGCCTATGCGCTGCAAGGTTACAAGTACAACCGCGCCCTGATGCTGCCGACCGTGACCCGCGTCACCCAGGCCATCGTCGGCGAAATCAGCGTGGACGAAGCCGTGACCAAGATCGGCACCGATATGGCCGAAGCGGTCAAGCAAGCCGAGAGATAAAGCACACCCCCGTGGCGCGCACTGCGTGCGCGCCTCCCCCTTGCAGGGGGCGACAGCTGCGGCCCGGCAAAGCCGGTTCCGCGCTGTCACTGGCATAAGGCAATGCGCTAGCGGCGTCATGGGTACAGATCGGAGTCGGTATGTCAGTCTTCTCGGCCTTTCTGGGCTTTTTGTTCAACCTCTTTGAGCCGGTGTTCCGGCTGGGCCAGAAGTGGCTGGGCGCTTCGCGCATAGGCTGGCTCTTCGTCGGGCCCAACCTGGTGATCATCAGCCTCTTCACTTTTTTGCCCATCGTGGTGAACCTGGTGTATGCGGTCACCGGTGGGGTGAACCTGCTGCCTACGCAGCGGCCCTTCACGGGGCTGGAGAATTTCGCGATCCTGCTCGAATGCCGCGACTATGCGGACCTGCAGACCTGCCGCACCGACATCTTCTGGCGCTCGATTGCCAACACGGTCAAGTTCAGCCTGATCCAGGTGGCCTTGATGGTGTTTTTCTCGCTGGTCACGGCCCTGGTGTTGAACCGCAAGATCATCGGCCGTGGTTTCTGGCGCGGTGTGTTTTTCTACCCGGTGCTGCTGTCGCCGGTGGTGGTGGCACTGATCTGGAAGTGGTTGCTGCAAAGCCAGGGCGTGTTCAACGCCGGCCTGGTGGCCCTGGGCGGCTCACCCATGGACTGGCTGCTCGACAGGCACTGGGCCTTCTTCTGGGTGGTGGTGGTGTCCATCTGGGCCCACATGGGTTTTTACACGCTGATCCTGCTGGCCGGCCTGCAAGCGATTCCAAGGGACGTGTATGAAGCTGCCGAGATGGATGCCGCGCCGCCGTGGCGCGTGCTGACACGCATCACCCTGCCGCTGCTCATGCCGAATTTGATCGTGGTGCTGGTGCTGGTGATGATCCGCGCGGTGCAAAGCTTTGATGAGGTCTTCGTGCTCACCGGCGGCGGGCCGGGCTCGGCCACCACTTTTATCGTGCAGTACATCTACCAGACCGGTTTTGCCGAGCAGATCCACCTCTACGGCCTGGCCGCTGCGGCCTCGCTGATCCTGGCCGCCGGGCTGATGGCCCTGACGCTCGCGCAGCTGCGGCTGTCCAAGGCCGGCGAGGCCGGAAAAATCAAGAAGTAAGGAAAAAGCCATGGCCAATTTCCTCACCCGCACCAAGGGCCACAAATACGGTGGCACCAGTTTGCATTGGACCGATTGGGTTTCTTACGCCTATCTGCTGGCCGGGCTGATCGTGATGTTCGGCCCGGTGCTCTGGCTCGTGATGTCGTCCTTCAAGACTGAAAGCGCGCTGAGCCAGTTCCCGCCGACCTTTCTGCCCTACACCCAGAAGGAGGTGGTGGTGGCCGGCTACGACAAACCCCTGCCGCTGTTCCAGGCCAGGGACGAGCAGGGAAAGACCCGTGAGCTGGCCCAGGTGCGCCGCATAGGCCTGGTCGCCACCATGGTCGACCCGGCGGCGCCGCAGACCGAGATCAAGGTCAACATCAATGACCGCAAGCCGGTCAATGAACTCAAATTCGCCACCGGCAACTACACCGAGATCTTCGGCAAGTTCTCCTTCGGCACTTATTTGTGGAACAGCGTGTTCATCACCGTGGTGGCCACCCTGCTCACGCTGCTGTTCAACTCCATGGCGGCCTTCGCGCTGTCCAAGTACCAGTTCACCGGGCAGAAGACGGTGTTCGTGCTGATCATCGCCACGCTGATGATCCCGCCCACCATCATCCTGGTGCCGGCCTTCCTGGTGATCTCCGAGCTCAACCTGCTGAACAACCTCTGGGGCGTGATCCTGCCGGCGGTGGCCACGCCCACTGGCGTGTTCCTGCTGCGCCAGTACATGCTGACCATCCCCGACGAGCTGCTCGAGGCCGCCCGCATGGACAACGCCAGCGAGTGGCGCATCTACTGGAAGATCATCCTGCCGCTGGCCGCGCCGGCCATGGCGGTGCTGGCCATCTTCTCCTTCATGTGGCGCTGGAACGATTTCCTCTGGCCGCTGATCGTGCTGTCCAAGTCCGAGCACTTCACCCTGCAGCTCGCGCTCAACGCCTTCCAGGGCGAACTCAACACGCAGTGGCACTACCTGCTGGCGATGACAGTGATCACCCTGATCCCCATCACCCTGGTCTTCGCCTTCCTGCAGAAATACATCGCCACCGGCATCGCCAGCGCCGGCGTCAAATAAACCCGAGGACTCTCCCGTGGCCACTCTTGAACTCGCCAACGTCGTCAAGACTTTCGACAAAACCCCCATCATCCACGGCGTGGACCTGACCGTCTCCGACGGCGAATTCGTGGTCTTCGTCGGCCCCTCGGGCTGCGGCAAATCCACGCTGCTGCGCATCATCTCGGGGCTGGAGCCCGCCAGCAGCGGCGACATCCGCATCGACGGCCAGCGCGTCAACGAGGTCAGCGCCGCGCACCGCGGCTGCTCCATGGTGTTCCAGTCCTATGCGCTCTACCCGCACATGAGTGTGTACGACAACATGGCCTTCGGCCTGGAGAACCTGGGCGTGGCCAAAACCGTGATCGAAAACAAGGTCAAGGCCGCCGCCACCATGCTGCAGCTCGAGCCGCTGCTGCAGCGCAAGCCCACCCAGCTTTCGGGCGGCCAGCGCCAGCGTGTGGCCATTGGCCGCTCCATCGTGCGCGAGCCCAAGCTGTTCCTGTTCGACGAACCATTGTCCAACCTCGACGCCGAGCTGCGCGTCTCCATGCGCGCCGAGATCCGCGACCTGCACGCCCGCCTGGGTGCAACCATGATTTACGTCACCCACGACCAGGTCGAGGCCATGACCATGGCCGACAAGATCGTGGTGCTGCGCGCCGGCCGCATTGAGCAGGTCGGCTCGCCGTTGGAGCTGTATAACAAACCCTGCAACCAGTTTGTGGCTGGTTTCATCGGCAGCCCGCGCATGAACTTCGTGCCCGCGGCCGAGATACCCGGCGCCAAAGCTGGCGCCCAGACCGTGGGCATTCGGCCCGAACACGTCCAGCTGTCAAGCGACGGCCCGCTGCAGCTGCAGGTGTCGCAAGTCGAGCAGCTCGGCAGCACCAGCATCCTGCATGGCAAGGTGGTGGCCGATGCACCTTTTGAACTGATCCTGAACGGCCAGACAAGCATCAAACGCGGTGACACCGTGCGCGTGAGCGCGCCTGCCGAGCAGCTGCACTACTTCGACCAGAACGGCCTGCGCCTGTGAGCGCCGCGCCTGTTCAACCTTCTCTTTCCGATACCCCCAACATGCGCCTGGACCGTCCCCCCGTATTCACCCTGCAGTCCCGCAAGGGCAACCATCTCATCCTGGGCAGCGACGGCGCCGCCGTGGCCCACATCTGGGTGCTTGAAGAGGACATCGTCCGCGTCATGCTCTTGCCGCAAGGCCGGCCGCAAATGCCGCGCAGCTGGACGGTGGCGCCGGGCCTGGAGAACCTGCCCGTCGAAGGCCGCGACCGGTTTGACGTGAGCGGCTTTTCGCTGCCCGCGTTTGAGCTTGAGCAGGACGGTGCGCAACTGCGCATCAGCACCGCCGCCGTGCGACTGAGCATAGCGCTGGAAGGTTTCTTCTGCCGCTGGGAAAGCCTGCACCAGGGCCGCTGGCAGGCCGGCGCCTCCGACCGCCCCACACAGGCCTACAACTTCGGCTGGTGGGACGAGAAGGTTTATCACTACCTGCAGCGCGAGCGCGGCGAGGCCTACTTCGGCCTGGGCGAGCGCGCCGGCGACGCCAACCGCGCCGGCCAGCGCTACCGCATGTGCAACCTCGACCCCATGGGTTACAGCGCGCGCAGCACCGACCCGCTGTACAAGCACATCCCGTTCTACATCACGCTAAAACCAGGCAATGGCGGCGAGAAGGACGCGGGCCTGAGCTACGGGTTGTTCTATGACACCCTGTCCGACTGCAGCTTTGACATGGGCCGCGAGATGGACAACTACCACGGCCACTACCGCTACTTCGTGGCCGACCACGGCGACCTGGACCTGTACTACATCGCCGGCGACGGACCGGCCGCCATCACGCGGCGCTACACCTGGCTGACCGGCCGGCCCATCTTCCCGCCGCGTTATGCGCTGGGCTATTCGGGTTCGACCATGAGCTACACCGACGCGCCGAATGCACAGGAGCGCATGGGCGAGTTCCTCGAACGCTGCGAAGAGCACGACATTCCCTGCGACTCCTTCCACCTGTCGTCGGGCTACACCTCCATAGGCCCGGGCCGCTATGTGTTCCACTGGAACCGCGAGAAATTCCCCGACCCGGCGCGCTTCGTGCAAAGCTACCTGGACCGCGGCGTGCGCCTGGTGCCCAACATCAAGCCCGCGCTGCTCAGCAACCACCCGCGTTTCGAGGAAGCCCGGCAGGCCGGCCTGCTGGTGCAGGACCCTGACGGCCAGCCCACCGCCATCCAGTTCTGGGACGGCACCGGCGCCTACCTCGACTTCACCAACCCCAAAACCATCGCCTGGTGGAAGAAGCAGGTCACCGAGCAGTTGCTTGAATACGGCATTCCCGCCACCTGGAACGACAACAACGAATACGAAATCTGGAGCGACAAGGCCATCGCCCACGGCTTCGGCGCGCCGCGGCCCGCGCGCGAGGTCCGCCCGCTGCAGACTCTGCTGATGATGCAGGCCTCGCATGCCGCGCAGTCCGAGTTCGCGCCCGCCGAACGGCCCTACCTGGTATCGCGCTCCGGCGCCGCCGGTATGCAGCGTTATGTGCAGACCTGGTCGGGCGACAACTACACGGCCTGGGAAACGCTGCGCTACAACATCCACATGGGCCTGGGCCTGGCGATGTCGGGCGTCTCCAACACGGGGCACGACATCGGCGGCTTCTCAGGCCCCGCGCCGGGGCCGGAGCTGCTGCTGCGCTGGGTGCAGCACGGCATCTTCCTGCCACGCTTCAGCATCCATTCCTGGAACGACGACAAGACTGTCAACGAACCCTGGATGTACCCCGAGGTGACCCCCCAGATACGCGAGCTGATTCGCCTGCGCTACCGGCTCATGCCCTATCTGTATGACCTGGTGTGGCGTTACCACAGTGCCTACGAGCCCATCATCCGGCCGACCTACCACGACTTTCCTGAAGACACGCGATGCCTGGAAGAGAACGACGACATGCTGCTGGGCGCCAACCTGCTGGTCGCGTCGGTGGTGGAGCCTGGCCAGACCGAGCGCCGTGTGTGGCTGCCCGGTACCGGGGTTTGGTACGAAGTGCACTCGGCGCGGCGACTGGATGCCGGCCAGTGGGTGACGCTGCAGGCGCCGCTGGACGGCCCGCCGCCCCTGCTGGCGCGCGAGGGCTGCGCCATCCCGCTGAACCTCGGCGAGATCCATTTCGCCAATGTTCAGGACCTGCGCGGCTTTCAGCTTTTCCCCTTGCGGGGTGAGGGCAGTTTTGAGGCGAGCTGCTTTGAAGACGACGGCCATACGCAGGCATGGCGCAGCGGCGCTTATGGGCAGTGGCGTTTGCGCGTTGAGTCCAGCGCGCAGGATCTGCGCATGGCGGTGTCCCGCGAAGGCGCAAAGCCGCCGGCGCAAGACACGCTGGTGTTACTGCTGCCGGCCGCCGAGCAACGCAAGCTCAGCTTTGCCGGTGCGGCATTGATGCAGGACCAGCCCGAAGGCGCCTGGCGGCGCCTGACTTTAAAGCTTTAGCCCGCAGGCGCGACCGCGGCGCCCTCTATGCCATGGCGCGCCAGCGCCTCGGCCACAAAGCCGCTGGCCTTCATTTCTTCGACAAAAGCGCGAAGCTCATCGGCGGCCGCCTCGCCGCGCGTCTTGGGCACGCCCATGGCCTGCCGTATCACCATGAAGTGGCCCGGCAGCAAACGCAGGCCGCCGCGCTGGTGTGCCTCTTCCTCCAGCTGTTGTTTGATGCCGGCCGCGACTTCCAGGTTTTGTTCCATGAAGGTGGCGATGGTGGTCGGCGATGTGGGCGCCCTGACGATTTCGGCGTGCTTGAGTTCACGGCTCAGGAACAGGTCATAGGCGCTGCCCCCACCCACCGCCACACGGTGGCCGGCTTTGTCGACTTCTTCATTGGCGCGCAGTGGGGAGTCGTTGCGTACCAGGTAGCAGCCCTCGATCAGCACATAGGGCGCAGTGAACGCGATCTCTTTGCCGCGCAAAGGGTCGATCGCGAAGAAACCAAAATCGGCGCGCTCCTCATTCACCGCCGCCACGGACTTGCCCGCGGCATCCACTACCACCAGCTCCAGCGGCAACCCCAGCCTTTGGGCAAAGGCCCGTGCCAGGTCTATGGACACGCCAAACGGCGCACCGGTGGCGGGGTCGGCATTGGCCAGGATGGGGTTGCCCAGGTTGATGGAAGCGCGCAGCGTTCCGGTGGGGGCGAATAGCTTGGCGAGTGAGGCGCTGGAGGGCATCGGGTGTCTTTCTCAGATGGCGAAGAGTTTGATGACGTCTTTCGGATTGTGCCGTGTGCCACAAAGGCGTGGGAATCCGGGGTCGAGCCCGGTTCAGGGACGCGGGCCTTAGCCCGCATGGCTTTGCACTTTGTAGACCTGCCAGGACCCCGATGCCTGCTTGCGCAGGTAAAAGCGAACGGAACAATCGAAAAAATCCACGCTGACTTCCACCGGGTCCGGGTCCTGGCTGCGGGCCATGCGGCGAAGGCGGTTGCCGTTGGTCTGGAAGGGCATGAAGGAGGTCGGGTTGACGCAGCGGCGCAGGCGGGCTTTCCAGCCGGGGTCGGCGTCCACGCTTTCGATGTAGGCATGGGTTGCGGCGATGGCCTCTGCCGGCCTGTGTTCGTGCTTGATCCAGAAGACAAGGAGGGCCGCACCGGCAAAAGACGCGATGATGAGGGGCGTTTTCGCTTTGTGCACGGATGCCATTTTTTTTGCGCATTGATATCGAGGCTTGAACTGGCCGGGAGCCTCTTTTGCCCCGTTCAGCAAGCCGTCATCGGAGCCTCAAGGATTTGGCGGCGACTGGCCCGTCAACCATTGGCGCAGCGATTGGATGATGGGTGCCTTGGCGCGCTCGTTCGTCGTCACCAGAAAGTAGCTGCGCGGCGAGATGAAGGGTTTGTCGTTCAGCTTTATCAAGCGCCCGGCCTGCAGCGCCGAGGCGCTCACATAGTCCGGCGCCAATGCAACACCCAGGCCGGCCTCTGCCGCCATCAACCCCAGCGACAGCAGGCCGTAGTGGGGGCCTGGCATCGGGACTTCTACTGACGCGCCCAGTTGCCGCAGGTAGGCTGCCCAGGAGTTGGGCGCCATGCTCTGGTGGAGCAAGGGCAGTGCGGCCATTTGCGCGCCCGTCAGCGGCGCCGCCAGCCGGCTCAGCGTGGGCGCCGCAAGAGGAAAGGAGTGCAGGGGATGCAGCAGGTCGGCCACGCAGCCAGGCTCCGGCCCTTCGCAGTGGACGATGGCCGCGTCCAGTCCCGAGTCGCGCATGCTGATGGGCCCGGTATGCGTGGCCACGTCCAGCTGGATCTGCCGGTGCGCGATGGCGAAGGAGCACAACCGTGGCATAGCCCATAGCGTGCCGAAGGTTGCGGGCACAGACAGCCGCAGTATCTTGCCTGGCATGGAGCCCATGGACGCGGCGATGGTTGCCGACTCCAGCTCGTCCAGCAGAGTTCGCACCCGCCGCAGGTAGCTGGCACCGTCAACCGTCAGCTCCATCCCGCTGGTTGTGCGCCGGCACAGTGCAACGCCGACAAAGCCCTCCAGGTCCGACAGCTGGCGGCTCACCGCGCTTTGCGTCAGGCCCAGTTCATCGGCTGCGGCGGTAATGCTCAGGCGCCGGGCTATCACCTCGAATGTGTTGAGGTTGACGATGGAGGGCAAGTGACGCTGCGTCGGATATTTCATGGCGGTTGTGGCCATTATTGGCATGGCATCGATTCGTCCGCAATGAAAAAGGCTGCGTGGTCATGAAATAAATGCAGGGGGGCTTGCGTTTATTCCGTTGGACAGGCCGGCGCGCATGTCAGATATTCAGGGCGCCCAGTGGGCGGTCCCTCAAGAACAGAAGTTGGAGTTATAGATGTCGAAATTTCAAGCACGCCTCGTACTGCTGCTGGCTGCGGCCACCTTGGCTGGCACCGTCCTGGCGGCGGATTGGCCCGCCGCCCAGCCTATCAAACTGATCGTGCCCTCGGCCGCCGGCGGCACACCTGACCAGACCAGCCGCAAGCTGGCCAACTTCCTGCAGGAAAGGCTCAAGCAATCGGTGATCGTCGAGAACCGCCCCGGCGCTTCAGGCACCATCGCCATGCAGGCAGTGGCCACCGCCAAGCCCGATGGCTATACGCTGGGCTTCGGCAACATCGTGACCATGGCCATCAACCGCGGCCTGATCGCCAAGATGCCCTATAACCCCGACAAGGACTTGGCGCCGGTGGCCGTGCTCTCGCAGGTGCCCAATGTGCTGGTGGTCCGCCAGGGTTTGCCCATCACCTCGGTGCGCGATCTGGTCATCTACGCCAAGAGCCACCCGGACCGCCTGGCCATGGGCTCGGGCGGCAACGGCACCACCAGCCACCTCAGCGGCGAAATCCTCAAGGACAAGGCCGGCATCAGCTTCAACCACATACCCTACCGCGGCGCACCCCAGGCGCAGACTGATCTGCGTGGCGGCCAGATCGACTTCATGTTCGACAACCTGCCGTCCATGGTGGCCGCCATCCAGTCCAACAAAGTGCGTGCGCTCGCGGTCACCAGCAAGCGGCGATCGGCGCTGCTGCCCGACGTACCGACGATGGAAGAGGCCGGTATTGCCGGGTTCGAGGTGGAGGCCTGGGGGGGCATTGTGGCGCCTGCCGGCACGCCTCGGCCGGTGATCCTGCGCCTGAACCGCGAGATCAACAACTGGTTGCAGGCACCCGCGACCAAAGCCGAATTCGCGCAAGTGGGGCAGGTGGCGCTGGGCGGGACGCCCGAGTTTTTCAGGGCGCACATCGACAGCGAGACGAAGAAGTGGGGCGAGCTGATCCGCAGGGTCGGGGTGAAGCTCGACTGAGCGCGCCTTGCCTTCTCGCGCAGGCCGCCGCTGCGTGCCTGCCACTCGTGCCACACCCGGCTGCGCTATGCACTGACAGGCGCAGCTACACCCCCATACACCCCCATCACGCCCCAAAGACAAGCATGCTCAGTTCCTCTTTTCCCGCTACCCATGTTCTCGCGCACTGGGCCGCCACGGTCCCCCATCAATGGGACGAATCCACCCTGCGCACGGCAGAACACTCCCTGGAGGACACCATTGCCGCCATGGTCGCAGGCGCCGGCGACCCGGTATGCGCCTCGGTACGGGCGGGATTGCGTGTCTCGGGAGCTGTCCCGGTGGTGGGTAGCAACACCGGGACTTGTGCCGCCTTCAGTGCGCTGGCCAACGGCACGGCCGCCCATGCGCGGGAGCTCGATGAAATGTTTTTCGTCGCCGGCGGCCATTTCGGCTGCGCCGTGATCCCAGCCATCCTGGCCCAAGCCCACGAGATGGATGCCACACTGGACGCCGTGTTGGACGCGCTGATCGTCGGCAGCGAGGTCATGGCCCGCGTCGGGATGGCGATGGACCGGTCCCATGCCGAGAAAGGCTGGCACGGCACCCAAACCATTGGCGTGATTGCCGCCGCGGCCGCCTGCGCCAGGTTGCTGGGGCTGGACGCCGGCGGGATGACACACGCCATCAGCCTGGCCGTATCCATGGCAGCCGGGCCCAAGGTCCAGTTCGGCACCGACACGAAACCCGTGCATGCCGGACTGGCGGCCCAAGGCGGTGTGCTGGCCGCATCGCTGGCGGCAGCCGGCGTCACCGGCAGCGGCAAAGCCCTGGAAGGCGCGCACGGGTTTGGCGCACTCTACGCCGGGAACTCGCCGGCCGACTGGCAGTCCGTGGCCGCGGTCGGTGAGGGCCCGCTGGCGATCGACAGCCATGGCCTGGGGTTCAAGCTGTATCCCAACTGCGCGTCCACACACCGCTGCCTGGATGCATTGCATGCCCTCGCGGCCGAACACGGCTTCGGCCCGGAGGATGTTGAGCATGTCGAAACGCTGGTCGGCCGCGTCAACCTGGTGAACCTCAAATACCCGGAGCCCAGGAATCCCCGCGAGGCCATGTTCTCCATGCCTTACGCGGTGGCCACGATGCTGCGTTACGGCACGGTCACCTTGGCTGACTTCACGCCGCAAGCGGTGCAGGACGAAGCGACGAGGCGCCTCATGCCGCGCGTTGAAATGCGCTTGAACTCGACACGTGCGGAAACCGCGACCCAGCTGCTTCCCCACACCACAGCCGTGATCCTGAAGGACGGGCGACGCCTGGAGCGCGTGGTTCAGCACGCCAAAGGATCATTCCTGAATCCGTTCTCGGCGGTGGAGCGGCAGGCCAAATTCGAGCAATGCACAACGGCCATCCTTCCGCAAGACCGCCTGGCACCTCTTCGCGACTGCCTGGCCCGGCCGCAAGGCGTCAAGGTTCGCCAGCTGCTGGCACTGCTCCAGTTCGAGGCCCAGGTCGATGACGGCACGCGCTTTGGCCGCCAGCGAGGCGGGTCGCTTACCCCTTCCTGAAGGAGATTGTCACCATGCGCAACCGTTGTTTGCCTTTGGCTTTCGCGAAGATCCTGATGGCGCTGGCCCTGGGTGGTTTGCTGGCGGGAGCCCGCCCGGTACTCGCCGCGGAGATCGTCGTGGGCCAGGTCGGCCCGATGTCGGGGCCGGAGGCCGGCCAGGGCCGCGCCTATGCCGCCGGCATGCAATTGCATTTCAATGCCCTGAACAAGGCCGGCGGCATCAATGGCCACCCGTTCAGGCTTGTGCGAAAGGATGATGGCGGGAGGCCCGACGACACGGTCAGCCTGACCCGGCAGATGATGGCTGAAGACAGGCCGCTGGTCCTGGCCGGCTACTTTGGCGGCAAGAACATTGCCGATCTGGTGTCTTCGGGCATTCTGGCGCAAGAAAAAATCGCCCTGGTGGGCTATCGCACTTCGGAAATTCAGCCGGACACTCCCTACCTGTATAGCGTGCGGGCAGGCCTGCGCGACGAGATTTTCAAACTCGTTGAGCATTTGGCCACCATCGGGATCAAGCGACTGGGGCTTTTTCATGAGGCCGGGCCGAGCTCGACGTCGGTCATCGCCGCGGCCGAGAATGCGGCCAGAAAAACCGGAGTGACCATCGAGGGACGCGGCTCCTATGTTGCCAACACGGTCAACGTCACCGATGCCGTGAACACCTTCCTGAACATGCAGCCGCAAGCCATCATCATGGTTTCCAGCGGCGCCGCCGCGGCCGGCTTCATTGAAAAGTACCGCATCGCCGGCGGCGCGGCCCAGCTGCTGGCGCATTCGGGCGCCGACATCGAGCAGCTCTCGAAACGGCTGTCTCCGGAACAGATGCAAGGCGTGGCCATCGCCCAGGTGGTGCCAAGCCCTTACAAAGTCTCCAACCAGCTGGTCAAGGAATTTACCGACACCGTTGCCAAGGCGCCCAACCTCGAAGTGCCTGTGAGCTACGCGATGATGGAAGGCTACATCGCCGCCCGCGTCATCGCCGAGGCCGTACGCCGCCAGGGCAGCAGGCCAAGCCGCGAAGGGACCGTGCTGGCTCTGGACAGCATGGGCAGCTTTGACCTCGGCGGTCACGTGATCAGCTTCAAACCCGGACAGCGCTCCGGCTCCAGCTTCGTCGAGTTATCCATCGTCACCAATGCCGGCAAGATCCGGCAGTAGCTGAATCAAGCGGCAAGCCGGACGCAGTCAGAAGCGGGAAAGAGGGCGCGAACAGCTTCGCCACGTTGGAGGCCTCGCAATCTTGCAAAGAGCGTGGCTGTCGAGTGAGGGGCACGGTGCGCGCGAGCGCACTGCGAGGCTTGGTGGACACTTACTTCGCGAAGCAAAGTTACGCGGCCACACAAGCCGAGAAGCCTAGCCGAGTCCATTGTCATAGAGTAACGGCTTTCCAAGTCTGGCTCCCAATAATTTAGATTTTGGGTAGTAATCACCAATTCCATCGCCGCAAGTCCGGGCACATAATGAGTCAACGGGAGCTATCGTAATAAAGGCGCCTGTGGTGGGGGCAATGCGAACGCCGTTTCAACATGCGGCAGATGCTCCTCAAGACACCACACTACGCCTCCATCTACGGCCTGAGCCGCACGAGATGTTTAGGAGAACAAAAGGATGTGGCATGACATCGAGGCGGAAATTGATCTACTCAACTTTGGTTTGGTAGCGAACGCGGCAACGAATCTGATAAAGAACGCCGGCGATACGCCGGTCACCATCGGAATATCAGGTGGATGGGGTGCCGGAAAATCGACCCTCGTTAAGCTTGTTCGGGCGCAGCTGGAACAAGGTACAAAAAAGGACGAGCAGAACTCCACCTACATCCTCATGGAGTTCAACGCATGGCTTTATCAAGGCTATGAGGATGCACGCCAGGCGCTACTCCAAGCGGTCTCAGACCGACTGGTTGAAGAGGCAAAAAAAAGAGAAACGTTCGTCGACAAAGCGCTGGACTTCGCCAAGCGCGTCAAGCTGCTCAAGTTCGGCCGCATTGTCGCGCCGGTGGTTGCCCACGTTGCTGTTGGCACCGTGGCAGCGGGGCCCCTCGGAACTCTGTTCGGTGCCGTCAGCGGCCTTGTGCAGGGGTTCGCCGATGAAGATAAGCGTGCAGAAAACCTGGTGGCAGTTCAGGAGGCTTATGCGGAGCTCTCGCCGGAGCTCAAGGAAGTCATTGAGGAAAAGAAGGAGGCTTCTCTGCCAAAGGAGATCGAGGGCTTGCGCCGGGCCTTTTCTGACCTCCTGGACGAGCTCGATGTTCGTCTCGTCGTATTTGTAGACGATCTTGACCGATGCCTACCCACGACCGCCATCGGCACTTTGGAGGCGATGCGGCTGCTGCTGCATGTGAAACGCACCGCCTTCCTGATTGCCGCTGACGAAAGCATGATTCGTGGCGCTGTCCGGGCGCACTTTAAAGGCGTGGACATCGAGGAGGGCCTTGTCACCAGCTACTTTGACAAGCTCATCCAAATTCCGTTGCGCGTCCCGCGCCTTGGCATCAATGAGGTCAAGGCATATCTCGCGCTTCTGCTGACGGATCTCGCCGCTCGCAATGGGAAGCTTTCCAGAGAGACCCAAGCGGCCGGGCAGGCAGAGGTGCTCAAGCTGCTGAAGAAATCGTGGTCAAAGGGAATCTCGCGTGAGCTTCTCGATGAGGCGTTCAAATCCGAGAAGGATGCAATAGCGAGAGAACTGGATATTGCCGACCAGTTGGCGCCGTTGCTGGTGACGTCAGCCGAGATTGCCGGCAATCCGCGACTCATCAAGCGCTTTCTGAACAATCTCATGATTCGGCAAGCCATCTCCGAGGAGATGGAGATTCCGCTAGCTCTGGAGGAACTGGTAAAGGTTCAACTGTTTGAACGCTGCGCTTCAAGTTCTGCATTCGAATTCCTCATCAAAGCGGTAGCCGTAAGTCCAGACGGCAAAGCCCAGTTTCTCACCGCGGTGGAGGACGCGGCGAAAAAGGGCGAGAAGTACGAGGCGCCGCACCCATCTTGGACCGGCTCCTTCTACGAGCAGTGGCTCAAGCTCGCGCCGCGTCTGACAGACAAGGATCTACGGCCAATTCTGCATCTCAGTCGTGATCGCAGCTTGGGTTTGGCGGCTTACGACGAACTGTCTGCTGAAGCCAAGAGCGTCCTGGAGGCGACCATGGAGGCGACTGAGCGGTCTGCCTTGCTCGTCAAACGGCTCGCAGCGCTTGGTGAAGGGGATGTTTCTCGAATACTCAATCGAGCGATACGAAAAGCTCGTGAGAACCAATGGGAAATTCAAGACGTTGTGCGGTGCCTTAATTGCACCGAGGCCCATCCTGCAATGGGAGCTCAACTTGCTACAGCTCTCCATGATGTCCCCGGCAACAGGCGAAGCGTTGCGCTCCTTCCCCTTCTCAAATCGCACCCCTGGGCAGCCGCACTTTTGCAAGACTGGCAAGACGATCCCGACACGGACGAGAAGGCTCGCAAGTATCTGCAGAAGCAGAATAAGGAAACCAGGTAATGGGAACCTCTACTTCTAGTACCGGGCCAAACGGTGGAGTAAGTATGGATCCAGCTTGGTTGGACGACGTTGTCGGCGAAATTGGAGGCGATGGCACTGTCGTGCTAAATGACGGAGTACGGCCGGCCCCACCGACAGCGCCGACTGGCAATGCTCCGACCAATCGATACGGTAATGCTCGCCGTGAGTTCGGGAAATTCGCTAAAACCGGGAATACACAGCACCTTCGCGATGCAGTGGGGTACTACTCCCGTCGTGGTAGCGGCGGAGCAGGCGCAACTGCCAGTCGCATGCGCGCTTCGACCAGCGCCGGTGCCGCATTGTTCTCGTTCCTCAATGCGGTCAGCCAAGGAGCGACTGCCGAGGCCCGTAAGTGGGTTGACGACTTGCGCGCTACGAATCCCTCTGCAGAGGATGTTGTGGAGGCTATTGTTCGAGAGTTGGCGCCTCCTGGTGGCAGCGCAGACGAAGAGTCGTTGCGCGATGCAATGGACCAAGCCTTGTCTGAGGTCATCAAAGATGACCCGACTGTCGATCCTTTGAGCTTGGGGGTCGACGACATTTGGGAGCTCATGAAAGGATATTTGGCGATCGAAGCGGGCAATCGGCTTTGCTTTGACCTTGGTCCCATTCTCGAAAGCTCGAAACTTGATCCGCGGACAGCCGTTTTGAGGGAGAGGGAGATGCGTCACTTCCTCAAAAATGAAATTGGGGCGCATGTAGATTTGTTACGGGGGACCGTTGCCAATCCATCACGTGTCCAACTCGACAGCATCTTGCAGGAATCGCTAAAAATGACCTTTGAATTGTTTGAGGCTGATCTATGACAAGGGTTGTTTGCGCGCCCAAGGACCTGATTCCGGAGGTCCGCCGTGCTGGTGTCACATACTTTTCGATGTACGCGCATGATGGTCTTCCCGACGTAAGCACTGTCGGAACCTCGCTCATCGAAGAGGTTAAGAGAGCAGGCCTAGCGCCTAGCGCAGAGAGTTGGGATTTCTTGACCCTGGCATTGGCAGTCAACGCTGCCGACAATGAAGTGGAGCGCAACCTTTCGGCCGACGGTTGGACGAGGACCATCGAACTGGAAGTTGCCCTCTATGAGCCCGCTCGCTTCGAACCGCTGACTGCTGAGCTTGAGAAGGCGTTTCGGTTCTTGACAGGCGATTTCTGGAGGCTGAGTTTCGTCGAGGGTGGGTATCCGCCCCCGATTTCTAAACAGATAGTGACGTATGACGCGGATTGCGTGTCGCTACTGTCGGGCGGGCTCGACAGCCTGATTGGAGCGCTTGACCTGACCGCACAAGGTCGAAACCCCATTTTTGTTTCGCACGTCGCCAAGGGCGATTCCGAGACTCAAGTCCTATTTGCGAGAACACTCGGCGGCGGTGAACGGCACCTGCAGTGGAATCAGAACATATGGCTCAAGCCGCAGCGAGACGGCGAGGGCTCCACACGTGCTCGGTCCATTGTCTTCTTCGCTTTTGCAGCGCTTGTCGCCGACAGTCACGTACGCGCGACTGATGCCAACTCCATCGACGTCTTCGTGCCGGAGAACGGTCTAATCAGTCTCAATGTGCCGTTAACCGTTGGCAGGGTCGGGAGCTTGAGTACCAAGACCACGCATCCGGTGTTCATGCAGCGACTCCAGGCATTGTGGGCCCGTCTAGAAATTCCCGCGACCTTGAGACTTCCTTATGCAGAAAAGACTAAGGGAGAGATGATGGGTGAGTGTCTCGACCCAAACCGTCTGAAAGACTTGGCAGGACTGTCGACAAGCTGCGGCCGCTTTGCAGTGTTCGGGTTGAAACACTGTGGTCGGTGCGTACCCTGCATGGTTCGTCGGTCAGCTTTTCTGCGGTCCGGTATCCCGGATACCACTGCTGTGTACGTGCACCCCGATTTGAAGGCTGCGCAGCCAGAAAAAGGGCCGAACGACATAGCAGCAGTTGCCGCTGCTGTGGTGAAGATCGAAGACGAAGGCATTCGCACCTTCACTGCAGGACAGTTCGTGTTTGCAGAGCCATCGCATCGAATTGCTTATGAATCAGTCGTCGAGCGTGGCATGCAAGAATTAGGGATCTTGCTGCGCTTGCACCACATTCTGTGATTGATTTCCACTCCCATCTTGATCTGTATCCTGACGGTTTTGAACTCGCGCAAGAGGTCAACCGCAGAAACGACTTCACCCTTGTGGTAACTACTAGCCCACGCGCGTACTATGCGACTTCACGGGTGTTTAGCGGGTTAGAGAACATCCATGTCGGACTTGGTCTTCATCCCGAAGTTGCCGAGGCGAAGGTCACAGAATTGGACGCCTTGATCGCCGGAATCAAGACGGCTCGATTCGTTGGGGAAGTGGGGCTCGATGGCTCACCCAGATTCCGGAAGTCGCTTGCACTCCAAGAGCGCATCTTCCGAGCGGTACTCGAGGAGTGCAGCCGAGAAGGCGGACGAGTCATCAGTATCCACTCGCGCGGTGCGGTGCAGAAAACTATACAAGCGCTAGCAGCAGCCAAAAATGTGGGTGCTCCGGTGCTGCATTGGTTTTCGGGGGGCGTTACTGAACTCCAGACAGCATCGCGACTTGGCTGCTGGTTCAGCGTCGGGCCGGCTATGCTCGCAGGGGAGAAGGGCCGAGAACTGCTGCGTCGTATGCCATTAGATAGCGTTCTTCCTGAAACTGATGGTCCATTCGCCACTGCAGGGGGTGTTCCTCTGAAGCCGTGGGACGCTTGGGGTATTTGCTCTACTCTTTCAGAAACCTGGGCAATGCCCCGCGAAGCCGTGGAGGCTCAGCTAAGAAATAATCTCAGGCGCCTGCTCTTAGACTTTGTGAAAAGGGATTGAAGTAGCCGAGTACTTCTCAAGCTTTCTTCCTATGGGTGACCAGTTCGGTTAAGTTGCGGTCGTTTATCCTTCAACCTCAAAAGTTCCATGGCAGTCTGGGGAAATACCCAAGAGAAAGCAACAATCTTGAATTGCACTGAAGTCTGATCCGAGGGAGTTATTTGCCGCAATTCAGCCATCCTGGTCACGCGGGACTGCGCGCCGATACCTCACTTCCTCAAATCTCCACTAGCACTAATAATCGCCAAATCCACCCCACCCCAGCCCTTGCGCTGGCTCGCGCTGTAATTCACAAAAAGCCCCCCAAGGTTGTATTCACCCAGGTTGGAGAGGGTCTGCAGAACGGCGGCGCGGGTAGGGCGTCTTGCCCGCGCGCCGGACCGCTTCCACTGCAATCTTCGCGCCCATATAGCCTTCAAGGCTTGAGAAAGACAGCGGTTCACCCGGCGCGTATTTCTTCGGCAGCTTTGTGGCAAGTGGCCGCAGTAGCCCATTCAGCTCCGCGATCCGCGGGAGCTCTCCGATTCCACCATGGCACCACGCGCCTTGCTCGGCGGATGCCCAATCACCCGCTTGAATGCCCGGCTGAACGAAGCCTCTGAGTCGAAACCCAGCCGGTCGGCGGCCGTGGTGACGCGCATGCCGTCCTGCGCGATCCAGCTGCGCGCCTGGAACATGCGGATGCGGGCCACGTAGCGCGCGGGGCTCTCGCCTACCGAATCCTTGAAGGCCTGGGCGAAGCGTGAGCGCGATGCGCCCATGATGCTGGCCATCTCCGGCACGCTCCAGTCCTGCTCGGGCGAGGCATGGATCGCGGCGAGCACCTTGCCGACGCCGGGGGTTCGCAGCGCCGCGATCCAGCCTGTCGAGTTGCTGCAGGCGCATTCCACCCAGGCGCGGATGATGCTGGCGGCGAGCACGTCGGCCATGCGCGCCAGGATGGCGCAGGCGCCTATGCGGTTGAGGGAGGCTTCGCGCTCCATGGCCTCCAGCAGCATGGGCACGCCGGGGTCGCGCTGGGCCAGCTCACTGGCGCGAATCACCTCGGGCATCATGGCCAGCAAGGGGTGCAGGGGGTCGAGGTTGAAGGTCATGCTGCCGCAGAACATGGCGTGCGAGGGCGTTTGCGCCGCGGGTGCCGCGTCGCGCAGCAGGTAGATGTCGTCGGCGAGCCGTTCGCGCTCGAAGGTCGCCAGGTCTACCGGCGCCACCTCGGGTGAACTGGCCACGGTATGGGCCGTGCCGCGCGGCAGCAGCACCGCATCGCCGGCTTTCAATTCCATCCACCCGGACTGCGGTGTGCGCAGCCAGCAATTTCCGCTGGCGACAAAGTGAAAGCGCGCGGCGGCCTGCGCGGCAAAGGAAATTGCCCAGGGCGCATGCATCAGGCAGCGGCCGTACTCGACGCCCTCCAGGCGAAGGCCCAGCAGGACCTGAGTCAGGGGATCGGGCCCGGCGGCGGGCAGGCCGCCGCCTTCCTGAGGGGGATGAACGAGAGGCGTGAAAGTTCTGGAGGAATCGTCAAGCATTTCGGCTCTTTCGCCATGGAAAGGGTCCGATGCTAGGCCTAAGCTGGCAACCCTGTCTCCTGCAAGGCTTCCCCACAAGGTTTCCCAAAAAAGGTTTCACGTTTCATGTCATCCACTTCTTCTTCTGCTTCCTCTTCTGTTTCCCTCCGTCCGCTGGCGCCGGGCGCAAGCCCTGCCGGCCATCCGTCCGACGAGGCCGCTGCGCTCTGGCCGGCGGTGGTTTCACTGTCCCTCGGCGTGTTCGGCCTGGTCACGGCGGAGTTCCTGCCGGCCAGCCTGCTGACCGCCATGGCGGCCGATCTCCATGTCACGGCGGGGGCCGCGGGCCAGGCCGTGACGGCCACGGCCCTGGTCGGGGCGGTGGCCGCGCCCACCATCCCCCTGCTGACGGCGCACTTCGACCGCAAGCGGGTGCTGCTGGCGCTCACCGGCCTGTTGCTGGTGTCGAATGTGCTCGCCGCGACGGCCGGCACGCTCGCGGTGCTGCTGTTCGCGCGCGTGGTGCTGGGCATCGCCCTCGGCGGCTTCTGGTCCATGGCGGCGGCGCTGACCATGCGCCTGGTGCCTGGCCGGCTTTTCCCGCGCGCGATGTCGCTGGTGCTGACGGGCGTATCGATCGCCACCGTTTGCGCGGCCCCCGTCGGCGCGTGGATGGGCAGCCTGTGGGGATGGCGCAGCGCTTTTGTCGCCGCGGGCGCCGTCGGCTTGCTGGCCTTTGTGGTGCAGTTGGCGGCCCTGCCCGCGCTGCCGCCGCGCGACCGGGCCAGCCTGGACGGCTTGCGCGATTTGCTCACGCGTGGGCCGGTGCGCATCGCGCTGCTGGCGGTGCTGCTCGTCATCGCCGGCCACTTCGCGGGCTTCACCTATATACGCCCCGTGCTGGAAGACGTGACGAAACTGCCTGTGGCGGCGGTGTCCGCCGTGTTGCTGGGCTACGGTGTCGGCGGCTTCTTCGGCAACTTCGCGGGCGGCTGGCTGGCGGGCCGCAGTGAACGCCACGCCATCGTGACCGGCAGCGCGATGATTGCCCTGCTGGCCGCGGCGCTGCTCGTCGGCGGCAGCTCCACCGTGGTCACCGCCGTGGCGGTGGCGCTGTGGGGCTTCGCGTTCGGCGCATTCCCGGTCGGCTTTCAGACCTGGATCGTGCGCGCCGCGCCCGACCAGGCGGAGGCCGCGGGCGGCCTGCTGGTGGCGGCCTTCCAGGTCGCCATTGCCACGGGCGCCATCGCGGGCGGCCTCGTCGTGGACTGGACCGGCGCGCTGGGCGCGCCCGCATTCGCCATGGTGGCCGTGGCCCTGGGCGGCCTGCTGGCATGGCGGCACGGCCCCCGACCCGCTGAGGTGCAAGCATGAAAACCGCCATGGCAAATCCGCAGGCACATCCGGACGAGCAGGCCAACACGAACCGGCGCATCACCCTGGCGGCGCACCCGCGCGGCCTGCCGGTCGCGTCCGATTTCCATCTGGTGACCGGGCCCGTGCCGATCCCGCGCGAAGGCGAGGTGCTGTTACGGACGCAGTTCCTGTCGCTGGACCCGTACATGCGCAACCTGATGGACCCTATAGGCCCCGGCTACGCGCCGCCCGTACCGCTCGGCGGCACTCTGCCGGGCGGCACGGTCAGCCGCGTCGTCGAGTCCCGGCACCCGGCCTATCGCGCGGGAGACCTCGTGCTCGCCAACGCCGGCTGGCAGGACTACGCCCTGAGCGACGGCAAGGACCTGCAGGCGATTGGCGGCATGGCCCGTCCCTCGCTGGCGCTGGGTGCGCTCGGAATGCCGGGATTCACCGCGCACGTCGGCCTGCTGGACATCGGCCAGCCGCAGCCTGGCGAGACGGTGGTTGTCGCGGCGGCAACGGGTGCGGTGGGCGCCATGGTCGGCCAGATCGCGAAACTCAAGGGCGCGCGCGTGGTGGGCATCGCCGGCGGCGACTACAAGTGCCGCCAGGCCGTCGCGGAGCTGGGCTTTGATGCCTGCATCGACAGGCACGCGCCCTTGTTTGCGGAAGCGCTTGCAGCGGCCTGCCCGGCGGGCATTGATGTCTATTTCGAGAACGTGGGCGGCGAGGTGTTGCTGGCGGTCCTTCCCCTGCTCAACATCGGCGCCCGCATGCCCGTGTGCGGCTTCATCGCCCACTACAACGATACGGACTCGGCAGGCTCTCCCGGTGCCGGCAAGCAGCTGCCGCAGTTGCTGGCCGCCATCCTGCAGAAGCGGGTGCGCGTCCAGGGCTTCATCATCCTCGATCACTACGGGCCACGCTTTGAGGTGTTCCGCCGTGAGATGGAGCCATGGATAGCCAGCGGGCAGGTCAAGGCCCCGGAGGATGTGGTCGATGGCCTGCTGAACGCGCCCGCCGCTCTGTCAGACCTGTTGCAGGGCCGGCATCGCGGCAAGGTCGTTGTACGCCTGGAGGCGTCATCGCGAAGCGGGTGATGCGATCAGCTCATTTCCGCAGATCGCCACTGGCACTGATGATCGCCAGATCCACACCGCCCCAGCCCTTGCGCTGGCTGGCGCTGTAATTCACAAAAAGCCCGCCGAGGTTGTATTCACCCAGGTTGGAGAGGGCCTGCAGAATGTTGGCGCGCGTGGGCGTCTTGCCCGCGCGCCGCACGGCTTCCACCGCGATCTTCGCGCCCAGGTAACCCTCCAGGCTGGAAAAAGACAGTGCTTGGCCGGGCGCGTATTTTTTCATGTCGCTCTGGTACTCGGTGATGACCGGTTTCGAGGGCACGAACGGAAAGGGCACCGCCTGGCTCAGCACGATGCCGCGCGCTTTGTCCGCACCCGTGGCACTCACCAGCACGTCATGGAGCAATACCGAGAGGCCATAGATCTGCACGGTGCCGCCGGGCGCTTCGCGCACCGCCTTGACGAACTCGGTGGCCGGCTTGCCCGCGGCCAGCAGGATGATGCCCTTGGGCCGGGTTTGGCTGATGGCCGCGACGGCGGCGCGGACGCTGGCGTCGATCTTGTCCGGTGAAGCGTCAATCACCTGCTGCGTCGCGATGGTGATGCCGTGCGAGCCGCTGAGCTCGCTCGTCAGTTTGGCCAGGGGTGGGCCGAAGGCGACGCTCATGTTGACGATGGCCAGTGAATCTTTGCCCCAGGTTTTGGCCTCCTTGAGCAAGGCGCCCACTTCATCCGCATAGCCGCTGCGCAGGGGAAACACATTGGCGGCATCCACCACGTTCTTGTCGCCCTGCAAGGGCGCGATCAGCGCGATGCCGTTCTTGGCCGGCAAATCCTGCTTGGCAATTTCAGCCAGGCCGCCGCTGTTGAGAAAGCCCAACAAGCCGACGACGGCCGGATCGGCGATCAGTTGCTGGGTCAGCTCGACCATTTTGGGGGCCTGCAACTGGTCATCGAGTGTGACCAGCTTGAGCTTGTTTCCCTGGAGAGTGCCCCCGGCATTGATTTTGTCGAAATAGGCCTGGATCCCGACCGCCATGCCCTTGGCATTGGCCGCCGAGGTGGGGTTGGTTTGCGATGCGACTTGCCCGAAGACCAGCTCGACGGCATGGCTGCTCAAGGGCATGAGGGACATGGCCATTGCGGTGGAAGCCCAGGCGATGAGGCGAGTGGATAGGTGATTCATGAGATGTCTCCAGCTAAGCGTTAAGTGTTAAAAACCACCGCTTAAATGTTATATGTATAGATACTAATTCAGCAATTCGGGTTACTCTGCAGTCCCGCTGAAATGCCTTCAAACATCCCGTTCCCGTGACAAGGATCACGTCGCGGTCGTGAAATGGATACGTTGCAGTACCCGCCGACGCGTCGGAATTTCGAGGCTCACGGGATGCGCGTGGCGGTGCGCGCAAAAGCCCGGGAGGCTCACACCGCATCACCAGCCATGGGCTGTCATGGGCGCCTGGCATGTGCCAGTGATTTCCGCCTTTGCCGGCCGTCCCTGGAGGCGCCCCGCGCGCTGGCTTCGGCCGTGTTGCGGGGCGGCCGGGTTTCGGCGCAGGCTGGCGGCTAGCCCGCGATCCGGCGGGTGATTTTCTGGGCGGCGTCCGTCACCAGGCCTGAGAGGAAGTCCCGGTTGAACGCGTTGAAGCGGTCGGAGTTGCCGACGAGGGTGATGCTGCCCAGAATCCGCTGCTTCTCATCAAAGATGGGGGCGGCGATGCCGCTCTTGTTGGGGTCGAGCTCGCCCTCGCTGATGCAATAGCCGTCCTTGCGGATGCGCAGCATGGCCTTGGAGAAATCTTTCCAGGTCGGGCCCAGGCGTTCGAGGTCTCCGGGGGCCGCGCCGTCAAAGAGCCGCCGCAGCTGGCGCGGCAGCAAGTAAGCCAGGATCACCCTGGAGGTGGCGCTGTGGAACAGGTCCATCGGCCTGCCGCGCCCGTAGTTCAGGGGCTGTTCTTCGGCGCCGGACCGTTGCAGGATGTTGATCACGGTGGAGCCGTAGAGCTCGCTGATCAGCAGCTCCAGGCTGGTCTGCGCGATGAGGTCTCCCACGATGTCATGGCTGGCCGAGAGCAGGGGGTCGAACTGGGTCATGTGCCGGTCCAGCTCGATGATGCGCGGCCCCAGCGCATAGCCGCGCGGCAAGCGCACCAGCAGGCCCGCGTTGGAGAGCTCGCGCACATAGCGGTAGGCGCTGGCCGGGGTGTATCCCAGTTGCGAGCAAACGATTTCAATGTCAATCACGGGCTGGTCTGCGCTGAACAGTGTCAGCACCTCGAGCATGCGGCTCAGGCTATTCATGGTGTCTGGAACTTTGGTAACGCCGGGCGAAGGAGCACGCCCCGGCAAGCCTCAAGGTTACACGGAGCGGCCCGCCACCCGGTTTGAAACCCTTTGGCGGTCCGATGATTCATATTGGCTGAAATATCCAAATAACAAAATTATGAGATTTGAAATAAAAAATTCCCGAATAAATATTTGCTTTATTTGATCTAATCGATAAACTAGCAAAAAATAACAGGCGAAATTCCAGAGGATTTCGCCCCGCCGGCTGAACGAGTGAGCCCCCACTCGAGGCCGGAATGTGGCCAACCGGGGTCTAGGAGAGAAGGATGAAAAGGAACTTTTTTCGGCAGTCCTGCGCTGCCACGGTGGTGCTGATCGCCGCCTTCATGGCACCGGTACAGGCCTGGGCCCAGGGCAACTGGCCGTCGCGGCCGATCCGCATCGTGGTCCCGTACCCGCCCGGCACCGGGCCGGACGTGATGGCCCGCCTGGTCACCGACGGCCTGGCGAAGGAGCTCAAGGCCACCTTCGTGGTGGAAAACAAGGCGGGCGCCAATGCCATCATCGGCACCAGCGAAGTGGTCAAGTCCCCTGCCGACGGCTACACCTTCCTGCTGGTCGACCGGCTTACGTTGACGGTCAACCCCTTGCTGTACCAGCCCCTGCCTTTCAATCCGAAGAAAGACCTGGTCTCCGTCAGCAACATCGCCGACGTGAACCTCTACCTGGTGGTGAGCTCCCAGCTGCCGGTTTCCGACTTCAAGTCTTTCGTGGCCTATACGAAGTCGCATCCCGGCCAGGTGACTTTCGGCACCGGCGGCGTGGGTAGCGTGATGCACCTGAACATGGAGCTGCTGCAGGCGGGCACGGGCGCGGAATTCCTCCACGTGCCCTACAAGGCGCTGGCCGAAGTCATTCCCGCCATGCTGGGCGGCCAGGTGGTGGCGACCTCGGGCGGTGTGGAAGCCATCCTGCCCCATGTGCAGAAAGGCACCATGAAGCTGCTGGCGGTCGGCGCCCCCTCGCGCGCGCCCATCGCGCCCACCGTCCCCACCATCACCGAGGCCAGCGGCTCCGACTTGCTGCTGTCCACCTCCTACTCGCTGCATGCCAAGGCCGGCATACCGCCGGAGGTGCTGGCGCGCATGAATGCGGCGCTGGCCAAGGTCCTGGCCTCGCCCGAGGTGCAGACATTCGCGACGGCGCGCGGCCTGCGCGCGGGAGCATCCCAGCCCGCCGAGCTCGATGCGCAGATCGCCCAGGACGGCGAGCGCATCGGCAAGCTCGTTCGCGAGCGCGGCATCAAAGTGCAATAAAGGACACGGTCCAATGACAAGCAAGACCGGCGCCCAGGCGCTTTGGACGGCACTCGCCGGCGAAGGGGTGGACACCTGCTTCGCCAATCCGGGTACGACGGAACTCGACCTGGTGCGCGCGCTGGAAAGCCACGATGAGATCCGCTGTGTGGTCGGTCTTCAGGAGAACGTGTGCACCGGCGGGGCGGACGGCTACGGCCGCATGCTGGGCCGCCCGGCGGCCACGCTGCTGCACCTGGGCCCGGGCTTTGCCAACGGCATCGCCAACCTGCACAACGCCCGGCGGGCGCACACGCCCATCGTCAACATCATCGGCGACCACACCAGCTGGCACCTGCCCTATGACGCGCCGCTGACTTCCGACATCGAGTCGCTGGCACGGCCCGTCTCGGGCTGGGTGCGCCGCATCGACAGCGCGGAGGACAGCGCGGTCGCCGGCGCGGAGGCCGTGCGCAGGAGCTTCTGGAACGGCGGGCAGGGCACATCGCTGATCTTCCCCGCCGACTTCCAGTATGGCGAGCTGCCCGCGGCGGCGCGGCAGGCGGTACCTGGCGACGCATCCGGCGACGCGGCCGAAGCCGACGACTACGACCAGGTGCGGGCCATGGCCCGGCTGAAGGCGGGCCGCCGGGTGGTGTTCCTGCTGGGCGGAGGCGGCGAGCACAGCGGCCTCGGGGCGCGTGCCCAGCGCGCGGCGGCGCGGCTGTGCGCCTTGTTGGGCGCAACGGCTTATGCCGAAACATTCCCGTCGCGCGCCGAGCGCGGCCAGGGTTTGCCTGCCTTCGACCGCTTGCCCTACTTTCCGGAGCCCGCACGGGCGGTGCTGGACCCGGCCGACCTCGTGGTGCTGGTGGGCGCGTTGCCGCCCATCACTTATTTCGGTTATGTGGGCCACCCCAGCGCGCTGGTGAAGCACGAGCAACTGCTGGTGCTCGGCCGGCCCGGCCAGGCCGTGGCCGAGCGTCTTGAGCAACTGGCCGACGCACTGGGTGCGCCGGCTTATGAAGCGCCGTCTCTCGCGATGCCCGAGCAGCCCGAGGGTGAGCTCACGCCGGCCAGGATCGCCGCCGTGCTGGCCCGCGAACTGCCGGAGCGCGCCATCGTGTCGGTCGAGGGCGGCACCTGCGGCTATCCCTTTTACGCGGCGTCGGCGGCGGCGCGGCCGCACACCACGCTGACGAACACCGGCGGCGCCATCGGCCAGGGCTTGCCCGTGGCCCTGGGCGCGGCCATCGCCTGTCCGGACCGCAAGGTGGTGGGCCTGCTGTCGGACGGCAGCACGCAGTACACCATCCAGACGCTGTGGTCGCTGGCGCACGAGAACCTCGACGTGGTGGTGCTGATTGCCGCCAACCACCAGTACGCCATCCTGCGCAACGAACTGCGCCGCGACGGCGCGCAGCTGGGCACGCGGGCCGAGGCGCTGACCTCGCTGGACCGGCCGCGTATCGACTGGGTGGGCCTGGCGCAGTCCTACGGCGTACGCGCGACGCGCGCGTCCACCGCGCATTCTCTGGCGGAACAACTGCGCGAGGCCTTCGGGCGCAAGGGGCCCGCACTCATAGAAATGGCCCTTTAAAAGTTTGAAGGGCTGAAGGGCTTAGGAAAAACGGGCAGCGCACAGCGCCCCCGCATCAATCAGGAATCAAGGAGCAGCGAATGGATTTGAAACTCAAGGGCAAGGTCGCCGTGGTGACCGGCGGCAGCCTGGGCATAGGCCGGGCGGTGACGGAAGCGCTGGCCGCAGAGGGCGTGCGCGTGGCGATCGTGGCGCGCAGCCAAGGGCCGCTGGAGCAGGCCGCGCGCGAGATCAGTGAAAAGACGGGCGTCGAGATCCTGGCCGCGCCGGCCGACGTCAGCAGCACCGAGCAGGTGGATGCCATGATCGGCAAGGTTGCCGCGCATTTCGGGCGCATCGACATCCTGGTCAACGGCGCCGCGCACCCGGGCGGCTTGGTGCGCAGCGAAATCGAGAACGCCAGCCCTGAAGGACTGCTCGAAGACATCAACATCAAGGTGGTGGGCTATATGCGCTGCGCCAAGGCGGCAGCCGCTCACATGAAGAAGGGCGGCTTTGGCCGCATCATCAACATCGGCGGCCTGACGGGGCGCGGCAGCAAGCAGCTCTCGGGCATGCGCAATGTGGCCATCTGCCATCTCACCAAGACGCTCTCCGACCAGCTCGGCCCCTCGGGCATCACCGTCAATGTGATCCACCCCGGTGTGGTCGAGACGCCGCACATCCACGAGCTTTACGCCAAGGAAGCCAAGCTGCAGGGCCTGACGCCGGACCAGGTCGAGGCGAACTACGCCAAGGCCACGCCGATACGCCGCGTGCTGCAGCCTCACGAGATCGCCGATGCCGTCCTCTTCCTCGCCTCCGAACGCGCCGGCGCGATCACCGGTGAGTCGATTGCCGTGGACGGCGGCATCACCCGCGGCGTCTTTATCTGAATGCACTCAAGGAGAACTCCAACATGCAGGGAACAATTCTCGTGGGGACAGCCGGGCAGGGTATTCTGCGCAGCGCCGATGACGGCGCCACATGGCACCGCCTGGGGCTGAGGGAGGCCATCGAGTTCGATGGCGTGGTGCGCAGCCTGCTGGTGGATCCGCGCGACCCGAACCGCATTTTCGCGGGTGCGGATGCGGGCATCTGCCTGAGCGAAGACGGCGGCGTGCATTTCCAGCGAATCGAATCGCCCGCCAACGGCATGCATGTCTGGGCCCTGGCCATCGACCCGCGCAACGCCGACGTGATCTATGCCGGCACCGGCGCGCCGTCGCGGGCGGCGATGTTCCGCTCCCTTGACGGCGGCAGGAACTGGACGCGGCTTCCCGTCGAGCTGCCCGAGTTCTGCGCCGGGGTGAACCGCCCCCGCATTCTCACCATCACGGTGGACCCGGAAGACAGCTCGGTCTGGTTCGGCGTGGAGGAGGGGGGTGCCTGGCACAGCCTGGACCAGGGAGATACCTGGCGCCGTATCGATGATGCGCAGAGCGGCATCGTCAACAGCGACATCCACGCCATCTGCGTTCTGCCGGCTCGTGGCACACAGCCCAGGACCCACCTGATCGCCACGGTCAACTCGGTCTACACCAACACGAACGGCGGGCGCGGGCCGTGGTCCGCGGAGAGCTCCGCCGACCGCTTCGACGGCATGTATTACACGCGTACCCTGGTGCCGCTCGAGGGAGACCAGGATGTGCTGCTGGTGGCCATCGGTGACGGCACGCCGGGCACGCGCAGCCAGATCTACCGCTCGCTGGATCGCGGCCTCACCTGGTCCACCAGCGTGCTGCACGCGGCGCCCAACTCCACCTTCTGGGCGCTGGGCACCCATGCCTCGGACCCGGACCTGGTGTTTGCCGGCACCAAATACGGCCACCTTTTCCGCTCGATGGACGGGGGCAAGAGCTGGTTCAAGGACTGGCGCGATTTCAGCGAGATCACGGCCGTGGCCTGGACGCCGGTGGTGGCCGCCGTCAAGCCGCATCCCAAATCCACGCTGGGGGCCAAACCCCATGACTGAACAGGCCATCGGTGTCGTGCGGCCCAGGATCCGCCGCACGCATCTTTCGCTTTTCGTCACGGATCCGTTCGCCTCGGCCGTCTGGTACGAGCGCGTCCTGGGCATGCAGGAAACCGCTCGCAGTGATCGCTGGGTGTTCATGAGCTTCGGCAAGAAGCACCATGACATCGCCCTGATCCGCCCGGAGCCGGGTGAGACCGTGGGCGGCTGTGCGCTGCAGCACTATGGGTTGGAGATCGAGGGCGACCTCACCGAGCTGCGCAGGCTCTATGGGCAACTGCTGCGCGCGGGTGTGGAGGTGGTCAAGACCACCGACCACAAGGTGGGCTACGGCCTCTACTTCAACGACCCCGACGGCCACCGCTTCGAGTTCTTCCTCGAAACCGTCCACGACGACGAGGAAGGCAAGCGCGTGCTGCATTCCCACAACGCACCCAGCGACCACTTCGACCTGCAGCCGCTGTACGACTGAGTACGAGTACGCCGGCCCACTCTCTTTTTCACTTTCATCTTCACGGATCCACCTATGACCAAGTCTGCCAATTTCAGTGTTTTCCATATCCGCAAGTGGTACCTGCAAATCGAGGACACCCTCGCCGGCGAAACCGGCGCGCCGGCCGACGGCGAGCCGCTGCGCAAGATCGTCATCGCCGCCTGCATCCACAACCCCTTCGCCGGCAGGTTCGTTGAAGACCTGTCGTCCTGGATTGGTCCCTCGCCCGAGCTGGGCCGCGAGTTCGGCCGCCGTATCCAGGAGGCCGCCCAGGGCCGGGCCATCGAGAGTTACGGCAAGGCCATCGTGGTCGGCATTGACGGCGAATACGAACACGGAAACGCGCTGCTCACCAACCCGGCCGCCAACCCGATACGCGAGGCCATCGGCGGCGGCAAGTCCTGGGTTCCTTCCTCCGGCAAGCGCGGCGGCCCCGGCACCGAGCTCGACATCCCCCTGGCGCACAAGGACGCGCTGTATGTGCGCTCGCACTACGACACCGTCACCGCCTGCTTCGCGGACGGCCCCAACCGCGACGAAGTCATCGTGGCCTGGGCCTTCGCCACCCGAGGCCGGCTCAACGCGCGGCTCGGCGGCCTGAAGGCTTCCGACATCAAGGGCCAGGACGGCCTGGTTTAAGGACGGGAATGGCGCGGCGCGACTACACCCTGCCCCTGTCGGGGCTGAACTTCCACGTCACCGAGTGGGGGGATGCACTGGCGCGCCCCGTGGTGATGCTCCACGGCATACGCGGCTATGCCGAGACCTTCGCCGGCGTGGCGGCCGCCTTGCAGCCGGATTTTCGCGTCATCGCCTTCGACCAGCGGGGCCGGGGCGAGTCGGACTGGGACCCGGCGCGCAACTATTACACCGGCGCCTACGTCGCCGACCTCGATGCGCTGGCCCAGGCCCTGGGACTGGGGCGCTTCGACCTGCTGGGCCATTCGATGGGCGGCATCAACGCCATCGTGTACGCGGCGCGGCACCCGAAAAAAGTGCGGCGCCTGGTCATCGAGGATGCCGGCCCCGGGGCTTTCGAGGCCAGCGACGGGGCCACGCGCATCCGCAAGGAACTCGCCGCCACACCCGATCGCTTTGCATCCTGGGAAGCAGCGGCCGACTTCATGCGCGCGCTGCGGCCCACGGTGAGCGAAGAGGCCCGCCTGCAGCGCCTGCAAAACATGTTGAAGCCACTGCCCGAAGGCGGCTTCACCTGGCGCTACGACCATGCCGGCATCGCCGCCACGCGGCTGAACCCGGACCCGGCCCGCGCGGTGGACCTGGAGTCCGGCGTGCGCGCCGTTACCTGCGAAACGCTGGTGCTGCGCGGCGGCCGCTCCGACTATCTGCAGCCGGCCATGGTGGCGCGCATGCGTGAGCTGAACCCGCGCATCACGGACATCACCATTCCCGACGCCGGGCATTACGTGCACGACGACCAACCCGCGCTGTTCGAGCGCGCCGTCGCCGATTTCCTGCGGCGCGCTGATATTTCCGCCCCCTGACTTCCTGATCTCCTGATTGAACGCCATGCTCCACGAACTGCGAACCTACACACTGACGCCCGGCGGCCTGCGCGAGTACCTGCGCCTCTACAACGAGATGGGCCGCGAGGTGCAGACACGCCTGCTCGGAAAGCTGGTCGTGCTGCTGACGCCTGAAAGCGACGACCTCAACCAGCTGGTTTTTCTCTGGGCCTTCGAGAACTACGAGGAGCGCGTGCGGCGCCGGGCGCAGCTGATGGCCGACCCGGTTTTCACGGAATTCCGCAAGGCCGTCCGGCCGCTGCTGGTGCGGCAGGAAAGCCGCCTGCTCAACGCCGCCTGAGCGGGGCGCACCGGAACAGTCCCGATGACACACCTCATGGAAACAGATGTGCTGATTGCCGGCGCGGGGCCCGTCGGCGCCACCATCTCCAACCTTCTGGGCACCTACGGCATTTACACGCTGGCCGTCGACCGCAGCCCGCATGTGCTGGACTACCCGCGCGCGGTCGGCCTGGACGATGAAGCCCTGCGCACCTTCCAGGCGGCCGGGCTGGCCGAGGACATGCTGCGCGACATGATCCAGAACGTGCCCATGCGCATGTACACCGCGGGGAAGCGCTGCTTCGCCGAAATCCTGCCCGGCACCCGGGAGTTCGGCTGGTGCCGCCGCAACCTGTTTTCCCAGCCGCTGGGCGAAGCGGTGCTGCGCCGCGGCCTGCAGCGCTTTCCCTGCGTGCAGCTGCGCCTGGGTGTGGAGCTGCTCCACTTCACCCAGGACGACACCGGCGTGACCGCCACCCTGCGCGATGCGCAGGGCACCGAGACCCAGGTGCGCGCGCGCTACCTGGTGGCTTGCGACGGCGGGCGCAGCCTGGTGCGCGAAGGCGTTCTCAAGCTGCCCTTCGAGGGCCGCACGCACCCGGCCAAATGGGTGGTCATCGAATGCGACCAGGACCCGCTGGACGCGCCCTACACCGCGCTGCACTGCGAGCCGGCCCGGCCCTATGTGTGCCTGCGCCTGCCCTACGGCCTGCGCCGCTGGGAGTTCATGCTGTTTCCCGGCGAGGACAGCGAGCAGATGCTGGCGCCCGCGAAAGTGCGGGAACTGCTGGGCCGCCATGTGGCGGAGCCGGAGAAGCTCAACGTCATACGGGCCCGGGTCTATACGCATAACTCCCGTGTGGCCGGCTCCTTTGTGTCGGGGCGGGTCTGCCTGGCGGGCGATGCCGCGCACATCACGCCGCCGTGGATAGGCCAGGGCCTGAACGCGGGCCTGCGTGATGCGTTCAACCTGTCCTGGAAACTCGCATGGATCTTGCAGGGCCGGCTGAAGCCGGAGCTGCTGTCCAGCTACCACGACGAGCGCCATGCCCATGCCAAGGCCATGATTGACCTGGCCGACCTTTTCGGCGCGGTGCTGTCGCAGCGCAACCGCTTCGTGGCCTGGCTGCGCGACCTCTTCTTCCTGTCCATCAAGAACATTCCGCGCGTGCGCAATTACGTGCTGCAGATGAAGTTCAAGCCCATGCCGCGCTTCACCCAAGGCATCGTCCAGGACAGCGGCGATGCACGGCGCGACGAGCTGGTGGGGCGTATGTTCATCCAGCCCCATGTCGAATGCGAAACCGGCCGCGTGCAGCGCTTCGATGACGTGGCCGGGCCGCGCTTTGTGCTGCTGAGCTGGCGCGGCGATGCCCTCGCCGGCGCACCCGCCGGCCTGCGGGCGCAGCTGGAGCGCCTGGGCTGCGACCACTGCCTGGCGGATCGCTCGCGCGGCGCGCCGAAACAGGCCTCTTCAGAGTTGCCCGCGCAGCCTTGCAGCTATCGCATCGAGGACGTCGACAACACGCTGAATTTCTGGTTCCAGGACAAGCAGGTCGACTGGGTGCTGATACGCCCGGACCGCTTCATTGCCGCCGCGGGCAAGGCGGCCGACGCCGTGCGCCAGCTCTCGGCTTTCTGCGACAGCGTATTGCCCATGCCCTTGCAGCCGCGCACGGATGCGGTCCCGGCGCGGCAGGCCGCTGGTCATGAACAGCAACGCCAGCCGGCGCATGTTTGAGGAAGAAATGATGTACCCGGAACTTTCCCTCTATATCGACGGTCATTTCCTCGGCGGGAATGACCGCCCCGGGCAGGCCGTGCACAACCCGGCGACCCTGGATGTGCTGGGCCATCTGCCCTGGGCCACGCCCGCGGACATCGACACCGCGCTGGCCGCCGCGCACAAGGCCTTCCAGGACTGGCGCACCAACTCGCCGCTGGAGCGGTCCGAGGTGTTGCGCCGCGCCGCCGCGCTGGCGCGTGAGCGCGCCGATGCGATCGGGCACTGCATCACGCTGGACAACGGCAAACCCCTGCCCGAAGCCGTGGCCGAAGTGCTCAACGCCGCCGAACACATGGAATGGCACGCGGAAGAATGCCGGCGCATTTACGGCCGGGTCGTGCCTTCGCGCAACCCGGCGGTGCGCCAGCTGGTGGTGCGCGAGCCCGCCGGTGTGGTGGCGGCTTTCAGCCCCTGGAACTTCCCTTTCGGCCAGGCCGCCAAGAAAGTCGTGGCCGCCATCGGCGCGGGCTGCACCGTGGTGCTCAAGGGCCCAGAGGAGTCGCCCAGCGCCATCGTCGCCATGGCGCATCTGTTCCACGACGCGGGTTTGCCCGCCGGCGTGTTCAACATGGTCTGGGGCGTGCCGAGCGAGATTTCGCGCCAGTTGATTGAATCGCCCCTGGTGCGCGTGGTCTCCTTCACCGGCTCGGTGCCGGTGGGGCGGCAGCTCGCGGCCCTGGCGGGTAGCCACATGAAACGCAGCACCATGGAGCTGGGCGGCCACGCCCCGGTGCTGGTGTTCAACGATGCCGATGTGGACCAGGCCGCCAACATGCTGGCGCGCATGAAAACCCGCAACGCCGGGCAGGTGTGCGTGTCGCCTTCGCGATTTTTTGTGCAGTCCGGCGTCTATGCCCGCTTTGCCGTCCGCTTTGCCGAAGCGCTGGGCGAGGTGAAAGTAGGCTCGGGCCTGGAGCCCGGCGTGCAGATGGGGCCGCTGATCCACGCGCGCCGCCTGCAGGCCGTGCGCGATCTCGTGAGCGATGCGGCAAGCGCGGGCGCCAAGGTGCTGGAGGGCGAGCAGCGCCTGGGTGAGCGCGGCCACTTCATGGCGCCCACCCTGCTGGCGGACGTGCCGGACAGCGCCCGTGTCATGCATGAAGAGCCTTTCGGGCCCATCGCCGCGCTGGCCCGCTTCGAAACGGTGGAAGACGCGCTGCGCCTGGGCAATGCGCTGCCTTTCGGCCTGGCCGCCTACGTCTTCACGCAGTCGATCCAGGTATCGACCCGCGTGGCCAACGGCCTGGAGGCCGGCATGGTCAACATCAACCACTCCGGCATGGCGCACCCTGAGCTGCCTTTCGGCGGCGTGAAGGACAGCGGCTTCGGCAGCGAAGGCGGCACCGAGTCCTTCGACGCCTTCCTGGTGACCAAGATGATCACCCAGATATGAGTTCCTTAATTTTGAAATCCCCCTCCATGCTGAACCTGCAAGACCCTTCACTGCTGCGAGAAGAATGCCTCGTGGCCGGCCAATGGATTTCCGCCGACCGGACCATCGCCGTCACGAATCCCGCCACCGGCGCGGTGATTGCCCACGTACCCAAACTCGGCGCGGCCGAGACGCGCCTAGCCATTGAGGCGGCGAACCAGGCCTGGCCGGCCTGGCGTGCCCGCACGGCCCAGGAGCGTTCCGTCCTGCTGTCGCGCTGGCATGCGCTGATCCTGGAGAACCGCGAGGACCTCGCGCGCATCATGACCGCGGAGCAGGGCAAGCCGCTGGCCGAGGCGCGCGGCGAGATCGGCTACGCGGCCTCCTTCATCCAGTGGTTTGCCGAAGAGGCCAGGCGCGTGTATGGCGAGACCATTCCGGCGCCCATCGCTTCGCAGCGCATCGTGGTGGCCAAAGAGCCGGTCGGTGTGTGCGCGGCCATCACACCCTGGAACTTCCCCGCCGCCATGATCACCCGCAAGGCCGGCCCGGCCCTGGCCGCGGGCTGCGTCATGGTGGTCAAGCCGGCCAGCCAGACGCCGCTGACCGCGCTGGCCCTGGTGGCGCTGGCCGAGCGGGCGGGCATTCCTTCGGGCGTATTGTCGGTGGTGACCGGTTCGGCCGGCGACATAGGCACCGAGCTGGCCACCAGCCCGCTGGTGCGCAAGCTCAGCTTCACTGGTTCGACCGAGGTGGGCCGGCACCTGATGCAGCAGACCGCGGCAACCATCAAGAAAGTCTCGATGGAGCTGGGCGGCAATGCGCCCTTCATCGTGTTCGAGGACGCCGACCTTGACGCCGCCGTGCAGGGCGCCATCGTCTCCAAATTCCGCAACGCCGGGCAGACCTGCGTGTGCGCCAACCGCCTGTATGTGCACACCCGTGTTTACGACGCATTTGCCGCCAAGCTGGCCGAGGCCCTGCGCAGCCTGAAGGTGGGCCCCGGCGATGAGGACGGCGTAGGCATAGGCCCGCTGATCGACGAGGCCGCTGTGCGCAAGGTGGAAGAGCACCTGGACGACGCGAAGGCCAAAGGCGCGCGCGTGCTCATGGGCGGCAACAGGCATGCCCTGGGGCGCAGCTTCTTCGAGCCCACCGTGCTCACCGGCGTGACCCAGGCCATGCGTGTGGCGCGCGAGGAAACCTTCGGCCCGCTCGCGCCGCTGTTTCGCTTCGAGACCGAGGACGAAGTGGTGGCCATGGCCAACGACACCGAGTTCGGCCTGGCGAGTTATTTCTACGCCCGCGACCTGGGCCGTGTCTGGCGCGTGGCCGAGCGCCTGGAGTACGGCATGGTGGGCGTCAACACCGGCTTGATTTCCAACGAGGTGGCGCCTTTCGGCGGCGTCAAGCAGTCGGGCCTGGGGCGTGAAGGCTCGCACCACGGCATCGAGGACTACCTTGTCATCAAGTACATCAACATGGCGGGCATCTAGCTCTTTCCTTTCTATTCACCTTCACCACTCACCTTCAACGTTCACCTTCACCCTTCACCTTCACTCAACCGGAAAAAAGAAAGACATGACACAAGCACGCACCCCCGACCACCCCATCGACACCCTGTTCACCGACCGCTGGTCGCCGCGCGCGTACACAGGCGAAGCCATTCCCGAGGCCGCCCTGCTGAGCACGCTCGAGGCCGCCCGCTGGGCGCCTTCGGCTTACAACGCGCAGCCCTGGCGCTTCATTTACGCGCGGCGCGACACGGCGAGCTGGCAGCCGATTTTTGACACGCTGGTCGAATTCAACCAGGGCTGGGCGCAGCGCGCGGCCGCGCTGGTGGTCATCGTGTCCGCCAGGCAGGCGGTGTTCCCGGGCGCAGCGGCCGCCGCGCCCAATGCATGGCATTCCTTCGACTCCGGCGCGGCCTGGGCCAGCATCGCATTCCAGGCCACGCTCTCGGGCTGGTCGGCGCACGGCATGGCCGGCTTCGATGCCGACCGCTTGAGGAAGGCCGCGGCCATCCCGGAGGACTATGCCATCGAGACGGTGGTGGCCATCGGCAAGCGCGGTGACAAAGGCGTTCTTCCCGAAGGGCTGCAGGCGCGCGAGATGCCCAATGGACGCCTGCCGCTGGCCAAGCTCGCGGCCGAGGGGCGGTTCAGCTTCAGCGCCTGATTGGCGGGTCGGCCCGCCGCTTGCCGCCCGCCTATAGTGGAGCCTGTTCAATGCAATCAAGCGGATGGATTGATGGAAGACTCCATGCAGCCGGCCCCCCATGCCGCCGTTGTCGCCGCCGGTGAGGCCCTGGTCGACCTGGTCGGCCGGCCTGATGGCGCGCTGCTGCCCCATGCGGGCGGCGCGGTGTACAACCTGGCGCGCGCCCTCGCGCTGCAGGGCGTCTCAACGCTGTACCTGAACGCGCTGTCGGCGGACCGCTTCGGCCGCTGGCTGGCGCGGGAGCTCGACGCCGCCGGCGTGGGCCTGGCGCAGCCGGAGCCCGCCACCGAACCCACCTCGCTGGCCCTGGTCGCACTGGACGCGGCGGGCAAGGCGCAATACAGCTTTTACCGCGAGGGCGTGGCGGACCGTGTTGGCGATGCGCAGGCGCTGATCGCCGCGACGCAGCGGCATGAAACCCTGCGCCTGGCCTGCACCGGCTGCCTGGCATTGCTGCCGCAAGACAGCGCGCGCTACCTCGGCTGGCTGCGCGACTGCCGCCGGCGCGGACTGGCGGTCGCGGTCGACGCCAACCTGCGGCCGGCCGTCGCGCGGGATGAGGCCGCCTACCGGGCCAATGTGCGCGACGCGCTCGCACTGGCCGACATCATCAAGGTGAGCGACGATGACCTGGCCCTGCTCATGCCCGAGATTGAAGACCCGCGGCACGCGGCCGCGCGCCTCTTCGACCTGGGGCCGGCGCGGCTGGTGGCGCTGACGCGCGGTGCGCAAGGCGCGACCTTGATGGCGCGCGATGGACGCCAGGTTCAATTGCGCGAGACAAGCGAGCTACAGGTGGCTGACACGGTAGGCGCGGGCGATTGTTTTTTCGCGGGGCTGCTGGCGGCGTTTGTTCAACAGCCGGCGTCCGCCGCTCCTTTGGAACTCGACGGGCCGGCCATGCAGCGCGCCTTGGCGCAAGCCGTTGCCAGCGCGAGCCTGTGCGTGCAGCGGCCCGGCTGCGCGCCGCCCACGGCGGCCGAGGTGGCGGCGTGGCTGGCGCGCGGAAGCATTGCGGCGGTGTGACTGCCGCGGACCTTCATGCCATTCCCTTGGCTTTGCGCAAATTGTCCTTGAAGCGCTCGGGCACCCGTTCGTCGAAGCCGAGCGCGACGCGTTGCACCTCGGGCGAATCGGTGGGTGGGTGGCCCACGCCGAGCGCGCTGGCGCGGGGCGCGTCCACCGCCACCACGGTGCCGGCGAGCCGGCCCAGGCCGGTGATCTCGCATTCCACCAGCTGCCCGGCGTCGACCGAACGCGAATGGCAGGGCGTGCCCATCAGGATCACGTCGCCCGCCTCCAGCGTGATATGGCGCGCGATGTCGGCAATCACATAGTGCGGCCCCCAGATGGTTTCCTCGCCGATGTGTGCTTCCTGCACCACCAGGCCGTTGACATAGGTGCGCAGCGTCTGTTCGAACAGGTTCACGCCGCGCACAATGCCCGGGCCCAGGGGCAGCAGCGTGTCGGCGCCCTTCACGCGCAGCATCGATCCCTGGTCGGTGTCGCGGAAGTTCTGCAGGCCCATGTCCAGCGCCGGGCAGAAGCCCTCGATGAAATCCCAGGCTTCATCGGGCGTGACATTGCGGCAGGTGCGCGCGATGACGACGGCGTACTCGCCCTCGTAGTTGAGGTAGCCGCAGTCCGCCGGCTTGAGGATCTGCCCGTGGTGCCCGTTCAAGGAACTGGGCGGCTTGGTGAAGTAGGTCGGGGCGTCGGTGGGCCGCGGCTTGCCGCGGGTCTCCTGGCTGCGCGAGCTGTAGGAGATGTGCACCGCGATGATCTTGGAGGGCTGCACCGGCGGCAGGTGCGGCAAGGCCGCCGGGTCCACCCGCCGGCCGTCGTCCAGCCGCAGCTGGCCGGCGTGCGGGCCGTCCTCGACGACAGTGCCCCAGAAGGCGCTGCCGCCGATCAGCACGCGCCGGCGCTCGACGCGCGGCCCGCGCATCACGGCGGGCAGCTCGCGAAAAGGAAATTCGAAGTTCATGCCCCTGCCCCGGTGAATCCGCTTGCGGCGGTGTCGAACCAGACGTGGATGTTGCCCGTGCCGCGTGCGTTCTCATACTCCGAGAGCGGCTCGCCCTGGAGTCGGCAGTCCGCGCCACCCAGGGCGCCCAGCATCTGCAAGTAGTGCGCGCCAAAGGCCTCCCAGGGCCTGCGGCGGTAGTCCTCGTCCCAGCGCTCCAGGATCAGGTCGTGGCGGCCCTGCCGCATCAGCGCGATGGCCTGCTTGTCGCTTTCGATGTTCTCGGGCCGCGAGACATTGCTCTCGTGGAAGATGCGCGGGTGCCTGGGCTTCCAGTCGATGTTGTTGAACCTGTGGCTGAGCGCGCCGGAGGCCAGCAGTAGCACACGCAGCCCGCTGCGGCGTGCGGCCTCGCCGATCGCCTCGCCCGATGGCAGAAAGTGCTGCCAGTCGCAGTTCTGGCAGGAGCTCACGGACACCACGGGCACATCGGCCAGTTCCAGCCTGAGCTGCTTGACCAGGTTGACGGTGGCATAGTGCCGGCCCAGTTCGGGGTGGCGTATCGCGCGGTTGAAGCCGCCGCGTTCGCGCGAGACCGTCTCGATCATCATGGCCAGGCCGGGATGGCCGCGGTAGTCGTAGGGCACGCCGTGCAGGTACCAGGGCATCTCGTCGGAGACATAGCTGCCGGTGTAGCGCGCGCCGCCGTCGACCAGGTGGTAGCCGGTGGTGAACCAGTGCGAATCGAAGACCACCACAACCTCAGGCCGCGCCGCCTCTATCTTTCCGCGCAGGCGCGCATAGCCGGCGATGAGGTCGGAGTCCGCGCCTGCGCCCTGCAGCACGCGGAACTCCTCGCACTGCATCAGCCCGGGGTGGTGCGACACGATGGCCGCGCCGACGATCTGTCCCATGATGGTTTCCTCTCTCGATGTTTTGGGGGGTGGGAGTTTCTGGATGCCTACCGGTGGCTGAAGCTGGCGCGGAAGGGTTTTTTGGGCACGACCACGTCCTTGACGTCGCAGAAAAACTCAAAGCTCCAGTCGCCGCCCTCGCGGCCCACGCCCGAACGCTTGATGCCGCCGAAGGGCGCGGCCAGGTCGCGTATGCCGAAGCTGTTGACCCAGATGAAACCGGTGCGCACGCGCTCGGCCATCGCCGTGGCGTGCGCGGCCTCGCCGTAGCAGACGCCGCCCAGGCCGTAGTCCGTGCCGTTGGCCAGTGCGATGGCCTCTTCGTCCGAGGCGAAGGTCTGCAAGGTCAGCACCGGCCCGAAGACTTCGTTCTGCACGATCTCGTCCTGCTGCCCCACGTCCGTCACCATGGTGGGCTCGATGTACTGCGCGCCGAAGGGATGCTTCTTGCCGCCCCACAGCAGCCTGGCGCCGCCGGCGACGGCACGGTCCACAAAGCCGAGCACGCGCTCGACCTGGCGCGGGTGGATGACGGGGCCGACCTCGGTGGCGTCGTCGCGCGGGTCGCCGATCTTCAGCTTTTCGACATAGCTGCGCAGGGTTTCGACAAAGCGCGGCGCCACCTTCTCGTGCACCAGAAAGCGCGTGCCGGCCAGGCAGACCTGTCCCGCGTTGCGGTACATCAGCGCGCCGGTGGCGGCGGCGTTATCGAGGTCGGCGTCGTCCAGCACGATGAAGGGACTCTTGCCGCCCAGCTCCAGGCTGCAGGGCACCAGGTTGGCGCCGGCGGCCTGCGCGATCCATTTGGCCGTAGGCACGCTGCCGGTGAACGAGATGCGCGCCAGGCGCGGGTCGCCCACCAGCCTGGCGCCGGTGTTCGCGCCCGAGCCCTGCACCACGTTGAACACGCCGGGCGGCAGGCCCGCGGCCTGCGCCGCGTCGGCCAGCAGCGAACAGGTGAGCGGCGCCCACTCGGGCGGCTTGAGCACGCAGGTGTTGCCGGCGGCCAGCGCCGGCCCCAGCTTCCAGGTGGACAGCAGCAGGGGCGAGTTCCAGGGTGTGATGATGGCCGCCACGCCGGCGGGGTCGTGCCGCACGATGTGGTGGGCCTGCTCGGTGTCCAGCGGGCGGTCCTGGAGCGTGAGCGCATGCTCGGCGAACCAGCGGATGTTGAGCATGGCGCGCGGCACCACACCGTGCCGCATGCGGGAGAGCAGCACGCCGGCGTCGTTGCTCTCCAGCAGGCAGAAGGCGTCGGCCCGCTTGCCTATCTCGTCGGCGAAGCGCTCGAGCAAGGGCTTGCGTTCGGCGGCGCTGAGCGCGCTCCAGGCGGGGAAGGCGCGTTCGGCGGCGCGGATGGCGGCGTCGACATGCTCGGCCGTGCCTTCGGCGATACGGCCCAGCACTGCCTGGTCGATGGGGCTGAACAGCTCAAAGGTCTGCGCCGAGCCCACGCGCCGGCCGTCGATGTAGTGGTCGGGCGACACCTGGACGCCGGCGACTTCAAGCAGCGGAGATGCCATGCACTGGTTTCCTTCCTGGGATTTCATGGGACCTTATGGGGCGTCATGGGACGTCATGGGACGCTTCTAGACAAACCGCACGCTGATGGAACCCAGCGGGCCGTAGTCGGCATGGAACACATCACCGGCCGCGCAAGCCACCGGGCGCGTGAACGAGCCGCCCAGCACGATCTCGCTGGCCGCCAGGCCTTCGCCGAAGGGCGCGAGCTTGTTGGCCAGCCAGGCCACGCCGTTGGCCGGGTGGTTCAGCACGGCCGCCGCCAGCCCCGACTCCTCGATCACGCCGTTCTTGAACAGCAGCGCGCCGGCCCAGCGCAGGTCGATCGCGTCGGGCTTGACCGGCCGGCCGCCGAGCACGATGGCGGCGTTGGCCGCGTTGTCGGCGATGGTGTCCAGCACCTTGCGCGGCGCCTTGGTGTCCCGGTCGAACTGTTCGATGCGCGCATCAATCAGCTCCAGCGCGGGCACCACATAGTCGGTCGCGCCCAGCACCTCAAACAGCGTGACGCCGGGGCCTTTCAGCGGGCGCGCCAGGACGAACGCAAGCTCCACCTCCAGCCTGGGCACGATGAAGCGCGCGGCCTCGATCTCGGCGCCGTCCTGGGCCAGCATGTCGTCCAGCAGGGTGCCGTAGTCCGGCTCGGTGATCTGCGAGGCGATCTGCATGGCGCGCGAGGTCAGGCCTATCTTGTGCCCGATGGGGCGGCGGCCTTCTTCTTTCTTCAGCGCGATCCAGGCGCGCTGGATGGCATAGCTGTCCTCGATGGCCATGTTTTCGAAGCGGCGCGAGAACTGGCGCAGCTGCACGCGGCTGCGCTCGGCCTCGTGGAGTTCGCGGGCCAGGGCCCGGTGGGTGTCGGCTGGCAGCATGGGGTCCTTGTCGGTATACCGGAGTCGGAGAGTCGGATCAGAGCGCGAGTGTCCGCCGGGGGGCCGGGTACGGACAAGCAAGGGATTTTGGTGAATTGCTAAGAAAAACTTGATAATCGGCCGATGTCATTCACCCGCGTCACCCTGCGCCAGTTCGAGGCCTTTGTCGCCGTGGCCGAGCTGCGCAGTTTTGCCGCCGCCAGTGAGCGTCTGGGCCTGACGGCCTCGGCCGTGAGCCAACTGGTGGCCGAGATGGAAGCTACCATCGGCTTTCGCGTGTTCGACCGCAGCACGCGCAAGGTCAACCTCTCCAGCGCCGGCCGCGACTTCCTGCCCATGGCCGGGACGGTGTTGCGGCATGTGCAGCTCGCCGAATCGGCCGCGGGAGACGTGCGCAACCGCGCCGCCGGCGTGGTGCGCGTGGGCGCACCGCTTGTGATCGCGAGCGCCATCCTGCCCGCGGCCATGCGGGCTTTCGGCCGGGAGCGGCCCAAGGTGGTGGTCCGCATCCGCGACACGCCGGTCGATGCGCTGGTCCCGGCCGTGGCCTCGGGCGATGTGGACCTGGCCCTGGGCCCTGACCGCGCGCCGGGCGACACCGTCGCGCGCGAGCCGGTCTTCGACAGCCCCTGGGTCCTGTGGTGCGCCCCTGCGCATCCCCTCGCGAAACGCAAGGTCCTGCGCTGGAAGGACCTTCACGACACACCGCTGGTCGCCGCCGGCCGCGACCACGAACGCAGCGTGGCGCAGATGCACATGAACGCGCCCGAAGGCGAGCGGGTCCGCCCCGTCGATGTCGTCGACAACATCACCACCGCGCTCGGCCTGGCCGCACAGGGCCTGGCCGTGACCCTGGCGCCGGCCTATGTCGGCGTGCTCGCGCACAAGCTCGGCCTGGTGATGCGCCGCGTCACCGAGCCCGAAACCATACGGCAGGTCTGCATCTACCGCCCGACGGCGCGCACCCTGCCGCCGGCCGCTGAAGCCTTTGCGGAATTCCTCGCGCAGTGGCTGCCGCGCTCGAACGCCGCCGCGCGGCGCGGCCGGACGCGGTAGCCTCTGGTTTTGAGGCGCGCGCCTGGGCAGCCCGTCGGCTTTCTTTGCCGGGATCAAGGGGTTGTATGCTGGAAACCAGAATGTCGCAATGTGGACAATCATTGACGCATTCAGCACCGTTTGCACAGGGCATGGCGGCGAAGATGCTCCTGACTGCCAATCCCCGTTCCGCACAATCCCTTCGATACCAAGCCTTTTTCAACCATGGGAAAACAGCCAGCCAAGTTGCGGGCGCACAGCACCGGTACGCGCACTGCGGAGCCTGACGCGCCGCCGGTGCGCGTGGGCCTGCTGCTCACCCCGCGTTTCACGCTGACCGCCTTCGCGGGTTTTGTGGATGCCTTGCGCCTGGCCGCGGATGAGGGCGACCGCAGCCGCCCCCGGCTGTGCCGCTGGGACATCCTGAGCGCGTCGGGCGAGGCCTGCGTGTCCAGCTGCGGGGCGAGCATCATTGCCACCGCCAAGATGGAGTCGCCTGAAGCCTATGACTACCTGGTCGTCGTGGGCGGCTTGCTGCACGGCGGGCAGCGGGTGCCGGAGGCCGCCTACAACTTTCTGAAGGAGGCCGCGGCGAAGCAGGTCAAGCTCGTGGGCTTGTGCACGGGCTCCTTCGTGCTGGCGCGCGCCGGCCTGCTGGACGGGCATCTCACCTGCGTCAGCTGGTTTCACCGCGAGGCCTTCGCGGCCGAATTCCCGAAGCTGCGCATCGCCTCAGACCAGATGTTTGTCGTCGACCGCGACCGGCTCACCTGCGCGGGCGGCACCAGCGTGGTTCACCTGGCGGCCTACATCATCGAAAAGAAAATCGGGCGCGCCAGTGCCGTGAAGGCGCTGCGCATCATGCTGGAGGAGCAGCCCTTGCCCTCAAGGACCTTGCAGCCGGAGGAGGTGGTGTCCGAGCGCTCCACGGACACGGTGGTGCGCAAGGCCATGCTGCTGCTGGAGCAGCAGCTGCAAACGTCCCAGCCCATCGAGCAGCTGTGCGAGCCGCTGGGCATAGGCCGGCGGCAGCTCGAGCGGCGTTTTCAGCGCGACATCGGCCTGAGCCCGGCGGAGTACCGCCAGCGCCTTCGCATGGAACGCGCGCGCTGGCTGCTGCAGAACACCGACCTGGAGGTCACCGAAGTCGGCTTTGAGTGCGGCTTCCAGGACAGCACGCACTTTTCCCGCGTGATCCGGCAATTGCTGGGCGCCAGCCCGCGCCAGATACGCGCGGCCGGAAAGGACGCACCCGCCCGGGTTCAGAAAAAACAAGCCGGCTGAATCGCCCGGCGCGGCACTGGCCGGTGTCAAACCAGGCTGGGCGTTTTCCTTGCCGCGGCCAGAGGCGCGGGGCGCTTGCTCCCCTGGCGCGGGGTGCGCCGCGCGGCTTGGCCGGCATGCACCAGCCTTTCCTGGCTGGGCGCATAGCCGAACAGGCCCCGGTAGGCCTTGCTGAAATGCGAAGACGACTGGAAGCCGCAGGCCACGGTCACCTCCATGACGGGCATGGTGGTATGCGTCAGCAGCTCCTGCGCGCGGCGCAGGCGCAGGTTCAGGTAGTACTGCGCCGGGGTGATGCTGAAGTAGCGGTGGAACAGGCGCTCGAGCTGGCGCAGCGACAGCGCGGTGGCGTCGGCCAGTTCCAGCAGCGAGAGCGGCTCTTCGATATTGGCGGCCATGATCTGCGCCACTTCGGTCAGGTGCTGGTAGCCCGGGCCTATGCACTCTGGCTGCGGGATGCGCTGGCGGTCGCTGCTGGCGCGTATGCGCTCGACGATGAATTGCTCGGAGATGTCCATCACCAGCTGGGTGCCGTGCTGGCTGCGCACGATGTGCAGCATCAGGTGCAGGGGCGCGGTGCCGCCCGAGCAGGTGATGCGCTTGCCGTCCACGATGAACACCTCGGTGCAGAACTTGATCTTGGGAAACTCCTCGCTGATGGCGGCCAGGTTCTCCCAGTGGATGGCGCAACGGTAACCGTCCAGCAGGCCGGCGCTGGCCAGCGCGAAGGAGCCGGTGCACAGCGCGCCTATGGTCGGCCCGCGCGCCGCCAGCTGGCGCAGGGTGTGGCGCAGCGCTTCGTCGGTGTGGGCGCGGACGTTGACACCGCCGCAGACGAACACCATCTCGCAGTCGCCGAGCGCCGCCAGGTCGCCGGTCGGCGCCAGGTCCAGGCCGTTGCTGGCCGCCATGTGCGAGGGGGAGCTGGCGACCACCGTCCAGCGGTACAGCGTGCGGCGGCTGATGTAGTTCGCCATGCGCAGGGTTTCCACGGCATTGGCAAACGCGATCATCGAGTAGTCCGGCATCAGGATGAAGCCGACGTGGGTCGTCGCGGGGGCCGGCTCCTGGCTGGTGGCGGCGCTGGCCGCGCTTTTGGCTGTAGAGGGTGGCACGGGGAAGGGTCCGGGTCAGGTTTCGCGTGCCTTGCGGGCCGTGCCGAAGCTTTCGGTCAGCCGGTCCAGGATGATGGCCAGCAGGACGACGGCCAGGCCGCTTTCGAAGCCCAGGCCCACGTCCAGGCGCTGGATGCTGGCCAGCACGTCGTTGCCCAGGCCGCCGGCCCCCACCATGGAGGCGATGATGACCATGGACAGCGCCATCATGATGGTCTGGTTGACGCCGGCCATGATGGTCGGCAGGGCGATGGGCAACTGCACCTTGAAGAGCAGCTGCGTGGAGGTGCAGCCGAAGGCGTTGCCGGCCTCGACCTGCTCGGAGCTGACCTGGCGAATGCCCAGGCTGGTCAGGCGCACCACGGGCGGCATGGCGAAGATCACGGTCGCAAGGGTGCCCGGCACGCGGCCCAGGCCGAACAGCATGGCCGCGGGGATCAGGTACACAAAGGCTGGCATGGTTTGCATGAAATCGAGCACGGGCCGCACGCAGGCGTTGACGTGGTTGTTGCGGGCGCACCAGATGCCCAGGGGAATTCCAAAAATCAGGCTGATGAAGGTGGCCGACAGCGTGAGCGCCAGTGTCACGATAGTCTGCGGCCAGAAGCCGGTCACCACTATCAGGATTAACGCTAGGGCGACGAATGCGCCAAATTTCCAGCCCAGGCGCCGGATCCCGACCACCGTGGCCACCAGGATCACCAGCCAGAACGGAATGGCCAGCAGGCCCTGCTCGATGGATTTGGCGAAACTCTCGACCACGACGCCGATGGAGTCGAACAGCTTGTCGCCGTGGTCCAGCAGGTGGCGCACGCCCGCGTTGACCCACTTGCCCAGGGGCAGCATGTTGCGCGAGGCTTCGGTGACTTGGGTGAGCAGATCAGACATGGCGGGCTTCCTCGGACATTTTGACAAGCAGGCTTCGGGCGGAAATGCAGCCCAGTAATTGGTCGGTCGCGTCAAACACGCCCACCGGTTCGTCGCGGCCGAGCACGATCTTCATCGCCTCGGACAGCGTGGTGGACGAAGGCAGGCGGGGGCCGCCGGTGTAGGAGTGGCCGTTGAGGCAGGGATCCAGCAGGTCGGCCGCCGTCAGGTAGCGCGAGGTGTCCACGCCCTTGAAGAACTGGCGCACATAGTCGTTGGCGGGCTTGGTGATGATCTCGTGGGCCGTGCCCTCCTGCACCAGGTTGCCGCCCTCCATGATGGCGATGCGGGTGCCTATGCGCAGGGCTTCCTCCAGGTCGTGCGAGACGAACAGCACGGTGCGCTGCTGCTCGCGCTGCAGGTCCAGCATCAGGCCCTGCATCTCGACGCGCTTGAGCGGGTCCAGCGCGGAGAAGGCCTCGTCCATCAGCAGGATGGACGGGTCCACCGCCAGCGCGCGGGCCAGTCCCACGCGCTGCTGCATGCCACCCGAGAGCTGCGAGGGGTACTTCGCGGCATAGGCCTGCAGGCCGACCTGGCTGAGCACCTGCATGGCGCGCTCTTCCCGCACCTTGCGCGGCGTGCCCGCCATTTCGAGGCCGAAGGCGGCGTTGTCGAGCACGTTCTTGTGCGGCATCAGCGCGAAGGACTGGAACACCATGGCCACGCGCTTGCGCCGCCACTTCACCAGCTCGGGCTGGGGCAGCTTGGCGATGTCCATGCCGTCGATGTTGATGGACCCGGAGGAGGGCTCCACCAGGCGGTTGATGAGCCGGATCAGCGTGGACTTGCCGGAGCCGGACAGGCCCATCAGCACATAGATCTCGCCGGGCATCACATTGAAGCTGACCTTGTTGACGCCGACGACATGGCCCGTCTTGGCAAAGACTTCGTCCTTGGTGCGCCCTTCGTCCAATAGCTTTTGCGCTTCCGAGATGTTGTTGCCAAAGATCTTGTACAGATTTTTGACGCTGATTTTGGGGTTCGACATCGTGAGGTCTCCGGTAATTGATGACCGCGGCGACAAAGGCCGCGATATTTTTTATAAGCAAACGACGCGCCACTTTAAGTGGTTCAATGCATCGACAAAAATATCACATTGAACCCATGCGGCAGCCCATCCTGTGGATGCCGCACCAAAGTGGATGATGGAATCAATGCGGGGTCTTGTGGTGGGCCTTGTCAGAGGGTTGCATGCACATTTTTGAACTTGTTCAAATTCGTCGGGCTCGGTTGGGCTTACCTTTCCAGCGCGATGTCGCTGGAAGGCCTGCTGCAGCAGGGAAGAATCCATCCCTGGTCTATTTCGCGCTGGCGAATGCCGCCCGCATGTTTCATCTCCACCTGGCCGGATATTTTTCTGGTTTTGCAGGTGCCGCACGCGCCGCTGCTGCAGGAAGACGGCAGCCGGATGTCGGCTGCGGCGGCGGCCTGCAATATCGTCTGGTCGCCGCGGCATGAAAACGACCGGCCCATTTTTTCGAGCTTGACCTGGAAGGCCGGCACGCTGTCCGCCGGAAACAGCTCGGGCCTGTCCTGGGGGCCGGGAATCTCCGCCGCCACCTGGGCCGGCAGCGATTCAAACGAGAAGCTCTCTTCGCGGTAGCGTTCCATCGCATAGCCCGCGCCGGCCGCCAGCTCCCGCACCACGCGCATAAAGGGCGCGGGGCCGCAGGTGTAGATGTCGCGCTGCAAAAAGTCGGGGGCGATGTGCGCCAGGCGCGCCGCGTCCATGCGGCCCAGGTGGCCGGCGTAGTGGCTGCCCGGTGTGTGCTGGTCGCAGACCATGGCCAGGCGCAGGCGTGGCATGTTGCGCGCCATCAGGGTGAGCTCTTCGGGAAACAGCAGGTCGGCCGGCGTGCGCGCGCAATGCACGAACACGATGTCGGCGTCGCTGCCCAGGTCGTGCAGCGCGCGCGTCATCGACATCAGCGGCGTGATGCCGCTGCCGCCCGAGATGAACAGGTAGCGCTGCGCCGGTTGCCTGAAGCAGCTGAATTCGCCGGAGGGGCCCATGGCGCCCAGCACCATGCCGGGCTGCAGGTGGTCGTGCAGCCAGTTGGAGACCACGCCGCCGGGCACGCGCTTGACGGTGATGCTGACCAGGTCGGGGCGCGTCGGCGTGCTCGACAGGGTGTAGCAGCGGTTGATTTTTTCGCCGTTGATGTCCAGCTCCAGCGTGATGAACTGGCCGGGCAGGTAGCGGAAGTTGCGCGGCTCGTCCGCCGCCAGCACAAAAGTCTTGACGTCATGCGTCTCCTGGCGCACATGCACGCAGCGCAGGAATTCATCGGTGTCCGAGGACCAGGACGGCGACACCGCGCCGGAAAAATCCGGCGCGTGCGCGGCGAGCGCGACAGTGATGGCGGAAGAAGTGACGGGAGAGGTGCTCATGGTGATTGGACAAATGCCGGGTGCCGGTTGCCGTCGCTTTCAGGGGATGAGCGCGCTGAGCCGCTTCACGTACCAGTTGCAGAACTTCTCGACCAGGCCTTCGGTAAACGGTGAATACGGGCCGGGCTCGTAGGCGCCGGTGGCGATGCCGACCTGCGACTCTTCCACCAGGCGGCGGTCCTGGTCGTTGGTGGCGTTCCACACGGCCGTCAGGTTTTCCTTGGTGTAGTCCTTGCCTTCGACGGCATCCTTGTGCACGCACCAGGTGGTGCGCACCAGGGTCTTGGTGGCGGAAATCGGCAGCACGGTGAAGCTCACGATGTGGTCGCTCATGAAGTGGTGCCAGGAGTTGGGCTGGGTCCAGAACGAGAGGCCGCCCAGCGCCGGGTCCACGAAGTCGGCCAGCAGTTTCTTGGAGGCCACCTCGGCGTTCATCGTCTGCGACTGGCCCGAGCGGTCTATGGGCAGGCGCTGCGTGCGGAAGCCCGTGATGCGGTCGTCCAGGGTGTCGATCTCGCGCGAGGGCAGGCCCATGGCTTCCCAGCGCTTGTGGCTGGCGGCCATGATGTCCTGGAAGCGCTGCAGGCCTTCCTTGTTGTGCTCGTCGGGCTGGTAGCCGAAGCCGTATTCGTACAGCGAGATGGTCAGCTCGGGGTGGTTGCTCACGCAGTGGTAGCACTCGCGGTTGTTCTCCATCGTGAGCTTCCAGTTGCAGTCTTCCACGATGTCGATCTGGGCCGCCACCTTGCACTGGCTCAGCTGGTGAGGCGCGATATAGGGCGTCATCTCCGCCGCCATCTGCTCGAAGTCCTCGGGCGGGTTTTCGGCCAGGCAGATGAAGATCAGGCCGGCCATGTTGCGCACATGCACCTTCTTGAGGCTCAGGTGGCTGGGGTCGAAGTCCTCGCCCATGTGCTTGGCATGGATCAGCTTGCCGCTCAGGTCGTAAGTCCACTGGTGGTAGGGGCAGACGATGTTGCCGACCACACCCTGCTGGCTGGCGCACAGCCGCGAGCCGCGGTGGCGGCAGACATTGTGGAAGGCCTGCACCTGGTTGTCGTCGTCGCGCACGATCAGGATGGAGTTGGTGCCGAAGTCCACGGTGATGTAATCGCCGGCTTCGGGAATCTGCGGCTCGACGGCGACGAAGATCCAGTGCTTGCCGAAGATGTGCTCCATGTCGGCCTTGAGGACGGTGTCGCTCAGGTAGAACGGCGCCTCCAGGCTGTAGCCGGGACGGCGGCGTGCCAGCAACTCGCGGGTGAGCAGGGACTGCGCGGAGATGGTGTGGGTCATGGCGTGGTTTTTCTAAAATTGCACGAGTGAATGGGTTTGCAGATAGTCCAGCACGGCTTGCGCCTTGGCGGCGGGGCTGCCCGCTTGCAGCACGGCGCCGCCGGTGGACGGTGATTCGATGGCGCCCAGCATGCGGGCATGGCCGCTCTGCGCGACGCGGGCTTCAAGCAGCTTGCGGCGCTTGCCGCGCGGCACGCGCTGGCCTCTAGCGGAGAGATCTGCCGGGGCGGTGGATGCTGCGGTGGTGCGCACAACGGTCCCCGCCATCGCATCGGCCAGCGAATGGCGCAGCACCACCGGCGCCGCGGCGCTGACGGCCAGCACGGCGGGCGCGCTGACGCGCAGCCGGCGGCGCGCGCCCTTGGGCAGCGCCTGTGTCACGACCCAGCTGCCACCCTCGGGCTGCACGGCCACCACATCGGTGACCACCGGGCGGCCCAGCGCGGCGCCCAGGGCGAACGGCAACACGCCGCTGCCTTGTTCAGCCTCGCCGCGGGTGCCGGTCACTATCCAGGCGGTGTTGCGCAGGGCCGGCAGCAGCGATGCGCATACGTCCGCGTCCTGTGCTGCTTCCAGTACTTCGATCCGGCCGGCGCCCAGCGCGAGGTAATCGCGCGCCACGGCTTCGGGCATGGCGCCGGCGCCCAGCAGGCGCAGCTGCCCGGGCAGGCCCAGTGCCAGCGCCACCGCCACGGCATCGGCGCGGCTGCGTGTGGGGCGGCCGCTGACGGCGTGGGCGCTTGCGGCCACCAAAACAGTGATGTCGCTCATGCCGCCTCCTTCTCTTTCTCTTTCTGTTGGCGCACCAGCTCCAGCAGGGCCGTCATCAGCGCGGTGCTGTCTTCCACCACCGTGAGGTCGGCGCGGCGGGCAATCGGCGCCGAGGCGTCCAGGTTCACCGCGATCACATGGCGGCAGTCCTTGATGCCTTGCAGGTGCTGGACCGCGCCCGAAATACCCAGGGCCAGGTAGGCCGAAGCCGACACCGTCTTGCCGGTGGCGCCCACCTGCTGGGCGCGGGTGAAGCGGCCGTCGTCCACCGCGACCCGCGAGGCGCCCACGGCGGCGCCCAGCTCGCGCGCCAGCGAATGGAACAGCGGCAGTTCGGTCACGCCGTTGCCGGCGGCCAGGATGAAATCAGCTTCTTCCAGTGCCAGGGTCTGCGGGTCGCCCGCCTGTACGCCCAGGTCTTCGATACCCGAGTCCGCCATGGGCGGGAGGGAGGGAGCCGGCTCCGTCAATCCCAGGCCCACAAAAGGCAGCTTGGTGCTGGCCACGTTCCTGGCCAGCAGCAGGACCGGTGCGTGTGGACGCATCCAGTCTTCATGGGTGCTGGCCGGCACACGCAGGTGCTCGGCGCCCAGCTCGGCCACGCCGCAGGCCAGGCCCAGGCCTGCGCTCAGTGCGAAGCGGCGGCCCAGCTGGCCGTCGGCGCCGCCATCGGCAAACAGCCACTGCGCGGGCTTGAGTGCGGCCTGCAGCTGGTGCAGCCAGGCCACGGTGGCGCCCGGCTGGTAGCGGCCGCTGTCGAAGCCGTCCAGCACCAGCAGGCGGTCCACGCCCAATGCGGCGGTATCGTCCTTGCAGGCGCCCAGCACGGCCAGCACCACTTCCATCTGGGGTGATGCGAGGATGGCCGCGGCGGCAATCGCCTGGCGGGCGCCGTCACTCAGCGCGCCGCGCTCGGCATGGCTCACCACCAGGGTGACTTGCTGGAACGGGCCCACGCTGCGCACGGGTTTGGGCGCTTCATGCTGGGTCGAGCGGGCGCCGGCCAGGCGTTCGCCCTGGCTGCTGCCCAGCACGATGCGGCGCAGGCCGGCGGGCGTGATGATGGCCGGGCGGCGCGGGTCTATGCGCGGTATCGCGTTGTGCAAGGGGGCGTTCATGCGAGCTCCAGTGCATGGGCCATCAGCTCGGCCACGTCCAGCACCTCGGGGCGCGGGCCGACCACGCCTTCGAGCATGGCGGTGCAATTGGGGCAGGCCACGGCCACGATGCCGGCGCCGGTTGCTTTGGCGTCGCCGATGCGGATGTCCGGGATGCGCGTGCTGCCGGGAATGTCGGTGAAGGGCGCGCCGCCACCGCCGCCGCAGCAGCGGCCGCGTTCACGGCTGCGGTCCATCTCCACCACCTTGATGCCTATGCCCTTGAGCACAGCGCGCGGCGCATCCACTTCGCGGCCGTAGCGGCCCAGGTAGCAGGGGTCGTGGTAGGTCACGGTTTCCAGGCTGCCGGCGCGGGTCGGCTTGAGCTTCGCTTTGGCGAGCAGGTCGGCCATCAGCTGCGTGTGGTGCCACACGTCGAAGTTGCCGCCGAGTGCGGGGTATTCGTTTTTGAGCGAGTGGAAGATGTGCGGGTCGGGCGTCACGATGTGGGCAAACTTGCGTGCCTTCAGCGTGTCCATCAGCTGCCCGGCCAGGCGCTGGAAGCCGGCTTCGTCACCGAGTCGCCGTGCCAGGTCGCCGCAATCGGTTTCCGCCGCGCCCAGCATCGCGATCTTCAGCCCGGCTTTTTGCAGCGTCTTGATGAAGGCGCGCAGCGTGCGCTGGTAGCGCATGTCGAACGCGCCTTCACCCACCAGCACCAGCCAGTCGGTTTCGGCGCCGGTTTCCAGCACCGGCACGTTGAGGTCGGCCGCCCAGTGGTGGCGCGCCGCCAGCGGGAAGCCGCCCACGGTGTCGGTGCTGCGCAGCTGCTCCAGTGCTTCGCCGCCCTTGTTGGGCACCACGCCACCGACCAGCGTCATGTGGCGGCGCATGTCGACGATGGCATCCACATGTTCGATCAGCATGGGGCACTCCTGCACGCAGGCGCGGCAGGTGGTGCAGGACCAGAGCGTGTCGCTGTTGATCAGGCCGTTGACGATAGGCAGCTGCGGCGCACCGGCATGCTCGCCGACCTTCTGGCCGGGGTAGGGGCTGCCGGCGTAGTGGGCGTCGCTCTTGCCGCTCATGCCGACCACCAGGTCCTGGATCAGCTTCTTGGGGTTCAGTGGCTGGCCGGCGGCAAAGGCCGGGCAGGCGGCTTCGCACTTGCCGCACTGCACGCAGGCGTCGAAAGACAGCAGCTTGTTCCAGGCGAAATCGGCCGGCTTGCCCACGCCCATGTCTTCAGCGGTGAGGCGCAAGGGCTTGAGCGCGGTGGCGAAGCGTTTGTCGCCGAAGCGTTCGGGCCGGGGGTGCAGGCCCAGGTGCAGCAGGCCGGCCACGGCATGTTTCATCGGCCCGGCCAGGCCAATGCCCAGGGCCAGCTCGGCCGCGCCGGCGGCAAAGGCGAGGGCGACCACCGCCGCCAGCCAGGGCGCCAGCGCGGTGCCTGTGAAGGCCACCGCACCGGCGAAGGCCGCGGCCGCCGCGAACAGCGCCAGCGAATAGGGCAGGCGGCTCCACGGGCCTTTGGACAGGCGTGCCGGCGCATTGCGGCGGCGCCAGGCCATGGCGCTCGCGCCGGCCAGCATCATCAGGCCGGCCAGCAGCAGCGCCGCATCCAGCACCCGCAGATACAGGCCCAGGCCGTAGTTCAGCGCCACCAGCGCCAGCGCCAGGATGGCGCCGCCGGCCACGCCCACGTGGGCCCGCGCCACAAAGGGTTCTCGTGCCACCACGTCGTGCAGATCGACGAAGTAGCGTTTCGGGATTTGCAGCAGTCCGCCGAAGTCCACCGCCGCGGCGCGGCCCGTCTTCCATATCAGTGCACGGCGCGCCATGCCCCAGGCCAGGCTCAGGACGGCCAGCCAGAACACCACGCTGACCAGGAAAGGCAATGTCATCTCATGCCTCCCGTACGCACGGTGTCATCACGATGCACCGCAGCTTGCAGGGCACACCAGACCAGGGACGGCGCGGAACCGGCTTTGCCGGGCCGCAGCGGTCGCCCCCTTGAGGGGGAGGCGCCAAAGGCGCTTCGGGGGGAGCTCATCTCTAGAAATCCTTGCACAGGCGCAGCGAGTCGTAGATCGCCGCGTGGATGTTGTGCATCGAGACGCAATCTCCGACGCGGTAGAGCAGGAAGTCGCCGTTGCCCGTGGGCTGGCTCAGTGTGGGCTGCGGCAGGGCGTCGTACAGGGCATCGATGTCGGTCTGGCCCTTGTTCAGCGACAAGGGCTTGAGCTGCCAGTAAAGGCCGTCGTTGGGCAGGATGCCGTTCTCGACGACGACCTGGTCCACCGCGCGCTCTTCCAGCGCCTCGGTGTATTCGTTCTTCAGCACGGCAATCAGCTTGTCGCCTTCTGGGGTTGTCTCCTTGTAGACCTTTTCGAGCCAGTGGTTGGGCGTCTGGATCACGTTGTTGGCGTAGAGCTGGCGGTAGAAGATGGGGAAGGTGGTGCCGCCCACGTCGTCGGCCACTTTCACGTCGGGCGTGACGATCTCCACCAGCTTGCCGCGCGCGGCGATGAAGTCGGCCACGCCGGTGCCGGCATGGGTGCTGATGCTGTCGTAGACCAGCACGTTCTCGCCGGGCGCCACCGCGCCCGAGAGGATGTCCCAGCTGCTGACGCACAGGCCTTGGTCCGCGCCCCAGGCCGGCGTCTGGCCGGTGTGCGGCAGGCCGCCGGTGGCCAGCACCACGATGTCGGGTTTCTCGGCCAGGATCATTTCCTGCGTGGCCGCCACGCCCAGGCGCCGGTCCACGCCCACGCGCTGGGTTTCCATGTCGAACCAGCGGATGATGCCGGCCATCTGCTCGCGCTTGGGCGGCTTGGAGGCCAGGTTCACCTGGCCGCCCACGGCGCTGTTCTTCTCGAACAGCACCACGTCGTGGCCGCGTTCGCGCGCCACGCGGGCGGCTTCCAGGCCGGCCGGGCCGGCGCCGACCACCACCACCTTGCGCCGCGCGCCGGTGGTCTTGGTGATCACATGCGGCATGGTTTCTTCACGGCTGGTGGCCGCGTTCTGGATGCACAGCACATCCAGGCCGTTGTACTGGCGGTCTATGCAGTAGTTGGCGCCCACGCATTGCTTGATCTGGTCTTCGCGGCCGTCGCGGATCTTGATGACCATGTGCGGGTCGGCGATCTGCGCGCGGGTCATGCCCACCATGTCCACCATGCCGGTGGCCAGGATGCGTTCGGCCTGCGAGGCGTCGCGGATGGATTGCGCGTGCATGACAGGCACCTTGGAGACGGACTTGATGCCGGCGGCCAGGTGCACAAAGGGTTCGGGCGGCAGCGCCATGGGCGGCATGCAGTTGACCAGCGTGTTGTGCGTGTCGGCGCCGGAGCCGACCACGCTGAGGAAATCGATCAGCCCGCTTTCGGACATGGCCTGCGCGATGTCCTTGGCCATCTCGTGGCTGATGCCGTCTTCATGGAATTCATCGCCGCACATGCGCATGCCGACGCAGAAGTCGCTGCCCACCTGCTCGCGCACGGCTTGCAGCACTTCCATGCCGAAGCGCAGGCGGTTTTCCAGGCTGCCGCCGTATTCGTCGGTGCGGTGGTTGACGCGCGGGCTCCAGAACTGGTCGATCAGCTGCTGGTGGGCCGCGGAAATTTCGATGCCGTCCAGGCCCGCGTCCTTCACGCGCTTGGCGGCGCGGCCGTAGTCGGCCACGATGCGGCGCAGTTCCTCGATCTCCATGGTCTTGGCGTTGCCGCGGTGCACCGGCTCGCGTATGCCCGAGGGGCTGACCAGGTGCGGCCAGTCAAAGCCGTGCCAGGCGTTGCGCCGGCCCATGTGGGTGGCCTGGATCATGATCTTGGCGCCGTGCTTGTGCATGGTCTCGGCCAGCCGGCTCAGGGGCTCGATCACCGAGCCCTTGGCCAGGTTGATGGAGCTCCACCACGACCAGGGGCTGTCCCGCGAGACCGGGCTGGAGCCGCCGCAAATCGCCAGGCCGACGCCGCCCTTGGCCTTCTCTTCGTAATAGCGGATGTAGCGCTCGTTCGGGTTGCCGCCTTCGGCATAGACCTCGGCATGCGCCGTGCTCACGATGCGGTTGCGCAGCAGCACCTGGTTCAGGCGTATCGGTTCAAACAAATGCGGGTAGCGCATGGTGGGGCTCTGTTTTTCTTTCGGGTCTTGACGGTCTTGACGGGCCTGGAGGTCTTGAATCGCTTAAAGCGGGCTGACGGTGAACACGCAGTGGTCGTGGCCTTCGGCGGCGCACTGGGTCTCGCGGCTGGTGGTGCGCACCGCCGAGCCGCTGCTCTCCAGCACCCAGTCCATGGCGCCCGAGAACCAGCCCGCGAACAGGTAGCAGACCTTGCTGCGGTCCACCGGCACGCCGGCGATGCCCTGCGCCAGCACAAAGACCGAATGGTCCAGCCGGATCTGCGCATGGCCGGTGGCGGCATCGGCGCTGACGAACTTGAACAAACCCCAGCCGCGCTGCGACAGGCGCTTGAGGTAGTGCTCGTAGACCGCCATGCCGGCCAGGCCGTGCGTGGCCGCCTCCTGCTGGCACCAGAAATAAGCCGAGCGGTAGCCGGCCTTGTACAGCGCAGGTGCATACACCTCGCGCCCCACCACGGCTTCGGTTTCGACATGGTTGTTGACGAAGAAGTGCCGGGGCACGTAAATCATCGGCAAGCGGTCGGTGGTCCAGACGCCGGTGTCGGCGTTGACGTCAATGGGGAGCTGGGGTTGCATCTGCGCTGTTCCTTGTCTCGTCTTGAAAAGCTCAGGCGAGCCAGCTCGCCACGCGGGCGGGGTTGTCGTTCATCCACTTTTCAGCGGCGTCGGCCGGCTTGGCGCCGCCTTCAACCGCCAGCATCACGGCGCCGATTTCTTCCGGCTTCCAGGACAGCTTCTTCAGGAAGGCCACCACCGTGGGCGCCTTGCCGTTGAGCGCGGGGTTGATCACGCTGTCCACGTGCTCTTCGGCGCCGTAGATGTTCTTGGGGTCGGCCAGGAAGCGCAGCTTGTACTTGGCGAACATCCAGTGCGGGATCCAGCCGGTCACGGCGATGGATTTGTTGGCGCGGTAGGCGCGGTCCAGTTCGGCGGCCATGGCCGGGCCGGAGCTCGGCTGCAGGCGCATGTCCAGGCCGTAGGCCTTGATGGCTTCCTCGGTCTTCTTCATCACGCCGGCGCCGGCGTCGATGCCGACGATGCGGTTGTCGAAGTCGGCGCGGTGGGCGTTCAGGTCGGTCAGGCTGGTGGCCTTGACGTAGTCCGGCACGATCAGGCCGATCTTGGCGCCGGGGTAGTTGGAGCCGAGGATCTGCACCTTGTCCTTGAAGTTGGCCAGGTAAGCCTCATGCGTGACAGGCAGCCAGGCCGACAGCGTGGCGTCGATGTCGCCGCGCGCCACGCCCTGCCACATGATGCCGGCGGCCAGGGGCACCAGCTCCACGTTCAGGCCCAGCTTGTTGCGGATGATGGCGGCCGCCAGGTTGGTGGTGGCGACGCTGTCCGACCAGCCGTCGACAAAGCCGATCTTGATGGTGGGCTTGGCCTGGGCCAGCGCGCCGGTGCCGGCGAGGGCGACGGCGGACAGGCTCAGGGTCTGGGCCAGGAACTGGCGGCGTGGGGTGTTATTGAAGCTCATCGGGAAATACTCCAGGTTGAAAGAACGGACGGGGAAACAAAGGCAGGTTGGACAGGTTGAACAGGTTGAAGGGAAGGCTCAGACGTTCCAGACTTCGCCGAATACACGCAGCCAGTTACGGCCCATCACCTTGATGATCTTGCTGGCGGGCCAGCCTGCGCGTTCCATGGCGGCGGTGAGATTGGGCATCTCGCCGATGGTGCGTATACCCAGCGGGTTCTGCACGGTGCCGAAGTTGGTGAGGCGGCGGAAGCGCCCCTTGTCGTGGGTGAGCATGTCGAAGAATTCCTTGCCGTAGCCCTGGGTGTGGTCGGTGCCCACGCCCACGCAATCTTCGCCCACCAGGTTGATCACATAGTCCAGCGCTTCCACATAGTCGTCCACCGTGGCGTCGGGGCCGCGCTTGAGGAAAGGCGGGAACATGGTCACGCCGATGAAGCCGCCGCGGTCGGCGATGAACTTGAGCTGCTCGTCGCTCTTGTTGCGCGGGTGCTCCTTCAGGCCGGCCGGCAGGCAGTGGCTGTAGGTCACCGGTTTTTTCGATTCGAGGATGGCCTCCTCGGAGGTCTTGGCGCCCACGTGCGAGAGGTCCACCATGATGCCGACGCGGTTCATCTCGCCGATGACCTCGCGGCCATAGCCCGACAGGCCGCCGTCGCGCTCGTAGCAGCCGGTGCCTATCAGGTTCTGCGTGTTGTAGCAGAGCTGCACCACACGCACGCCCATGTCGGCGAAGGCCTCGATGTAGCCGAGCTGGTCTTCAAAGGCATGCGCGTTCTGGAAGCCCAGGATGATGCCGGTCTTGCCGTCCTTCTTGGCCTGCTCGATGTCGGCCGTGGTGCGCACCAGCGACAGCAGGTCGCTGTTGGCGCGGATCTGGTTCTTCATCTCGGTGATGTTGTGCACCGTGCTCTTGAAGTCGTCCCAGACGGAAACCGTGCAGTTGGCGGCGCTGATGCCGCCTTTCTTCATGTCCTCGAACACCTCGCGGCTCCATTTGGAGATGATCAGGCCGTCGATGATGAGGGAGTCTTGGTGCAGGGGGCTCATGGAGAAATCCTTCAGGGATGGAAGAGGGAGTGGCTCGTGGTGAGTGGCTGGGTTTGCCGGATTGTTTTGCATCGCCGACCCCTTACCTTGTGTTACCCGGACGCAGACTTGTCCAAATGCGACATGCGCACCGCAAAGGCTTTTCCCATGCGGATTGGCGCGCCAGTGCGGTGCGCCAAAGGGTGGGTTTTCCCCTAGTCAGTGCATCTCCAAGATGGTTGAAAGGCCCGCAGCGGCTCTCGCTTCCGGCGGAGGGTGGATGGCGCATTTCAGCAGAACCGTGTCGTGCGTCCGCAAGTGCCGGACTTGCCCTGCCTCAACACTGCGCAGGTAGACCCGGTTCGCGATACGCGCGCAGCGGGGCCTGCGCATCCTCATCAACATCGGAGACATCTATGCAAGGAAACCGCGGCGTCGTTTACGTCGAACAGGGCAGGGTCGAAGTCAGGTCCATCCCATTCCCCAAACTGGAAACCCCCGCCGGCCGGAAGATCGGCCATGGCGTGATCCTCAAAGTCCTCTCGACCAATATCTGCGGCTCCGACCAGCACATGGTCAGGGGCCGCACCACCGCCCAGGCCGGCCTGGTGCTGGGCCATGAGATCACCGGCGAAGTGCTGGAGGTCGGCGCCGATGTGGAGACCCTCAAGAAGGGCGACCTCGTCTCGGTGCCCTTCAACGTCGCCTGCGGCCGCTGCCGCACCTGCAAGGAGCAGCACACCGGCGTCTGCCTCAGCGTCAATCCCTCGCGCGCGGGCGGCGCCTACGGCTATGTGGACATGGGCGGCTGGATAGGCGGCCAGGCCGAGTACGTGATGGTGCCCTATGCCGACTTCAACCTGCTGCGCTTTCCCGACAAGGACCGCGCCATGGCCAAGATACGCGACCTGACCTGCCTCTCGGACATCCTGCCCACGGGCTACCACGGCGCGGTCTCGGCCGGCGTGGGGCCGGGCACCACGGTGTATGTCGCGGGCGCGGGCCCGGTCGGCATGGCCGCCGCCGCATCGGCGCGGCTGCTGGGCGCGGCCGCCATCATCGTCGGCGACGTCAACCCCGCGCGCCTGGCGCATGCGCGCCAGGTCGGCTTCGAAACGGTGGACCTGTCCGCCGACGCCACGCTGGCCGACCAGATCGCCGCCATCCTCGGCGAGGCGGAGGTCGATTGCGCCATCGACTGCGTGGGCTTTGAAGCGCGCGGCCACGGCCACGACGGCTCACGCGAAGAGGCGCCGGCCACGGTGCTCAATTCGCTGATGGAGATCACGCGCGCGGCGGGCCGCATCGGCGTGCCCGGCCTCTATGTGACCGACGACCCGGGCGCGGTCGACAGCGCGGCCAAGCGCGGCAGCCTGAGCATCCGCCTGGGCCTGGGCTGGGCCAAGTCGCACAGCTTCGTCACCGGCCAGACGCCGGTCATGAAATACAACCGCCAGCTCATGCAGGCCATCCTCTGGGACCGCATCAAGATCGCCGAGATCGTCGGCGTGCAGGTGATCACGCTGGACGACGCGCCCTCGGGTTATGCCCAGTTCGATGCCGGCGCACCGAAGAAATTCGTGATCGATCCCCATCGCCAGCTGCTGGCGGCTTGAGGAAGAAGGCTTGAAGAAGAAGGTTTGAGGAAGGGGAGCTTGAGGCCCAAGCTCCTGAGCCCGGACGAACCGGGCCGGGGGCTTGGCAGTTTTTGGAGTACGTGATGAAACGGATGCTATTTTCCGCAGCCCTGCTGCTGGCCCAGGCGCTGCTACCCAGCCAGGCCCAAACCCCCACCCCCACCCAGGGGCCGTCCAGGTACATGCGGCTGGCCACGCTGGAGTGGCCGCCCTACACCGGCCTGCTGCTGCCGCAGGACGGCCTCTCCACGCGCGTGACCTCGGTGCTGGCCAAGGCGGCCGGCTACCGCCTGCTGTCGGCCACTTTCCCCTGGTCGGAAACGGTGGAAAAAGGCGAGAAGGATCCCAATTACGACGGCTACTTCCCGGTCTACTACAGCAGCCAGCGCGAGAAGAACTGCCACCTGTCCCAGCCCATAGGCAACAGCTTCCTGGGCCTGGCCACGCTCAAGAGCGCGCCCATCAACTGGAGCCAGCTGTCCGAGCTGACGGCCTATCGCCTCGGCGTGGTCGAGGGCTATGCCAACGGCGCCGAGTTTGACGCGGCCATCAAGGACAAAAGCCAGCCCGTGGAAACCGCGGCCAGCGATGCCCAGAACCTGCGCAAGCTGCTGGACGGCAAGGTGCGCGGCATCGTGATCGACAGGAACGTGCTGGCCTACACGCTGATGCGCATGGGCGGCGCGCCGCAGGTGCAGATCAGCGCGCGTCCCATAGGCCTGCTGCCGCTGCACGTCTGCTTCAAGCGCAATCCCGCGGCGCTGGCCATGCGCGACGCGTTCGACCTGGCACTCAAGAGCAACGACCCGGTGGCGCTGGAGACGGAGTACTTCCAGATCTTTGCCGGCGCCGCGCGCAGACCTTGAGCGCTGGTTCTAAGCCGCCGGCGGCTGCTGGCGCCCGACGGCGTCCAATGCTTTCATCACGTCCGGCGGCAGTAGCAGGTCACCTGCGCCCATGTTCTCCTGCAAGTGCGTCAGGGAGGAGGTTCCTGGAATCAACAGGATATTCGGCGAGCGGCGAAGCAGCCAGGCCAGGGCGACCTGTATGGGCGATGCGTCCAGGCGCGCGGCGACTTCGGACAAGGTCTTTGATTGCAGGGGCGTGAAGCCTCCTAGCGGAAAGAAGGGCACGTAGGCGATGTTGTCCCGCGAGAGCTGGTCCACCAGTGCGTCATCGGCCCGGTGCGCCAGGTTGAACTGGTTCTGCACACAGGCAATCGCGGCAATGCGGCGTGCCTGCGACACCTGCGCCGCCGTCACATTGCTCAAGCCGATATGCCGCACCAGCCCTTGGCGCTGGAGCTCCGCCAGGGTGGATACCGCTTCCTCAATCGATCCTTCGGCGGGGCCGTGGACATCCAGCATGCAGCGGAAGTTCACGACCTCGAGCACGTCGAGCCCGAGGTTGCGGAGGTTGTCGTGAACGGCCTGCGTCAGTTCCTGCGGCGACGCCGCCGGCCGCCACGAAGCGTCGGCGCCGCGCAGCGCACCGATCTTGGTGACCAGTACCAGGTCCTCGCGGTAGGGTGACAGCGCCTCGCGGATCAGCTGGTTGGTGATATGGGGGCCATAGAAATCGCTGGTGTCGATGTGGTTGACGCCGCTCTCGACGGCCTTGCGCAACACGGCCAGCGCCGCTTTCGGGTCCTTGGGCGGCCCGAACACGCCCGGGCCGGCGAGCTGCATCGCGCCATAGCCGAGGCGGCGCACGCTGCGGGTGCCAAGTTGGTAAGTGCCTGATTTCTCGATTCCTGTGTTCATTCGTCATCTCCAGTTGGGGGGTGAGACGAAGATAAGCCGCGTGCACTCGCTCGACAAGCCGTGATAATCGGCACAGGCTGTACGGGAAAGCGAACAATGAAGGCAAACATCTCGGATCTGCAGGCGTTGCTGGCGGTGGCGCGTGCCAGGAGCTTTCGCGGCGGCGCCCGCGCCATCGGCGGCAGTGCTTCAGCGGTGAGCGACGCGATCCGCCGCCTGGAGGGCGAACTCGGCGTGCGGCTGTTCCATCGCACCACGCGCAGCGTGACGCCCACCGAAGCGGGCTTGCGGGTGATAGAGCGGCTGGCGCCCGCGCTCGCCGAAGTCGATGCGGCCCTCGACGTGGTCAATGGCTATCGCGACCGTCCGGCGGGCACCCTGCGCCTGAATGTGCCCATCAGCGCGGCGCGGCTGGTGCTGCCCGCGATCGTGCCGGCCTTCCTGGCCGCCTATCCGGATATCCACCTGGAGGTGATCGCGGAAGACGATTTCGTCGACGTGCTGGCCGCCGGCTGCGACGCGGGAATCCGCTACGACGAGCGCCTTGAAAACGACATGATCGCGGTGCCCATAGGCCCCCGTGTGCAACGCTTCGCCGCCGCCGCGTCGCCGGCCTACCTGGCCGCGCGCGGTCGGCCCAGGCATCCGCGCGACCTGCTGAAGCACGCCTGCCTTCGCGGCCAGTTTCCCAGCGGCGCGATGCCGCCATGGGAGTTCGAGCGCGACGGCGAGAAAGTGCGCCTGGATCCCTCGGGGCCCTTGCTGGTGCGTCTGGGCGCCGCCGCCGACCTGGCGGTGGATGCGGCCGTCGCGGGCACCGGCATCGTCTACCTGTTCGAGGACTGGCTGCGCCCCCGGTTGGAAAGCGGGGCCCTGGAACCCGTCCTGCAGCCCTGGTGGCCCAGCTTCTCCGGGCCCTTTCTGTATTACTCGGGGCGGCGCCTGGTGCCGGCCCCGCTGCGGGCCTTTGTCGATTTCATCAAGGCCGCCGGCGCCTCTTGAAGCCATCCCTTCAAGGTCTTTACTCCCTCTCTCCCTGGGAGAGGGGGAAGATACCGAAAGCCGAAAGCCGAAAGCCGAAAGCCGAAAGCCGAAAGCCGAAAGCCGAAAGCCGAAAGCCGAAAGCCGAAAGCGGCCCGCATGTCGTAATTTGCATATTGCCTGACGTAATTGGCACTGTGCCGCCTGCTGTTGGACACGAAGATTGCCCCATCGCGAATCCTCTGATCCACCCAGGAGCCACTCCATGTTCAGCTACACCCAGCAGTCCCTCAGCAACGTCGATCCCGACCTGTGGGCCATCATCCAGAAGGAACACCAGCGCCAGGAGCAGCACATCGAGCTGATCGCCAGCGAGAACTACACCTCGCCGGCCGTGATGGCCGCGCAGGGCAGCCAGCTCACCAACAAGTACGCCGAGGGCTACCCCGGCCGCCGCTACTACGGCGGCTGCGAGTATGTGGACCAGGCCGAGCAGCTCGCGCTGGACCGCGTGCGCCAGCTCTTCGGCGCCGACAAGCACGGCTGGGCCGCCAATGTGCAGCCGCACTCGGGCGCGCAGGCCAACGAGGCGGTGTTCATGGCCACGATGAAGCCGGGCGACACCTTCATGGGCATGAGCCTGGCCGAGGGCGGCCACCTCTCGCACGGCATGGCGCTCAACATGAGCGGCAAGTGGTTCAACGTGGTGAGCTACGGCCTCAACGACAAGGAAGAGATCGACTACGACGCGATGGAGCGCAAGGCCCATGAGAGCCGCCCCAAGATCATCATCGCCGGTGCGTCGGCCTATGCCCTGCGCATTGACTTCGAACGTTTTGCCAGGGTGGCCAAGGATGTAGGCGCACTGCTGATGGTCGACATGGCGCATTACGCCGGGTTGATCGCGGCGGGCGAATACCCGAACCCGATTCCCCACGCCGACATCGTGACCTCGACCACGCACAAGAGCCTGCGCGGCCCGCGCGGCGGCATCATCCTGATGAAGCCCGAGCTCGAGAAGGCGATCAACAGCGCCATCTTCCCCGGCCTGCAGGGCGGCCCGCTCATGCATGTGATCGCCGCCAAAGCGGCTGCCTTCAAGGAGGCGCTGTCCCCCGAGTTCAAGACCTACCAGCAGCAAGTCGTCAAGAACGCCGCCGCGCTGGCCGAGACCCTGGTGCAGCGCGGCCTGCGCATCGTCTCGGGCCGCACCGAAAGCCATGTGATGCTGGTGGACCTGCGCGCCAAGGGCATGACCGGCAAGGCCGCCGAAGCCCTGCTCGGCGACGCCCACATCACGGTCAACAAGAACGCCATTCCCAACGACCCCGAAAAACCCATGGTGACCAGCGGCGTGCGACTGGGTTCGCCCGCGATGACGACGCGCGGCTTCAAGGAAAACGAAGCCCGCATGGTCGGCAACCTGATCGCCGACCTGCTGGACAAGCCGAACGACGAGGCCAACACCGCCGCGGTGCGCGCGAAGGTGGGGGCGCTGACCCGCGACTTCCCGGTCTACCGCTGAGTTCACGCGACTTCACTACAGGCGACCTCCATGCCACTCAGCACCTTCGATCTGTTCAAGATCGGCATCGGGCCCAGCAGCTCGCACACCGTCGGGCCCATGCGCGCCGCCGCCCTGTTCGTCAATGCCTTGAAGGACGGCGGGCAACTGGCCGCAGTGCGGCGCGTGCGCTGCGAGCTCTACGGCTCCCTGGGCGCGACCGGCAAGGGCCACGGCAGCGACAAGGCGGTGATCCTGGGCCTGGAGGGTGAGCAGCCCGACCTCATAGACCCGGGCGCCATCGCGCCGCGCCTGGAGCAGATCCGCGGCGAGCAGTCGCTGCGCCTGGCCGGCAGCCATGCCATCGCCTTCCAGGAGCGCGAGGACCTGCTGTTCAAGCGCAAGGCCTTGCCCTTCCATGCCAACGGCATGATGCTGGCCGCCTTTGACGGCGAGGGCCGGGCGCTGCTGGAAAAGACTTATTACTCGGTGGGCGGCGGCTTTGTGGTCAGCCAGGATGCCGAGGGGCAGCCCGCGCTGGTGCCGGAGTCCACGTCCATTCCCTTTCCCTTCACCACCGGCGACGAGCTGCTGCATCGCTGCGAGGAAAGCGGCCTGAGCATCGCCCAGCTGATGTGGCGCAATGAACTGGCCTGGCGCGATGCCGACGCCATCCGCAGCGGCCTGCTGCGCATCTGGGAGGTCATGCAGGCCTGCGTCAAGCGCGGCATCGCCACCGAGGGCACGCTGCGCGGCGGTTTCAACGTCAAGCGGCGCGCGGCCGAGCTCTACCGCGACCTCACGGCCCACCCCGAGGCGGCGCTGCGCGACCCGCTGCAGGTGCTGGACTGGGTCAACCTGTACGCGCTGGCCGTCAACGAGGAAAACGCCGGCGGCGGCCGCGTCGTCACCGCGCCCACCAACGGCGCGGCCG